>ENA-OWOF01000280-OWOF01000280.1-gut-metagenome-genome-assembly--contig:-NODE-280-length-20288-cov-3.658008_pt1 | contig 20288 bp, 10 predicted proteins | sample MGYA00248255_ERZ651790 | MGnify/ENA primary metagenome ERZ651790 (study PRJEB26908, sample SAMEA4031711) | gut metagenome | biome: gut; feature: normal infant; material: stool | place: China | collected 2015...
GAGGCGGTATGATGGGTGATGTCATCGAGAGTACCGAGGTGAATATCGGAAAGGACGACGATGCTGCAACCTCTTCTGAGAGCGAATCTGCAGGAAGCACCTATACCCACAAGGATATCTTCATCCACGGCAACGTATTCGGAGGCAATGATGTTTCCGGTTATGTCAACATAAACGATACCGACGGCTATTTCGCAGACAATGGCGGCGAAGGTACCCATATCAATATCTATGGCGGTCATATCGACGGCAATGTCTATGGTGCCGGCAATGGCGATTACCTCTATGCCCTCGACAGAAAGGGCAACACCCAGGTAACCGTCAACGAGAACTATCCGCTCAATCCGAACGACCCAAGTTCGGAAAAGACACCATTGGTATATACCGTTCCGATGCGTGCCAGCATGCCTTCTCACAAGGCGGCTAGCGATGCGGCAAAGATGGTGAACATCAACTCCTGGCGACCATTGACCAACAAGGTGAATATCTACATCGCGGGCAAGAATGCCAACGATACCGTTCTCATCAAGGGTGATGTCTATGGAGGCGGTAACTCTGCCACCGTACTGAAGGTGAAGGAGGCAAAGACCAAGTCTTCTGATGCTACCTGCGGTAGCGTGAACATCAAGATTGGCAGCTATGTCAACATCCACGGACTCTTCATGGGTTGCAACGGCGATGCCCTCTTTACCGCATCCGAGGACAACAACTTCATGAACAAGTTCCAGAAGTTGAATGGCGATTACTATGATACCAGCAAGGAATTGAACTTTGCCGATAGCATCGACTGGGTGAACGATCCATCCAACCGAGGTATCAGCGCCCTCTATCTTCCAACCAAGAGCGAGGAGCGCCCACTGGTCTATCCTCACCTCATCGACCTCTATTTCCAGCCGGTAGAGATGAACATCCAGGGATCTTTGGACTGGGATCAGGATTTACAGAACTGTACCATCGGTTCCTTCTTCTGTGGCGGTAACCGAGGCAATATGAACATCTATCCGGATGCAGAGGGTAAGGTAGTGAATTATACCTTCCCTAAGGGACTTACCATCACCGAAAAGATAGTGGGAGGATGCAACAATGCCAACTACGACTACAACGGACTGGTTACCCACGAGGGTGGTTATCTGCTCGGTCTGGCTCATTCCACAAAACCATTCATCAACCTCACCATCCAGAACAAGTTTACGCCGAAGGAAGTAAATGGTGCCTACCAGGGCGGATGTGTCTATGGAGGTTGCTTCAGTTCCGGAACGGTAAGAGGCGACATCACCATCCATCTGCAGAGCGACCTCCTGGCTGGCAAGGACAAGCAGAAACTGGAAGCAGCCAACGATTCGCTTGCCACCAATCCGAAATTCTCCAGCCTCAATGTCTATGGCGCCGGCTATGGTATGGAGAGTTATGTATATGGCGACACCCGTATCATCATGGGTGAGAACATCAGTTGCATAGAACCGACAGAAGAGAACGGAAAGTTCAAGGCTTGCGGTGTAACGGACAATGTGAATACGGAAGGCTTGGGCGTTTCTGCCAACTTCGTCTATGGTGGCGGTCAGCAGGGTAATGTCATCGGTCTTACCGATGTGGATATCCTCAATGGTCACGTCTTCCGTTCGGTTACCGGCGGTTCCTATTCCGGTTATGTCTATGGCTCTACCCAGGTAAAGGTGGGTTATCCTACTTACTATCAGGTCAACGCACTGAAGAATGGAAAATATATCCTCAACCGTACCGACCAGAAGAACAGAGAGCTGAAAAACAACGATGGCCCCACGGAATCACCAACCATCAAGCAGGAGATTCATCTCCTTGCCGGCGAGCTGATTTCGCAGGGTGTATATGCTGACATCGTGGCGATAGATAACGGCACCCGAACTGAGATACAAGCTGACAAGAAGTCTGACTATTTCACCAAGATAGATGCCGCAACCCCATCTATGGGTTGGGAAAACGTACATATCCATATCGATGAAGCCATCTATGGCGGAGGATATTCCCTCGCCCAGGGTACATCCGTTCTGGCAAACAATACCACGGTGCTCAAGCTGACGGAAGGAATCAATGCCGGCTTCGGAGGCAATACCCTGATTCTGGTAGGAGATAACAAGAGCAGTGAACATATCACCATCTCACAGCAGGATATGAAGGAAATCAGTCTTCCGAATGGTACCGACCTCTATGGCTATTATTATAAATACTACGATGATGCGAACAGTAAGCAATATACCTATCGCTTCATCTATGAACAGGTCAAGTACATCAAGGGCGATAAAGTTCCTGAAGGCTTGACGGGTTGTCGTGAGAATAAATTCTATGAATACGACAGCGAGGGTGGCATCTTCGGCGATGGTCACCTCTCCTACGCCCAGGGCTTCCGCAGTGGCGACATCACGGGTTACGGTTTTGCCGAGCATACCATCAACAATCCGAAGATCATCAATACCTTCCAGCGTATGGACCTCCTCCGACTGGAGGACAACTGCTTCTCGCTGCTCGGTGCACGCGACTATACCGTCAACGAAATCAACAAGACTCCTTACTCTATCGCACGTGTGGGAGAAATCAAGATGGTGGCTAGCGATAATATCCAGTTGACAGACGGTAAGCTGCAGGCTGAGCTTGAAACAGCCAAGACTACAGACACATTTAAATATGGAGTAAAGGCACGCAACTATATGGGTCTTGCCAACAACATCCATTATGTAGGTGCGGTGAAATCCAATGTCAGTTTCTCTGAGGATACCTGGCACAATCAGTATGGTGTGGCATCTGCCGAGTCTAAAACATATCAGGCTTTCAAGCAGGATTGCATCAAGACGTATGAAGAGGGTAATAAGCAAGATGAAACAGGATTCAAGAGCCGCAACAACGGTACAGCCAAGAATATGATTGGTATTGCTTCGGGTTATGCCCTGAAGATTCAGAACGTGCAGGAGATTATCGATAAGGCAACCCAGAAGATGACGGAAACCATCTACTATGGTCCTATCTATGGTGTCGTAGAGATGAACCTGATGAATGCCCGTACGGGTGAAGGTGGTGGATATGTCTATGCAGACAACATCCATGAAGTATCAGGAGAAACCACCAAAGGCTTCCTGCAAACCACAGGTAACTTCGTCTTCCCATTGAATCCGCGCAACACCGGAAACAACCGATACATCATCGATGACTGTTCGCCTACCGGATTCTACGCCATGAAGAATGGAGCGGATCCTGATTCTACAGAAATCCACTACTGGTATGTCACTGGTTTAAACTATTATTATAATGCCCACATCACGGGCTATACCTATAAGGAAAACATCCACTTCGACAACGACAACTCAGATGGTCTTACCGCCCTTGCCGGACTCAAGAAGGGTCAGGAGATATACATCAAGAGCTGGAAGATGAGAAGTGGACATGATGAAAATTATAAGTGTGATTTGGAAACTGCAGATACAGCCGGTAAATACACACTCTATGTAGGTGCTTCGGCAGACAAAGACTACAACACAAAGGGATTTGCAGCTAAACTGCCAATGACCGGTACAACGGATGAAGGTACGTATGATGAAAACAATTATATCAACAAGCAACTTCCGTCTGACCTGAATGGCGATGCCAAGATTTCGTTCCGCCTGGTGGATAACAATACCGATGCTTCTCCTGAATATTACCACCAGCATCTTGAAAAGAAATGTCAGGCTACGCTGGTATTGGGATCCAAGCAGCTCGAAGAAGACGGGATTACTCCTAAAAAGGATGAAAACGGTAAGGAGATAGAATATACCTATACCATCTTCCTCACCATCGAATACGTGCAGGGACCTAACTTCACCGGCCATATCACCATCGACAACTGTGCCCTGCCTGGCGAAATGATCCGACTGAAAAAGGACAAGGTGAAGATTGCTGCCGACCAGGCTTTCGCTGCCAACGGCTACTTCTGGCACATCGGCAAGTTGAAAAGGGATGACAAGGGTAACTTACAGAAAGATAATAATGGCGATTTACAGTTTGATGAAGCAGAATCATGGCTGTCGAAGACCAAGGATTCCGAGAATACCTACAAGCAGGGCGACAAGATTGACGAAACCCGCACGGACCTCTTTGCCGGTAGCGTCTATGACAAGACCCTCGATTATCTGGATATCCCAGCCTACTACTTCATGAATGGCTACGGCGTACAGCTGGGTGTTACCATGAACGGTTTCAATGATGTGGTCTTCCCGGTTACCATGGCGGCTGGCGATACCCTCACGGTTCACAACTACCACGAAATGGATCCGCATAAGACCGGCATCGATCTCCGTCTTTCCGAAGCCATAAAAAGAGTTTCTACTGAAAAGAACTTGGCAGAACCTCGCATCTATATCAGCGACCAAGACGACCTGAAGGCATTCGGAGCCTTCATCTCCGCAGCAGAAAATAACGGAGGAAAGAACGCCCAGTTCATCCTGCAGAACGACCTGGAGATTCCTGCCGATTATACTGGCAGCAATGCCATCTTCCAGGGAACCTTCCATGGCAACGGACATATCCTGCGCGGATTGGAGGCTAATAAGACGCTTTTCGCAGCAAACCAGGGTAACATCTATAACCTCGGATTGTTAAGCGGAAGCATCGCCCAGCCGAATAGCAGCAGCAATGCTTCGGGCTACCACTGCTGTTTCGAATATGCTCCGTCAGCATCTCCTGATACGCCTATCGTATATGATATGGATGGAAAGGCTAACAATACCTATACCAAGGATGACTTCAAGTATGGTAAGGTGGCCTACGATCTGAACGGCTACTATCTGCGTGCGCGAAAAGGCAATAGTTCGGATGATGACAAGGCAGCACTGAAGTATGTATATGATTATTATGCCAACGGCGACTATCAGTATGCCCACCGTACCGATGCCATCACAGGCAAGAATACAGGTATCACCTATCTCCGTACCGGTCAGGACAGTGATCTACCAAACTATGGCAAGGCGGCTACCCGTCACGACAAGACGCATACCATCGACCAGGCGCGCGCACAGAACTACGTGCCTGCAACAGAGAATGCCAAGGAGTCGAGAACAGACAACTATCTCCCACAGTTCAACGAGAACGCAAAGGAAGGCGGAGAGCTGATGAACGACTTCCTCTTCTGGGGACAGGACCTCCAGTCTTCTCCAGCCCTCTATCCTGCCCGCATCACCTCCCAGGAAAACCGATACATGAGCAATCGTGTATATCGTACGACTGGTTACTACGGCAGCACCAATCCAGGTAAGTATCACTACAATGCCTACAACCAGGGAACCAAGAATATGGGAACCTACGTGCACATCCCATCCACTACAGCCATCGACTTCACGGCTGAGGATGACAATGCCACCAGCTTCTATGATTTCATCATCAAGAAGGGCGTTACCCAGAACCTCCTGGTTTATACCGATGCAGAAAGCAATGAGACAAGCAGTAAGGATGCCTACGATGTAGTGCACAGTACGCTGAACTACGACGAGCAGACTTCCGAAGAGCGAATCCTGGGCCATCATATCATCAAGGCTAGTGATGCAGCAGGAAAGGTTTCCTATGCTACCCCACTTCTCCACCTGGTAGAACGCACACCGGCAGGAGAAAACAGCGAGGGCATTACCTGCGACAACAACGACTTCTGCGTACCGATTCCATTCTCAGTAACCAGTCATGCCTGGTATATACGCATGCCATCGCTCTATGCCAACGAGGCTACCGGATCCTGGGAAGGCATCTGTCTGCCATTCACCGTCAACAAGGCGGAGGCTTCTCTCAATGGTGAGATTACCCATTTCTATGGCGAAGATACCAAGTATGGTACCCAGCACCACGAATACTGGCTGCGCGGTTTCACATCAGTAGATCAGAAAGACGGCAAAATCTTAGCCACTTTCCAGCGCCCGGGTACCGCTTCCGGTCTCTTCCAGATAGGAAAGGCTGAAAATACAGGTAGTGCAGCTTCTTGGGATTATATTTTCGAGAATCATTTCTTCGAATATACTTACGGAGAACTGCTATATAATAAGGTGGAGAATCCATACTACACCCAGCAGCATACCTACACAGGCTATCAACCTCTCAAGGCAGGCACGCCATACGTAGTCCGCTTCCCGGGTGAAAGATTCTATGAGTTCGACCTCTCCTCGGCATTCTACAACAATCTGAAGAATGCGAAGGAACCGGCACAGGCCATCACCTTCCATGCTTTCGGAGAAAGCTATGCGGGCGAAGACGCCAAGAAAAAGGGTGCCATCGTGATTCCGATAACGGCAGAGATGAAGACCCTCCCGGTAGAGATGAAGACCGCAACCAGCGGTTATGTCCACATGGGAACCTTCGCAGCCCAAAAGGTAGCAGAAGGTGCTGTCTATGGTATGAACGCCCAGGGAACCGCATTCGATGATGCCTCAACCCTGGCTACCGTAATGCCTTTCCGCACCTACATGGCAAAGGCACAGACCGCCGCACAGACCGCAGCCCAGACCCGTTCTGCCAATCCATCCGTGATTCATATTGCAGAGACAACGGGCATCGACCGGATAGAACCGGAGGTAAACGGCAACGAGGAGGACAGCGAATCGGGCGATCACCTCATCATCCGTTCCATCGGCAGCAGACGTGTCAAGGTAGAAAGTACCTACAGTCTCCAGCTCAAGGTCTTCGCCTCTACCGGTCAGCTCTACCGCATCCTCGATGTTCAGCCAGGCACCGCCACCTACAGTGGTTTCCATCCTGGCCTCTACATCTTCGGTGAAAGAAAAATCATGGTAAAATAACAACAAAGAATATGAATAGAAAGAATAAGATATCAACCGGCAACTTCCTCCATTCCATCATCCTTCTCCTGATGATGGGATGGATGGGGAGTGCGTGGGCACAGACAGGAACCGTAACCTTCGATTACTCCTCTGCCCATGTGAATGGCAAAACGGAAGCCTATCGCAATGCGGAAAGCATGCCGATCTCCACGATCAGCAATGCTACCTCCTTCACCGTTCCTACCAATTATACCATCTTCAAGAACATAGATGATACCGGTAATGCAACCGAGAAAGGCTATACGCTTACGCATTGGGAAGATCAAGAGGGTAACAAGTATGAATTAGGTAAGACCTATCCTGTCAACACGGACCTCACCTTGATTCCTCATTTCAAACCGAATCTTACCACCCAATTCAATCGCGTTACGAATCCGACCATCCGATATGATTTCGGAAGAAAGATACATGATTATGTTGATCCTGATACCAAGGAGCAGCGAAAGGTTTGTGCTCAGACTGTCAACATCGGCAGCAATGAGAAACCGTTCTGGACTTCCAAGGTATTTATCACGACCCTGAAGGAAGGTAAACGGTATGAATACATGCGAGATGTGGCAATGTGGTGCGATACCGGCAAGAAGGGATATATCAGGAATACAGACCAGGAAGAATGGGCAGCCATCGGACCGGGTACTACCTTCTGGGTTGCAGCCGGAGCAGGAACCCGAATCTCGATGATGACCTACTCTCCTATCACTTCCACCACGATAGACGGTGTGGTGCCTACGCTCGATGAAGCTCGTACCCAGGCAGAACGCCAGAAGGCGGGAGATAACCACCGGTATGTTTATGCCTATACCACCCAGAATCCGGAACTCCGCATCCCGATCGTTATCGGTGATGACTACTCCTACTACCAGTGGATAGAATTGGCTACTCTGGCTGCCAACAAGATGAATCTCAAGGTAAAGGTAGATAACCCAGAACATGGCAAGATTACCAATGTTACTGCCAATTCTCAATATGATGCAAGTCAGCAGGAAGATGGCAGTTATCTCATCCGACAGGGTGATCAGGTGAAAATCGAGTTTGAAAGACTGTTCGGCTACGAATTCGACAGGATTATAGATCACAAGGAAAATGCCGCAACCTACAAAGACTACAAACTGACTAAAGTGGAGCCAACAGAGGATGAAAAGAAGCAGGGCAAGCGAACCCGCTACATCGTGGAATTTGAAATCAACACCCACAGCGATATCGAAATCTGCTTCAAGGAGAAACCTACCTATTACATTACCTATAACGGCGGACCAAATGCCATGGGTTCAGCCCCTCAGGCAGCATGGGTAGAGGAAGGAGATGACTTTACCATACCAGAGAACCGCACCCTCTACTACGAGGGACATACGCTGGATCATTGGGAGAAGAGAGCGGGTTCGGATACCGGAGAAGCAACAGGAACTCCAATGCAATATCAGATTGGTACAACCTATCAGGCAGAAGCCAAGGACATTGCGCTGAATCCGGTATTCAGAGCAAACGATTTCAATATCTTCGATATCGATAAGGAGACCCAAGCCACCTGGCATTTTGCCCTCAAGGATGGTGCTCCAAATATTGAATACCAGAAAGCAGATGGCATCCTGGTTACTCAGGTTGAAAGCAACGGGAAAAAGATAGACTTGAAGCTTGACCTGATTGGTATGAAAGGTAAATTCAATAACCTCAGCAAAGATTCTAGAATACAGATTAACAAGGGATCTGTCATCAGTTTTCCGGCTACGCCAAACTGCAAGGTAAAGCTCACGGCAACCGCAACTCCAACCTCCGTAACCATCGCAGATAAAAATCAGGGGGATGATGGTTATACGGTAAACGTAGGAGAAAAATACATTGAGGTAACCAGCGCACAAGGTGCATCGCATACGGCTATCTTTACAGATAAAATAAAAAGTGTATATGCCATCGACTTCATCATTACCTATCAGACACAGGATGCTACAAAAAAAACGACCCTCCAGTCGCTGACCTGTAAAGGTGTAACGCTGACGGCAGAAGAGATTGGAACGCAGATGAATCAGGACAAATGCGTTACCTTCAAAGACGTAGATGTATGGGATAATAACATGGAAAAAGTTCCTGAGCTTACAGGAGAGGCAACGGCAAATGGTACGGTATCAGTAACCAAGAAACCAACCCTGACCGATCCGGAAGCCATCATCACTGTAACTACCACAGGAGGTATCGCCGTAGCCACCTACCCTGTCAAGCTTAAGTATCAAAAGCCTACAGTAGGGCTTGAGTTCACCGGATACAAGATAGGAAATCAGGAATACAAGGATGAAAAAAGTGAGGTATGGAATGCTCCAGAAAGCGGTTCGATCCAGCTGAACTTCAATCATACGATGAAGGAGGCAACCATCACAAGCGATAAGGGCGAATATCATTCGAAAACGGGAACCCAGCTGGTATTCAAATACTGGGATCTTACTCCGGGAGCAACCTATACCTATCAGATTCCAGCCAAATCGCTGAGCGATATCTACGACACACCCTATCCAAAGGATCTCTCCCTTACCCTCCATATCCAGTCGAAGGCGAGTGAATACCAGCACAGGACCTTTGACTATGTGGTAACAGATGGAAATATCGATGCAGCCATTGCTGCAGCCAACGCAAAGACCGACAACGACCGATTCTACATCTTCGTTCCTGATGGAGAATACCATATAGGAAGCAAGAATGCTAACGAAAAGACGGATCTTCTGAAAAGCAATATCTCGCTCATCGGACAAAGCCAGAGTGGAGTCACCATCTGGAACAAACCTACAGAAGAAGGTCTCAGAACAACAGCTACCCTCCATCTGGATAAGCCTGCTACCGACTTCTATGCCCAGGATCTGAAGCTGGAAAACCGCTTCGACTATGCTGCTTCAGGTAGCGCCAGCCGAGCTGCCGCCTTCCACGACCAGGGCAACAGAACCATCATGAAGAATGTATCCCTCATCAGCTATCAGGACACCTACTTCTCCAACAATGCCAGTGACGACAGCAGAGCCTATTTCGATAACTGTGATATAGCAGGAGTCGTGGATTTCATCTGCGGTGACGGAAATATCTGGTTCGAGAAATGCAACCTCATCCACCGCGACCGTGCAAGCAACAACATCGCAGCACCAGAACAGGGTGAGATTCAGGAATGGGGATATGTGTTCAACAACTGTACCATCAAGACGGAAACGGAGAATCCGGAGTACCATCGGGATTACAACTGGACCCTCGCCCGTCCTTGGAACAACTATCCTGCCTGCACCTTCCTCAACACCACCATGGAAACCCTCCCGAAACTCACCGGTTGGGGCAAGATGAATACTGGCAGAATCATCCGCTTCCATGAATACAAGAGCAAGAATGCTGATGGTAATCTGATTTCTCTGAGTACCCGATCGCTCACGGCATGTACCCCAGGAGCCGGTTCTGAGGAATGCGTACTCAGCGATGTTCAGGCAGCAACCTATACCAAGCGAAATGCCCTGGGTGGTTCTGATGGTTTTGAACCCGACAAACTCTGTGCCCAGATCAATGCACAGAGTGGCAAGGTTGCTGGCGGAGAGGCTGCAGAAAAACAGATTGTATGGAAGGATGACATCGAGCTGGAAGACAATCTCCTGAAATGGAACCTTCAGGACGAAGCCCTCTGCTACTTCCTCTTCAAGAAGGATGAAACAGGCAAATGGATCTATCTAGAGAATACCATCAGCAATCAGGTGAATCTCACCAACCTTGGTGCCGGTTCCTACTGCGTACGTGCTGCCAACCAGCGTGGCGGACTGGGAGGAGCTACCAAGGAGATAGAATATGTGGTAGCCGATCCATACCCGCTTGATATCAAGAAAGTGGAAGGTTATAAGGAGGGTGATAAAGATTATGGCTGGACCACCATCTGTCTGCCATTCAACGCCAAGGTTCCGGAAGAGGTAAAGGCATACGCTGCCACGGCGCATAACCAGACGGATGCAGAATCGAAGATTACCGACTTCATCATGACGCTGACTCCGGTAACGGTGATAAATGCCAACAAGGGTTATGTGGTTTACGGTCCTGTTGGCACTCACGATTTCCATCCTACCTCGCGAGAATGTGACAAGGTAACGATTCTGAAGGGAAATCCGAGCAAGGAAGCCATTGATAAGAACAACAACAATGGCTATGTGCTCTCCTACAAGGCAACGTGGGGATTAGGTTTCTACAAGTACACGGGTTCTACCCTAGCCGGCAACCGTGCTTGGCTGCCGAAGGAGATGGTGAGTGACAGCAACCAGGAGAGCCTGGCATTAGGCAAGCGTGGCATCACCTTCGTCTTTGCCAAGGGAGCCACCCCAGTTCTCCTCCCGAAGAATGATGAAGAAGAGAAAGAGGAACCAATCTACAACCTGCAAGGTCAAAAAGTAGATAAATCCTCTGCCCACCACGGCATCTTCATCACCCGGCAGAAAGGCAAGTTCTACAGAAAATAAAGTTTAAAGACACACAAGAAAAAAGCACGAGAAAAGGCTGGCAGGAAAAATTCCTACCAGCCTTTTGTTTTGACCCACGCAGATTAAGTATTTTTTTAAGTCACGCAGATTTGGCTTTCCCTTCGGCCGCCGATTTTCAATTCGCAGATTACGCAGATTTGGAGACCTACCGCTAGGCGTCCCGGCGGATTTGTAATCCGCCGTAGAAAAAGGTTCGACCTATTAAAACCGGGGGGATTTGCAATCCCCCAACAAAAGGAAAAGCATACTTCTTTGCTGCGGATTGCAAATCCGCAGAGCCTAAATAGGTTAGGACATTTTTTAACGCCGGATTTCAAATCCGGCGGGACGCCTAGCGGGCTTGCGTTCTTTTGTTTTATACCTCATCCCCAAACGATGCTCGGATAAGTTTCTCTCTAATATCCGGATAAACATCTTCTGAAAAATAGCCTTTCAAGCCATCCACGATTCTCACGTAAATAGCGTGGTTATACACTTCCTTACCTTGTCTGACTCCCGTAAGGTACTTTGGACCCAGCTGAATGTCGGCTGAGAACTCTGCGCAGTTAATCTCATTGTCATGCATGATCTGGCGCAATGTTTTGCCAAATAAATGCATGTCAATGTCAATTTTACTTTTGTACATTGTTAAATTAATTTAAGAAATTAAAAAATATAGTTGAAAATTCCCACTATGGGAATTGACCTTTCAACCTTTTTTTGTAACTTTGCGATATGAAACCAGCGAGATACTGACTATCCCCAACTCCTTTCTCACTCAATCATGTAAACGGAACAATCCGCTTTACCAACAATAGTAAATGATAAAAATGAAGCAACTAGTATCACAATTCGCAAACATGACCAGCAAGACTCCCATACAGGGAGATCTCGAAAGCCTGGTTTCATTTATGAAAACCGATGAGAGACTCAAGTTCCTCACCCAGTCCTACCGCCAAACCGGCAAGAAGACCTTTAAGGCAGATGCACCCCTCTTTGCCCCAGCCTGCCACCTCGAAGGAGGCAAGGGTCAGGACAACATCCGGGCACTCACCCACCTATCTCTCGTAGATTTCGATGAGCTCTTCCCCGAAGTGCCTCCCGATATCACGGCTCTCAACGCCCTGAAGCAGAAGCTCTGCGCCGATCCGCACACCCTACTCTGCTACATCACGATGAGCGGCAACGGTATCCGAGTCATCTATCCCTTTCTCGGAGATGACTACCCCGCCGCCTTCGCCAAGGGCAATGACTACTATCAGCAGCTCATTGGCAAAAAAGCTGACTTTCAATGCAAGAACGTCAATCGACTCAGTGGTCTCGCCTACGATCCCGATGCATACTACAATTCCGATGCTATCTCTTTCTCAGCCGAAGAAATCTCCCTATTCCATACCGAGACAACTAAGAAGAATCAGAAACAGAAGAAACTGGAACACATCAACACCTACTACGAGCAAATCATCAAGCCGAAACTAGACAACGACAAGATTATTTATCAGCCAAACAAACACAATAACTATGTGATGAGAGTGGGCTATATGCTCGCCAGGAAGCGCTATGCCCATGCCAACGTTCTGGAATGGGCACTCCAGAAATTTCCCGAATACGACGGCGTGGAGCAGGTCATCAAGTCCTGCTACGACAACACCCCCGGTGCCAGCAGAAAGGCATCAGGAGGAGGTGGTGGAGGCGGTGGAAATGGCGGAAGTGACAACCGCTTCGCATCGGTCGAGGAAATCAGAATTTTTCTCGATGGTCATATCCGTCTCCGATACAATCTCATCACCCAGCGATACGAGTTCCTGAAAATCCCAGAAGGCGCATCACCTTCCGCCGCTTCCAACAAATCGCCAAAATGGCAGATACTCCTCGACCGACATGTCAACTCGCTCTGGACCAAGATGTCGCTCACGGAGAAGGTAAATAAGTTGGATATGCGCAATATCATTGAGAGCGATTATACGCCCGTATTCAATCCCTTCGAGGATTACTTCGCCCATATCCCGCCCTGGAAGGAGGGCGACAAGGACTACATCGCCGAACTCGCTGCCACCGTGAAGGTGAAGGATACCGACAGCTCCGTGCTGAGCTTCGAGGAATGCCTGAAAAAGTGGCTCGTGGCAATGATTGCAGGTTGGCTGGACGAAGAGGCGGTCAACAATGTCATCCTGGTCTATATCGGAAAACAGGGTGCCAACAAGACCACCTGGTTCAATCATCTCCTTCCGCCGGAGCTGAAGCAGTACTTCTACACGAAGACCAATGCCAAGCGAATGACGAAGGATGATCTCATCGCCCTCTCGCAGTACGCCCTCATCTGCTGCGAGGAGCTGGATACGATGTCGGCATCAGAGATGAACCAGCTGAAGGCTGCGGTGACGATGCAGTATATCAACGAGCGAGCTGCCTATGCCCACTATGCCGAGCAGCGCAAGCACATCAACAGTTTCTGCGGCACGGGCAACAATCCTGAGTTTCTGAACGATCCTACGGGTACCCGCCGCTGGCTGCCTTTCGAGGTAGAGAGCATCGTCTCCCCTCGCCAGCATCCCTTCAATCATCCCGGCATCTATGCCCAGGCTTACGCCCTCTACAAGAGCGGCTACCGCTACTGGTTCACGGATGAAGAGATAGAGCGACAGAACCGGCACAACAGCAAATTCGAGACGCCACGCCTCGAACAGGAACTGGTGGATCTCTACTTCCGGAAGCCTTCGGAGGGAGAGACAGGGGAGTTTGTGTCCGTAGCCCGGGCGATGCAGATCATCGGCTGCAACATCACTCAGAAGCTGAGCAGTCAGAAGATTGGCAAGGCATTCAGCGACCTGGATTTCAAGAAGTCCCGCACCAAGCACAGCCGGGGTTTCATCGCCATCATCCGCACGGCAGAAGAGATCAGGAACTATCAGATTTCCCTGGGTATCGATGCCAGCGGCAATCTTCCATTCTGATGACGGGTGACGGCGGTGACACTTGTTTTCTAAACTTTCTCTCACGCGGGCAGGCAGGAAAAATTTTCCAGAAAGGCCTCCCGCCCGCCTACGTGAGAGAGATTTCAAGAAAAGCCTGTCACCGGTGTCACCCTGTCACCCGGATGTAAGTCTCATTCCAGCATCCTAAGTAAGTCACTCAGGCATCCTAAGCAAGTCACTTACGGCTCGTAAGTAAGTCACTTAGGCATCGTAAACAAGTCACTTTTAAATTTCAATCAATATGGAACAGAAATGTTATTCCAAGCAAGAGTTAGCTCTTGAGTATTTCCCTGATGCCACACCCGAAGTGGCAAGTGCCCATCTCAGAAGATGGATCAACCGCTGCAAGCCTCTCCACGATGCTCTGGTGAAGAGCGGCTACACCAAATGGTCGAAGGAATTCAGTCCGATACAGGTAGCCCATATCTTCGACTATCTGGGCGAGCCATAGGAAGAAAATCATTCTTCCGGGCTTATCTTCAGAAAAAGACGTGAAAATCAGTGAGAAACCGTGAGTAAACGTGAGAAACCGTGAATGGCGGATTCTGAATGTTGTATCTTTGCATTGTGATTCAGAAAGAACCACGGGCAATGCGCAGTGCCGATTAACTTTAATAATTTAACCATTTAAACGTTATGATCAGAATTGTCTTATACCAGAACACGAACCAGAAGATTGCCGAAGCTTGCGGCAAATGGTTTCCACGAGTAGTATCCGATGAGACCATCGGACTCGAAGAGCTCGCCGCTCACATGGCTAGCCACAACACCCCTTACAGCAAGGGCGCCATCCTCGGTATGCTGACCGATGCAGCTGCCTGCACAAAGGAGATGCACCTCTTGGGAAAGAACGTGAAGTATGCCGACATCGCCATTATCTACCTCGGACTGAAGGTGAAAGGCGGTGCACCTACCAAGGAGAACTACAACGTGGCGAAGTACATCTTGGGATTGAAGTTGAGAGCCAGAGCCACAGGCGAGCTCAAGACCGAAAATCTTGACACCTCTATCAAGCTCATCAATCTGGCTTCTCCTGCAACGGAGAATCCAGGTAATCCGGGGAATCCGGATGATGCCGGCAAGGACAACCCATCAGGTGGTGGCAGCCAGACCACAGGTGGTGGAGGCAGCCAGACTGGTGGCGGTGGCAACACCGATAACACCCAACAGGGTGGCGGCGGAACCACGGATAGCGGTTCTACAGAAGAAGGCGGCGACAACGTAAATTTTTAGCCGAGAATCGTAAAATCTGAAAGAAGGGAGCCGTATGGCGTCAGGGGCATTCCGAGAGCATCAAGAGGCAGGAATCATCTGAAAGAAGGGAGCCGTATGGCGTCAGGGGCATTCCGAGAGCATCAAGAGGCAGGAATCATCTGCAACAATCATCAAAAGCAAGCTCTGCACGGGTGCCTGGGTTATAGGGTTTCCTTCTTAGGATATCTCCCTGGTTATGAACTTTTTAGTTGAATCAAGTTTTAGTAAATCAAGTATTAGTAAAGTCAAGTTTTAGTAAATCAATTTTTAGTAAATCATCAGACCATGAGAAAAGAAACCATCAAGAAGATCATCAATCTTATCATCACAGTACTTACCGCCATCGCTTCTGCCGTCTGCGTGCAGAGCTGCAAGGGATTGTAATGAATCCCGCATCAGTAATCAGTATTCTGTAATCAGTTTTCTATAATCAGTATTCAGTAATCATTAACAAGAATTGCCTATGATCAAGAACAGAAAGATCAATTTAATCGTCATCCACTGCAGTGCCACCCGAGTTACCCAGGACTTCACGGTAGGCGAATTGGAGGCATGTCATTTAGCCCGTGGTTTCCGTGACATCGGTTATCACTATTACATCACGAAGGACGGAGTGATTTATCCGTGCCGTCCGGAGTCGGAGCCTGGCGCACATGCCCGTCATTACAACGCCCACAGCATCGGCATCTGTTACGAGGGTGGTCTGGATGCCGAAGCCCGTCCTGCCGACACCCGCACGCCAGCCCAGAAGGCTGCGATGAGAGAGCTTCTGAAGAGCCTCTGTACCGACTATCCTGAAGCCGAGATCCTGGGTCATAGAGATCTCCCTGGTGTCCACAAGGAGTGTCCATGTTTCGATGTCAAGAAGTGGCTTTCCAGCATTCATTTCCACATATAATTTTCCGTACTCTTCTCTCTTTCCTCCCCCAATCTTATGTCCCCGCACATAAGGTTGGGGCTTTGTCGTATAATTCCCACAGATTTAATCTATGAGAGCCTCCTACCCAAGTACACAAATAAAAACTTAAATTCCTCTCTTAAGCTAGACGGCCTAGGCCGCCTTGGAAAGAAGGTGGAGTTCCCTTCAAAAATTATGTAAAGACATTAATAAATAGTGATTTTTGTTAATCTTGATTAAACTTACCCCAAAATCAAGTTGAATATTTGCAACATATAAATATTTGTATTATCTTGCAGTGGATAATCAAAAAAGTTGTATCAGTCTAAGATACAGAGTCCTCGGAATTAAAAATGTGTTTGCAATGCAATATTTTTGCATTTTCGGCGTTTATTATTATGTAGAGAACAATTAAAATTTAAAAAGAATGATGAATATAAATTTTTTCAGAATGCTGCTCATGACATTCCTCGCCATGGCAGGACTGGCTGCTTGTAGCGATGATGATGAGCCTAAAGATTCAGTCAAAGAAATCAGGATGCTGGTGTCGGCAGAAACAGGCGTGACGTATGCGTGGGGCGATGATATGAAGGAAAACCCCATAGAGTGCTTGCTCGTCAAGACGGAAGGTGATTCCGAAGAATGGCAAGACCTTGGATTTGAACAGATAAAAGGCTTTACCTATGAACGCGGGCACGAATATTATCTCTCGGTAAAGCGCACAATCCTCGCCAATCCACCTGCGGATGCTTCCGACCGCAGATATGAACTTATCCGTGTTCTTCAAGACAGGCTTGTAGCAGACCCTGAAATTCCGATTGACAAAGAGATAAAAACAGAAGCAGACATAGAATACTATGACTTGTGTCCTTTCGAAAAGTATGGCGTAGCTAGCACTATTGTAGTTGATGATGAAGGTAAAATAAATGGTAAAGTTGAATATGACAATGTTTCGCCGCTACCATCTTACGATAAGGCGCGTATATGGCTGGTAAATATCCTTGATCATAAAGACCCGAACTGGGTGAAATTCCATAGTGTGCCTTATCAAGCAACTTACTCGTATGTCATTTCACCCTTTACCGACAAAATTCGTCTGGTGCGTAACGAGTCATCCGGCCCGATGTTCAAGAATGTCGTTCCTGAAGACGAGTTTACACGTATCCGCTCCATGAACTCCGGCGAGGAGGTCAGATATGCGCTTATTCTTGCCAACGTCCATAAAAAGGGGCTTCAAAAGGTGGAATTTATCATAATAAAGAAATAATCATTACAGACTGATTCCCCCTCGCCCCCTATCAATCTTCTAATCATACCGACTTTCTGCAACATCGCCAACCTCATTGAGTGTGTGGCGATGTTTTATTTCATCAATCAGCAACCATACAGATCTTTTTGTTGTATCTTTGCAGAAGAAAAATAACTCTTGGCGTATTGAAAGGCTACGTGTGTCGTAGCTCACTCGTGTAGATACGCAGGAGTTATTTTTTTGCTTTCGAAGTTTCACGGACATAATTACTTGGTTTAAAACTCCAATGGCTGCCTTTAGCAAGGCAATGCCCAGTCTAGCCCCCCTATCCTTTCGGTATCGGATGGGTGGTCATTTCATCGGTGTAATCAAAATTCCCCCAACCGCATAGGTCAAAAAAATCTGTGGAAATCCGTGAAATCTGCGTGACCTTCATCCGACCGCATTATACTCCTTTTTTGCTCAGCGTTGCCAATTTCTTCTTAAGAAAACAAACGACAATGCCATGAAAAGGATAATAGACAGCATGACCATTACCATCATCATGCTTATTAGACCACTTTTCTAGTTGATCCTTAACATCTTTCTGCGTCCACGAAACACCTTTTCCTCTTTTGGAGTTTATTCCTTCAATAACTCCTCGTAGAGTCTGCTCCCTATTACGCTTCAAAATCACATGATTTAAATTCAACTTTTCGTTGAGTTCCTTATCCCATCTTGCATTGCTTGACAAAATTGTGCCATCAGAGCTATATCTAATACTATCAGTACACTCCTTTTTGAGAGGTGACCACTCGATAACATCGTTACCTTTCCTTACATCACAATGACTTTCTCCACCCCCTATCTGGCCAGGACAGCACATCAGCAGATTTCCATAGCTGAAAACTTCATCAGGATATTTATCACGACAATGCCAATGCTCTATACGATGGTCCTCGGTGGACATTTTATCCCTTACAGGAATTCGACGCTCACAATAGGCACATAAATAGCCCTGCTCACGATACAGAGATTCCTGTAGTGCAGGAATACCGCTGAACTGCACCCCAGGAATATTCTTGTATTTTGTCCACTCCTTGGGTTCTGCTGATTTTCTTATATTCATATTCCTCTAATCTTCAAGAAATAACAACATTGACTCAGCACGTGATAGTTCTGGAATTGTGTCAGAATACTTTTCACGCATTGAGCTCAATTCCAACTTTGCCTCAGCAAACTTCTCCTCATCAATTAATGCAAAGAGATGTTTCAATTTTTCTTCCACCTCTGCCACACGGGAGCGTTTGCCCATATAAGTCTCTAGAATCGTAGAGGCATCCATACCATAAGTCACAATTGGCTCAGCAGTATAATTACCATTCTGATATTGCAGATGAACCACTTCATTATCATCATTAGTCTCTACACTCGACAACACCATTGGAGCATGAGAAGAAACTATGAACTGAATTTTAGGGAAAGTTCGATGAAGGGATTGCAAAACTACCGACTGTAATTCCGGATGCAGATGCAAATCCACTTCGTCTATCAGCACAACTCCCTGCGTCTCATGACAACACTCCATACCGTATTTCTTGCCATTCAGAATATAACAACGTACAGACAAGTCTGTTACAATATTCACAAGCCTCTTGTAACCATCACTCAAATTTCGTGAGTCAATCTCTCGACCATCAACAAAATGAAAATAGACTGTCTTCTGCAATGGACGTATAGACACATTTCTGATAATATTGCAACCACTATCCCCCAAAGCTTCTCCTATTGCGCACTGCACAACTTCAATTTCGCCAAGCGACTTCTGTCCTTCTTGCAGGATGAGCAATCGATGCATCCAATAATCAAAGAATCCATCCCCCTGCAAACATTCGTAATAGCCGAACGAACGAGGCTGGTAATATTTACAGAAGATAGAACGATCTAACTTGCGGCTACTGTGAATGTCTTCTGTTGAGAAAGCAGCGAAAAGTGGTAGGGCTATGCTCCCATCATCTTCTGTTGAAAGATCGTGATATAACGAATGAGTATAATCACGCAAAGGCTTGATGCCAGAAATTGCAGTACGGTTTTTCTTGCCTGTTCGACTCAGAATCATATTTTTAAACTCCGCTAAATCGTAGGATATGTTCACTTGTCGTTCTAAAGACTCTACCCCATCATGCACCTCGCTCATAAAATCATCATTAGAGATTCCAATAAAACGAGTGTTACTATCGGAAAAGCCTGAGAAAAATGAGCTCATTGCTATCTTTAGACCACGCAGGATAGAAGTCTTACCACAACCGTTCACACCAAACAGTAAGTTTACAGTTGGTTTGAACTGCAAGTGATATTCTCCGAAGCAACGGAAATTATTGAAAGTTATCGACGTTATATTCATATGTCATTTCTAATTGATACTTGCCTACAAAAGTACGACTAAAAAAGCAATTTGCCAAATATTTCTCTTATTATTTACGCTCAACTATTACTTTTTCTGCAAAAACATATTTATCCACCCTCATTTCACACTTTCTTTTCATCTGTAATTACATATTCCCGTACGTCATCCTGCCGACACCCGCACGCCAGCCCAGAAGGCTGCGATGAGAGAGCTTCTGAAGAGCCTCTGTACCGACTATCCTG
>ENA-OWOF01000318-OWOF01000318.1-gut-metagenome-genome-assembly--contig:-NODE-318-length-18585-cov-3.186784_pt1 | contig 18585 bp, 17 predicted proteins | sample MGYA00248255_ERZ651790 | MGnify/ENA primary metagenome ERZ651790 (study PRJEB26908, sample SAMEA4031711) | gut metagenome | biome: gut; feature: normal infant; material: stool | place: China | collected 2015...
ACAGCTTATTCCTATTGTAAAATCATGTGTGGATATTGCACAGGCTGTCGGCTTGCCGGAGGCGAGAATACCGCTTGCAGACGCAGTTATAATGGTATGCAATGCGCCGAAATCCAATTCCGCATATATGGGGATTAATCGTGCAGCACAGGATTTAAAAGCAGGCAATTACGGTCCTGTACCAAGACAGCTTCAAAATATGCACTATGATGGGGAAGATAATAATAACAAAGGACAGTTTTATAACTATCCGCACGATTATCCGAACCATTATGTAAATCAGCAATATTTGCCGGACATTATCCGTGACAGAGTTTATTACGAATACGGTGACAACAAAAACGAACAGGCATATAAGAACTATTGGGATAAAATTAAGAACAGATAGTATTATAGATAGTCACAAAAACAACATCTTGTATTTGTGCATATTGATATTAATAAATGCTTTTTCTCGCCTTTTTGTTGAATATATACAAATATAGACTAATAAATTTGGCTGTAAGAAAATCAAAATAATTCTCAAAGAGAAAAAAATATTAGCAAACATTGTTGTATAATATAATTGTCAGAACGTGGGATTATATTATCCACAAAAACCATAAAAAAAAATTTGGAGGAAATTCTTATGGTAACAACAAAGCACAGGGTACTCAGCTTAATACTTTGTATTATGCTTGCAGTATCTGCAGTTTGTGCAGGCAGTATGGCAGTATCAGCAGCAACAGGCGATACTGTATACGTTCGTGCAAACAACGGCTGGGCCAATCTGTACTGCTATATGTGGACAGATGGTGCAGGCAACAACGCAGCATGGCCTGGTGAGGCTATGACAAAGGTTGAAGATGACGTTTATGCTTACACACTTTCGGGTGATTTTAAGAATGTTATTTTCAACAACGGCAGCGGCAATCAGACAACAGACCTTACTTATGCAGGCAACGGTCAGATTTATGACCTCAGCACACGCAAGTGGTCAGCTTACTCTGATGTAACTAACCCAACACAGGCAACATCATCAACTAAGCCGACACAGGCTACACAGCCGGCAACTTCTTCGGGCAATGCAAAACCAATTTACTGCCAGAATGATGCAGGTTGGTCAAATGTATATTGCTATATGTGGAACAGCACCACAGATAGCAACGCTGCATGGCCGGGCAAACCAATGACTGAAATCGGCGATAATGTATGGTCTTATACTCCTAATAAGGCTTATAAGAATGTTATCTTCAGTTCAGGCAGCAATAAGTCAAATGACCTTACAGTAGGTTCAGGCGACCTTTACAACAACAAGACAAATACTTGGTCTGTATATGATACAAGTGATATTCAGGTAACTTCTTATAAAGCAGACCCATCGAACACAATTTATACAGGTACAGCTGTTACACTTTCAACAACAGCAAATAGCCTTGTAAATGCTACTATCAGCTATCAGATTTCTGTAAACGACAAGGTAGTATCTCCTATGAGCTCGGCAAACTCGTATGTATGGACACCATCAGCAGTTGGTGAATATACAATCAAGTTTGAGTATTCTGATACAAAGGGCAACACAAACGAGCGTTCACTCACACTTACTGTTGCAGATGACTCGACACTCGTTAAGCCTGTTATTAAAAATGTAACACCACTTAATCTTAACTTTATCAAGCTCAACACAAAAGCTACAGTTAAAGTTCTTGCAGGCGGCGGTAATACAGGTACAAACCTTCTTTTCTATAAGTATGTAGTTACAGATCCAAACGGTAATAAGAATATTCCTTATTACACACTTAACGATTCATACTCATTTGTACCAACAGTAAAGGGAACATACACAGTTGAAGTATATGTTGAAGGTTCTGACAACTCAAAGGTTTCAAAGACTTATACTTATACAGCTGATTCAAATGTACCGACTACAACACAGCCGACTACATCTGTTATTCCTACAACATCACCAAAACCAACCACACCAAAACCAACTACACAGCCTACAACTTCAGTACAGCCTACAACAACTCCGTTTATGCTTGGCGACTGCGACGGTGACGGCAAAGTTGATGTAAACGATGCTACATATCTCCAGATGATCATTGCTGAATACAGCGGTATGAAATATGATTTCAAGACATGTGATGTTGACGGTAACGGTGTTCTTGATGTTATAGACGCTACAATGCTTCAGAAGATGGTTGCAGAAAAGTAATTTTTAAAACATACGACGATTAACTAAAATAAATTGAGGTACTATTATGACAAAGATTAAAAAATGGTGTGCATTAGTACTTTCTGTAATGCTTGTTATTACAGCAGGCATAGTATCTGTAAACGCTGCTGACGCTGACGCTACAACTGAAGAGGTTGGTGCGGCGTCAGCTGAAACAGGCATTACTATACATTATCAGAACAGTGAACTTGCACAGCCATATGTTTACCTTTGGAATTCACTTCCAACAAACAGCGCAATGTCAGATTCATATCCGGGTGAAAAAATGACTGCCTCTTCAAACGGTTGGTTTACTTATGTAATCAACGATGTTACAGCTGTAAATATGATTTTTACAGATAAAGACGGCAAACAGTATTCACCTGAATTAAGAAGAACTACCGGTGAGTGGTGGTACAAAAACAAGAGATGGACAAAGTACAATCCTGATGAAATTGACCCTGTTGATTCAGTGGATATGCGTGAAGAGTCTATCTACTTTGTTATGACAACCCGTTTCTATGACGGAGATACAGGCAATAACGTTCATTGCTGGGATGACACACAGGCAAATAACCCTGATTCAGACCCTGCATGGCGTGGTGACTTCAGAGGTCTTGCAGACAAGCTTGACTATATAAAGGCACTTGGCTTTACAGCTATCTGGATTACTCCTGTAGTTACAAACGGTTCGGGCTATGATTATCACGGTTATCATGCTATGGACTTCTCAACCGTTGATGTACGTTATGAGAGTGATGATTTTACATACCAGGATCTTATTGATGAGGTTCACGCAAAAGGTATGAAGATTATTCAGGATGTAGTTTTCCAGCATACCGGTAACTTCGGTGAGGCTTATTTCTGCAATCTTTTTGAAAAAGATACAACAAAAGACCTTTCAAATCTTGAAGAGTCAATGATTCCTACAGACTTACTTCTTGACACATACGGACTTAGTTCACCAGAGGAATACTGGGCACAGAAGCCTGGAATTCAGTATTCTCAAAGACTTAACCTTATGAAGAATACAACATACTCTTCGGATGTAGGTAACTCAACAGGCAGCTTGCCGGACGCAAAAGATTATGATTCTGCAAAGATTTCAAATTCTGACACATTTAATGCAAACAACTATTATCATACAGGTTATTTCCAGAGCCTTAACTGGGACGACTGGACCTGTAAATTTGCACAAATCGCAGGTGACTGTGTTGACCTCAACACAGAAAATCCGGCAGTAGCAGAACACATCGTAGATGTATACTCAGACTATATCAATATGGGCGTTGACGGTTTCCGTGTTGATACAGTAAGACATATTCCAAGACTTGCACTTAACCTTATGTACAATGACCAGCTTTATGCTGCTGCAAAGGCATCGGGTAACAACAACTTCCTTATGTTTGGCGAAATCTGTACTCGTTACACACAGATTTGGTATCGTGGCCACGCAGAGGAATCTACACCTTACTACACTTGGAAAGAGTCAAACAATAAGTGGGCTGATTTATGGAGTTACGGCACTTCTGCTGAAGATATCAACAACAATATGAATGTTGTATTTGATCATTATCTCGCAGAAGATGATCCTACAGATCAACCTACTTCAGACAATGCTTTCTTAAACGGTATTACATACCACACACCTGACAGATCTATGGCATCGGGTATGGAGGGTATTGACTTCCAGATGCACAGAATGTTTGGTAACGCAAGCAGTGCTTATAACTTTGCTAAGAGCACAGACCAGTATTATAATGATGCAACATACAATGTAATGTATGTTGATTCTCATGACTATGCTCCTGAACAGCCTGATGAAAAGAGCCGTTTTGCTGGCGGTACACAGACTTGGGCTGAGAACCTTGACCTTATGTTTACATTCCGTGGTATTCCATGCGTTTACTATGGTTCAGAGGTTGAGTTCCAGAAGGGCGCAGTTATTGATGTTGGTCCTAACGCTCCTCTTTCAACAACAGGTCGTGCTTACTACGGCGATTATCTTGAGGGTAATGTAACAGCTACAGACTTTAGCGAGTACACAGCTTCTGGTACAGTTGCTGAAACACTTGCAAGCCCGCTTAGCGTTCATCTTTCAAAGCTTAATGCTATCAGAAGAGCTATCCCTGCTCTTCAGAAAGGTCAGTACACAGCTTCTGAATCTTATGTAACTGGTGGCGATATGTCTTATATCCGCCGTTATACAAGTGCAGAAGACGGTATTGACAGCCTTGCACTTGTAACAGTTTCAAGTGGTGCTACATTTAAGAATATTCCTAACGGCAGATATGTTGATGCTGTTACAGGTGATGTTCAGAATGTAACAAACGGAACACTTACTGTTTCAGATATCGGTAAGGCAAATATGAGAGTTTATGTATGTTGCGCAAACGGCTTTACAGGCATTGACGGTCAGATCGGTGGCACTTCATCTTTCCTTAAATAATAAATAATTTTTATTGCATTGCGGCACTCGTTTGAGTGCCGCTTTTGCGTTGTAATTCGTGGTTATTTATTAAAGTTTGGGCAAATTATGGTTTTGCGGAATAAATTGGAAAAGCAATTATAAAAGTTTGGTCAACCTTTTAAAGGTTGTGGGTGTGGCAAAGCCCACAAATACTTTCCGTTTATGCAATCTAACGATAGCCAAACAGCTTACTGTTTGGCGGCTTGAACGAATGGGCGGAAGTCAATGCGAGAGCAATAAAAGAAAACATACTTAACCTTCATAGGCAACGCATTGCGTTGCCTATATTTTGGGCATTTCCGGTTACAACGGCTACCGCCTGTTTTTTCAAATTTTGTTTTATGCACACTGACAGCAGGCTGTCAGTGTGCATAATAATTTGTTATATCGGAAGATTTTTATAACCGCTGCACTTACTTTCTTCTGCCTCGGCTACCTTGACGGACTTGGCATAGAAACTGTACTTGCAGCCTTTACAATGGGCAAAGTCGTTGGTATAATAGGTACATATACAGACAAATTCTTTTATTTTGAAACTTACAAAACACTTAAAAAGACCGACAAGGAGATAAAATGAAAGAAATCATGCTTATCGTAAAATATTCCGTTAAAAACGGTATGGTTAATGACTTTTTGACAGCTCTTAAAAACGAGGGCTTTCCGCAGATTGTACAAAATGAAAACGGCTGTATAAAATACGATTACTTTGTGCCGTCATTCGGAAAAAGCAATGAGATACTGCTTATTGAAAAATGGCAGTCCGAAAAATTGCAAAAAGAACATCTTAACACACCGCATATGCAAAAGATGAAAACTTTTAAGGACAGATTTGTAGAAAATACGACTGTCGAAATTTTTAAATGAGGGATAAAATGAAAATCAAAAGAACAATTACATCACTTCTCACCGCAGCAATGTTGGCAACAGCGCTTGCAGGCTGTCAGAACACGAGCGAAGCTTCAAAAGCGCAGTCGGCAAATGACGAGCAAAACAGTCAGGCAACAGTGACAGAAACCACCGCTCCTCCCGACCTGTATTCAGACATTGACGATATGATTTCAAAAATGACGGTTGAAGAAAAAGTCGGACAGCTGTTTTATGTAAATTGTCGTGGCAATGATATGAGCGACGCAATAAACAAATACCACATCGGCGGCGTTTTGCTGTTCGGCGTAGATTTTGACGGCAAGACAAAAGAAGAAGTGAATGCCGATATAAAAGCTATGCAGTCCAATGCCAAAATTCCGCTTATTATCGGCACAGACGAAGAGGGCGGAACGGTTGTAAGAGCGAGCGATAATCCAAACCTAAGGGACAGCGCATACCTTTCACCGAGCGATACATTTAACAACGGCGGTTGGAGCGCTGTTGAAGACGACGCATACGATAAAGCGGAATTTCTGCTTTCGCTCGGCGTAAATGTAAATATGGCGCCTGTCTGCGACATCACTTCCAACCCCGATTCATTTATGTATTACAGGTCGTTTTCAAGTGACGCCGCAAGCACAAGCAGATTTGTAGATACAGTTGTAAAAGCAAGCAAAGAGAAAAAACTCGGCACTGTATTAAAGCACTTCCCCGGATACGGAGATAACGGCGACACACATTATTCCAGCGCTACTGACAGCAGAACTTTCTCGGACTTGCAGAACAACGATTTTCTGCCGTTTCAGGCAGGTATAGCCGCAGGCGCAGACAGTATTCTTGTGTCGCACGTAACAGTAAATTCGATTGACAGCGATAATCCCGCCTCGCTCTCTGAGCCTGTGCATGAGGTTATAAGAGATACGCTTAAATTTGACGGAGTTGTTATGACCGATGACCTCGATATGTTTGCCGTTGATGCCCTTGACATTTACGAACCACTCTCGGTTGTCGCTTTTAAAGCAGGCAATGACTTCCTCTGTTGCGGCGATATTGAAAACGAATATACCGCATTGCTTAATGCCGTACAAAGCGGAGAAATTACAGCAGACAGAATCGACGAGTCTGTAAAAAGAATTTTGATATGGAAAAGAAATCTTGCAATTTTATAACTCATGCCCGACTATGTAAAAACAGTCGGGCTTTTTTACTTGCTTGTATTTAGTGATATAAATAAATCAAAAAATCTACTGACAAGTTTACTTGGCATATGTATAACAGAATTGACAATAAAACTTGCTCTGATTTTATGCATTTCATTGGACAAAAAATTTGAAGACCTGTTTTACTTTGATTAAATATCCAATCGGCTGTTTATTTTTTGCTTTGCCGCAAGTCAAAATGAATATCTGCATTGAATATTCATTAAAATATACATTTTATGCAAAATAAAGCGTAAAAAATGAATATTCATTATTTCTGCATATATGCATTTTTATACATATATTGAAGATTTATGTTGAAATCAAGGTTGATTTTGCTGTAAAAACCTTGGGTTTTATTTTGAATTAAGTGCATTTATCACAATTTTACGGTGTATTGAATAATTATTCAAAAAACACTTGATTTTTCCGTCAGAAAGCGTATAATGTAAGAGTAATATAAATCATTTCTATGGAGGAAATTAAAATGGCTGACAATAAAATTAAAAAAGTTGTTCTCGCTTATTCAGGCGGACTTGATACTTCTATTATTATTCCTTGGTTAAAAGAAAACTATGACAACTGCGAGGTTATCGCTGTTTCGGGTGATGTAGGACAGGGCACAGAGCTTGACGGTCTTGAGGAAAAGGCTATTAAGACAGGCGCATCTAAACTTTATATTGAAGACCTTAACAAGGAGTTTGTTGACGATTACATCATTCCTACAGTTAAAGCAGGCGCAGTTTATGAGGGCAAGTACCTCCTCGGCACATCATTTGCCCGTCCTATCATTGCTAAAAGACTTGTAGAAATCGCTAAAGCCGAGGGTGCTGACGCTATTTGCCACGGTTGCACAGGCAAGGGTAACGATCAGGTTCGTTTTGAGCTTGCTATCAAGGCTTATGCTCCGGATATGAAGATTATTGCTCCTTGGAGAACATGGGAGTTCAAGAGCCGTGAGGACGAAATCGAGTACGCTGAAAAGCACAACATTCCGCTCAAGATTAACCGTGAAACAAATTATTCTAAGGATAAAAACCTCTGGCACTTAAGCCACGAAGGTCTTGACCTTGAAGATCCTGCAAATGAGCCTATGTACAACAAAGAGGGTTTCCTTGAACTCGGCGTTTCTCCTGAGCAGGCTCCCGACAAGGCAGAGTATGTTACAATTTCATTTGAAAAGGGCGTTCCTACAAAACTTAACGGCGAGGAAATCGACTCTGTAGAACTTATTAAAGAGCTTAACAAAATCGGCGGCAGAAACGGCGTAGGTATCACAGATATCGTTGAAAACCGTCTTGTAGGTATGAAGGCTCGTGGAGTTTATGAAACACCGGGCGGCACAATCCTCTACGCTGCACACAACAAGCTTGAGGAAATCTGTCTTGACAAGGATACACTCCACTACAAGAAGAACCTTTCAAACACATTTGCAGAACTCGTTTATGACGGCAAATGGTACACACCTCTCCGTGAGGCTCTCTCGGCATTCGTTGACAGCACACAGGAGTATGTAACAGGTGATGTTAAGTTAAAGCTTTACAAGGGCAACATCATTGACGCAGGCGTTACAAGCCCATATTCACTCTATGATGAAGAAATCGCAACCTTTGACGAGGATCAGGTTTACGATCAGAACGACAGTGCAGGTTTCATCAACCTCTTCGGTCTTCCAATCAAGGTTCGTGCTAAAAAGGGTCTTATTAAGTAATTTTTACTCAAAGACTTTTGTATGAATTAAAATAATTATTCCGGTTCGGGGACAGGGAAATTCTCTGTCCCTGACAGTTGTTTATACGGATATTTTTAAACAGCAATATCAATTATAAATAATACACAAATTAACAATCATTCATTAACCCGAGGTGATTATATGCAGCTTTGGAAAGGCAGATTTAAAAAGGAACTTTCAAAAACCACTAACGATTTTAACAGCTCAATCTCATTTGACAGCCGTATGTATAAAGAGGATATCGAGGGCAGTATTGCCCACGCAACAATGCTCGGCAGATGCGGCATTATCAAACAGGAAGAGGCTGACGACATAGTTCAGGGTCTTAAGGGAATCCTTGCAGACATAGAAAACGGCACTCTCCATATTGATATGGAAGCAGAGGATATTCACACCTTTATTGAGGGCGAGCTTACAAAGAGAATCGGCGACAACGGCAAGCGACTTCACACATCAAGAAGCCGTAACGACCAGGTAGCCGTTGACATTAAACTTTACCTTAAAAAGGAAGTTATAAATGTTAAAAAGCTCGTTGTTGACCTTATCAAGGTTATTGCCGACAAGGCGGAAAAGTACAGCGAAACCGTTATGCCCGGCTACACTCATTTACAGAGAGCACAGCCGATTACTTTCGGTCACCACCTTTTAGCTTACGGCGAAATGCTTTTAAGAGATGTGTCAAGACTTGAGGACTGCCTTAAGAGAATGGACGAAATGCCGCTCGGCTCTTGTGCTTTAGCAGGCACAACATACCCTATCGACAGAACAATTACAGCCGAGCTGCTCGGTTTTGAAAGAATTACAAACAACTCGCTTGACGGTGTATCCGACAGAGATTACTGCATTGAGTTTGCGTCTGTTCTTTCTATTATTATGGTGCACCTCTCAAGATTTTCAGAAGAAATCATTATGTGGTGCAGCTGGGAATTTAAATTCATTGAGCTTGACGACGCTTTTTCAACAGGTTCTTCAATTATGCCGCAGAAAAAGAATCCTGACATCGCAGAACTCGTCCGTGGCAAGAGCGGCAGAGTTTTCGGCGACAATATGACCTTACTTACAATTATGAAAGGCATTGCCCTTGCATACAATAAAGATATGCAGGAGGACAAAGAGGCAATTTTTGATGCTGTTGATACAGTTAAAATGTGCCTTACAGCCTTTACTCCAATGCTCGACACAATGAAAGTTATTCCGCAGAATATGCGTAAAGCGTCAGCAGGCGGATTTATTAACGCAACCGACTGCGCAGACTGGCTCACAAAGAACGGAGTACCGTTCAGAGATGCATACAAGGCAACAGGCGAACTCGTTGCAAGATGCATTGAGCTTGGTACAGACCTTGAAAACCTCCCGATTGAGGAGTACAAAAAGGTTTGTGATGTATTTAACGATGATGTTTACAGAGCAATTTCACTTGAAACTTGTACAAACGAAAGAAAAGCATTCGGCGGCCCTGCCTCTGAAAATGTAAAGGCACAGGCAAAGCGTGTGGCTGAGATTGCTAAGAATTTATAATTGATTTTATAAATGCAGTTGTTGAAAACAATTTTTGTCTTAAATTAAACCTCCTGCCAATTCCGCTTTTCTTTTGCGTGAAAAGAAAAGCTCCAAAAGAAAGCACGCTCAAGAGAAAAGGGATTTCGAGTCCCTTTTCTCTTAAGAATCCTTTTTCCTTAGACGACCAAAGGTCAGTGACCTTTGGAAACTTCAAACTTTTATTTGTTTGTTTTAGTTAATGTTTGGCAGATTGATTTAGATATAGACTATTAGTATCAGTATAAGAATTGTTAGATATATATTCATAAAGGATTGATTAAAATGATAAAAGCAGGTATTGTAGGCGCAACAGGCTATGCCGGTGCCGAGCTTGTAAGACTTCTGACAAGTCACCCCGAGGCTGAAATTTCAGCTATCAGCTCGGTTTCTTTTGAAGGTCAGAAGTTAAGCGATGTTTATCCGTCATATACATTTTTAAACGATATGGTCTGTGAAGACCAAGACGCTGTTGTTGAGAAAAGCGATGTTATCTTCGCCGCACTTCCCCACGGTCTTTCACAGGAACTTGCCGAAAAGTGCATAAGCGCAGGCAAGGCTTTCATTGACCTCGGTGCAGACTTCCGTCTTGAGAGCGAAGAAGAATATACAGAGTGGTACGGCGGTACTTTTCTTGACAAAAAGTTACACGAACAGTCTGTTTACGGACTTCCTGAATTTTTCAGAGATAAAATAAAAGGTAAAAAATTAATCGCAAACCCCGGCTGCTACACTACCTGTTCCCCACTTGCCATTGCTCCGGCAATCGCAAACGGACTTGTAAGCACAAAGGGTATCATCTGTGACTGCAAAAGCGGCGTAACAGGTGCAGGCAGAAAACCTACACAAGGCAATCACTTCCCTGAACTTAACGAGGGATTCCACGCTTATAAGGTAGCCTGCCACCGCCACACACCCGAAATTGAGCAGACGCTTTCAAAACTTTCGGGCGAAGATGTAACAATCACATTTGTGCCGCACCTTTTACCTGTAAACAGAGGTATTCTTGCCACTGTTTATGCGGATATTAACGAGGGCGTTACTTTTGAGCAAATCAGAAAAGCGTATGAGGATTTCTACAAAGACGAGTTTTTTGTAAGACTTCTTGACGACGGCAAATGCGCCGACATTCACAATGTACGCTATTCAAACTTCTGTGATGTTTCCATTCATCACGATAAAAGAGCAAACAAACTTGTTGCCTGCGCAGCTATTGACAATATGGTTAAAGGCGCAGCAGGTCAGGCTATTCAGAATATGAACATTATTTTCGGACTTGACGAAAAGACAGGCCTTATAATCGTTCCGCCTGCTTTTTAATTAATAATTAAGCAAAGCTATAAAACGGAGGCTTTATTATGGGAAACTACAGATTTATCGAAGGCACAGTTACTTCTCCTATGGGCTTTACAGCAGCCGGTATTTGTGCGTCAATCAAGCCGTCAAATAAAACAAAGCGTGACCTTGCGCTGATTTATTGCGACACTCCCTGTACTGCGGCGGCTGTTTATACTAAAAACCTTGTTAAAAGTTCGGCTATCGAGGTAACCAAAAAGCACCTCGAAGACGGCATTGCACAGGCTGTTATCGTAAATTCAGGCAATGCAAACACCTGCAACGCAAACGGATATGACATTGCAAATCATATGTGCCTTATCGCAGGCGAAACTCTCGGTGTAAAAGCGGAAGATGTTATCGTTGCATCAACAGGTGTTATCGGTCAGCCTCTGCCTATTCAGCCTATTTTAAAGGCTTGCGTATATATGAAAGGTCACCTTACAAAAGAGGGCGGCACAGACGCAGCCGAGGCTATTATGACAACCGATACGGTAAAAAAAGAAATGGCTATGCAGATGGAGCTTGACGGCAAGACCGTTACAATAGGCGGCATTGCAAAGGGCAGCGGTATGATTCACATTAATATGGGTACTATGCTCTCTTTTGTTACAACAGATGCGGCTGTTTCTTCGGATATGCTGCGTGAGGCTCTGCGTGAGGCTGTTGAGGACAGTTACAATATGGTAAGCGTTGACGGCGATACATCTACAAACGATACCCTTGCTATTATGGCATCGGGCAAAGCCGGCAACAAAATGATTACCAACAAAAACGAAGATTACTATACATTCTTAAGCGGACTTACCGCAGCTTTCAGAGCACTTGCAAAGAAACTTGCGGGTGACGGCGAAGGCGCAACAAAACTTCTTGTTTGCAAGGTTGAGGGTGCTAAGAGCAAGCCCAACGCTGTTAAAGTTGCAAAGAGCATTATCGGTTCAAGCCTTGTAAAGGCGGCAATGTTCGGCTCAGATGCAAACTGGGGCAGAGTATTGTGTGCAATCGGTTACAGCGGCGCTGATGTTGATGTTAAAAAGGTAGATGTTTCTTTTGAATCCGCCAAAGGCAATATTCTTGTATGTAAGGACGGCGCAGGAGTTGAGTTTTCGGAAGAAAAAGCAAAGGAAATTCTGCTTGAAAAGGAAATCAACATTCTTGTATCATTAAATGACGGTTTTGGCTATGCCGAGGCTTACGGTTGTGACCTCACTTACGATTATGTAAAAATCAACGGCGACTACAGAACCTAATTGGCAAAGTAATTTGCCAAACCATAATTTATCTGAAAAACGGGCATTAAATTTATATCAGGGGAAATGAAAAATGGATATTAATAAAAGAGCAAAAGTCTTAATACAAGCTATGCCGTATATTCGTAAATTCAGCGGTGAAACAATTGTTGTAAAATACGGCGGCAACGCAATGATAAACGATAAACTCAAAAGCGCCGTTATGAGCGATATTGCACTTATGCGCCTTGTAGGCGTTAATGTTGTGCTTGTTCACGGTGGCGGCCCTGAAATAAATGCAATGCTTAAGGCAGTCGGCAAAGAGAGCAAGTTTGAAAACGGTATGCGTGTTACCGACGATGAAACTATTGACATTGTGCAGATGGTACTTGCAGGCAAGGTAAACAAAAACCTTGTTCAGCTTATGGAAAAACACGGCGGCAAGGCAATCGGTCTTTGCGGTCTTGACGGCAATATGCTTATGGCGGAAAAACTTGTTACAAGTGCAGACCTCGGCTATGTAGGCGAGATTAAAGAAGTAAATCCCGAACCTTTGCAGAATGTTATCAACAACGGTTATATTCCGATTGTGGCTACCGTTGCAAGCGGTTATGACGGAAATGTTTATAATGTAAATGCGGATATTGCCGCAGCTCACATCGCCGCAAAAATCGGTGCCAAAAAGCTCATTCTTATGACAGACATCAGAGGTCTTTTAAAAGATGTAAACGACGAAGACTCGCTCATATCTGTTGTAAATGTCAGCGAAGTTCCTATGCTCAAGCGTGAGGGCATCATAAAGGGCGGTATGATTCCGAAAATTGACTGCTGTGTTGAGGCTGTAAGAAGCGGCGTAAGCAGAGCACACATTATTGACGGCAGAATTGAACACTCTATCCTCATTGAAATGTTCAGTGATGAGGGTATCGGCACAATGTTCTATTAATAGATTTGCAAATATTTTGCCTACGGGCAGTTGATAAGGAAAAACAGATATGACAATCAGAGAAATGACAATCGATGACTACGAGGAAGTATTTGCCCTCTGGCAGATTACCTCAAAAAGAGCCTTGTCCAAGGCTGACGAAAAAGCAAAAATAGAATCATAACTGACAAGAAGCGAGGGTATGAGCAAGGTTGCCGTAATTGACGGTAAAATTGTAGGTACTGTACTTGCAAGTCATGACGGCAGACGAGGATTTATTCACCATATGGCGGTTCTGCCCGATTACCGAAGAAACCGAATCGGTCATGAACTTGCAAAAAGCGCTATTAAAGCGATTAAAGACCAAGGGATTGATAAAACTCATATCTTCTGCTATCAGAACAACACCACGGGTCAGAGCTTCTGGCAAGATTTCGGATTTAAAAAGCGTGAGGATATATTTGTTTTTTCCTTTAATAACGAAGATGTAGATAACACTTAAGGGGTGGTATGATGAATACAAAGGAAAAAGATTCGCAGTACATAATGCACACCTACGGCAGATACAATGTAGCTTTAAAAAGCGGCAAGGGTGCAACTGCTTATGACGAGGACGGTAAAAAATATGTTGATGTCGCATCGGGTATCGGTGTAAACAGCCTCGGCTGGTGCGAGGACGGCTGGGTAAAAGCCGTAAGCGAACAAGCAAACACAATTCAGCGTATGTCAAACTACTTTTATTGCCCGCAGGCAAGTAATCTTGCCGAAAAACTCTGTACACTTACAGGCTTTTCAAAGGTATGCTTCGGAAACAGCGGTGCGGAGGCTAATGAATGTGCCATTAAAGTTGCGAGAAAATACAGCTTTGATAAGTACGGTGCTGACCGCAATGAGATTATTACACTCAACAATTCTTTCCACGGCAGAACAGTAACCACACTTTCGGCTACAGGACAAGATGTGTTCCACAACTACTTTTTCCCGTTTACACAGGGATTTTCTTATGTAGACGCCAACGATATGAACGCTCTTGAAAATGCCGTAACAGACAAAACCTGCGCAGTTATGCTTGAGCTTATTCAGGGCGAGGGCGGTGTAAATATCCTTGATAAAGACTATGTTCAGAGCCTTGTTAAGTTCTGTAACGAAAAGGATATTCTTGTTATTGTTGACGAGGTACAGACAGGTGCAGGCAGAACAGGCAAGCTGTTCGCTTTCCAGAATTTTGAAGTAAAACCTGACATTTTCACAGTTGCAAAGGGCATTGGCGGCGGACTTCCGATCGGTTTATGTGTTTGCGGCGAAAAACTAAAAGATGTAATGTCACCTTCGACTCACGGCACAACATTCGGTGCAAACCCTGTTGTTTGCGCAGGTGCAAACTATGTGCTTGATAAAATTTCAAAGCCGGAGTTTCTCTCCGAGGTTGAGTCAAAGGGTAAATATATAGAAGAAAAAGTCCTCAAAATGGACGGCGTAAAGGCTGTTCGCAGAATGGGACTTATGATTGGCATTGAGCTTAAAGACGGCGACGCACACGACATTGCGGCAAAATGCGTTGAAAACGGACTTATTATCATTACCGCAAAGTCACTTTTAAGAATGTTGCCGCCGCTTAACATTACAAAAAAAGAAATCGACCTTGCGCTTGATATTCTTGAAAAAACATTAAAGGAGAATTAAAATGAAGCATTTACTTAAACTTGAAGATTGGTCAACAGATGAAATCATCAATACACTTAACCTTGCTGACCAGCTTAAATATGAGCAGAAACACGGCATTGAGCACAAAATTCTTGCCGGCAAAACACTTGGTATGATTTTTGAGAAGTCGAGCACAAGAACAAGAGTTTCTTTTGAAGTAGGTATGACACAGCTCGGCGGTTATCCGCTCTTCCTTTCATCCAATGACTTACAGATCGGCAGAGGCGAGCCTGTTCAGGATACAGCAAGAGTTCTCTCTCGTTTTCTTGACGGTATTATGATCAGAACATTTAAGCAGGAAGAGGTTGAGGCTCTCGCCGAGTACGGCTCTATTCCGATTATCAACGGTCTTACAGACTACTGCCACCCATGTCAGGTGCTCGCAGACCTTATGACAATTCGTGAGTTTAAGGGTAAACTTGAGGGACTTAAAATGTGCTTTATCGGTGACGGCAACAATATGATGAACTCTCTCATTGTCGGCGCACTCAGCACAGGTATGTCTTTCTCTGCAGCTTGCCCAAAGGGATATATGCCGCCTGAACACATTATTGAATTCGGTAAAAAGTACGGCAACGGCAAATTTGAAATTGTAGAAGACCCGATGGAGGCTGCAAAGAACGCTGATGTGGTTTACACAGATGTTTGGGCATCTATGGGACAGGAAGAGGAGAAGAAGATCCGTGAACAGGCATTTGCCGGCTATCAGGTAAACAAAGAGCTTATGTCTGTTACAAATCCCGAATGTATGGTTCTTCACTGCTTACCTGCTCACCGTGGCGAAGAAATCACTGCCGATGTATTTGAAGAGCATGCCAATGAAATCTTTGAAGAGGCAGAAAACCGCCTGCACGCACAGAAGGCTGTTATGGTAAAGCTGATGGCATAAATCCGCCAAAGGGGAGAGGAGGATGCTTCCATGTTTTGCAGAAAGTGCGGCTGTCAGAATCCGGTGAATGCCAGATTCTGCCGGAAGTGCGGCATGGCAATCCAGCAGAGGACAGCCGCAATACCGAATCGGACCTATGTTCCAGTTCCGAACAGGATGCAGACTCGAACAGGCAACAGGAAAAAGGCATGGCAGATTGTCCGGCTGATCTATGAACTGACCCCAAAAAGTTAGACAAAGATTCAAAAGAAAATTTATGCAAAGCGACTAAGAGGAATCTTGGTCGCTTTTGTTATGCAGCTTCATGTCTGAATTCCACAGGAGATAGGCCATTTAGCTTAAGTTTGATGCGTTTGTTGTTGTACCATTCTATGTATTCATGAAGTTCTGATATAAAATGTTCAACTGAGGTAAACTCTTGTAAATATAGTAATTCTGTCTTTAGCAAGCTGAAAAAGTTTTCAGCACAGGCATTGTCAAGACAATTCCCCTTTCGGGACATACTCTGACGGATGCCTTTCTCTTTCAGCATTTTCTGATAGTGCTTGTGTTGATACTGCCAGCCTTGGTCTGAATGAAGAATCAGATTTGTGTTGTCCGGTATTTTTGTAAATGCTTTTTCAAGCATATCCGTTACCTGATTCAAATTCGGATGGCGACTTAAATTGTATGAAATCACTTCGCCATTATATAAATCAATGATTGGTGACAGATACAGCTTAATTCCAAACAATGCAAATTCAGTAACGTCAGTTACCCACTTCTGATTTGGCTGATCTGCTTTGAAATCCCGTTCCAGAAGATTCGGTGCGATTCTGCCGACATTACCCTTGTATGAGTGGTACTTATGCATACGGACACGGCAAAATATGCCCATTTTACGCATCAGTTTCTGTACGGTCTTGTGATTGATCACAAACTTCTTCTTCAATTCTTTGGTAATTCTCCGATAGCCGTAACGACCTTTGCTTTTATCGTAAATGTGACGTATTTCAGTTTTGATTTCAGCATATCGATCCGGCTTTGGATGATCAAATTGCTTGCTGTAATAGTAATAGGTGCTGCGAGGGATATCGGCTACATCAATGAGCAGACCTATCTTGAATTCATGCCTCAGTTCCCATATCACTTGTGCTTTTTCTCTTGCCGTACCCGCTCGGCAACCAAGGCATTCAATTTTTTTAAGTATGCATTCTCCGCACGAAGACGCTGTACTTCTGCAATCAGATCTTCTTCTACTTCCTTCTTGATTTTCGGAGGCCGCCCTGTGGATTTCCTTCCTCTGCGTTCTATATAAAGCCCCTCCGCTCCTTCCTCAAGATAGATTCGTTCCCATGCTGCTACTCTATCATGATCGCATATGTCAAATTGACGTGCAGTTTCACGATAGCTTAACTTTTCTCTATGCATTGTTTCCACTACTTTGATTTTGAATTCCGGTGTGTATCTTTTGTTCGGCTTTCCTTTTGGCATAAAAATGCCCCCTTTCGTTAGATTTTTTATTGGTATATTTCTATTATACCACATTATCTAACAAAAGGGGAGCATTTCAGTTCGATAAAGGTGTCATCTTTCAAAAAAAGGATGGCTCTCTGTTTCCTACTCATCTCATCTTTTTGATACTTATGTCAGACCTTGATATCATATCAACATACAATTCAGAGCTGAGAGGAATCTGCAATTATTACAATTTAGCAAGTAATTACTGCCAATTGCGTTACTTTGCTTATCTAATGGAATATAGCTGTCTGAAAACACTGGCGGCAAAACATAATACCAAGATTTCAAAGATAATAGCAAAGTTTAAAGACGGAAAAGGCGGATGGGGAATCCCATACGAAACTAAAAGCGGTAAAAAACGCTGTTATTTTGCTAAATACTCTGATTGCAAAGACTCAAAAGATGGTACGGACAATATCTCAAACGCAGCCGTAATATATGGCTATTCAAGAAATACACTTGAAGAACGCTTAAAAGCAAAGGTTAGCGAACTGTGTGGGGACACAAATGCAGAATACTATGAAATTCATCACGTTCATAAAGTGAAAGACCTGAAAGGTAAAAACGATTGGGAACGTGCAATGATAGCCAAAAGGCGAAAAACATTGGTGTTATGCAGGAATTGCCACCATAAAGCTCATAATCAATGAGTTGATTTTATTTTATATAACAATGGAGAGCCGTGTACTCCGAGAGGGGTAAGCACGGTTCGGTGAGGGGTCTGTATAAACCTACTATGGAAACATAGCAAGGCGATACTTTCCTACTCTACGAAGTGACGCCCGCACTGTTTCGTGATGAGCTCTCAAAAGTAAGCGGAAATCTGACAGTCTGGCTGAACTCGCCAGGGGGCGATGTGTTCGCAGCGAGTCAGATTTATTCCATGCTGAAAAATCATAAAGGCAAAGTTACCGTGAAAATTGACGGCATTGCTGCCTCTGCTGCGTCTGTTGTGGCAATGGCTGGCGATGAAACGCTGATTGCACCGACGTCCATGATGATGAT
>ENA-OWOF01000327-OWOF01000327.1-gut-metagenome-genome-assembly--contig:-NODE-327-length-18150-cov-9.827920_pt1 | contig 18150 bp, 7 predicted proteins | sample MGYA00248255_ERZ651790 | MGnify/ENA primary metagenome ERZ651790 (study PRJEB26908, sample SAMEA4031711) | gut metagenome | biome: gut; feature: normal infant; material: stool | place: China | collected 2015 ...
GAAGCCAACGCCAAGCACGGCTTCACGGCGGAACAGACGCTTGAAATCGCGCAGAAACTCTACGAAAAGAAGTTGATAACCTATCCGAGAACGGGAAGCCGCTACATCCCCGAAGACGTGTTTGCCGAAATTCCCAAACTGCTCGCTTTCATCGGCACACAGCCCGAATGGAAAGACAAGGTGCGGGCAAAAGCCGCCCCGACACGCCGCAGCGTGGACGACGGCAAGGTGACAGACCACCATGCCCTGCTCGTCACGGGTGAGAAACCGCTCTTCCTCTCCAAAGAGGACAATACCATCTATCAGATGATTGCCGGGCGCATGGTCGAGGCATTCTCTGAGAAATGCGTCAAGGATGTGACCACTGTCACGGCGGAATGTGCCGGAGTGGAGTTTACCGTAAAAGGCAGCGTCGTGAAGCAAACCGGATGGCGTGCCGTCTATGGCGAGGAAAAAGAGGAAATTACCATCCCCGGCTGGCAGGAAGGCGACACGCTGACACCGAAAGGCTCGTCCATTACCGAAGGAAAGACCAAACCCAAGCCGCTGCATACCGAAGCCACCCTGCTCTCGGCAATGGAAACGGCGGGCAAGGAAATTGAGGACGACGCACTGCGGCAGGCGATGAAGGACTGTGGCATCGGTACTCCCGCCACACGCGCCTCCATCATCGAAACGCTTTTCAAGCGCGGTTACATGGAACGCTGCAAGAAGTCGCTTGTTCCCACCGAAAAAGGACTTGCCCTCAATTCCGTCGTCAAGACGATGCGCATCGCCGATGTTGCCATGACGGGCGAATGGGAAAAGGAGCTGGCGCGTATCGAGCGCGGGGAACTGTCCGACGACACCTTCCGCAAGGAGATAGAGGCGTACACACGTGAGATAACCTCCGAACTGATCTCGTGCGACAAGCTCTTCGGCAGCCGTGACTCCGGCTGCGCGTGTCCCAAGTGTGGCACGGGCAGGATGCGGTTCTACGGCAAGGTGGTACGCTGCGACAACACGGAGTGCGGACTGCCCGTGTTCCGGCTGAAAGCGGGACGCACCCTGTCCGACGATGAAATCAAAGACCTGCTCACCGAAGGGCATACCAAGCTGCTCAAAGGGTTCAAGAGCAAACAGGGCAAGAGTTTCGATGCTGTTGTCGCCTTTGACGGGGAATATAACACGACTTTTGTGTTCCCGGAGGCTAAAAAGGACAAGAAATTTTCAGGACGGAAGAAATAGTATTAACTTTGCCACTTGTTCAGAGTAATGAATTGTTCTTCGATACCGGATTACACTCATACTTTGGATTTAGTGGTGGCACTCGGAGGGATACCGAGTGCCTTTTTCTTCCTTTTTCCAACCGATTATCCCGTTAATTATCAATCCGCTAAATCCAAAGTAATGAACAACAAGAAGAAAAACGAGGGTCAGACCGACTTTTCCTATTACGGTCTGTACCTGCTGGACTATCTCCGCACGAACAAGTTTGAACAGGCTGACGACACCGCTTTCATACGGGAACGGGCCGACCGTGCCGCCGAAACGTATGAGAGGGCACGGCTTGAAGGCTATCCCGCCGATGGTGCGCAGGAACTGGCGATGGACACGCTGCTGCGCGGGCTGCATTATTCCCGTTACGCCATCCTCCGCGAAGTCGTGGAAAACGAGTTTGCCGATGAAGTGCCGGAAGAGAAGCGTGAAGCCTTTGTCCTGAAACTGCTGCCGCTTGTCGGCAACGTGTTCTCCGTCTATGACCTCTCGGATGACAATTTCGCCCTGTCTTCCGATTACGACCTGCTCTACACGGAGCTGACGGGAGCAACCGTCCTTTACTTAGACGAATATGGCGTTTAACCGCAAACAGAAACTGCGGGACAACATCGAGGCGATACGGACGGCATTCATCCTTGACAGGGAAAATAGGACAGCGACAACCGAAGAGCGTGCCATACTTCAAAGGTACTGCGGTTTCGGCGGTCTGAAATGTATCCTCAACCCTGCAAAGGAACTGACGGATGCCGTCCGGTGGGCGAAATCCGACCTCGAACTGTTCGCCCCGACGGTGGAGCTGCACAGGCTTATCCGTGAGAACAGCAAGGACGAAACAGAGTACAAGCGGTTTGTGGATTCGCTGAAAGCGTCCGTGCTGACCGCTTTCTACACCCCCAAAGAGATAACCGACACCATCGCGGACGTGCTGGCAGATTACAGCGTCCGCCCCGCCCGTATGCTCGAACCGTCGGCAGGTGTCGGCGTGTTCGTGGATTCCATGCTGCGGCACAGCCCCAATGCGGATGTGATGGCTTTCGAGAAGGATCTGCTCACGGGTACAATCTTGAGGCATCTCTATCCCGACCAGAAAATGCGCACCTGCGGTTTTGAGAAAATCGAAAGACCGTTCAACAATTATTTCGACTTGGCGGTGTCCAACATTCCGTTCGGTGACATTGCCGTGTTCGACGCGGAGTTTCAGCGGAGCGACTCTTTCGGCAGACGCTCCGCCCAGAAAACCATCCACAACTATTTCTTTCTCAAAGGACTGGATGCCGTGCGTGACGGCGGTATCGTGGCGTTCATCACCTCGCAAGGGGTATTGAATAGCACCAAGACCTCCGTGCGTAACGAGCTGTTCAGTCAGGCCAATCTGGTATCCGCGATACGCCTGCCCAACAACCTGTTCACGGACAACGCGGGCACGGAGGTGGGCAGTGACCTGATTGTCCTGCAAAAGAACCTCAGCAAGAAGGAAATGTCGCAGGACGAGCGGCTGATGACCGTGATACAGACGGACACGAAAACCGCCCTGACCGACAACGCCTATTTCATCCACCACCCGGAACGCATCGTGCATACGATGGCGAAACTTGACACAGACCCCTACGGGAAGCCCGCTATGGTTTATCTGCACGAGGGCAAGGCAGCAGGCATCGCCGGGGATTTGCGCCGTATGCTCGACGAGGATTTCCATTACAGGCTTGCCATGCGCTTGTATTCGGGTTCAATCCGGCAGGCAGGAACGGAAGAAAAAGTTGCCGTTCAAAATAAAGTAGAGCGTCCTGCCATAAAATTGGAAACAGTATCCTCGGCGCAGACGGTGGAAACTCCGACAGAAAAGCCGCAACCCGCAGATGAAAAGCCGGAGATAGAACCGCGCCCGCAATATTCCGCAGGCGTGCAGCTCACCCTGCTTGACCTCTGGGGGATGACGGAAGAGGTCAGCCAACCGAAAACCTCCAAAAAGAAAAAGACGGTGAAAAAGGCAGTTACGGCAAAGTCCACTCCGCCCAAACCGAAAGTCACGGTTACACCGACAGCTCCAACTGCAAAACCCGCAATGGAGAATAAGGAGGTGAAAGCGGAGAACACCGCCAAGCCTGCCGACCCGGACGACATCTATGCCACACTGGACTGGGATACCAATCCTCCCATCAACGGTTTCTATGAAATGATGATGGGTTTGACGCCGGAGCGTAGGAAAGAACTTCGGGAACTGGCAAGGCAGCATAACGAGAAACAAGTGGCGGAAAAGACGGAAGTGAAAGCCGTGCCGGAAACTTCCCGTGAGCAGCCACGACAGGAGGAAACACAGCCGGAGGCAGTCGCCGCACCTGCCGTTACAGATACCCCATCGGAAGCGGTGGGGACTTTCCTTTTCCCCGACATCGAAGCGGAAAAGCCGAAGGAGGAAGTCGTGGACCTTTCTCCGCGTGCCTACCACCGCACGCCGGAGATGCACCTGCGCGAAGGGTCGCTGGTGGCTGACCGGGGGCGTCATAACATCGGCTACCTGAAAGACATCACGCCATACGGGGCGACATTCCAGCCGCTCGACCTGAAAGGATACCAGAAGGAAAAGGCGTTGTTGTATGTGTCGCTGCGTGACGCCTACGAGCGTCTGTACCGTTATGAATCGCTCCGGCGCGAGGCAAATGTTCCGTGGCGAGAGCATCTGAATACCTGTTACGATGAGTTTGTCATGCGCTACGGCAACCTCAACGCCAAGCAGAACGTGAAGTTAGTGATGATGGATGCGGGCGGGCGCGACATCCTTTCGCTGGAACGGATGGAAAACGGAAAGTTCGTCAAGGCGGACATCTTCGAGCATCCTGTTTCCTTCGCGGTGGAGAGCCATGCCAACGTAGGCTCTCCCGAAGAAGCCCTGTCTGCGTCGCTCAACAAATATGGTACGGTCAATCTCGACTATATGCGGGAGATAACCGACAGCACGGCGGAGGATTTGCTCACTGCCCTGCAAGGGCGCATCTACTACAATCCGCTCGTGACCGGTTACGAAATCAAAGACCGTTTCATCGCCGGAAATGTCATAGAGAAAGCGGAACGCATAGAGGCATGGATGGGTGACAATCCCGAAAATGAGCGTATGCCGGAGGTGAAGCAGGCGTTGGAGGCTCTGAAAGATGCCGAGCCGCAGCGCATCGCCTTCGAGGATCTGGACTTCAATTTCGGGGAACGCTGGATTCCGACGGGTGTCTATGCCGCCTACATGAGCCGGCTGTTCGACACGGAGGTGAAAATCGCCTATTCCGCAAGCATGGACGAGTTTTCGGTGGTGTGCGGCTACCGCACCATGAAAATCACGGACGAGTTTCTGGTGAAGGGGTATTACCGGAACTATGACGGTATGCACCTCCTAAAACACGCCCTGCACAACACCTGCCCTGACATGATGAAGTCCATCGGCAAGGACGAGCATGGCAACGACATCAAGATGCGCGACAGCGAGGGAATACAACTCGCCAACGCCAAGATTGACGAGATACGAAACGGCTTCTCCGAATGGCTCGAAGAGCAGTCGCCGCAGTTCAAGGAGCGGCTTGTGACGATGTATAACCGCAAGTTCAACTGTTTCGTGCGCCCGCGCTACGACGGCTCCCATCAGACCTTTCCCGACCTCAACCTGAAAGGGCTGGCAAGCCGGGGTATCAAGAGCGTCTATCCCTCACAGATGGATTGCGTCTGGATGTTGAAACAGAACGGCGGCGGAATTTGCGACCACGAGGTGGGAACCGGTAAGACGCTGATAATGTGCATCGCCGCGCATGAGATGAAGCGTCTGAATTTGGCACACAAGCCGATGATTATCGGGCTGAAAGCCAACGTTGCGGAGATTGCAGCCACCTATCAGGCGGCATATCCCAACGCACGTATTCTGTACGCTTCGGAGAAGGACTTTTCGACCGCCAACCGTGTGCGCTTCTTCAATAATATAAAGAACAACGACTACGATTGCGTCATCATGTCGCACGACCAGTTCGGCAAGATACCGCAGTCGCCGGAATTGCAGCAGCGCATCCTGCAAGCAGAGCTTGACACGGTGGAGGAAAACCTCGAAGTGCTACGGCAGCAGGGAAAGAACGTGTCGCGGGCGATGCTGAAAGGATTGGAGAAGCGCAAGCACAACCTTGAAGCGAAGCTGGAGAAGGTGGAACACGCCATAAAGTCACGCACGGACGACGTGGTGGATTTCAAGCAGATGGGCATCGACCACATCTTCATAGATGAGAGCCACCAGTTCAAGAATCTGACTTTCAACACGCGCCACGACCGTGTGGCGGGATTGGGAAACAGCGAGGGAAGCCAGAAGGCACTTAACATGCTCTTTGCCATACGCACCATACAGGAGCGCACAGGAAAAGACTTGGGTGCGACCTTCCTCTCCGGCACGACTATCAGCAACTCACTGACTGAATTGTACCTGCTGTTCAAGTACCTGCGCCCGAAGGAGCTGGAACGGCAGGACATAAGGTGTTTCGACGCTTGGGCGGCGATATTTGCCAAGAAGACGACGGATTTTGAATTTAACGTGACGAACAATGTGGTCCAGAAGGAGCGTTTCCGCTACTTCATCAAAGTGCCGGAGCTTGCCGCCTTCTATAATGAAATCACGGACTACCGCACGGCGGAGGATGTGGGCGTTGACCGTCCTGCCAAGAACGAGATACTGCACCATATACCGCCCACGCCGGAACAGGAGGACTTCATACAGAAACTGATGCAGTTCGCCAAGACGGGCGATGCCACCTTGTTGGGCAGGCTGCCGCTTTCGGAAACGGAAGAAAAGGCGAAGATGCTCATCGCCACGGACTATGCCCGGAAAATGGCACTCGACATGCGCATGATAGACCCGAATTACGAAGATCATCCCGACAACAAAGCGAGTCACTGTGCCAAGATGATCGCGGAGTATTATCAAAAATACGACGCCCAGAAAGGCACGCAGTTCGTTTTCTCTGATTTGGGGACATACCAGCCGGGCGACGGGTGGAACGTCTATTCGGAAATCAAGCGCAAACTGACGGAGGACTACGGTATACCGCCAAGCGAGGTGCGCTTCATTCAGGAGTGCAAGACCGACAAGGCGCGGAAGGCGGTGATAGACGCCATGAACGCCGGGACGGTGCGTGTGCTGTTCGGCTCCACCTCCATGCTCGGAACGGGTGTGAACGCACAGAAACGGTGTGTGGCAATTCATCATCTTGATACGCCGTGGCGACCGTCCGACCTGCAACAGCGTGACGGACGGGGAGTTAGAGCAGGCAACGAGATAGCCAAGCATTTCGCCGGGAACAACGTGGACGTAATAATCTACGCGGTGGAAAAATCACTGGACAGTTACAAGTTCAACCTCCTGCACTGCAAGCAGACTTTCATCAGCCAGCTTAAAAGCGGTGCTATGGAAGCGCGTACCATCGACGAGGGGGCAATGGACGAGAAATCGGGCATGAACTTCTCGGAATATATGGCGTTGCTATCCGGCAACACCGACCTGCTGGACAAGGCGAAACTGGAAAAACGTATCGCCTCGCTCGAAGGGGAACGCAAGTCGTTCAACAAGGGCAAGCGTGATTCGGAGTTCAAGCTGGAATCGAAGACCCGCGAGCTGGGCAACAACACAGCTTTCATAGATGCCATGACGGAGGACTGGAACCGCTTCCTCTCTGTGGTGCAGACCGACAAGGAGGGCAATCACCTTAATATAATAAAGGTGGACGGAGTGGATTCCGCCGATGAGAAAGTCATCGGAAAGCGTTTGCAGGAGATAGCCAAGAATGCCACGACCGGAGGGTTGTACACGCAGGTTGGAGAGTTTTACGGTTTCCCGATAAAGGTGGTCAGCGAAAGGATACTCAAAGAGGGATTGGAGTTTACCGACAACCGCTTCGTGGTCGAGGGGAACTACAAGTACACCTACAACAACGGGCATCTGGCGCTGGCTGACCCGTTGGCCGCCGCCCGCAACTTCCTCAACGCGATTGAGAGAATCCCCTCCATCATCGACCAGTATAAAGCGAAGAATGAGGTCTTGGAACGTGAGATACCGCAGTTGCAGGAGATAGCAGGCAAGGTGTGGAAGAAGGAGGAAGAACTGAAACAGTTGAAGTCCGAACTTGCCGCCCTTGACCGAAAAATTCAGCTGGAGCTTGCGCCACCCACGCCCGAAGTCGCAGAAAAGGAGAATGAAGGGCAACAGCTCAAGCCGGAAGCGGAAGATGTGAGGAACAGGCAGGCGCAATATCCCGAAAATGCACCGCCGCAGATACGCAGTCCGGCGGATAGTATCGTTGCCAACCATGTCATAATCGGGCGTCCGGGACTGTATGCCAAGGAGGAAACCCGGTCCAAAGGATTGAAAATATAACCTAAGGAATTTTATCTGAAGTATTAATAAGGGCTATCCCAAAAGGTCTAAAAGTAAATTTTATCCTTTCTGCAAGTATCTGTAGGATGGCAACTGCATTTTTTTTCTTTTTGGGCAGCCCTTATTAAAATTTATTCTTATTTTAGGTTATATACATTCATGTCCATTTATGTAAAAAATCCTGCTGACCTTGTTTATGTCTTGTCAGTCACCATTTGCAAAACCATATTTGACCCTCAAAGAGGCTGAATTTGATAAGCAACTTGCTACATACTCATAATAAGGAGCTAAATAGAACACGAATGGGAAATACTCAAATGCCAAACTAAAGAAGATATTGGCCAAAATAAACGTTATACCGAGAGAGAAACTTGATTTTTTTCAACTTCCTAAAACGTTGTTGTTCAAACATTTCTACTTATTTGTACTTACCAGTTGAACCTACGCTTCCCTAATAAAATGTCTATGGTAAAAAAAGTTAAAAAATCCTCCCACTTTTGTTAGATATATTTTTTTTGTGTAATTTTGCAATCGTTATGCGGCAGTAATAATATACATATTAATACGAGTTAGTAATCCTGTAGTTCTCACATGCTACGAGGAGGTATTAAAAGGTGCGTTTCGACAATGCATCTATTGTAGTATATTATTGCTTAATCCAAATGAATATTATAAATTTAGGAATTCTTGCTCACATTGATGCAGGAAAAACTTCCGTAACCGAGAATCTGCTGTTTGCCAGTGGAGCAACGGAAAAGTGCGGCCGTGTGGATAATGGTGACACCATAACAGACTCTATGGATATAGAGAAACGTAGAGGAATTACTGTTCGGGCTTCTACGACATCTATTATCTGGAATGGAGTGAAATGCAATATCATTGACACTCCGGGACACATGGATTTTATTGCGGAAGTGGAGCGGACATTCAAAATGCTTGATGGAGCAGTCCTCATCTTATCCGCAAAGGAAGGCATACAAGCGCAAACAAAGTTGCTGTTCAATACTTTACAAAAACTGCAAATCCCGACAATTATATTTATCAATAAAATTGACCGTGACGGTGTGAATTTAGAGCGTTTGTATCTGGATATAAAAACAAATCTGTCTCAAGATGTCCTGTTTATGCAAACTGTTGTCGATGGATTGGTTTATCCGATTTGCTCCCAAACATATATAAAGGAAGAATACAAAGAATTTGTATGCAACCATGACGACAATATATTAGAACGATATTTGGCGGATAGCGAAATTTCACCGGCTGATTATTGGAATACGATAATCGATCTTGTGGCAAAAGCCAAAGTCTATCCGGTACTACATGGATCAGCAATGTTCAATATCGGTATCAATGAGTTGTTGGACGCCATCTCTTCTTTTATACTTCCTCCAGAATCAGTCTCAAACAGACTTTCAGCTTATCTCTATAAGATAGAGCATGACCCCAAAGGACATAAAAGAAGTTTTCTAAAAATAATTGACGGAAGTCTGAGACTTCGAGAATTAATACAAAACAAGAAGAAAATATGAACAAGCAATTCATTATCACGAATTTCGCCGCATTTGCTCTCATGCTGTTCCTGCCGACCGGATGCAGGCAGGCGGACGGCAAGCAGGATGCGGTGCAGAGTTATCGGGTCATAAAGGTCGCGGCAAGTCCGGTGGAAATCTCCGAGTCCTATTCCGCCGCCATACGCGGACGGCAGGATGTGGACATCCTGCCGCAAATATCCGGGCGCATTATCCGTCTGAAAGTGAAAGAGGGTGAACGGGTGAAGACCGGTCAAGTATTGGCTGTAATTGACCAAGTGCCCTATCGGGCGGCATTACGCACGGCGCAGGCCAATGTCAGCGCGGCACAGGCAAAAGTGGAAACGGCAAGAATCGAGCTGCGGGGCAAGCAGGCATTGTTTGACGAGAAGGTCATATCCGACTACGAGCTTTCTCTCGCCCGGAACCAACTGGCAGTGGCGTGTGCTGAACTCGAACAGGCAAAGGCACAAGAATCGGATGCACGCAACAATCTCTCCTATACGGAAATCAAAAGCCCGAGCAACGGAGTAGTAGGCACATTGCCCTATCGCATCGGTGCGCTTGTCGGTCCCAATATGGCACAGCCTTTCACGGTCGTGTCCGACAATGCGGAGATGTATGCCTATTTCTCCATTTCGGAGAATATGCTACGGCGATATTTGGCTCGCTATGGCTCGATTGACAGCATGATAGCCGGGATGCCGGAAGTGGGCCTGCAACTCAACGACGGCAGCCTGTACAAGGCGAAAGGACGTATTGAAACCGTAAGCGGCGTGGTGGATCCTGTTACCGGAACGGTACAAATCAAAGCCCTGTTCCCCAATCCCGACCGCGAACTGTTGAGTGGCAGCATCGGCAATGTCATCCTTCAAAACCCGAAAACGGAGGCCGTAACCATTCCCATGACCGCCACCGTGGAACTGCAGGACAAGATTATCGCTTACCGTCTGAAAAACGGACAGGCGGAAGCCGCCTATCTCACGGTGGACCGCCTGAACGACGGCAACCGGTTTATCGTAAAAGAAGGTCTTTCGGTCGGTGACACCATTGTCGCCGAAGGCGTGGGACTGGTGAGAGAAGGCATGAGCATAACCCCTAAAAACGAAACGAAATGAACCTGCGATTTTTTATAGACCGCCCGGTGTTTTCGGGCGTTATCTCGGTGGTGATTGTACTGTTGGGCATGATTTCCATGTTTTCCTTGCCGGTGGAACAATACCCCGACATCGCACCTCCGACCATCAACGTATCCGCAACTTATCCTGGAGCAAACGCTGAAACTGTGCAGAAGGCAGTGATAACCCCTCTGGAAGAAGCCATCAACGGCGTGGAAGACATGACCTATATGACTTCCACGGCATCGAATACGGGCGATGCTTCCATCGACATCTATTTCAAGCAGGGAACCAACGCGGACATGGCGGCGGTAAACGTGCAGAACCGCGTGAACGGCGCGCTGAGCCAGCTTCCGGCGGAAGCCACCAAGACCGGTGTCACCACTGAAAAGCAGCAGAATGCCGAACTGATGACTTTCGCGCTCTATTCGCCCGATGACCGCTTCGACCAGACCTTCCTGAACAATTACGTGAAAATCAATGTCGAGCCGAGGCTGAAACGTATCAGCGGCGTGGGAAAGGCACAGATGTTCGGTTCCAACTACAGCATGCGACTTTGGCTGCGTCCCGACAAGATGGCGCAATACGGGCTTATCCCCGATGACATATCCACCGTACTCGCACGACAGAACATTGAGGCCGCCACCGGCTCCTTCGGTGCCAATCATCCTACCGCCAATGAATACACGATGAAATACCGCGGACGCTTGTCCGGAGCGGAAGAGTTCGGTGAGCTGGTCGTCAAGTCACTGCCGGGCGGCAATGTGCTTCGGTTGAAAGAGGTTGCCGATGTGGAACTGGGCGATGAATACTACAACTATTCCTCCGAGGTGAACGGGCATCCGGCAGCTATGATGCTCATCAACCAGAAAGCCGGGTCCAATGCATCAAGCACCATCAAGGAGATTCACGAAGTGCTTGACGACCTTAGCCGGGACTTGCCCGAAGGGACGGAATTCGTGGTGCTTACCGATACCAACAAGTTCCTGTATGCCTCCATCCACTCTGTCCTCCGCACCTTATTGGAAGCGATACTTCTGGTCATCGTGGTGGTGTATGTGTTCTTGCAGGACATCAAGTCAACGCTTATCCCTACCATATCCATCTTCGTTTCCATCATCGGCACATTTGCCGTGATGTCCATGATTGGATTCTCCATCAACCTGCTCACCCTGTTCGCGCTTGTGCTTGCCATCGGAACCGTGGTCGATGATGCCATTGTGGTGGTGGAAGCGGTGCAGGCGAAGTTCGATGAGGGCTATCAATCAGCAGTTCTCGCGGCTGATGATGCCATGAAAGGCGTTTCGTCGGCTATCCTGACCTCTACCATCATCTTTATGGCAGTGTTTTTCCCCGTTGCCATGATGGGCGGGACTTCGGGAGCGTTCTACACGCAGTTCGGTATCACGATGGCTGTTGCCGTGGGAATCTCGGCAGTCAATGCCTTCACACTCTCACCGGCACTTTGCGCGCTGCTGCTGAAACCCTATATCGATGAGCAGGGCAACACCAAGAACAATTTTGCAGCCCGTTTCCGTAAAGCGTTCAATGCCGTCTTCGACCGTCTGAGCCGACGCTATGTACGTGGAGTGATGTTCATTATCCATCGCCGATGGCTGTTGTGGAGCATCATAGGCATTTCTTTCGGGTTGCTGGTGCTGCTGGTCAATGTCACAAAGACGGGACTTATTCCCGAAGAGGACACCGGGACGGTCATGGTGAGCATGAACACGAAGCCCGGCACATCCATGGCTCAGACAAGTAAGGTGATGGAGCGTATCAACAGCCGTCTCGACAGCATCGGCGAGATTGAATACAGCGGTGCGGTAGCCGGTTTCTCTTTCAGCGGTTCCGGTCCCTCGCAGGCGATGTATTTCGTGACACTCAAAGACTGGGAGCAGCGTAAGGGAGAGGGGCAGTCGGTCAATGATGTCATCGGAAAGATTTATGCCGCCACTTCGGATATTCCCGATGCCACGGTGTTCGCCATGTCGCCTCCGATGATTGCCGGGTACGGCATGGGAAACGGTTTCGAGCTTTATTTGCAGGACAAGGCGGGCGGAAACATCGCCGCTTTCAAGGAAGAGGCGGACAAGTTTGTCGAAGCCTTGTCGCAGCGACCCGAAATCGGCGAAGTCTATTCCTCCTTTGCCACGGATTATCCGCAATACTGGGTGGATATCGATGCCGCCAAATGCGAACAGTCGGGTGTGTCGCCCGCAGATGTGCTTTCCACATTGTCGGGCTATTATACCGGACAATATGTTTCCGACTTTAACCGGTTCTCCAAGCTCTACCATGTGACCATGCAGGCTCCGGCGGAATATCGTGTGAATGCGGAATCCCTGCACCACATGTATGTGCGTGCCACCGATGGCGGCATGTCGCCTTTGAGCCGGTTCGTGCGCCTGACCAAGACCAACGGCCCGTCAGACCTCACCCGTTTCAACCTGTTCAACGCCATCTCGATTAGCGGGTCGCCGGCGCAGGGTTACAGTTCAGGGCAGGTGCTCGAAGCCATCGGCGAGACGGCACGTGAAGTGCTTCCGTCAAATTACACATACGAGTTTGGCGGCATTTCGCGTGAGGAAAGCAAGACGACCAACAATGCCACGCTTATATTCCTGCTCTGCATGGTTCTGGTCTATCTGATTCTGTGCGCCTTGTATGAGAGCGTGTTCATACCCTTCGCGGTTCTGTTGTCGGTGCCTTGCGGACTAATGGGCAGTTTCCTGTTTGCGTGGCTCTTCGGTCTGGAGAACAACATCTACATGCAGACCGGATTAATCATGATTATCGGCCTGCTTGCCAAGACCGCCATCCTGCTTACCGAATACGCCGGCAAGCGGCGGTCGGAAGGCATGACGCTGGCACAGGCGGCATACAGTGCGGCAAAAGTCCGCCTGCGCCCCATATTGATGACTGTGTTGTCCATGGTGTTCGGTCTTGTCCCGCTGATGATGGCGCACGGAGTGGGTGCCAACGGCAGCCGTTCGCTTGCCACAGGTGTAATCGGTGGAATGATTGTCGGTACTTTGGCTCTGTTGTTCCTTGTGCCGTCATTGTTTATTGTATTCCAATATATTCAAGAACGTGTTAAGCATAATTAAATGAAGAAGACAGTAATATATATCATATTGTCGGGATGGATGCTTGCCGGCTGTGGCACATACAGCCGGTATCATCGCCCTGACCTCTCAACGGAGAATCTGTATCGGGACATGCCGGCGGACATTGATACAATGACCATCGCGTCCCTGTCGTGGCGGGAAATGTTTACCGACCCGAAACTCCAGTCCTTGATTGAAACCGGACTTGAACGGAACACAGACCTCAATGTGGCACGGTTACGCGTGGAAGCGACAGAAGCCGTCCTGATGACTGCCAGACTATCATATCTTCCATCACTGGGACTGACTGCCGAAGGTAATGCCAATAAACATGACGGAGCAACGGCAAAGACATATAATGTGGGAGCGTCGGCAAGCTGGGAACTGGACATCTTCGGCAAACTTACGGCGGCAAAGCGTGGCGCAGCCGCCGCATTACAAGGAAGCCGTGCCTACCGGCAGGCCGTACAGACACAGCTTGTCGCCACTATTGCAGACAGTTACTACACCCTTGCCATGCTTGACGCACAAATGACAATAAGTAACCGGACTTTGGAGAACTGGCGGACTACCGTACGCACTCTTGAAGCGTTGAAAAAAGTGGGGAAATCAAACGAGGCTGGCGTATTGCAGGCAAAGGCGAACGTGATGCGACTCGAAGCATCCCTGTTATCCATACGCAAGAGTATTTCCGAAACAGAAAACGCCCTGTCTGCGATACTTGCCATGCCGTCACACTCGATTGGACGAAGTGATCTGGCCGAGGCTGCTTTCCCCGATACTGTCTCGATCGGAGTCCCTTTGCAACTGCTTTCCAACCGTCCCGACGTGCGTCAGGCTGAAATGGAACTGGCGCAAGCATTCTACGCCACCAATGCGGCCCGTGCCGCCTTCTATCCCAATATTACCCTCTCGGGAATTCTTGGATGGACTAATAACGGCGGTGGCGTAATCGTAAATCCCGGACAATGGTTACTTAATGCCATCGGTTCCCTGACACAGCCGTTATTCAACCGGGGCGTAAACATCGCCAACTTGAAGATAGCCAAAAGCCGTCAGGAAGAAGCCAAACTGTTGTTCCGGCAATCATTGCTGAACGCTGGAAAAGAAGTGAACGATGCTCTGACTGCATGGCAGACGGCAAAATCGCAAATTGAAATCAATGCTCGGCAGGTTGAAACATTATGCGACGCTGTGCGAAAGACAGAATCGCTGATGCGTCATTCCAATACCACCTATCTGGAAGTGCTGACCGCCAAACAGTCTCTTCTCGAAGCGGAAGTGCAACAGTTACAAACTCGTTTTGAACGCATACAAAGTATAATTAAACTTTACCATGCGTTGGGAGGAGGAATGTAACTTTACAAGAATTATAACCCTAAAATCCGCAACTATCATCCAATACACGATTAAGGGTAGATTTATGAGTCGTTAGTAGCAGCTTTCAGTAAAAAGCAACAGCACAACATCAATATGTAGCCACCATCCCCTTACCCCACGATGCGACTTGAGGTAATACGCAGATTCAAACCGGAAAGAAAGGATTCTTATCCGAATTCTGTTTTGAAGGGTTTTGCATAAGCTCGGTTCTCTGTGTAGATATTCAGCACGTATTGCCTTGCAGTCATGATCCACTTGGCAGGTACGGAGATGAATCTGAAGACAAAAGCCTTTATGCGACTCGTTTTCTTGAGCCCAAAAGCCTTGGTGTCAAGCCTGCTCATGATGGTCTTGTAGAAATTGTGTATCAATGCAGTAAGCAGAAGAAAGACAGTATTCTCCGCCATGAATGACTTGGGGAGCCTGCTCCAACCGAATCCGTTGTTCATGTCGTCAAAGATACGTTCCTTGCCGCCACGCAGATTGTAGAATTCAACAATGTCCCTTGTCGATGACTTGTAATCGTTGGTCAGAATACAACGGTAAGTGTATTCGCCTTCCCACAGGTCAAGGTCGCCACTGTTGCGTCTTTGTCTCTGGATGACAAGACGATAGCACTTGCCTTCCCATTTCTCAACGAGAATGGAATTGAGTTCGAACTGGATGCCGTTAATCTCCTCCGTCTTCCATCCTCTCAGAGCAAAGATGTCATTGTAGAGCGAACTGCATCGGTTGGCACGGATGTAGAAATGTTTGCAATGCTTCTCTATCTCACTGACGATTTCCTTCGAGCAGGAACCGCAGTCTGCCCTGAAGCGATTTACACGGATGTTCTGGGATTCCAGAAGAGCGAAGAATCTCTTATGGGTGTCTGCCTGATGAAAACGCACATTCGTGTTACCATCGCTGTTCTCGATATAGACTATCTTGTCACCGATAACATATACGCCAGGCCTGTAGCCGAGGAACTTTTTGTAGGTCGGTTTTGCATCATACTTCTCCGTTTCAAGGAACTGATGGTCAAAGTCAACATCGTATTCCTCAATTTCCTTCAACTCGCCTGTAGAAACCAAAGCGTTTATAAGCAATGTGTTGAGTTTGTCTGCAGTATTGAAATCATAGGTCTTGCCTTGGTCGGAAGTATAGGAGATGTTTTCCTGTGTCAGTTCCTTGATGGCTCTGAGGATGGTATCAGAGCTGCATGTACGAAGGGTAGGATGATACGAGAGATGGCGCATCAGTTGTGACGTTACATCTTCCACGCATGAGCCGCCACAGAAATAAACGCTCATCAGCGAACGGACTATCTCGCTGAACTGATATCCGAAGATACTGCTGCATCTCTGACCCAGTGTTGAGTCGATAACGGGTGAAAGCATGGAGTCAAATTTCTCCATGATTGAAAAAATTCCTCCAAAAGGTGTGAGTTTCTCAGATTTAATTTGTATTTTTGCCATGTCATATTAGAGTTTTGCTTGTTTTCTTTTTGCAACACTAAGATAAGTGAAAATTCTGACATGGCAAAATCCTGGGCAACTTTTTGTTGCTCAGGAACTTATAAATAAAGTTAAATTATAGTGTTGCGGAATTAATGAAAGTTAAAAAATCCTCCAACTTTTGTTAGATATATTTTTTTTGTGTAATTTTGTAATCATTATGCGGCAGTAATAATATACATATTAATACGAGTTAGTAATCCTGTAGTTCTCACATGCTACGAGGAGGTATTAAAAGGTGCGTTTCGACAATGCATCTATTGTAGTATATTATTGCTTAATCCAAATGAATATTATAAATTTAGGAATTCTTGCTCACATTGATGCAGGAAAAACTTCCGTAACCGAGAATCTGCTGTTTGCCAGTGGAGCAACGGAAAAGTGCGGCCGTGTGGATAATGGTGACACCATAACAGACTCTATGGATATAGAGAAACGTAGAGGAATTACTGTTCGGGCTTCTACGACATCTATTATCTGGAATGGAGTGAAATGCAATATCATTGACACTCCGGGACACATGGATTTTATTGCGGAAGTGGAGCGGACATTCAAAATGCTTGATGGAGCAGTCCTCATCTTATCCGCAAAGGAAGGCATACAAGCGCAAACAAAGTTGCTGTTCAATACTTTACAAAAACTGCAAATCCCGACAATTATATTTATCAATAAAATTGACCGTGACGGTGTGAATTTAGAGCGTTTGTATCTGGATATAAAAACAAATCTGTCTCAAGATGTCCTGTTTATGCAAACTGTTGTCGATGGATTGGTTTATCCGATTTGCTCCCAAACATATATAAAGGAAGAATACAAAGAATTTGTATGCAACCATGACGACAATATATTAGAACGATATTTGGCGGATAGCGAAATTTCACCGGCTGATTATTGGAATACGATAATCGATCTTGTGGCAAAAGCCAAAGTCTATCCGGTACTACATGGATCAGCAATGTTCAATATCGGTATCAATGAGTTGTTGGACGCCATCTCTTCTTTTATACTTCCTCCAGAATCAGTCTCAAACAGACTTTCAGCTTATCTCTATAAGATAGAGCATGACCCCAAAGGACATAAAAGAAGTTTTCTAAAAATAATTGACGGAAGTCTGAGACTTCGAGACATTGTAAGAATCAACGATTCGGAAAAATTCATCAAGATTAAAAATCTAAAGACTATTTATCAGGGCAGAGAGATAAATGTTGATGAAGTGGGGGCCAATGATATCGCGATTGTAGAAGATATGGAAGATTTTCGAATCGGAGATTATTTAGGTACTAAACCTTGTTTGATTCAAGGGTTATCTCATCAGCATCCCGCTCTCAAATCCTCCGTCCGGCCAGACAGGTCCGAAGAGAGAAGCAAGGTGATATCCGCTCTGAATACATTGTGGATTGAAGACCCGTCTTTGTCCTTTTCCATAAACTCATATAGTGATGAATTGGAAATCTCGTTATATGGTTTGACCCAAAAGGAAATCATACAGACATTGCTGGAAGAACGATTTTCCGTAAAGGTCCATTTTGATGAGATCAAGACTATCTACAAAGAACGACCTGTAAAAAAGGTCAATAAGATTATTCAGATCGAAGTGCCACCCAACCCTTACTGGGCCACAATAGGGCTGACGCTTGAACCCTTGCCGTTAGGGACAGGGTTGCAAATCGAAAGTGACATCTCCTATGGTTATCTGAACCATTCTTTTCAAAATGCCGTTTTTGAAGGGATTCGTATGTCTTGCCAATCTGGTTTACATGGATGGGAAGTGACTGATCTGAAAGTAACTTTTACTCAAGCCGAGTATTATAGCCCGGTAAGTACACCTGCTGATTTCAGACAGCTGACCCCTTATGTCTTCAGGCTGGC
>ENA-OWOF01000354-OWOF01000354.1-gut-metagenome-genome-assembly--contig:-NODE-354-length-16938-cov-3.407686_pt1 | contig 16938 bp, 9 predicted proteins | sample MGYA00248255_ERZ651790 | MGnify/ENA primary metagenome ERZ651790 (study PRJEB26908, sample SAMEA4031711) | gut metagenome | biome: gut; feature: normal infant; material: stool | place: China | collected 2015 ...
GCCGCTGCCGCTGCCGCTCCTGCCGAAGCTGAAGAAGAAAAGACCGAATTCAACGTCGTCCTGACGGAAGCCGGCGCCAACAAGATCGCCGTGATTAAGGCCGTCCGCGAAGTGAAGACCGGTCTCGGCCTGGTGGATGCCAAGAAACTGGTTGAAGGCACCCCCGCCGTCATCCTGGAAGCCGTCTCCAAGGACGAAGCTAACGCCGCCAAAGCCAAGCTGGAAGAAGCTGGCGCCAAGGTGGACGTCAAGTAAGCTTTTTACTTCCCGCGCAACAGGAGAAGACCCGTTTTTCTCCTGTTGCGCTTCCTCGTCTTCACATCCCGCGTGACCGACTAGAGGCTTTTTACCCGTCAAAACGCTTCCAGTCGGTTCCGTCTCCCAAGGAAGGAACCAATCAACCCAGCATCCGGGTTTTCAGGATGCAAACCCATAACATCTCCGCCACAGCAGCCCATGTCAAAGCGACTCTACTTCGGGAATATCAAGGAAGTCATCGAACCTCCGAACCTTATTGAGATTCAACTTCAATCATACTTCGATTTTCTACAACAGGACACCCCGGCCGCGGCCAGGAAAAACATCGGGTTACACGGCGTTCTGAAGGAAATCTTTCCTATCAAGAGCTATGACGAAAACATTGAGCTCGACTTCGTCTCCTACGACATCGAACAGCCGAAGATGAGCGATTACGAGGCTATCCGCGCCGGGGAAACCTACAGCGCCGCCCTCCAGGTCACCTTCAAGCTCAAGTCCGACAACGAATCCAAGGAAGAAACGGTCTACATGGGTGAACTCCCCATGATGACCAACCGCGGCACCTTTGTAATCAACGGCGCCGAACGCGTCATCGTGTCCCAGCTCCACCGTTCTCCGGGCATCTGCTTTGAAAGCGCCCAGCACCTGAACGGCAAACTGCTCCACTCCTTCCGCATCATTCCGGACCGCGGCTCCTGGCTGGAAGTCCAGTTTGACACCAACGACCTGCTCTACGTCTACCTTGACCGCCGCCGCCGCCGCCGCAAGTTCCTTGCGACGACGTTCATGCGTTATCTGGGCTTCAAGACGGACCGCGATATCGTCAGCCAGTTCTACGACATCCGCACGCTTCCCCTGAGCGAAGACATGACGGAGGAAGACCTGCACAACCTCGTGGCCGTGGACACGATCAAGGACAAGGACCTCGTTCTTGCCAAGGCTTTCGAACAGCTCAACATGGGCGTGGTTCGCCAGCTCCTCCAGTTCGGCATCAAGGAAATCGACATCATCGACCAGAGCGAGGACGACGTGCTGATCAAGACCCTGAAGAAGGATCCCGCCCATGACGAGGAATCCGCCCTCAAGGAAATCTACAAGCGCCTCCGTCCCGGCGATCCTGCCACGGCCGCCCAGGCCCGCACGCTGCTCAAGCGGCTCTTTGACGATCCCAAGAAATACGACCTCACCCGCGTGGGCCGCTACAAGATCAACCAGAAGCTCGGTCTGGACACCAGCCTGGACCAGCGCCTGATGACGGCGGAAGACTTCCTGGCCGCCCTCAAGTACCTCCTGCGCCTCAAGAAGGGCGAAGGCATGGTGGACGACATCGACCACCTGGGCAGCCGCCGCGTGCGCGCCGTGGGCGAACTCATGGCCAACCAGTGCCGCGTGGGCCTCGCCCGCACGGAACGCCTGGTGAAGGAACGCATGACCCTCATTGACCAGAACATTGAAGGCGTGACGCCCAGCAAGCTCATCAACCCGAAGGCCCTCAGCGCCGTCGTGCGCGACTTCTTCGGCCGTTCCCAGCTCTCCCAGTTCATGGACCAGATCAACCCCCTTGCGGAACTGACGCACAAGCGCCGCCTCTCCGCCCTGGGGCCCGGCGGCCTGAACCGCGACCGCGCCGGATTCGAAGTGCGAGACGTGCATCCCTCCCACTACGGCCGTATCTGCCCGATTGAAACGCCGGAAGGCCCCAACATCGGTCTGATCAACTCCATGTGCACCTACGCCCGCATCAATGAATTCGGATTCATTGAAACGCCCTACCGCAAGGTGGAAAACGGCCGGGTCACCAACACCATCGAATACGTCACCGCCGACCAGGAGGAAGGCTACCTCATCGCCCAGGCCAACAACCCGCTGGACGAACAGGGCAACTTCACCACCTCCCGCGTGACCGCCCGCGAAAAGGGCGAGTTCATTGAAGTGGACCCGGCGGACGTGCACTACATGGACGTGTCTCCCAAGCAGCTCGTCTCCATCGCCGCAGGCCTCATTCCCTTCCTGGAACACGATGACGCCAACCGCGCCCTGATGGGCTCCAACATGCAGCGCCAGGGCGTGCCTCTCATGGTGGCGGAATCCCCGTACGTGGGAACCGGCATTGAAGGCAAGTGCGCCAGGGACTCCCGTTCCGTCGTTCTGGCGGAAGCGGACGGCATCGTGGCTTCCGCCACGGCTGAAGTCATCATCACCACGAAGGACGGGGAATTGCCCGTGCGTCCGGAAGTCTTCCTGTCCGATCCGGACAGCGTGCGCACGGACCGCGACAACGGCGTATACGTCTATCCCCTGCGCAAGTTCATGCGTTCCAATGCCGGAACCTGCATCAACCAGCGTCCGATCGTGCGCCGCGGCGACAAGATCAAGACCGGCGACGTGCTGGCGGACGGCCCGAACACGGACCAGGGCGAACTGGCCCTCGGCCGCAACGTGCTGGTGGCATATATGCCGTGGAACGGTTACAACTTCGAAGACGCCATCGTCATCTCCGAAAAAACCGTGAAGGAAGACACCTTCACCTCCATCCATATCTCCGAGTTTGAAGTGCAGGCCCGCGACACCAAGCTGGGCCCGGAAGAAATCACCCGCGACATTCCGAACGCCGGTGACGAAGCCCTGAAAAACCTGGACCATGACGGCGTCATCCGCATCGGCGCGGAAGTGAAGCCCGGCGACATCCTCGTCGGTAAAATCACTCCCAAGTCTGAAACGGAACTGGCTCCGGAAGAACGCCTGCTGCGCGCCATCTTCGGTGAAAAGGCTGCGGAAGTGAAAGACACCTCCCTCCGCGTCCCCTCCGGTTGCACCGGCATCGTGATGGACGTTCGCATCTCTTCCACGGGCTCCGGCCACCACCGCGGCGACCTCGTCGTGGACAGCGCGGAAAAGAAAAAGCAGTTCAAGAAGATCAATGACGAGCACAAGAAGAAGAAGGAACAGCTCATTGACCAGCTGACCAAGAAGCTCTCCGACATTCTTCTGGGTGAAAAGATCCCGCTGGACGTCGTCAACGAACAGACCGGTGAAATCATCATCCCGGCCAACCGCAAGATCACCAAGACCCTGCTGCGCAAGCTGGCCCTGGTGCACGACCACATCGAAATCGAACCCAGCCCGATCCGCAACAAGATCCTGGAAATCATCACCTCCTTCGAAGGCCGCTTCACGGAGCTGGATGACGAACGCGAACACAGGCTGGACCAGATGGAATCCGGGGACGAATCCGAACCCGGCGGACTGAAGGAAGTCAAGGTGTACATCGCCGCCAAGCGCAAGCTCGGCGTGGGCGACAAGATGGCCGGCCGCCACGGCAACAAGGGTGTCGTCGCCAAGATCGTCCCGGAACAGGACATGCCCTTCCTCGCGGACGGCACTCCGGTGGACATCGTGCTGAACCCGATGGGCGTGCCTTCCCGAATGAACGTGGGCCAGGTGCTTGAAGCCCACCTTGGCATTGCTGCCAGGGCCCTCGGCTTCAAGGTGGCTACCCCGGTGTTCGACGGCATCAGTGAAGAAACCATCTGGAATTACATGACGGAAGCCAAGAAGGTGGACGGATTCACCTGGATCGGCGACGGCAAGGACGGCACGGTGGGCGGCAAGAGCACCCTCTATGACGGCCTGACCGGCGAACCCTTCCACAACCCGGTGGTGGTAGGCCAGACCTACATGCTCAAGCTGAACCACCTGGTGGCGGACAAGATTCACGCCCGCGCCGTGGGTCCGTACAGCCTGGTCACGCAGCAGCCCCTGGGCGGCAAGGCCCAGTACGGCGGCCAGCGTTTCGGGGAAATGGAAGTGTGGGCGCTGGAAGCCTATGGCGCCGCCTACACCCTCCAGGAGCTTCTCACCGTCAAGTCCGACGACGTGCAGGGCCGCACCCGCATTTACGAATCCATCGTGAAGGGCGACAATACGCTGGAAGCCGGAACTCCGGAATCCTTCAACGTTCTGATGAAGGAAATGCAGTCCCTGGGCCTGAATGTGCGCCCCGGCAGCAAGGATGAACAACCCTCCCTGCAGCTCGGCGATACGGACCTCACTCCCGTGGACGGCATGACGGAAGGCTTTGACAGCGACGACATGGCCGGCCTGGCGGACGTCGACTTCTCCGACCTCAAATTCTAATATCCACCGTATTCCACTCCCGTGCCGCAAGACGCGGGAGTGGGCATCAAACATTCTTCAAAACTTTTAATATATGTCTGATACCCCCACCATTAGGGAAATGCACGGTCTGAGCGACAAGCCCCGGACCTTTGACCAGGTTGCCATCACCGTGGCGGACCCGGATACCATCCGCAGCTGGTCCTTCGGTGAAGTCGTCAACCCGGAAACCATCAACTACCGCACGTTCAAGCCGGAAAAAGGCGGCCTGTTCTGCGAACGCATCTTCGGGCCCACCCGCGACATGGAATGCGCCTGCGGCAAGTACAAGCGCATCAAGCACAAGGGCATCACCTGCGACCGCTGCGGCGTGGAAGTAACCAACGCGCGCGTGCGCCGCGAACGCATGGGCCACATCGAACTGGCCGTTCCGGTCTCCCACATCTGGTTTTACAAGTGCATGCCCAGCCGCATCGGCCTCATGCTTGACATGCCCGCCCGCCATCTGGAGCGCGTGATCTATTATGAAGACTACATCGTGGTAGACCCCGGCAGCACTCCCCTGGAAAAGGGAGCCATCCTGACGGAAGAGGAATTCCGCAGTGCGGAAGACGAATACGGCTATGACAGCTTTGAAGCCGGCATGGGCGCGGAAGCCATCCAGAAAATGCTGGCCTCCATTGACCTGGCCACCCTCGTCACGGACCTCCAGGAACAGCTGGACAACACCAACTCCAAGCAGAACAAGCGCAAGATCGCCAAGCGCCTGAAGCTGGCCCAGGGCTTCCTCCAGTCCAACACGCGCCCGGAATGGATGATCCTGAACGTGCTGCCCGTCATTCCTCCGGACCTGCGCCCGCTGGTTCCCCTGGAAGGCGGCCGCTTCGCCACGTCCGACCTGAATGACCTGTACCGCCGCGTCATCAACCGCAACAACCGCTTGAAGACCCTCCTGAGCCTCAAGACTCCGGAAGTCATCATCCGCAATGAAAAGCGCATGCTCCAGGAAGCCGTGGACGCCCTGTTCGACAACGGCCGCCATGGCCGCGCCGTCACCGGCGCCGGCAACCGCCCCCTCAAGTCCCTCTCCGACATGCTGAAGGGCAAGGGAGGCCGCTTCCGCCAGAACCTGCTCGGCAAGCGCGTGGACTACTCCGGCCGTTCCGTCATCGTGATTGGCCCGGAACTGAAGCTCAACCAGTGCGGCCTTCCCAAGAAGATGGCCCTCATCCTGTTTGAACCCTTCATCATCCACCGCCTGAAGGAGCTGGGCTACGTGCACACCGTGCGCTCCGCCAAGAAGCTCATCGACCGCAAGACGCCGGAAGTGTGGGACATTCTGGAAGAAGTCACCAAGGGCCACCCGGTGATGCTCAACCGCGCCCCCACCCTGCACCGCCTTTCCATCCAGGCCTTTGAACCGGTCCTGATTGAAGGCTCCGCCATCCGCCTGCACCCGCTCGTCTGTAACGCGTACAACGCGGACTTCGACGGTGACCAGATGGCCGTGCACGTGCCGCTGTCCGTGGAAGCCCAGATGGAAGCCCGCCAGCTCATGCTGGCGCCCAACAACATCTTCTCCCCGGCCTCCGGCAAGCCGATTGCCACGCCTACGCAGGACATCATTCTGGGCGCGTACTTCCTGACGCACACCCGCGCCGCGGAAGTGCAGAATAACCAGGACAACCATCATCACCTCCCCCTCTTCGAATCCATTGACGAAGTGGAATACGCCATTGCCGCCCGCAAGATCGGTTACCATGACTGGATCCGCCTGCACAACCCGGACTACGGCAAGAAGCCTTCCGAAGTTGTGTACGGAGACGTGACCAAGAAGGTTATCGTCACCACCGCCGGACGCGTTCGCTTCAATGAAATCTGGCCCCGGGAACTCGGTTACATCAACCGCAACGTGGGCAAGAAGCAGATGGGCGACATCATCTGGCGCTGCTACCAGACCGTAGGCAAGGAACGCACCGTGCAGACCCTGGACTCCCTGAAAAACCTGGGCTTCAAGGAAGCTACCCGTTCCGGCTGCTCCATCGGCATCGTGGACATGGTGGTTCCCTCCCAGAAGAAGACGGAAATCGAGAAAGCCTATGCGGAACTGGACAAGGTGACCCGCCAGTACAAGAACGGCATCATCACGGACGGTGAACGCTACCAGAAGGTGGTGGACATCTGGACCCAGACCACGGACGTGATCCAGGCGGCCCTGTACCGCAAGCTGGAACACAACGAAGGTTCCAAGATGGCCAGCCCGCTCTTCATGATGGTGGACTCCGGCGCCCGAGGCAACAAGGCGCAGATCAAGCAGCTTTCCGGCATGCGCGGTTTGATGGCCAAGCCCAGCGGTGAAATTATCGAACGTCCCATCACGGCCAACTTCCGTGAAGGCCTCTCCGTGCTGGAATACTTCATCTCCACCCACGGTGCCCGCAAGGGTCTGGCTGACACCGCCTTGAAGACGGCTGACTCCGGCTACATGACCCGCAAGCTGGTGGACGTGGCCCAGGACGTCATCGTCCACGCGGAAGACTGCGGCACCAGCAACGGCATCACCGTTCACGCCATCTATGACGGTGATGAAGAAGTGGCGTCCCTCGCCTCCCGCATCTACGGCCGCACCTCCTGCGAACGCATCGTTGACCCCGTCAGCGGTGAAATCATCGTGGACATTAACGACCTCATCAATGAAAAGCAGGCGGAGCAACTGGAAAAGATCGGCATTGAACAGCTGAAAATCCGTTCCGTGCTCACCTGCGAACTCAAGAAGGGCTGCTGCGCCAAGTGCTACGGCCTGAACCTGGCCACCGGCCAGGAAGTGAAGATCGGGGAAGCGGTCGGCATCATTGCCGCCCAGTCCATCGGTGAACCCGGCACGCAGCTCACCATGCGTACGTTCCACGTGGGCGGCACGGCTACCACGGCGTTCAAGCAGCCCATCGTGAAAGCCAAGAACGATGGCCGCGTCATCTACACGGAAGACCTCCGTACGGTGGAAAACGCAGACGGCAACTTCGTCGTGCTGAACAAGAACTGCTCCGTCCGCATTGAAAACGAACAGGGCCGCGAACTGGAATCCTACCAGCCCGTCATCGGCACCATCCTGTACGTTCCCAACGGCGGCACCATCAAGAAGGATGAAACCCTCGCCACCTGGGACCCGTATAACGTGCCCGTGATTGCTGAAAAGGGCGGCGTGGTCGAATTCAAGGACATGATTGTCGGCATCACCGTTTCCAAGGAAACGGACCGTGAAACCGGCACCTCCTCCCTCGTCGTGATGGAGCACAAGCAGGAACTTCACCCGCAGGTGGTCATCCGTGACGCCAAGACCCGGGAAGTCCTGGCCCACCACGCCATTCCCGCGGGCGCCAACCTCACCGTGAAGGATGGAGAAACCATCTCCGCCGGCACGATGGTGGCCAAGACGCCCCGCAAGGTGGCCAAGACGAAGGACATCACCGGCGGTCTGCCCCGCGTGGCGGAACTGTTTGAAGCCCGCAAGCCCAAGGACGCCTGCACCATTGCGCGCGTGGAAGGCATTGTGCGCCTCAGCAGCAAGAACACCTCCCGCGGCAAGAAGGTCATCACCATTGAAACGCCTACGGGCGAACTGGTGGACCACCTGGTGCCGATGAACAAGCACGTCATCGTCCACGAAGACGACCATGTGCATCTGGGCGACCAGCTTACGGAAGGCCCCGTCTCCCCGGAAGAAATTCTGGACGTCTGCGGCAAGGAAAGCCTCCAGGAACACCTCGTCAACGAAGTTCAGGAAGTGTACCGCCTCCAGGGTGTGGAAATCAACGACAAGCACGTGGAAATCATCGTGCGCCAGATGCTCCGCAAGGTTGTCATCACGGAACCCGGCAACACCGAATTCCTGTGGGGCGACCAGGTGGACAAGACCACCTTCGACCGCATCAACGAACAGACCGTAGCCCAGGGCGGCCAGCCGGCCGCGGCCAAGCCCGTTCTGCTCGGCATCACGAAGGCCTCCCTGGAAACGGAATCCTTCATCTCCGCGGCATCCTTCCAGGATACCACGCGCGTTCTGACGGAAGCCTCCACCCTCGGCAAGACCGATACGCTGGAAGGCTTCAAGGAGAACGTCATCATGGGCCACCTTATCCCTGCAGGCACCGGTTTCTCCCGGTATAGCAAGATTGAAGTGGAACCCGCGGAGGGCGCTGAAGAAATCGCGCTGGCCAGCGAAGAAGAGGAAGCGGCTGAACTTGCCGAAGACGTATTGAACGATACCATCAACTTCGACAACGAACGCTAAGCCGTTCCCAAGATAACACCTCAACCTGCGGGGCCTTCATCCGGAAGGCCCCGCATTTTTTATGCCCGGATGGGAAGGATGCCGGACAGGGACTCAATGCCTCCGGTCCCGCCTTTCAGTTTTATGCCGGATACTCCCCTTCCTGCCCACATGGAATGTGACGCTTCCCGCCACTTCCCGCTCCGGCAGGAACCGGAAAACCGCTGCTCCATCACAAGCCGCCTTTTGTGGCAAGAAACAGCGGAGCCCGCCCTCTTGCCATGGGGAGATAGGCAGGGACACGCCGTCCGGAAGATGAATGCCGAATCTGATAAAAGCTCTCCTTTTTTAGAAAAAAAGCGGTTATTGTGAAATATTAAAACATGCAAGATTTTCACAGAGAATATCTTGCGTTTTTATCTATACAAAAAGAAGGGCTTCACCGGATTAGCAATCCGGAGTCAAGTTCCAATTCTAAGGACAAGGAATTTGCGTTGAACAGTGCTGTAATTATTGAAAGCCGTTTCCCTAGGACCCGACACTTTCCTGAATCGACTGGCGCCTACACAGAGCGCCGCTGGCTTCTGCGGCTGCTAAGCATAAAACTGAGCGGCGGCGAACTTTATCCTCTGAAAGCCAGCGCATCCTGACGGACGCCTGTATTTTAATTGCCACATAGTCATGCAGTGCTCCCTGCGGCGGCAGAAATACATCCCCCGTTTTTCATTCATAACGGATTGCTAATCCGCAATTGTAAACATCGTTTAACACTGCAAAAGGATATGAAGAAAACACTATGTATCATTTGTCTTGGGCTGGCGGGATTGGCGGCTACCGCATCGGCGGCTACCGTTGAACTGATGCCCGACATTGCAAGCATCACGGGTCAGGGATACAACTCCGCCGGACGCCTTGCCGGAAACGGCATTACCGCTGCCGACGTCAAGAACTGGCTGGGGCCTGCCGGACGGGCCGACGGATGGTACACCACCACCGGCAATGGCGACATGAAGTGGGGACAAGCCTCCGTCAACACGGCAAACCAGTCCATCACCCTGCCCAACATGAACGGCACGGCAGGCGTCTGCGCCGGCTTGAAAATGACCATTGAAAACATCCAGGCCTATGAAGGGCTGACCTTCAGCTTCTCCCTTACGCCTCCGGGTACCGGCCCCACGTTTACCTATTCCCTCTGGTATGAAACCGCTGACGGTGAATTCGTGAATCTTTGCAAGGAAAGCCGGGGCAACAACGGCTCCGTCTGGAACGTTTCCTATAACCTGACGGATGAACAGATGTCCGCCCTGAAAGCAAATGGAACCGGTAAAGTATACGCCGTTTTAGGAAGTTCGGGAGGTACTAACGGAAACAATGCCACCGTCACGGACATTTCCCTGGAAGGCACGCTGGCTGTCGTTCCGGAACCGGCTGCCGCCTCCCTGGGCCTGTTCGGGCTGGCTGCGCTGATGATGCGCCGCCGCAGAGCCTGACGCATTCTTCATTCTTCTCAAAAAAGGCTGCTTCTCCTCCGGGAGGAACAGCCTTTTTATTCGTGCGCGTTTCCCCCTTTCCTGATAGGCTGCGCCCATGTCCCCTCTGGATTTTAAAAAAGAAGAAAAACGCTTCTACCTCCCTCCTGCACACCCCGTGCTGGCGGACGTCCCGGAAATGAACTTTTTCATGGTGGACGGGGAGGGAGACCCCAATGAGCCGGAAGGAGCCTACCAGCACGCCGTGGAATTGCTTTATGCGTTATCCTATGCCGTTCGCATGGGAGGCAAGAAAAGAACTTTCCCCGTCCCCGGCTACCGGGAATACGTCGTGCCCCCGCTGGAAGGCCTGTGGTGGGGCTGCGAACCAGAGGCGCCCGTCAGCAAAAAGGATTTCCGCTGGATATCCATGATCCGGCAGCCCGGCTTCGTCACGCAGGAAACCCTGGCGTATGCGCAGGAGCAGGTCGCCATGAAAAAACCTCACCTTGATACGGAGGCCGGCCGCCTGGACTCCTTCCGGGAAGGTCTTTGCGTGCAGTGCCTTCACACGGGCCCTTATGACGATGAACCGGCCACGCTGGCCCGCATGCGCTCTTTCATGGAACAGGAGACGCTTCTTCCGGACATGGAAGGTTTACGAACCCATCATGAGATTTACCTGTCCGATCCCCGGAAAACGCCTCCGGAACGCTTGAAGACCATTCTCCGCATTCCGGTAAGGAGGCGTTAAGCTTCCTGTCCGGACAGGCTCATTCGTTGTCCATGAAGTATGCCTGCAGAATGCAGATGATATGCAGGACAATCGGAACAAGGGCGAAGATGAACCAGTACAGGAGACCGTAGGCCGCACCCACCACCAGGAACCAGATGATGGCTTGGACGAAGTGCCCCTTGTACAACTGCCCGAGGCCGGGAACGAATAAACTCAGAATGGCGGCTAAAAAGGATTTCATATGCTGGCTAAGTAAAAATGATTGCACGGAGAAGGTCTCGCGTGCCTGCACCAGTTAAGAGCCTTCCCTTCCCCTTCATGTTCAATCTCCCGGTTCCGCCCCGTCATGAATGACGGTTTTTCCGGAACGGATGAAGCCGGAGCGGCGCGATGCTCCGGCAGGGAACAGGCGGCAGTCATGCTCCGGTCTTGACCGCCGCATGGGCTGTGTTACCCTCCCCGCGCACAGGGCACTCACGTTAGAAGGGTAGAGACCACCATGTCCATTGAACTGACTCGCAATTTCTCCATCATCGCTCACATCGACCACGGAAAGACCACCCTTTCCGACCGGTTGCTGGAAAAGACGAATACCATTTCCGAACGGGAAAAGCAGGATCAGCTTCTGGACGCCATGGACCGGAACGGGAAAAGGGCATCACCATCAAGTCCCATCCCGTGACCATCTTTTACAAGGCCAGGGACGGAAAAACCTACAAGCTCAACCTGCTGGATACACCCGGCCACGTGGACTTCTCCTATGAAGTGTCCCGTTCCCTGGCGGCCTGCGAGGGCGCTCTGCTCATCGTGGATGCGGCCCAGGGCGTGGAAGCCCAGACGCTCGCCAACATGCACCTGGCGATGGACCTGAATCTGGCCATCATCCCCGTCATCAACAAGATCGACCTTCCCAGCGCCAACCTTCCCAACGTATACCGCCAGCTGGAGGACATCGTCTGCATCCCCCATGAGGAAGCCATCCACGCTTCCGCCAAGATGGGCATCGGCATTGACGACATCCTGGAAGCTGTCGTCCAGCGCATCCCCCCGCCTGAAACGGAAAAAGACGGCCTCCTGCGCGCCCTGGTGTTTGACTCCGTTTATGACGCCTACCGCGGCGTGGTCTCCTATGTGCGCGTCATCTCCGGCAGCGTGCAGCGCGGCATGAAGGTGAAACTCTTTGCGACGGATGAAGTGTATGAAGTGAAGGAAGTAGGCATCTTCACCCCCAAGATGACCCGGACGGACTCCCTGGAAGCCGGCGATGTGGGCTATATCATCGCCAACATGAAATCCGCGGCGGACGTCAAGATCGGTGACACCTACACGGACTACACGCGCCCGTGCCCGTCCCCCCTGCCCGGCATCAAGGAAATCCGCCCCATGGTCTTCTCCGGCATTTACCCGGTGGATTCCTCCGACTTTGAAGCCCTGAAGGCCGCCATGGCCAAGCTCCAAATCAATGACGCCGCCTTCTCCTTCCAGGCGGAATCCTCCGTGGCCCTGGGCTTCGGGTTCCGCTGCGGCTTCCTGGGCCTGCTCCACATGGAAATCATCCAGGAGCGCCTGCGCCGGGAATTCAACATGGACATCATCTCCACCTATCCCTCCGTGATTTACGAGGTCACCAAGACCAACGGGGAGGAAACGAACGTGGACAATCCCAGCCTGCTCCCGGAACCGCAGGAAATTCAGGAAATCCGGGAACCCATCGTCAAGGTGTTCATCATGCTGCCCGGGGAATACATCGGGGACATCATGCAGCTTGTCCTGGAAAAGCGCGGCAGCGTGACCAACACGGAAACGATTGACGACACGCGCGTGATGCTCACCTGCACCGTGCCGCTGGCGGAAATCCTGGTGGATTTCAACGACAAGCTCAAATCCATGACCCGCGGCTACGGCTCCATGGACTACGAATACGCCGGCTACCAGGCCGCCAAGCTCATCAAGATGGACATGCTCATCGCCGGGGAACCGGTGGACGCCTTCTCCATGATCGTCCACCAGGACAAGGCCGCCTCCCGCGGACGGGAACTGGCGGAACGCCTGAAAAACGTCATCCCCCGCCAGCTCTTCACCGTCGCCATCCAGGCCTGCATCGGCGGCAAGATCATTGCACGTGAAAGTATCTCCCCCATGCGCAAGGACGTGACGGCCAAATGCTACGGCGGTGACGTCACCCGCAAGCGCAAGCTTCTGGAAAAGCAGAAGGAAGGCAAAAAGCGCATGAAAGCCATCGGGAAAATCAACATCCCGCAGGAAGCCTTCATCAAGGTGCTGAAAACGGGGGACTGATCCCGGCAGCCCATTCGCCCAGGCCTTTCCTGGAAAGAAAGCCGGGAAACCGGGCGCGGTTGCCAAGGATCGGCAGAGCGGCAAAAACCGCCTCCGGAACTTGCGGCAGGGGTCATCAATTCCCGGTTGCGAAGAGGCCCCGGTTATGTTATCAGATCGGGCATGAGTCTGCCCAGGCTATCCATGCTTCTGTTTGCCTCTGCCGCCCTTTGCTCCTGCGTGGGGACCTCTCCGGAACCGGGAAAACCGAAAGTGAAAAAGAGTCTTTCGGAATACATGCAGGACAACATGGCCAATTCCATCGCCAATGTGCCGACGGGACTGCTGGGCACCACGCCGGGCCAGCAACAGGCCCACCAGCTCACCGCCACCACGCAGGAGGAAATGAGGAAGGCGGACAGCGGCGCCGTCTACTACACGGACGCCCACGACCCGGACGCCCCCATCCCCGGACTTGAGGAGGCATTCGCCCAGCGCAAGGAAAACCAGCGGTGGATCCAGAGCTATTCCTCCGCCCTCCGGGAAGCCCAGAGCAGTGGAAAGCCCATCCTGATCTGGTTCCACCATTCCGCGGGCAGCCCTCCCAGCAAGAAATTGGCGGCGGAACTTCTCCATACGAAGGAATTTGAAGACTGGGCGAAAAAGAATGTCGTCCGCGTCTGTTACGACCAGGCGGAAAAGTTCGAGAGCGAACCGGTTTATAAGAAGCGCAAGAAAATGCTGGAGTATGTGCAGAAGGCCCCTTCCCTGTTTGGCGTGAGCGGTACCCCCGTGCTTCTGGTCATGTCTCCGGACGGCACCAAGGTGGACACGCTGCGCGGCTATTACACCGGACAAAACGCCCTTTACTTCGACCAGATCAAGAATAGCGTCAAGCTGGCCGGCCAGCAATATGAAGAATTCAAGAAAACGCTGACTCCCAAAGGCTATCGCGTCTGGACGGGCGTCAATGGAAACACCGTCTTCGCCAAGCTTTCCCGCTACTCGGAGAAAAACCAGACCCTCTGGCTCCAGGAACTGGACGGCCACCAGAGCAGGACGTCCCTGAAAAGACTCAGCCTTGAAGACAGGAAATGGCTTCTGGAGCAGAAAGAAGCCCATGAAAACAAGGGACGGAACGAGCGGCCCGGCCCGCGCGGCGCCTGATCCGGCGGTTTTTTTCATAACACGGCACGCCCTTGGCTGGAGGCCCCCGCAGGAATTCGCCGCCATCTCCTTCATTCAGACCGGGCTGCGCCTTCCGCTGACAGCCCGGCGGAAGGGCCCATCTTCATGCGTTCCGGCGTTCCCTCCATTTTTATATTGAAATATAAAACTGATGTTTTATTTTTCCTAAAACTCTCTTTTGTCAGTTCTTTCTTTCGGGGATGTGGTCTTTTTCCATACTGGCAGCAATGTTCTTCCGGACAAATCCTGCCGCCCCTGTTCAACCATTCACCTGTTTAATTCATAATTCCAACGATGAACCACCATGCCGTCACCGCATTGATGCTTGCGGCCTGTTCCCTGCCAGCTTCCGCGGCCCAGCCGCAGAAGCAGGCTCCGGACCAGCGCCCCAATATCCTGGTTATTGTTACTGATGACCACTCCTACCAGACCCTGGGAACCTGTGACAAGGATTCTCCCATGCCCTATCCGAACTTCCGCAAGCTGGCGGACGAAGGCATGGTCTTTGACCGGAGCTACTGCGCCAACTCCCTGTGCGGACCGTCGCGCGCCTGCATTTACACAGGGCGCCATTCCCACATGAACGGCTATCTGTTCAATGAACACGCGGCTCCCTTTGACGGCTCCCAGCCCACCTTCCCGAAAATGCTCCAGAAGGCCGGCTACCAGACCGCCATTGTCGGCAAGTGGCACCTGGAAGCCATCCCGCCGGGCGCCAAGGGAGACACCTCCAAGTATGAGTCCAACCCAACCGGGTTCGACTACTGGGAAATCTTCCCCGGCCAGGGCAACTACTTCAACCCGGACTTCATCACCCCCGGCAAGGACGGAAAGCGCGTGGTGAAAACGGAACCCGGCTATGCCACGGAGCTGGTCACGCAGAAAAGCCTCAAATGGCTTGACCAGCGGGACAAGGACAAGCCCTTCATGCTCGTTGTGGGCCACAAGGCTCCGCACCGCTGCTGGTGCCCCTCCATCCAGAACCTGGGCCGAGCCAAGCAGTATGCGGACTCCATTGACCCGCCCGCCAACCTGGAAGACGACTTTGCAGACCGCCCGGAATTCCTGAAAATGACGGAACAGACCCTGCTCAACCATTTCAACGTCTGGTCTGACGAACACCTGATCAAGGACGTGGTGCCGGAAGACATCCAGAAAATGCTCTCCTGCCCGGAATCCAAGACCCTGCATACCCAGTACGACTGGGAAATGCCGGAATGGGTGCGCATGGACCCGCAGCAGAAGGAAGCCTGGTACAATTACCACAAGGCCCGCACCGTCCAGCTCGTGAAGGATATTAAAAGCGGAAAAATCAAGACCCAGCGCGACATCCTGCTGCGCCGCTGGCGCCATTACATGGAGGACTACCTGGGCACCGTGCTTTCCGTGGACGAAAGCATCGGCCAGATCATGGATTACCTGAAGCAGAACGGACTGGATAAGAATACGCTGGTCCTCTACTGCGGAGACCAGGGCTTCTACATGGGCGAACACGGCCTGTACGACAAGCGCTGGATTTTTGAGGAATCGCTCCGCATGCCCCTCATCATGAGATGGCCCGGCAAAATTCCCGCGGGCATCCGCAACACCACCATGGTGCAGAACATCGACTACGCTCCCACCATCGTTTCCGCGGCTGGAGCGGACACCCCGGAAAACATGAGCACCTTCCAGGGCGTTTCCCTGCTTCCCACGGCCTTCACGGGCAAGAAACCGGACAACTGGAGGGACGCCATCTACTACTGTTTCTACGAGAATCCCGGCGAACACAACGCCCCGCGCCACGACGGCATCCGGACGGACCGCTACACGCTGTCCTACCTCTGGACCAGTGACGAATGGATGCTCTTTGACATGAAGAAGGATCCCATGCAGATGAAGAACGTCATTGACGATCCCGCCTACAAGTCCACCGTGGAACAGCTCAAGAAGCGCTACAACGAACTCCGCAAGGCCTACAAGGTTCCGGAAAACAGCCCCGGAGGAAAGGGTACGCCCATTCCCAAATTTGACGCTTCCTGGTAGGAAGCCGTTCCAGCGGAACTTTTCCCAGGCGCCGGAAGATTCCGGCGCCTTTTTATTCCCTGGGTATCCCGCCCCGGTAACGGCTATTCCACCCCGGCCTTACCCGTAAAAACCTTTGAGGGGCCCCAATCCGGCGATCTTGGACAATTTATTCACGGCCTTCTCGCAAAAAGCAATCCCATGGTGAACGCCGGAGAGAAAAGTAAGCAAAGGCCTTTCCACCCTCTCCGCTCCAAGCTCTCCCAAAAAGAAGTCCGGATCCTTGTCATCAAATCCGGGGTGCCGTAAAAAGGGATGCCTCCCGTCAAGATGGATGACTCCCTTCCCGGAATAAAGGCAATCCAGATGGTTCATGGCCGCAACAAGCGACCACAGCGTCTGGTCATGCGTATGGTCCGCAAAATTGTCACGGCAGCGGCTTTTTTCCTCCGGAGTCGGGGAAGACACCAGGCTGAACTGCCGGCATAGTTCCATCCATTCACGAAGAATCCGGACGCTTTCTTCCGATTTTTTCAGGAAACACGGAGTCGGCTGAATCAGGGGGCTATGCTCGAAATCCCTGATATCCAGAGATCGGAAGAGCGTCGTGTAGGGAAAGA
>ENA-OWOF01000361-OWOF01000361.1-gut-metagenome-genome-assembly--contig:-NODE-361-length-16807-cov-3.532995_pt1 | contig 16807 bp, 6 predicted proteins | sample MGYA00248255_ERZ651790 | MGnify/ENA primary metagenome ERZ651790 (study PRJEB26908, sample SAMEA4031711) | gut metagenome | biome: gut; feature: normal infant; material: stool | place: China | collected 2015 ...
GCCGATGTTGAAAGTGTTGTTCATGGTAATGAAATGATGTTTGTTCAATGGTTGCGACTACCATGAATCAAAAACTAACAACGTAAACACGCCGGGAACGTTATGAGATTTGGTGAGTTTTTGAGGCGGATGGCAACGTGGGAAAAGGGAGGGGATTCTTCTCCGGTGGCACGTATTTCTTTGCCATATTTTCAAAATTTACCCATTGCCAGGGTAAAAGACAGCGTGCAGGAAGAGAAATACTAGCAAAAGGTAAAGGAGATTTTTCTCTGATGAACCAAGTTTCCCGCGTTCCACTGGAGTTATTGCATTTAAAAATTACCGGTTGGATTCATGACCGCACTACCATCCTAGTGAGCATAAGAAAGGAGTTTTTATAGAACATTATTCAAGGTACAAAAAAACTTCATCAAGTGGTAACGACTTTTATCTCTATTTTTTGCCGCTTGCGGATTTTCTGCTTGTGTTGAAGACTCAAAAAGAGGAGAAGATGGGTACATAGAATTACCCTCCTCCCATGAAAACCTGTTCTTTTGCTATTGGCTGCTTCTTAGGAATTTGCGGTATTTTTCCATCCATTGCCGACACTACGGTGCGCTATCCGCCTTCCTTTCCGTCCCATCTGGAAAAAGGGAAGCCGTTTCAACTGGTGTTTGACAAGGCCGTGGTGCCCGCTTCCGAGGTGGGAAAACCGGCGGACCCGGAACTGATGTCCTTTTCCCCGGAGAAGAAACCGGTGGAACTGGCGCTGGGCAACAGCGCAGGGACGGCCATGCCGGAAGGCGCGAAGCTGATGTTCGTTCCCCCTTCCTTGAAGTTTTCTTCCAAATGGATTACTCCCAACGTGCTGGAGTGTGTTCCGCTGGAGGAGGTTCCCTTCCGGTCCACCTATCTATGGAAACCGGCGGAGAATGTCCGTTTTCTGGACGGTTCTCCGGTGCCGTCCGTTCCGCTGCGCCTGACGGGACGCATGACCTGGAATTTCTTCCTGTCTTCCATGGACAGGGGCTGGCAGGGCAGTGAAGTTTACCCGTGGGAGAGTTTTTTCCTGGTGGTTCCCGACGCAGTTCCGGACAGGGGCAATCCTGCGAATGGCTTGTATCGCGACGGCAACGGGTTCCTGATGCTTCCCGGTTATTGCTCATGGAAGGAGGCATTGGAAAAGAATCTCCGTTTTGCCGGCGTTTCGGATGAAGAGCAGTTGAGGTCCGCAGATTTTATGAAGCAGCTCAAGGCGGGAGCCGCGGGGTACGATGCGGGGTTCCGGCTAAGGCCTGCGACGTTGAAGGAGGTGAGAGACGCCAAATCCTACCGTGTGAGAAATATTGCGGGGGAGGGAAGGTTCAGAGGCCGTCCGGACGGCATGGTTGTTCCCGGCGTGTATGTCATTCAGCCGGAAGGAATGTTCCGGTATGGCAGGAATTATTGCCTGGTCAGTTTGGACGCTTCCTTCCTGTCCTCCCGGGGAGGAGGGCAGAAAACCGGATGGGAAGAAATCAAACTGGGGGCCGTGCCCCGTTTTTCCACCTCCGGTTATTACCATGCGTTTTCCGGGAGCGGAGGACGGTTTACTCTGGAATGGACTCTCCCTGTCCTGATTGAGGATTTGGAACGGTTCTGCCGGGACCATGTGGAGTTTTTCGTGGAGGGCGGCGGGAAGCCGATGGCTTACGGTGATCAGGAGGGAGGCTTTACCGCATCCCTTGACGGAGAGGATGCGGAGACGGCCGGGAAAATAGCAATCCGCCTGGACAGGGAACGGCTGGCGGAGATGAAGCATGCCCGGCCCCAGTGGTATACGTCCCTGCCTTTTCTGGTGAGCGCAGACGAGGCCGTTTTTAAACTGCAATGGAGGCTGAAAGGCGTCCGGTCCGTGGATGATCAGGAATTGGCGCGAAAGAATGCGGAAGGTTCCGTGGAAGTGGAGCCGGAGGATCCGTGCCTGTATCTGGATGCGGGCAACAACGGCGTCATGTACGCCGGAGCCCGCAAGTTGAAAGCCTCCGTGAGCAATTTGAAGGATTTGACGGTGCGCGGCTACCGGATCAGGGACGGCCACCGGCACCAGCCGCTGGCGGCCTACCGGAAGATTTATGAACGGGACCAGTCCGCGCCCCTTTCCCGTACCGTGACGGACCGCGACCAAAGACATTTTCTGCCTGCGGAGCTTCTTGCGGCGGATAAGACGGGCGCGCTGACACTGGACGTGCGCGGCAAAACGGAAGCGGCCATCAGCCTGGACGGCCTGTTTGGCGGAGCCGTGGAGCTAGGCATGTATTTTATTGAGGTGGAAGGCCGTGTCAGTGATCCGGTGCTGGAGGCGTACAGGCTGTTTGGCGTGCCGTCGGAAAACGGAGGCAGAAGGAAGTTCGATAGAAAGGAGGCATCCTACGCCGCGCAGGCCGTCGTGCAGGTGACGGATTTGGGCGTTCTGCATAAAAAGACGGCGGATACCATGTTTGCTTACGTGTATTCCCTTTCCACCGGAAAAGCGGTGGAAAAAGCGCAGGTCCAATTGCTGGATGCGAACGGCTCCGTTTTGGCTTCCGTTCCCGTGGAGCACGGTTCCGTGATTTTGCCCATGGCCGGGATGAACGGAAAGGCCGCCTATGTTCGCGTCCTGTCCGGGATGGACAGTTACCTGAGCCCCCTGGAGGATTGGCCGGGGCAGGTGAGGATGTGGTCCTTTGGCGTGAAGACGCTGCCCTACGAATGGGAAGCCCTGGGGCTGAATCCCGCCACTACCGCGGAAACGAGGGTGTTCATGTTTTCGGACAGGAACCTGTACCGCCCAGCGGAGACCATGCATTTGAAGGGAATCGTGCGCTCCCTGCTGGACAACAGGCTGGGCCTCGCTCCCGTGGAGGAGGTCAAGCTGACGGTCAGGGACGGAAGGGACCGGGAAGTAGCCGTCAAGCAGGTGAAGTTGTCCGATGTGGGAACCTTTGACCTGGATTTCACGTTTCCCGGGGAAGAGACGGGAACTTACAGCGTCCTTGCCAGCCTGCGGCTGAAAGGGGATTCCGCGGAAGAGGAAAAAGAAGGGGCAGAGGATGATTCCTCCGACGAATACGATTACAAGAAGTATTACCGGAAGGAGTTTGACAAGAATAACCGGGAGTTCCGGTATGAGGTGGAAGTAGCCGAGTTCAAGCGGAACGAGTTTGAAGTGGAGGAGAAGATTCATGAATTGAAGCCCGGCGCTCATCTCCTGAAGGCGGATGTGAAGGCCACGAATTTTACCGGCACGCCTGTTTCAGGCGGCAAGGTGAACTGGTCCCTGCGCAGTACTCCCTCCAACTTTTATCCTGCCGGATACAAGGATTACCGTTTCGGGGATTACCGTGATGACGATGGGGGCTACTGGGAGGCCTATTACGGTTATTCCAGCAGCCGTTCCTCCTCCCACATGAAGCAGCAGTCCTCCGTGCTGGACGGGGAAGGCAGGAATACCGTGGAGTTCTCCCTGGACGGGCAGTCCTTCCCGCGGGTCAGGAGGCTGTCCCTCCAGGCTTCCGTGGTAAACGGGAATGAGCAGTTGGTCAAGGTTTCCCGAGGCGCCGTCTGGAATCCGGCTTCCGTGTTTGTGGGCGTGAAGAACAGTTCTTCCATCTGCCGCCAGGGAACGCCCCTGGATTTGCGCCTGATTGCCCTGGGGCTGGACGGCAAGCCCTATGCGGGCAGCGGCCTTGATCTCAACATGACCGTGACGCGCACCGCTTTCCGTCCCGCGCGCTACGAGAGCGGAGATGCCACCACCGTGCGCAATGACGAGGTAAGGAGCACGGTGCTGGAAAAGGCCCTGACGCTTGCCCCGGCGGATTCCGCGGATGTCCGTACGGGAGGAAAAGCCGTCTCCGTTCCCACCCCGCAGGACGGTATTTACGAGGTGGCTTTTTCCGGCAGGGACGCGGAAGGACGGGAATTCCGCACTGCCGTAAAGTACTGGGTTTACGGCAGCGACGTTTCCCCGTGGGAGTACCATGACGGCCTGAAGGTGAAGATCATCCCTGACAAGCAGTTGTACAAGCCGGGAGAGACGGCCCGTCTCTTGATCCAGACGCCCATTGAGGGGGAGGTGATGGTGACAGTGGAGCGGGAAAAGGTGCTCCGGAGTTTTGCCAGAAAGCTGACGCTGGACAATCCCGTGATTGAGGTGCCTCTGGAAGAGGCGGACGCGCCGAATATCTATGTTTCCGTTTTCCTGGTGAAGGGGGCGGACCTGAGCAGCCGCAAGGTCCGCAATCCCCAGTTGAAGCTGGGATATGCCGCGCTGAAGGTTCAGCCTGTCCAGCATACCCTGAATGTAAAGGTGTTCCCCCCCGCCGGGATGTCCCGGCCCGGTTCCCCCGCCGTGGTCAGCGGCGTAGTGACGGATTATTCCGGCAGGCCGGTTCGGAATGCGGAGGTATGCCTGTTTGCGGAGGATGAAGGCACCTTACAGGTCATCGGGTACCAGACTCCCCGTCCCATCCGGTACTTCTATGCGGACCGCCCCCTGTCCGTGGGCACGTGGACGACGCTGGAACAAATTCTGGATGAAGACTGGGGTGGCCGCTCCACGGACAACAAAGGAGTTTTCATCGGCGGCGGAGATTCCTCCGACGGCTCCCGCAAAGCGCCGGAGAACCTGGATTTAAGGAAGAATTTCAACCCGTGCGCCGTGTGGCTGGCCTCCCTCCGTACGGACGGGGAGGGCCGTTTCAAGGCCGAGTACAGGAATCCGGATACGCTGACCCGCTACCGGGTGATGGCGGTCGCCCTGGCGGGAGCTGCCGATTTCGGAACCGGGGAAAGCGCCTATGTGGTAAACAAGCCCGTGATGCTGGAACCCGCTCCCCCCTTCACCGCAACGGAGGGTGATTCCCTGGACATTCCGGTGACGGTCAGCCAGACGGGTGACAGGAAGGGCCCGTGGGTGGTCACGCTGAAATCCGGGACCGCTGCGGCTTCCGTGCCCCAGCCCGTCCAGACGCTGACTTTGAACGGGAACCAGCCGAAAACGCTGGTGTTCAACGTAAAATTCACGCAGCCGGGGGAAGCCCGGCTGACCTGGGAAATCCGCGCCGCAGACGGCAGCGGCACGCCTTATTCCTCCGGCGTTTATTCCTTGCTGAAGGATTCCGTGGAGCACACGTTTGAGGTGGTGCCTCCCTTCCCGGAGCTGAGGGAGCTGCGCTGCTTCTCGCTTTCCTCCGGCCGGACGCTGGATCTGCCGGGGTTGCTGGCGACTCCCTTCCTGAAAGGCACCCCCATCCGGGTGACGCTGGGCACGTCCCCCCTGCTGTATGCGGACGGCAGCGTGAATTACCTGCTGCGTTATCCGTACGGATGCCTGGAACAGCTTTCCTCCTCCACGCTGCCCTGGATTTATGAACCGCTCCTGGCCAAATATCTCCCCGGTTTCAAGGGAAAATCGCCGGAGGACCGTTCCAGGGCCCTCCGGAGCGGCGTTTACAAAATCATGAAAAACCAGCTTTCTTCCGGCGGCCTGTCCTACTGGCAGGGTGGCACGGAGGTGAGCGAGTACTGCGCGTATGCCGCTCTGGTGCTGACCCTGGCGCGGGAGCAGGGGGTTTACATTCCGGAACAGGGCCTCAACAAGCTGTACGCCTATCTGGGGCATTCCCTGTCCGCCCGCCCGCGGGAGGGGCTCCTGGGGGCATGGGTGCTGGCCAGGGCGGGGCTCATGCCCGCGTCCCTGCTCAACCGCCTGCTGGACCATGCCGCTGAATTGAGGGCGGAAGACCGCCTGTACCTGGCCCTGGCGGCGGCCCTCTCTTCCCGTGCGGAGGCAAAGGAGCAGGCCCGGAGCCTGATGAATGTTTCCGGGGAGGAAATGAAACAGCCCCGCTGCCGTCTTCTGCTGGCGCTGGCGGAGATGGCGCAGGCCCCCGGTGACCGGGCTGTCCGGGAAAGGCTGGAACGCCTGATCGTGGACAGGATGTCCGGCTCTTTCGGAGGAAGGGCCCCCTATTCCACCTGGACTTCCGGCTGGGATGTGATTCTGCTGGGGGAATACCTGGAAGGATTGCAGGAGGCGCCCCTTTCCGCCGCCTTCCGCGTGGACCGCGGCGGCCGGACGTTTGACGGGATATGCTCCGTGTCTTCCCCGTCCCGGTTCCTGACCGCGGTTGGGGAGAAGGCCGTGCTCAGCCTTCCGGAAGCGGGAACCCGGGTATACGGCATGGCGGAGGCCCGCGGACGCAGCAAAACGCAGCAGGACGGAGCCGCCGTCAACAGGGGCTTTGCCGTTTCCCGCGTTTATGAAAGGCTTTCTCCGGAAGGAACCTGGACGCCTGCGGCGGAGTTTGCCGTGGGGGACCTGGTGAGGATTACGCTGCACGTGGACAAGTCCGCTGACCCGCTGACGTATGTGGTGATGGAGGATTACCTGCCCTCCGCTTTTGAGGCCGTCAATCCGGTGCTGCTTTCCCAGATACCGGGAGGCCGGGAGAGCGAGACGGCGGACGCAGGAAACCGCTGGTTCTACTGGAGCGGGTGGGTTTCCCACCGTGAATTCCTGAAGGACCGGGTGCGCTTTTTCGCTGATTCCTGGTCGGGAGGCCGCTTTACGGCGCGCTACCTGGCGCGGGTGACCAAGTCCGGCTCCGTTATCGCCCCGTCCGCCAAGGCGGAGCTGATGTACAAGCCGGAAACCTACGGATTGAGCATTCCCCAGAAACTGACCGTCTCCGCGGGGAAGTAAGTGCAGTGTTTTCATGATGCGGCGCAGATCTATGAACAGGGCGGTTTTCAAAAAGCTCCTTCAACGGAAAACCCTTCTTTGGACTGCCGGAGGGCTGGCCGCCGCGTGGCTGCTTGTATGGTATGCCGTGCCCTGGCTGGTTCCCCTGCCGGAAGGGCTGCTCCATCCGGAAGAGCGGGGCGCCGTGGTCCTGGACAGGGACGGCGGCAGAATCGCCACATTGCCGGGACCGGATTATTACCACACGGAGCCTGTCCGGCTCCGGGAGGTTCCGGACATGCTTCTTAAGGCTACGCTGGCGGCGGAAGACAAACGCTTTTTCAGCCACGGAGGGGCGGATTTCCTGGCGCTGGCCCGCGCCGCGGCGGCGAATGCCGCAGGCGGGGAGGTTGTGTCCGGGGCGTCCACCATCACCCAGCAGCTCGCCAAGAATGCCAATCCTCCCGCACGCAGGAACCTGTGGACCAAGGCCAGGGAGTTTTTCCAGGCCCGGCGCATGGAGATGAGCATGAGCAAGGGGGAAATTCTGGAGTCCTATTTCAACCGCCTGGATTACGGCAATCTGCGTCGGGGGCCCGCCGCGGCGGCGCGTTTCTACTTTGGCCGGGAGATGGCCCGCCTGTCCCTGGCGGAATGCGCCCTGCTGGCGGGGTTGCCGCAGGGGCCGTCCTTCCTGAACCCCCTCCGGCATCCGGAACGTGCGCTGGAACGGCGGAACCGCGTTCTGCGGCGTCTGGAGGAGGAAGGCATGTTCCCGGCGGACATGGTGAACAGGGCCTTGCAGGAACCCCTGTTCAGCGCCGGAACGGAAGAAGGGCGGCAGCCGGCGGCTCCCCATGTAACAGCCGCCCTGATGCACGCAGGACGGACGGGGGAGGTGCGCACGACGCTGGACGCCTCCCTGCAGCGCGGCGCGCTGGAAATCGTGAGGAGGGAACTGGAACGCTTGAAAGGCCATCATGTGACACAGGCCGCCGTAGTTGTGGCGGAAAACGCCACGGGGAACATTCTTTGCCTGGTCGGTTCCGCGGACCGGAAGCATCCGGCGGGGGGGCTGATGGACGGGACTTCCCTGCCGCGCTCCCCTGGTTCCGCCCTGAAGCCTTTCGTGTACGCCCAGGCATTTGTCCTGGGGGCCTATCCGGGAACCGTTCTTCCGGACGTTCCCACCACGTACCGGAGCGCGCACGGGCTGGAAGCGCCGCAGAATTACAACAGGGCCTACATGGGTCCCGTTTCCATCAGGCAGGCCCTGGCCTGTTCCCAGAATATCCCGGCCATGAGGGCTCTGGATACCTTCGGCGGCCCGTCACGGCTACTGAAACTGCTGGAAAACCTGGGTATCCGGGGCATCCAGGGAGACGCCGCGCATTACGGCCTGGGCCTCGCCATCGGCAATGCGGAGGTGACCTTGCGGGATTTGACCGGGGCTTATGCGTGCCTGGCGCGCGGAGGCTCCTTCCTCCCCCTGAAGCTGGAGCAGGGCGCTTCCGTTCCGGAACGGCCCGTACTGCCTGCGGAAGCCTGCTTCATGGCGGCGGACATTCTGGCGGACCGGGAAGCCCGGATGGCGGCGTTCCATGACCGGGAGCTGATGAACCTTCCCTTCCGGTATGCGTGCAAGACGGGCACTTCCTCCGATTTCCGCGACAACTGGTGCGTGGGCTTCACCCGTGAAATCACGGTTGGCGTCTGGGTGGGCAATTTTGACGCCTACCCCATGAAGCAGGTGGGGGGCATGGATGGAGCGGCCCCCATTTTTGCCGGGGTCATGAGGCTGGCTCACCGCAATCTTGCCCCTTCCTTCCCCGGTCCCCCTCCCGGCATGGTGCGCATCCGCATTGATTCCCGCACCGGAAAGAGGGCGGAGGGGCTGGATCTGCCGCAAGCCCATGTCCGGGAGGAATGGGCGTCCCCGGAAACGATGCCGCAGCCGGCCTCCCCGGCGGATTACGATGCCGTGGGACGGGCATATCTGGACAGCCGTTATACGGAGTGGTTTACCAGTCCTTCCTGCACGGTGGGGAATACCTTCTGCCTGCTTCCGCGGGCGTGGTCCGGGGAGGCTCCCCGCATCCTGGTTCCGGCAGACGGCTCGCGCCTGGCGCTGGATCCGGAACTGCCCGGCGGGGGACGCAGGCTCAAACTGCGCTCCAACCTGCCGGCGGGGGCGGTGTGGTCATCGCCCACCCTGACCGTCGTGCAGTATGGAGAAGAGGCCTCCGTGCTGCTGGAACCGGGAGCGCACGTCATTACCGTGCGCCATCCGGAGCTGAACCTGGAGCAGCGTTCGTCAATTACCGTCAGGGAACTGTAACAAGAAGCCGGGAGTTTTCCTCCCGTGCGCACGTGGAAAAAGCGTTCCGCTCAGTCCAGCGGCAGGATGGAGGTGACCAGCATCTTGAACCGTTCCTGCGCAATGACGGAATGAGGCACTCCGGCGGGAATCAGGAGAGTCTTGCCCTGCGGAAGGTTGACCTCTTCATTGCCCACGGTAAAATACGCCGTCCCGTCCAGAATCTGCACCAGGGCGGGGCCGGGCGTCTGGTGGGTGGGGAGGAGCTGCTCGTCGTCAAAAGCCAGGATGGTCATGTTGACGCCTTTGGAACGCACAAGGGCCAGGCTGGTGATTTGCCCTTCGCGGTATTCAATCAGGTCAGCGTAATTGAAAGGCTCCCGTTCGGGGATATGCTGAATTGCTGTCATGCAGGTTGGACACACTCATTTCCCCTTCCCGTTTCCGCCATGACAGGCTTCCGGGAAAAAGGTCCGCTCCAGACCCGGGAGCGGACCTTGGCATTCAGCATTCATATGGTGCTTACTTACGGGTTCAACGTCCTGAGTTCATAGGCGTGGGGTCGGGTTCACAAGTAAACAGCAACCATTTTATACATGAAAAGTACAATTTGCTTCAAGAAAATTTTGGTGAAAAAATACAGATTTAATTCTGCTGCAAGGAGAACCGGATTTAACGCCCGCATGTGGCCGTTCCCGCCTGCGGGCGTGTGCCGTCAGCGGTTCCGCCGCCTGCGGCCGGGCGTGCGCTTCTCCTTTCTGCCTGGGGAGGCTGTCTTTTCCGGCTGCCGCCGTTCCTCCCGTGAGGCGATGGTAAAATCCGCCCACTGCTGTTCCCGGTCCACTTTCACGGGAATGACGGGAATGCGCAGCCCTGCGCACAGCACGGAGCCGTGGTCGCTCTTCCAGCGGTTGGCGAATGCCTCGTACACCCAGCGGCCGCCGGGAAGCTTGTCCGGCTTGATCAGCCCCTTGATCTGGAGGCGCGGGATTTCCAGCAGCACGCCGAAGTGGCGCGTTTCCGTAATCAAGGCCTCGTGCACTTCCGGATGGTCCGCATAGCACTGGCCTTCCAGCCATTCGAAAAGCTTCATCCGGTTGGCGTCCTTTTCCGCACTGGCGGAAGTGCGCTCCGTCTCTGAAATGTGTTCCGCGTCCTCCTCCAGCCTGCCTACGCTGCCGGCGCCTTTGGCCCCCTTGGGGGGATTGGCCAGCAGGGGATTCAGGGAGCGGTGAACCACCAGGTCCGCGTAACGGCGGATGGGGCTGGTGAAGTGGCAGTAATTGGCGGTGGCCAGGCCGTAATGGCCCAGGGGCTCCGTATCGTACCTGGCCCGCATCAGGCTTTTCAGGAGCGCCAGCTTGAGCAATTGCTCGTCCGGGGAACCCTTGATGGACTTCATCAGCTCATTAAGGTACTGGCGCTGGCCGATGTCGTGGACGGAGTGCCCGTACAGTTTGCACAACTGGCCGAATTCAAAGAGCTTGGCGGAATCCGGTTCTTCATGGACACGGTAGATGGTGGGGCGGTTCCTGTTTTTCAGCGTCAGGGCCACGGCCTCGTTGGCGGCCAGCATGCACTCCTCAATGAGCTGGTGGCTCTCATCGTACTCTTCCGTGATGATGTCCGTCACGCGGCCGTCCTTGTCCATGACGGCGCGCACTTCCGGGAAGTCCAGGTCCAGGGCTCCCTTGGCGTAGCGGTTGCGGCGCAGGATGGAGGCCAGCTTCCAGGCTTCACGAACCATGGAGGGAACTTCCCCCTTGTCATGCCCTTTCAGCATGGTGAAGGCCTCCTGGTAGGTCAGGCGCGCCTTGCTGCGGATGAAGGCGTCCGCGAAGCGGGCGTGGAGCATCTTCCCCTTTTTATCAAACTTCATTTCGCATACCTTCGTCAGGCGCACGACGTCCGGCCGCAGGCTGCACAAATCATCGGAAAGGCGGGGAGGCAGCATCGGAAGGACACGGTCCGGCAGGTAGGTGGAGTTGCCGCGGCGCAGGGCTTCCCCGTCCAGCGCGCCGCCGGGCTTCACAAAATGGGAGACGTCCGCGATGTGGACGGCCAGCGTCCAGCCGGACGGAGTGGCCGTGATGGAGATGGCGTCGTCAAAATCCCTGGCGCTTGCCGGGTCAATGGTGATGACGGTGCGGTCCGTCCAGTCCTCCCGGCGGCCCAGTTCCGCGGAAGAAGGGTTTTTCCGGAAAGATTCCACCTCCTGAAGCACGGAGGCGGGGAATTCCACGGGCAGGTCATACTTTCTGATGACGGCTTCCATGTCCACGTGGGGATCGTCCGGGTAGCCGAGCACCTCCACGATTTTCCCGCGCGGGGCCTTCTTTTCTTCCCCGCGGGACACGGGTTCCACGGAAACCAGTTGGCCGGGAAGCACCTCCATGGCGGGTTTTTCCACCAGTTCAATGTATTCCGGAGAGCCTACGCCGTCCCCGAGCACGCGGCCCAGCTTGTTCTTTCCGGCGCGGAAAACGCCCAGCCAGCGGGAGCGCGCGCGTTCCGTCACTTCCTCCACGCGGGCTTTCATGCCGGTATCCGGAGAAGAAAAGCGGTCCCTGCGGACGTTTCTCCGGCCCTTGGCCGCCTTGCGTTCCACGCGCACGGCCACGCGGTCCCCGTCCAGGGCGGTTCCCAGGTGGTTGGGCTTGAGCTCCAGCTCCGGAATGGCCTCCAGATCCCACCCTAGGTCCGCCGCGGCGGGATCCCCCTTTTTGGGGAGAAAAAGAATCTTGCCGGAGCGCAGGATGCGGATCATGCCGTGCACCAGGTTCTGGCGTTCCCGTTTCAGGGCGTATCTCCCCTTTTGCAGCCGCACGAGCCTGCCTTCCTCCTCCAGCTGGTCCACAATGGCGCGGAAGTCCTGCTTCTGCCGGGAATCCACGTTCAGGGCGCGGGCCAGTTCTGATTTGCTCTGGGGTTCGTAATGTCCGTCTTCCATGTGACGGACCAGGCGGTCTTTAAGGGAATTATTCATCTTGCGGAAGTTCCGGGAAAGGAGTCTTCCATTCCCATTGATGCCATCATAAGGCGGTTTTTGCGCCGCTTCAAGGCGCGGGCGGTGCATTCTTTGTCCGCCTTTCTCCTTGCCAGGCCCGGGCTTGCGTTATATGGGCCGGAGCGTGCCTTCCGTGGTGCCGAGCTGTTCCGCGACGTCCAGTTCCCGGATGAGCCGGACCGCAGTGCAGGAGCCGTCCAGCAATTCCTGGTAGCGGGATACCAGAAGGCGTGCTTTTTCCGGAGAATCGTCCAGCAGTTCCACGCGGAAGCGGGAAAGGCCCTGATGGCGGAAACCCCGGAAAAAGCCGGCTCCCGTCTGCGCGCGGCCGTTGAACAGGGTGTTCCGGCACCCGGCGTCCGCCAGCAGGGGATGGAGCTGCCCCACGCGGTCCCGCAGCTGCACGTGGTACCGTTCACAGGGGCGGCCGCAGTTCTTATAGCTGGAGCCGTCCGACAGGAAGGTGCAGAACACGCAGTGCTCCATGTGGAACATGGGCATGTGCTGGTGCAGAGTCAGTTCAAACCATTCCGGCGGCGCGCCGCGGAGCAGGTCCTCCACCTGTCCGGCGTTCAGGTCATAGGAAATGGTGAGATAATCCAGGTTCCCCCGTTCCTTCAGGATGGCCGCGCTGTACGGATTGGCGACATTCAGGGAAAAATCCCCGATGCGGTGCAGGGGGGAATGGCGGAAGTACTGCGCCGCGCCCAGGTTGCGGATGAGGACGCCGTCCGGCTCCGCCCGTTCCATGAGCTTGAAGTAACCGGTTTCCGACGGCTTCTGGATGCGGGGCGTCGCCAGAAAGACGGGGATGCTTTTCGTGTGCCGCCGGACCGCTTCCACTCCCGCCGCATAGTCCCGGAGGTCTTCAAAGTCCAGATAGACGGCGTCCGCTCCGGCATCCAGAACGGAAGGTATCTGTTCCGGCCTGCGGCACAGCACGGACAGGTGCGGCGGCGCGTCCGGAGTTGCCGCACCCGCCGGAAGCGCGGGAAGGACGAAAGGTTCCGGAAGACGGGTGGGAACGGAGGCTTCCCTCTCCTGCCGGACCGTTTGAATTTGTTCCACGAGGGCGCGCCTTGTCTGGTTGAGGATGCTGAGCGGGAGCATCAGGCCCTCCGGCAGGCGGCATTCGCAGGAAGCCAGGCGGAACCCCGTTCCTCCCAGCCTGCCGAGCTGCTGTTCCAGAACTTCAGGAGTCAGCGGGCGTTTTTCCGCCGTTTGCAGGGGCTGTGCGGACAGCACGGAACACCCGTATTCCGGGCAGGAAACCGTCAGAGGCTCCCCGGCGGATCCGGTGCATGCCAAATGGAGGGGAAGGACGGCCTCCGGCAGGTGCTCCCGCATTTTTTTCAGCTCGGCGTTCAGGGCCGGATCATCCGTTTTCCAGAGCTTCTGCCCCGGCCTGACCTTGCTCCAGTCAATGCCGGAGGCTTTTCCGTGGAAGAAAAGGCGGTTTCTCTGCACTTTCCAGATGCGGCCGCCCTGTTCTTCATTGCGGTCCTCCCCGGCGTCAATGACGAAGCCGTCGCCGGGAGCGAGCGGAACGTCCCCTTCCGGCCTGATGTCCAGCCAGCCCTGGCCGCTGTCCACAATGGCGCCTGCATAGGCGCCGCGCTTCTTGCCGTGGCGGCCGTGGGTCAGGCGCGGGTGGTCCGTGCCGTCCAGCCAGCCGGTGGAAAAGCCGCGTGAAAATACCATTTGCAGTGCATAACGGTCGCGTGCTGTCACCAATTCCTCCACGGATATTCCGGCGCAGGCGGCGTCCAGGGCCTTTCTGTAGGCCGCCGTTACCGCCGCAACGTATTCCGGGCTTTTCAGCCGCCCCTCTATCTTGTAGCTCTTCACGCCCATGCGGACCAGGTCCGGAATGCGGTCAAGGGCGCACAGATCCTGCGGGCTGAGCAGATAGCGCCTTTCTCCCAGCGGAACGGCCTTGCCGTCCACGACCAGGGTATAGGGCAGGCGGCAGGCCTGCGCGCATTCTCCGCGGTTGGCGCTGCGCTGGCCCAGGCTTTCCGACGTGAGGCACTGGCCGGAGTAAGCCACGCAGAGCGCCCCGTGCACAAACACCTCCAGGGGAATATCCGTATGGCGTATGCATTGCCCGATTTCCTCCAGGCTCAATTCCCGCGCCAGCACGGCCTGCTTCAGGTCCAGGAAACCGGCGGCGAATTCCAGGCCGTCCGGGGAGGAAAGCGTCATCTGGGTGGAGGCGTGCAGCTCCAGCTTCATGGCGGGATCCTGCCTTCCCCACTCTGTCAGGCAGCGGGCAAGCCCGATATCCTGCACGATCACGCCGTCCACGCCGGCGGCATTCAAATGGCCCAGGTAGGTGAGGGCGTCCGCCAGCTCGGAGGTGAAAAGGAGCGTGTTCATCGTCACGTACCCCCTCACGCCGTGCGCGTGGAGGAAGCGCATCAGTTCCGGCAGGGAATCCAGCGCAAAATTATTCGCGCGCAAGCGGGCGTTGAAACGGTCCAGGCCAAAATAAATGGCGTCTGCGCCATTGGCTACGGCGGCGCGGGCGCAGTCCATGTCCCCGGCGGGAGCCAGCAATTCGGGGCGCAAGTCTCCGGGCCGGAGGGAGGAAAGGGTCATGTCGTCGGAAATCACGGGGAAAAACAAAAAGGATGGAGGGGTTACTGGGCGGTGCTGCGTTTTTCCGCATGGCGGAGCAGCGCTTTCAAATCCCCCAGAAGGAACAGGGAGCCTGCCGCCAGGGCCGGAAGCGGGGAGGCCAGGGCCGCATGCAGCCCGTCCGGAAGGGTGGAATGGATAAAGACGGGGCCGGTTTCCAGTCCGGCCAGCAGGACGGCCAATCCTTCCGCCGGCATGATGCGGGGGGAAGTGCAGGGAACCAGGTGCCATTCTCCGGTGATTTCCCGCAAAACGGGGATCATCTCCCGGATGTGCTTGTCTGCGGATGCGGCAAAAACCAGAGCCGCCTTCCGCCCGGGGAATTCCTCCTTCCATGTGGCCGCGAGCACGCGCGCCGCATGTTCGTTATGGGCGCCGTCCAGCACCAGCGGTGGCTTTTCAAGGCGTTCAAACCTTCCGGGCCACTGCACCTTTGCCAGGGCAGCGGCGGCTGCGGAAGGGGAGGGGAGGGCGTGGAGTTGCCTCATGGTTTCCAGCGCCAGGGCGGCATTTTCCCGCTGATGGGCTCCGGGCAGGGATGGCCGGGGCGTTTCCCCATCCGCCCGGGCGACCGTAAGGGGGGAACGGCGGTCCCGTGCCGTCCGTTCAATGACGGCCATGGCTTCCGGGTTCTGCAAGGCGGTCACGGCCGGTTTGCCGGGGGAGATGATGGCCGCCTTTTCCGCGGCGATCTCTTCCAGGGTGTCTCCCAGGTACTGCTGGTGGTCCAGGCCGATGGGGGCCAGCACGGCGATGTCCTTGGGCACGGCGTTGGTGGCGTCCAGCCTGCCGCCCAGGCCCGTTTCCAGAATGATGAAGTTCACGCCGCTTTTGCGGAAGTGGCGCAGGGCGACGGCAAGCGCCAGCTCAAAAAAGGTGGGCGGTTGTTCCCAGCCTTCCGCCAGTTGTTTCAGGAAGAAGATTTCTTCCGCCAGCGCCTCCGGGGGAATCATATTCCCGTTCACGCGGATGCGTTCGGAAAACTCCACCAGATGGGGGGAGGTGAACAGGCCGGTCACATACCCCTGTGCCCTGGCCAGGGCCTCAATCATGGCGCAGGTGGAGCCTTTCCCGTTGGTGCCAGCCACGTGGACCACTGTGGCATCCGTCCGGTCCGCATCGGCTGCCGCCAGCAGCTTCCCGGTATTGTCAAGCCCCAGCTTGATCCCGAAGAATTGGGTGGAAAAAAGCCAGTCAAGGGCGGCGGACACGTTCATGGGCGGTATTCTACCACGGGAAGGCTCCCGTTCAATCCCGGTATGGGAGGGGACGTCAATAAAATACCGCCGGGAACGGACGCGGCAAACACGAACAAGCTACCGTTGCTACCTCTCGGTCCTGGCGGGGTTTGCCAGTCGTGCCTCCACGGGGTTCCCGGCGGCCCAGACAGTAAACTAGGTTTGCGGTGCAGTGTCAACCTTCAAAGGCATCATCTCCTTCTGGTAAAGGAGAGCAAAATGGAGATCAGCAGAACCACGCCGATGACGGCGGCGGCCGTGAAGAAAATCTCTTCCTCCTGCCTGAGCTGGCTGCGCTCCCCTTCAATTTTCCCGTCCCTGATGCGCTGCAGCCCGTGCAGGACCTTGGCCTGCTCCTCCACGTCCGCCTCCGTCCGCATGACAAGCGTTTCCTCATGGCTGACGGCTTGGTCGTAAGGGGCGATCATGGTGCGGAACTCGGGGTCTTCCGAAAGGATTTCCGTCTCATCATACTCTTCCGCCAGGGGGGAGTTCATGGAATCCCGGAGACTGGCGATCTGTCTGTCCACCTTGTTCTGGAACAGGGCCAGCTCCCTTTTGGCCTTCTCGTAGGCCGCCGTCTGGTCACTCAGCATGGCTTCCCCCTTGCGGGTGATGCGGTCCAGCTCCTGCGGCAGGCTGGCCTGGAGCTTGAGCAGGTCCGCCCGGCTCTCCGTCACCTTGAAATCCTTGCTCTTCGTATTGGACGCCTCCGCGCGCTGGATGCGGTTGATGTCCAGCCGGGTTTCCACCTGGCGTATTTGTTCCTGGAGCCGGTTCCGGGCGTTGTCCAACTGCTGCCTGGTGGTGTCCCGCTTGCCTTTGAGCTCCTCCACGTCCGCGACGCGGCGGTCATATTGTTCCAGGAGATTGGCTATCCGGGCTTCCGCGCTCCGGGCATTGGGCCTTCCCTTCAC
>ENA-OWOF01000365-OWOF01000365.1-gut-metagenome-genome-assembly--contig:-NODE-365-length-16621-cov-23.180186_pt1 | contig 16621 bp, 14 predicted proteins | sample MGYA00248255_ERZ651790 | MGnify/ENA primary metagenome ERZ651790 (study PRJEB26908, sample SAMEA4031711) | gut metagenome | biome: gut; feature: normal infant; material: stool | place: China | collected...
CATCCTATAGATAGGCATTCGCGTGAACTCATCGTTTCTAACATCGAGTTGCTGCTGAACTACTGTCTGCGCTTCTACGACCGCCAGTTCATCACTCGCGAGGAGATTAATCATTCGGTGGTAAAGAAGTTCATCTCTCTGCTCGATGAATACATTGCCCGGAAAGCGGAGCATGAAGGGCTGCCTACCGTAGCCTACTTTGCCGACAAATGCTGCTATTCTACCAAATATTTCGGTGAATTAGTCAAGACAGAGACTGGCAAAACCGCTAAGAGTATGATCAACGACCGACTACTTTCAGCAGCCCGCCAACTACTTGTAGATGAAACCTTAACCATTACGCAAGTCAGCCAGCGCCTCGGCTTTGAATATTCTCAGCACTTCGTCCGCTTTTTCAAGGCACAGACGGGAAAGACTCCAAGCGAGTACCGCAAGACTGCTTAAATATAATGAAGCATATATAGAATAACTGTTTTTTTTACATCGAAGATGTTTCCTGGAGAAGAATTTGAAAATATGGAGAAGAATTAAAAAAATGATACAATGAAGAAAATAGTACAGACAGCAGGGCGCACCCAACTGGGTGAGTTTGCCCCAGAGTTCGCTCACCTCAACGACGACATCCTCTTCGGAGAAGTATGGAGCCGCAATGACCTGCTTTCATTGCGTGACCGCAGTTTGGTAACCATCACTTCGCTCATCAGTCAAGGAATCACCGACAGCTCGCTGAAATATCACCTGCAGTCAGCAAAGAACAATGGAATTACTCGCACGGAAGCGGCAGAGATCATCACCCACATCGCCTTCTACGCCGGCTGGCCAAAAGCCTGGGCAGCATTCAATCTGGCTAAGGAAGTGTGGAGCGAGGATGTAAAAGGCGACGATGCGAAAGCTGCATTCCAGCGCGAGATGATTTTCCCTATCGGTGAGCCTAACACCGCTTATGCCAAGTACTTCAAGGGCAACAGTTATCTGGCACAAATATCCGACAGTCAGATACCTTTCTTAAACGTAACCTTTGAGCCTGGTTGCCGTAACAACTGGCATACGCACCACGCCACAAAGGGCGGCGGGCAAATGCTGGTAGGCGTAGCCGGACGAGGCTGGTATAAGGAAGAAGGCAAGCCTGCACAGGAGATTCTCCCAGGCACAGTCATCCACATTCCTGCCAACGTGAAGCATTGGCACGGTGCAGCAAGAGACAGCTGGTTTGCCCACCTCGCCTTTGAAATACCTGGCGAGAACAGCTCCAACGAGTGGCTGGAGCCTGTGACCGATGAGGAATATGAAAAGTTAAAATAACAATAAGATTTATGACTTCACTTCAAGAAAGACTGTTCGCCATGCAGGATAAGCAGTATGCTGCTTTCCAGGCCAAACTGACACCGGGAGTGCCTATGGAAAGTTTCATAGGCATTCGTGTGCCTGTGCTTCGCAAGTTCGCAAAAGAGTTTACAAAGGAGACAGAATGCAAGGAATTTCTTCAGCAGCTTCCTCATGAATATTACGATGAGAACATGCTTCACGGTCTCCTCATTTCTGAGGTAAAGGACTACGAGGAATGCATTCGTCTTACAGACACCTTCCTGCCTTTTGTGGACAACTGGGCAGTTTGCGACATCATGTCTCCGAAGGTGTTTGCCAAACACAAGAAGGAACTATTGGCGAAGATTAAGACTTGGAGTAAATCGTCACACGTTTATACTTGTCGCTTTGGAATAGAGGCACTTATGTCTCATTATCTGGATAAAGACTTCAAGGCAGAATATCTTGAAATTCCTGCATCTGTAAGGAGCGAAAAGTATTACGTAAAGATGATGGTAGCCTGGTTCTTCGCCACCGCCCTTGCCAAGCAATGGGACCAGGCGATTCCCTACATCGAACAAAAACGCCTTGCTCCCTGGACGCACAACAAGACCATCCAGAAGGCCATTGAGAGCTACAGAATCACGCCCGAGCAGAAGGAATATCTGCGGACATTGAAGATAAAATAATTATGACACAAGATACATCTACATATTACGTTTGGATAGGTGGCTCATGTGATTATGGCCATAAAGAGCGAGCTGGTGGTGCTGCCGTAGTAATTGAGCATAACAGCAACATCATCATTCGTGATGTAATCAGCGACCTACACACCACTGAGTTCCGCATGATGCTAACCCTCATGGTGAAGGTAATGCAGGAAATACCGGAAGGTTCCGACATTCTCTTCCTGACCAATGCTGCCTATATTCAGAACTTTGACAAGACTCCAACCTCAAAGTCTGCCAATCCAGACTTGATCATTCAATGCATCGAGGAAAAGAAAAGGCACAACTCTGTTGGAGTCAAGATTGTGCAATATCACAAGAGTCCATTGCTGATAGAGACCCACGATAGGGCTACGGAAGCTATGGCTAAGACAAGAAAGGAGTTTCATCAGAAAAAACAAATGAATGTTTAGAGGCTTTTTCCGGTCATTAAGGTCACGGTCATTAAGGTCATTAAGGATTTCCGGTTATTCAAGATGTCTGACCCCAAATATAGTTTACAGCTAATGAGCGATGATTATATTCTTGAAAAGCTCATAGAAGAACTGAGGGAAACTCAATAACACCAAAAGTGAGCGGTTTATGTAAAAAGTTACGGAGATAATTCACATTTTCCGTAACTTTTTACATTTTCATCTTATATGTTTTTTGGAGCATTTCATTGCGTTAATTTTCTTATATAAGATAAGACAGTACTACTATGACATAATTCAAGCGCCATACTCAACCCCTATTCTTTTGGATCAATGTCAAATGGAAGCAATGGAGTATCATCATCATTTCCACTATTGAATCGGTCGAAATCCGAGATATAGGAACGATCTTGAATAACCTTATATTTCTCATACGCAGAATAAGCCTTTTCTCTGGCTTCTTCTTGCAAAACCTTACCTGCACTACTCTTAGCATCATAGTCCATAGTTTCAAGCAACAGCTTCAGGCGATTCTTCCAATCCTCCATCGTAGTAACAATGTGTCGTCTTGCACGAGATTCTGCGAGATCCAGGAAACTTGTTGTTATTGCGTTGAGCTGAGACAATTCTTCATCAGAAAGATAGTTCTTTGCCATATCGTATCAGATTTCTGAACTCTTCCATCCGGTGCTTTCTTCCATGTAGTCAAGCCCATGTGAGGCATTTCCGCATCAGCTCGCTCATAGACGATCTCGGCTGCCGTATGATTGGTAACCGCCAGGTGCATCATATTCTGCACCATCTTATAGAAGAGTTTGGTACTTTCAGCCTTTGCATCATAATCTGCACTACACTCTGCATAAATATCAGTTATCTTCTGGTAGTATCTGCGTTCAGAAGTGCGGATTTCACGGATACGTTCCAGCAAATCGTCAAAATAATCCTTGCCGAAGTGCTTACCTTGTTTCAGACGTTCATCATCCAAGACATAACCCTTAATGATGAACTCCTTCAATACAGAAGTTGCCCATATACGAATTGGGTTGCCTGATAGCTGTTCACTCGATAACCAACAGCGATGATAACATCAAGATTGTAGAACAATGGAGCACGCTCAACATCACGCTCTCCCTCCAGTTGAACTTGTTGAATTTTTCTACAAGTTGCCTCTCTTTGCAATTCACCAGACTCATAAATCTGAGAAATATGATAAGTGATAGTTGCTCTATCAACACCAAATAAAGCAGCCATCTTTTTCTGTGACATCCAAAAAGTTTCGTTGTTGAAAATCACTTCAATGCGAGTCTCACCCTGTGCAGTTTTATACAGTAAGATATTGGATTCCAGTGAGTTCCGCATAAGTTCGGTTGTAGATACGGATTGAGAAAAATAGGCTCTTGCCTGCTTCACCAATAACTTCCTTGAATCAGCATTCTCAGAAATAATCATACAGGCCATACGGGATAGATGGAAAGCTTCGACCTTGCGAAACGATCCACTACCCAGCTTAACCATTTCAACCACGTGGTTGAATTGGTCATCTATATCCATACCTTTTTCACTGGCAACCTTGATTGCTTTGTCTATTACATTCTGGAATTTCCAATATCCCGAATAGCCCATCGCATTACAAAGTTCGCGTGAACTCCAGTATTCTTTCCCGTTATCATCCACTTTCCGAATTTCTTCGAATGTCGGACGCATGTCAGGCACATTATCATCAGGGAAACAGGCACCGAGGTACTTATCACGATGATCACCTCCTATGGACTTGCGCCGGGCGGCTGTAAAACGTTATCACTTCACATGGTAGTGTTTATTCGAGAGCCGACATTAGCGCTTTTTGATAACACATTTGTAACACACATGGATGATTTCTCAACACGTCAAATTCATAACATATTGATTAACAGCTATTTACAAAAAGAGTACATAAAAGAGGAATAAGTGATAAAATATATTTAAAAACAAAAAAAGAACAACAGAGATAAGTCCTTATGAATAAGCAACTTACTACTATTGTTCTCTCACGCTATTTTTGTACAAATAAGTTTCATTTTGCCTATTTTGTGATTCCGTTGGGGTTCGAACCCAAGACCCACAGCTTAGAAGGCTGTTGCTCTAATCCAACTGAGCTACGGAACCAACACTTTTCAAATCGCAAAACAGCTAACCAATAACGCAATCAGCCACTTTTCTTATTTGCGGCTGCAAAGGTACATATATTTTTTGAATACACCAAACTTTTTCTCACTTTTTTCTGTTTTTATGCTTAAATATCGCAAAAAATAACTACCTTTGCATCCGTTAGGAGCAAGAAACAGCATTCTGACCCCGAAAGAGAAGAGATCTTTATAACGCATATTGAAACATAAAACATACGCAAATGAAAAAGTTAATCTTTTCAGTAGCCCTGCTCTCGGCAGCACTCTCTGCCAGCGCAGAAGAACATCCGCTCTGGATGCGCTACCCAGCCATCTCACCCGATGGCACAACCATCGCCTTCGCTTATAAAGGCGACCTCTACAGTGTTTCTGTCAACGGCGGTGAAGCACGACAGCTCACAACCCATGCAGCCTTCGATTCGCATCCTGTATGGAGCCCTGACAGCAAGAAAATCGCCTTCCAGTCTAACCGCGAAGGAAGTCTCGACATCTTCGTAATCGATGCAAAAGGCGGTGCTCCTACCCGACTCACCACCAACAGCGGCAGCGAAACACCTATCGCCTTTGCAGACAACGACCATGTGCTCTACTCAGCCAGTCTGCAGCCTACAGCCCAGAGCATCATCTTCGGCGACAACACATTTCCACAAGTATATAAGGTAAGCACCAAGGGCGGAAGACCGGAACTCTTCTCTACCCTCACCATGGAGAATATCAGCATCGCCAAGAACGGCGATATTCTCTACCACGACAAAAAGGGATACGAAGACCCTTGGCGCAAACACCAGAAATCACCTATCGCACGCGACATCTGGCTGAAGAGTAACGGAAAGTTTGCCAAGCAGACTACCTTTGCCGGCGAAGACCGCTCGCCAGTATGGACATCAGACGAGAAATCATTCTTCTATCTGAGCGAACAGGACGGCACATTCAATATCTACCGCCGCAGCCTCAACAGTTCAAGCGACAAGCAGATTACCCACCACAAAGGCAATCCGGTAAGATTCCTCACTGCATCCAGCGCCGACCTGCTCTGCTACGGATATGATGGCGAAATCTATACCGTGAAAGAAGGTGGAGAGCCTCAGAAGGTGAACATCTCCATTACAACAGATAACGATGCTCCAAGCCTCGTACGTCAGATTAAAAGTTGGGGAGCAACAGAGATTTCCGTTTCGCCAGACGCCAAGGAAGTAGCTTTCGTGATGCATGGCGACGTATACGTAACTTCTGTGGAATACACCACTACCAAGCGCATTACCGACACACCGCAGCAGGAGCGCGACCTGAGCTTCTCGCCAGACGGCAGAGCCCTGGTCTATGCAGCCGAGCGCAACGGCGTATGGCAGATTTACCTGTCTAAGATCAAGAACGAGAAAGAAAAGAACTTCACCTACGCTACCGATATCGAGGAAGAGCAGCTGGTGAAAACAGGCATTACATCGCAGTATCCTAAATACTCTCCTGACGGCAAGGAAGTGGCTTTCTTCGAAGACCGCGCTGCACTCCGCATCGTCAATCTGAAATCGAAGGAAATCCGCACCGTGCTCGATGGCAAATACGTCTACTCTTACAGCGATGGAGACATCGCTTTCGAATGGTCACCAGACAGCAAATGGCTCCTTTCAACCTATATCGGCAACGGCGGCTGGAACAACCAGGATATTGCGCTGGTAAAGGCTGACGGCAAAGAGGTTCACAACCTGACCAATTCCGGCTACAGCGACAGCAACGGCAAATGGGTGCTCGACGGCAAGGCAATGCTCTTCCAGAGCGACAGAGCCGGCTACCGCAGTCATGGAAGCTGGGGAGCTGAAGACGACGCCTACATCATGTTCTTCGACCTGGACGCCTACAACCGCTTCAACATGAGCAAGGAAGAAATAGAACTGGCTGACGCCAACAAGGACGAAAAGGAAAAGAAGGAAGACGAAAAGAAGGAAGAGGCCAAAAAGAAGGCTGACGAAAAGCAGAAGAAGACCGGAAAGATAGAGGTGGAAAAAGTGAAGCCACTGGAGCTGGACATCGAAAACTGCCGCGACAGAATCGTACGCCTCACCGCAAACTCTTCGCACATGGGCGATGCTGTCCTCTCTAAAGACGGCGACAAACTCTACTACCAGGCAGCCTTCGAGGATGATTACGACCTCTGGCAGCACGACCTGAAGGACGGCTCTACCAAGCTCGTGATGAAGGGCGTAGGCCAGGGCAACCTGCAGACAGACAAGGATGTGAAGAACCTCTTTATCTGCAACGGAAGCAGCATCAAGAAGGTGGATCTGAGCGGATTCAGCACCAAGAACATCAGCTTTGAGGCTAACTTCAACTATAAGCCAGCCGAGGAGCGCCAGTATCTCTTCGACCACGTATGGCGACAGGTGAAAGACAAGTTCTACGACCCTAAGATTCATGGTGTTGACTGGGAAGGTTACCGCAAGACCTATGAGAAGTTCCTGCCTTACATCAACAACAATTTCGACTTCCAGGAGATGTTGAGCGAAATGCTTGGCGAGCTGAACGCTTCGCATACAGGAGCCCGCTACTACGCTTCGAACAGCGCGCTTACCACCGCCAATCTGGGTGTCTTCTTCGACCCTCAGTATCAGGGCGACGGCCTGAAGATTCAGGAGATTATCAAGCGTGGTCCTTTCGATGTGAAGAATACGGGCGTTACAGCCGGCAGCATCATCGAGAGCATCGACGGCGAGGAGATTAAAGCTGGAATGGACTACTTCCCATTGCTAGACGGAAAGGTTGGCAAGAATGTACGACTCGGCATCAGAAACGCCAAGGGCAAGAAGATGGAGGTTACGGTGAAGGCTATCTCTCAGGGCAAACTCAACAACCTGCTCTACAAGCGATGGGTAGACCGCAACCGCGCTTTCGTTGACAGCATTTCGGGCGGACGCATCGCTTATGTTCACGTTAAGGCGATGGATTCGGAGAGTTTCCGCACCGTTTACAGCGAACTGCTGAGCGACAAGAACCGAAACAGAGACGCTGTAATCGTAGACGAGCGCCATAATGGTGGCGGCTGGTTGCACGATGATCTCTGCACCCTGCTCAACGGCAAGCAGTATCAGGAGTTTGTGCCTCACGGCAAGGTCGTTGGCCGCGATCCGTTCAACAAATGGGTGAAGCCATCTTGCGTCATGATCTGCGAGAATGATTACAGCAATGGTCATGGTTTCCCATGGGTTTACAAGGAACTCGGAATCGGCAAGCTGATTGGTGCTCCTGTAGCAGGAACCATGACAGCCGTATGGTGGGAAACGCTGATGGACAACACGCTGGTATTCGGTATTCCTCAGGTAGGCTGCCGCGACATGCGTGGCGTGTTCGGCGAGAACACCCAGCTGAACCCAGACATCGAGGTTTACAACAGTCCGGAAGATTTCATCAATGGCCATGATACCCAGCTCGAAAGAGCCGTAAAGGAAATGATGAAGAAATAAACAGAACGCCCTGCAAGGGTCCAGAAGCCAAACCGCTTCTGTCCCTTTGCAGGGCGAATTGTTTTTGTATCTGACAACATTATTTATTAAACCTTATTAACCCACAATATCGGCGAAAACCCTTCTGTCATGACATAAAACCCTCTAAATCTTTACTTTTTTTCTTGAAAAGGGCGAAAAAGCAAGTGAAAAAGCCATAAAATAAAAAAAAATGAGTATCTTTGCAGAAGATAAAAAACAAGATTATGGGATTATTCGGATTATTCAGCAACAAAAAGAAAGAAACTCTCGATAAGGGACTTGAAAAAACCAAGGAGAGTGTGTTCGGCAAACTGGCGCGCGCCGTTGCCGGAAAGTCTACCGTCGATGATGATGTGCTCGACGATCTCGAAGAGGTACTCATCACCTCAGATGTAGGTGTAGAAACCACGGTCAAGATTATCCGCCGCATCGAAGAACGTGTGGCCCGCGATAAATATGTTTCAACCAGCGAGCTCAACCGCATTCTGCGCGAGGAAATCGCCATTCTCCTCTCCGAGAATCACAGCGATGACCTGGCAGACTGGGATCTCCCTGCCGACCATAAGCCTTACGTTATCCTCGTAGTAGGCGTAAACGGCGTGGGCAAGACAACCACCATCGGCAAACTGGCTTACCAGTTTAAGAAGGCTGGCAAGAAGGTTATGCTGGGAGCTGCCGACACCTTCCGTGCCGCTGCCGTAGAGCAGATTTGCATCTGGGGCGAGCGCGTGGGTGTGCCTGTAGTGAAACAGCAGATGGGAAGCGACCCGGCAAGCGTAGCGTTCGACACCCTGCAGAGCGCCAAGGCAAACGGCGCCGACGTGGTGCTCATCGATACGGCAGGCCGACTGCACAACAAGGTGAACCTGATGAATGAGCTCAAGAAAATAAAGGAAGTGATGAAGAAGGTAATGCCTGAGGCACCAGACGAGGTAATGCTCGTGCTCGACGGAAGTACCGGACAGAATGCATTCGAGCAGGCTAAGCAGTTCTCTGCAGTAACCAACATCTCCTCGCTCGCCATCACCAAGCTCGACGGAACCGCTAAGGGCGGCGTTGTCATCGGCATCAGCGACCAGCTCAAAGTGCCTGTAAAATACATCGGATTGGGCGAAGGTATGGAAGATCTGCAGCTCTTCAACAAGACAGAATTCGTAGACTCGCTCTTTAAAAATTAGAAAATGAAGAAAAATCAGATAGATATTATTACCCTGGGCTGCTCGAAGAATCTCGTAGACAGCGAGTTGCTGATGAAGCAGTTTGAGGCAAACGGCTACCATTGCGTTCACGATTCAAAGCGCCCTCAGGGCGAGATAGCCGTCATCAATACGTGCGGATTCATCGAGGATGCAAAGCAGGAAAGCATCGACACCATCCTGGAGTTTATCCAGGCTAAGGAAGAAGGCCGACTCAGAAAGCTCTACGTAATGGGCTGCCTCTCGCAGCGCTACCAGAAGGAACTGGAAGAAGAAATGCCCGAAGTGGATAAGTTCTACGGCAAATTCAACTACAAGCAGCTTCTGCAGGAACTCGGCAAGGCGGAAGTTTCATCCTGCAACGGCCAGCGCCATCTCACCACTCCGCGTCATTATGCCTACATCAAGATAGCCGAGGGCTGCAACCGCCACTGTGCCTACTGCGCCATTCCTATCATCACCGGCAAGCACGTTTCCCGTCCGAAGGAAGAGATTCTGCAGGAGGTGCACGAACTGGTGGCAGAAGGCGTGAAGGAGTTTCAGATTATCGCTCAGGAACTCACCTACTACGGCGTAGATATTGACGGCAAGCATCATATTACCGAACTCATCAGCGAGATGGCTGATATTCCGGGCGTGAAATGGATTCGCCTGCATTACGCTTATCCAAACCAGTTTCCTATGGATCTTCTGGACGTGATGCGCGAGAAGCCAAACGTATGCAAATATCTCGACATTGCCCTCCAGCACATCAGCGACCACATGCTCACCAGCATGCATCGCCACGTAACGAAGCAGGAAACCATCAATCTGCTGAAGGCCATCCGCGAACGCGTGCCAGGCATTCACATCCGCACTACGCTGATGGTTGGTTTCCCAGGCGAGACAGATGAGGATTTCCACGAGCTCCTCGACTTTGTACGCGAACAGAGATTTGAGCGCATGGGCGCCTTTGCCTACTCTGAGGAAGAAGGAACCTACAGCGCCACCCACTACGAAGACAACGTGCCTGCCGAGGTAAAGCAGCGCCGGCTGGACGAACTGATGATTCTGCAGCAAGACATCAGCTCTGAGGTTGAGGCTGATAAGGTGGGCAAAACCATGACCGTTATCATCGACCGCAAGGAAGGCGATTACTACATCGGACGAACAGAGTTCTGCTCTCCGGAAGTAGACCCTGAGGTTCTGATCCGTGCCGATGAGAAGCGTCTGCGCGTGGGTTGTTTCTATCAGGTAGAAATTACTGCAAGCGAGGAATTTGACCTCTATGGCAAGGTGGTGAAATAATCATTCTCTCCCCCATAGCCTGGAGTTTTAGAAAATTTGACTACATATTAAATAAATATGAACAATAAGGAATACATCGCTGAACTGGCTCAGCAAACCGGCTATTCGCAGGAAGACACCCAGAAGTTGGTGCGCAAGGCGATAGACGCTATGATTGCCGAGTTTGAGGATGGAGAAGCTGTCTCTATCCCCAATTTTGGCACCTTCGAAGTGAAGAAGCGCATGGAGCGAGTGGTGGTTAATCCTACTACCAAGAAGCGCCAGCTGGTGCCGCCTAAGTTGGTGTTGGGTTTCCGACCGGTTGCTTCGGTCAAGGAAAAACTAAAGAATGGAGGGGATGAGCAATGAGCAAATTCAGTTTAAATACACTCGGAAAACTGCTTGCTGATAAGAGCGGTCTGAGCCAGGTGGAAGCAGAACTCTTCATCCGGAAGATGTTTGATGTGTGCAACCAGGGACTCGATGCCGACAAGCAGGTGAAGATAAAATGGCTGGGCACCTTTAAGGTACAGGCCACGAAAGACCGTGAAAGCATCAATGTGAACACGGGCGAGCGCTTCACCATTGAAGGCAGAGACAAACTCACCTTCACGCCTGACAACATCCTGAAAGAAATCGTGAACAAGCCATTCGCCCAATTTGAAACGGTGGTGGTAAATGACGGCGTAGATTTCGATGAAATAGATGAGAAGTTTGGAGAAGAACAGACAGAAGATGCTCCTGCACAAGTAATCGATTTTCTGGACGAAGAAAAAACTGCAACTCCAAATCCGGAGGTTGTCGTAAACGGATCTGAAAAGGAAAAGGAAAAAGAAGACGAAGACGAACTGGCAAAGCAAATTGCTATAGAACAAGCTAAACTGGAAAGATTAAAACAAGCCCAACTGGAGCAGGAAAGAATACAGAAAGAAAAGCTTGAAAAAGAAAAGCAAGAGCAGGAAAGACTGGAACAGGAAAGACTGGAGCAGGAAAGGCTGGAGCAGGAAAGACTGGAGCAAGAGAAGCTTGAATTAGCCCAGCAACAGCAAGCCCTGAAAGCAGTTGTTGAACCTGCAGTACCTGCATCAGATGAATCTGAAGAAGAAGAGGAGGAAGAAGAATCTTCCAATTCTCATCATATTGTTATTCCTCGCTATCTGGTCGTTGCAGTCTGTCTCATCGTAGTAGCTTTGATTGGCGGAATGGGATGGTTTGCCTTCAACTATGGTCAGATGACTGCCCAGCGCGATCATCTAGCCATGCAGCTAAACCAGTATCATCAGGCTCCAGCCAAGAAAGTCCCAGCCAAACCAGCTGCCGCCCCACTCTCTCAGGAACAGAAACTCCGCCAGAAAGCGATGGAAGATAGTATCCGTATGGCTAAAACTGCAGAAGCAGTAAAACTGGCTGAAAATTCGGATGAGGAAAGTGCTAACGCTGAAAAAGCTAAGCAGACTGAAGCAAAAGCTAAGGCTGAAGCGAAAGAAAAGGCTAAAGATAAAGTCGAAGAAAAGGCTACTTCGAAAATAGCATCATCCCAGTATGATAAGGATGCTCGCGTACGCACGGGAGCTTACCGAATCATAGGAGTTGCCCAGACCGTTACGGTTGGCGCCGGTCAGACCCTCGAACAAATCAGCACCCGCTATCTAGGTTCGGGCATGGAATGCTACGTAGAAGCCCTGAATGGTACAAGCACCGTAAAAGCCGGACAGAAAATCAAGATTCCGAAACTGGAATTGAAAAAGAAAAAGAAGTAAAATACTGAACAAACAAAAAATCGCCCTGTAAGAGCAAATGTAATTTTGCACTTACAGGGCGACATTGTTTTATGTAACATTACTTGCCCAACACTTCATCAAGCAAAGTGTAGAAAGCAGGATCCTCACCAACGATGGTCTTGATTATCTTACCATTAGCATCAATCACAATTTTTGTAGGGAAACCCTGAACAGCGTAATCGCTGAGAACCTTGCTATCCTTTGGATTGTAAACATGAATCCATGGCAACTGGTGCTTCTCAACAGCAGCCTTCCACTTAGCCTCTGTATCATTACAATCTACACCAAGAATTTCAAACTTACCCTTGTACTTTTCGTAATACTCCTTCATCTTAGGCATTCCCTTGATGCACCATCCGCACCATGAACCCCAGAAATCGAGAACTACAATCTTACCGCGAAGACTGGAAAGCTTGAAATCATTTCCTTTAATATCCTTCAGCGTGAAGTCAGGAGCCTCAACACCGGCAGCCTGCACCTTCTTAGCCTTCTCCTCAGCCTCAGCACGCTTCTTAGCCATATCAATCATTGGCTGGTAGAAAGCCTTCATTCTGCCGTTCTTCACATTTTCAGAGAGCAAGCCCAGCAGTTTCTCCATCTTGCTGACATCATCAAACTGCTCTATAATAGTAGCACAAGCCTCATAATCAGAATGCTGCTTTACGAAATCGAAAATCTTATCGTCCTTTGCCTTTTGCAGGGCAGGAGCCTTCTGCTCATATTCAGCCATGATAGTCTGCTGATTCTCACCATTCTTGATTCTCTGGTTCAGAGAAGCTTCATAATCTCTCAACTCCTTATTAGCATTCTCCAGCAGAACATCTACTTCATGATACTGCTGATAGAACTTAGAACCCGAAATGTCGAAGCGGGTCTTTGCATCGCCCTTAACTTCAGCCTTCTCGCCAGGAACACAAGGCAGGTTGAACATAAACTGACCTGCACCACGATAAGTTTCAGGTGAGAGGAAAACGTATCCGGCTGCCTTATCAAGGTTTGCAGAATAGGTAAACTTGCCATTCTTCACCAAAACCGTATCCATCTTAACATTTCTGCCCTTGTAAACAAGTACAGAATCGGAATTGAAATTCTTCAAATCCACCTTCAACTGGAAGTTGCTCTTCTGAGCCATCGCAACAGTTGATGCAAGCATCAACGCCGCAGATAAAATCGCTGTTTTCATTTTTCTTTTATTATATTTATTCTGATTACACCTTATTATATATAGGGAACGAAGAACGCCTGGTTCGTCGTCATCCTTATTCTTCATACTCGGTAGTATCCTCAATACCCGCCTCGGCCAAAGCCTCCTTGCGCTCAACGCAGGTTCCGCATTTGCCACAATGCTTCTCTCCGCCCTTATAGCAGCTCCAGGTTTCAGCATAGTCAATGCCCAACTTCTTACCTATCTCCGCAATCTGCCCTTTGGTAATATTCGTATAAGGAGCCACCACGCGCACATCAACGAACGTTCCTGCTTCAGCAGCCTCATCTATCGCCTTGATAAACTCCGGACGGCAGTCTGGATAAATCGTATGATCGCCACCATGGTTCGCGATGAAAACTTTCTTCAGATTATTACTCTCAGCAATGCCGATGGCAATGCTCAGCATGATTCCATTACGGAAAGGAACCACCGTACTCTTCATATTATCATCAGCATAATGACCCTCAGGAATCGCATCGGCACCTTCAAGAAGAGAACTCTTGAAATACTGATGCATGAAACCCAAATCTATCGTAATATGCTTGATTCCCAAACGCTCACAATGCATCTTGGCGAAAGGAATTTCACGCGCGTTATGATTACTTCCATAGTTAAAACTAATGCCGAGTGCAATCTCGTCTTTCTTATCGTAGAGCAGCGTGATGCTATCCATGCCGCCACTCACAATGATTACTGAATCCTTCATTTTACTTTGAATTTTGAACTTTGAACTGTATGATTACTTTTTACTTCACCCGAACAGGCAGCGGAATGCTTCTTCCACCTTCCTTACGGGATGAATTTCTATCTTATATTTTTTATGGTCGAAACCATGATTGTTGTATTTCGGAATGATGATGTGCTGGAATCCCAGTTTTTCAGCCTCAGCAATACGCTGCTCGATACGGCTCACCGGACGGACTTCACCGCTCAGACCTACCTCGCCCGCCATACACCAGCCTTGCTCGATAGGCGTGTCAACATTACTGCTCAATACGGCTGCCAACACACTCAAGTCCATGGCAGGATCGGTTACTCTCAATCCTCCGGCAATATTCAGGAACACGTCCTTCTGCATCAGTTTGAACCCCACACGTTTCTCTAGAACCGCCAGGAGCATGTTCAAACGGCGCTGGTCAAAACCCGTTGCCGAACGCTGCGGAGTTCCATAGGCTGCTGTTGAAACCAAAGCCTGCGTCTCTACCAGGAACGGACGAACACCCTCGATGGCTGCGCTGATGGCAACACCCGAAAGCCCGTCATGATCTTCAGTAAGCAGCAACTCTGAAGGATTGCTCACCTGTCGGAGTCCGCCTTGCATCATCTCATAGATTCCCAACTCAGAAGTACTTCCAAATCGGTTTTTGATGCTTCTCAAGATGCGGTACATGTAATGCTGGTCGCCCTCAAACTGAATCACCGTATCTACGATGTGCTCCAGAATCTTTGGTCCGGCAAGTGTTCCCTCCTTATTAATATGTCCTATCAGAATAACCGGAATGCCACTCGTCTTGGCAAAACGGAGCAGAGAGGCTGCACACTCACGAACCTGCGAAACAGAACCTGGCGAACTGTCTACTTCTTCTGTAGCGATAGTTTGGATAGAATCTATAACTATCAGCTGTGGAGCCACTTCCTGAATATGACTGAAGATTTTCTCCAACTGCGTTTCGCAGAGAACCGTAATATGATCAAAGGCTCCTTCTGATGAAAGAGAAACCGTTTTCTGAGTGTCCGCAGAAGAACCCTCTCTGAGCATCGCCTGTCCTTTAGCCAACCGGTCGGCACGGAGTTTAATCTGATGGGCACTTTCCTCTCCACTCACATACAGGATGCGGCGGTCAGTCATGTTCAGAATAGTCTGCAAGGTGAGCGTACTCTTACCGATTCCCGGTTCACCGCCCAGGAGCGTAATGCTGCCAGGAACCATTCCGCCACCCAGCACACGGTTCAGCTCCTCGTCCCTCATATCGATGCGCGGTTCATCAATCGCAGAAATATCGCGAAGCTTCATCGGCGCAGCGTCATGCTCGCTGTGCTGCCCGCCAAACATCGTGGCAGCCCCACCATGACGCATGGTCATTCCGGCATTCTTCGCAGCCTGCGATCCGGAATCAGCAGCAATACGAATTTCCTTAAATGTATTCCATTGTCCGCAGCTAGGACATTTGCCCATCCATTTGGCACTTTCCTGTCCGCAATTGCTGCACACAAAAGCAATCTTATCTTTCGCCATTTTATCTCTTTTATATGTAATAACGTTTTAACTGCGCACAAAGGTACTATTTATTATCGAAAAATCCAAAAAAAAAGTAATTTGTTAAGAATATATTTCATTTCTCTCCATTTTGTTTAACAAATCAGGCAGAAGTAAGCGCAAAACACGAATTTTGCAAACCCGATATAGCAAACAGGCGATTTCATCTACTAAAAATCATAAAAACCGCTACTATATTTTGCTGATTCAAATATAATTTGTATCTTTGCCTTCGGTTTTTGAAACCAGCAGAAAGGTTTAGAACAATAAATTAGTACATAAACTAAATAAAATTTAGGTAAAATGAAAATTGAAGATTTTAACTTTGCCGGTCACAAGGCAATCGTGCGCGTTGACTTCAACGTGCCATTGGATGAAAATGGTAATGTAACAGACGACACTCGTATCCGCGGTGCCCTTCCTACATTGAAGAAGGTACTTGCAGACGGCGGTGCGCTCATCATGATGAGCCACATGGGTAAGCCAAAGGGCAAGGTTAAACCAGAGCTTTCTCTCTCTCAGATTGTTAAGAACGTATCAGACGCTCTCGGCGTAGACGTTAAGTTCGCTAAGGACTGCGGTAACGCTGATGCTGAGGCAGCAGCCTTGAAGCCAGGTGAGGCTCTCTTGCTCGAGAACCTCCGCTTCTATCCAGAAGAGGAAGGCAAGCCAGTTGGCGTTGAGAAGGGTACTCCAGAATTCGATGCTGCTAAGGCTGAGATGAAGGAGCGTCAGAAGAAGTTCGCTGCCAAGTTGGCTTCTTACGCTGACGTATATGTAATGGACGCATTCGGTACAGCTCACCGCAAGCACGCTTCTACAGCTGT
>ENA-OWOF01000369-OWOF01000369.1-gut-metagenome-genome-assembly--contig:-NODE-369-length-16487-cov-5.154357_pt1 | contig 16487 bp, 15 predicted proteins | sample MGYA00248255_ERZ651790 | MGnify/ENA primary metagenome ERZ651790 (study PRJEB26908, sample SAMEA4031711) | gut metagenome | biome: gut; feature: normal infant; material: stool | place: China | collected 2015...
CAGGATCGACTCCGGTGTTATTACCAGGCAATAGATCATATAGCCCAGTCTGCTGACCAGTACGGTGGTCTTACCGCTTCCTGGAACCGCAAGAAGCAGTACCGGACCTTCCGTGGCCTGTACCGCCTGCATCTGCTGTTCGTTTAACTGTATGTGATAGTTCCGTACAAATTCCGTAAAATTCAATTCATTGTCCCACTTTCCGCCTCTGGCGTTTTTCTGCCTTCCTTTGTCGCTATCGGCTCACCGTCCAGTACTGCATCCAGAAGGATACCATTCTCATCGTAAGACAGTTTTAAGGAGAAAAAGGGGCGGTTCTCACGAAGCAGCCGGAAAAATATCTTGTCCCCTTCCCAGAGATCCAGTTCCTCCACCTTATTGATCTCCACCCATTCCAGCGCTCCTTCGTCACACTCCCTCGGTTCCCCCGTAAATCCATCCGCCGTATACAGGCACATATACTCACAGACGTCCCGGTATAAAAAGGTGATGATTCCCCGGAACCGGTAGGCCGTCAGAGTATACCCTGTCTCTTCCTTTACTTCCCGGAGCACACAGTCCTCCGGGCTTTCGTCCGCCTCGAAATGACCACCCACGCCGATCCATTTGTCTTTGTTAATGTCATTTTCCTTCTTCACCCGGTGAAGCATCAGATATTTTCCGTCCTGCTCGATGTAGCAGAGCGTGGTCAGATTTCTGAGCTGCTGTATACTCATTTTCTTTCTCCTCTATATCCCTATCCTCTGAAAAATCTGTCCAAAATTATTATTTCTTACAATGTTCCGCAATGGCTGCGATCGCTTTCTCCATCTGGAACGGTTCCGCCAGATGTGCATTCCTTCCGGCGGTCAGACATTTCTTCGCATCTTCTTCATACGTCAGTGCATTTTCCCTATTCCTCACATTACAAATCCATTTTTGCATTTGAATGCATATTTAATTTATTTTACCATATTGACTGCCGGACGGCAACCTTATTGCTCCAGCATATTCTCAATAAAAATCCCATATCCTCTGGTACTGTCCTGCACGAGAACATGGGTGACGGCCCCTACGAATTTACCGTTCTGGATGATAGGTGCACCGCTCATTCCCTGGACGATTCCTCCGGTCAGGGCGATCAGGTCAGAATCTGTGACTTTCAGTTCGATTCCCCGGTTCACGTTGTCATGATCGAGATGAATGTCGGTGATCTCGATATCATAGTATCTGGTGGTGCCGTCTACAGTACACAAAATCTGCGCCGGTCCCTTTCGGATCTCCTGTTTTAATCCAATGGGCATCGCCTCTTCCGTTCCCAGTGCCAGTGCTTTGTCATTGCACTTGCCGAAGATTCCCCGGACACTGTTGCTGGTAATATCCCCCAGAATCCTGTCATCAGAATAGACGATCATTCCCGTCATTTCCCCCGGATGACCGGCCGTTCCCTTCTGAATGGAGATGATCTCCGTCTGGTACAGGGTTCCGTCATTCATTTCCATCAGGTTGCTGGTGTCCACATCATTGATTCCATGCCCCAGTGCTCCGAAATTTCCCTGACTGTCAATGTAGGTCATGGTTCCCACACCCTGGGCATTGTCCCTGACCCAGACACCAATCTTATATTTCTTCGTCTGATCCTGTACCGGATCGATTTTAACATCAAAATATTCTTCGCCCCGCCGGATCGTCAAAATCGCTGCTTCTCCATTACCGTTTTCGATCCGGGTGATCAGATCATCCTTGTCCGCCACTTCCGTGCCGTTTAGTTTCACCACATAATCGCCGCTTTTCAAAATATGTTCCGCCGGAGCCACCTTCTCCCCATTGACAGAACGGAACTCTCCGGTACCTATGACCATTACCCCTTCGGTCTTGACATAGATTCCGATGGGAACACCTACCGGGATCAGCTCCTGATCCTCGATCACCCGGATCCCCACCTGCTTAAAAGGCAGGATCCCGAACAGCTTCACCTGCATCTCAAGGCTGTCCGCCGTCCCGGTCTTCATAGTCACCGGCTGACTCAGATCCAGTGTCACGGCACCTTGGGGAATATTACTGGTTCCCTGTTCACTGACGCTTAAAATCTCACCTTTTGCGGGAATATCCAACGCCAGTGATTCCTCCGATTCCGCCCGCATATAAATAACAGAAGGAATACTGCTGTCCACCAGATAATAGCTGTAGCCCAAAAGTCCCATACCGGCCAAAATAAGGACAGCACAAAGGCAGGCCCGGTAGATCCGCAGCCTGCGCACCTTCTGTTTCCAGAGCTGCAAAATGATGACTGCATCTTCTCCTGCCTGCCTTTTTACTTTTTCCGTTTCCGTGATCCATAGTTTCATACACATTCCCCCGCTATACTTCTGTCATTGCTGTATAGGGTATAGTGTACGTCACATTCCTATTTTTAGTCTGTGGTCACCGGGAATTGCGGTTTACAGTTTTCTCCAGTTTAACCACAAATGACCACATTCCCGCTGCTTTTATATTCCTCCGGGCAGCCGTCCGTCAGAATCGTTCCACTCTGAAACGCCCCGAAGGTCACAGAGCTGACATTTCCGAACTTAGAATGATCTGCCAGAATAAAACATTCTCTGCATTGTCCCATGGCAGTCTTTTTCACCATGGCCTCATTCATATCCGGTGTGGTCAGGCCACTCTGCCTGCTGATCCCATTGGTCCCGAAAAAGCCTTTGGTAAAATGATAACTCTGCAGATTCATCAAAGCCTGATTACCTACCACGGCCTCTGTGGAACCCTTCAATTCTCCGCCGACCAGATACACACGGAATCCCGCTGCTGCCAGTGTTTTGGCATGAGCTACTGCATTGGTCACAAAGGTGGCACTTTTCTCTGTCAGATAAGAAAGCATACTTGCTGTGGTCGTACCTGCATCCAGATAGATAAAATCCTCCGGCTGGATCAGTGCTGCCGCTTTGGCAGCCACCAGCTGTTTGGCTTCCACATTGACTTCTGCCTTCTGTTCCACCGTGGGTTCATGTGTTATCACCGTCCGGTCACATGCCACAGCACCTCCAAAGACCTTTACCAGCTTCCCGGCATTATGCAATGCTGTGATATCCCGGCGTACCGTGGATTCCGACGTATTTAACAGATCTTTTACCTCGGCCACCGTAATGCTGTTTTTTTCTTCCAATAATTTCAGAATGATCTCATAACGTTGTTCTGTCAGCATAAATTGTTATTTTCTCTTTCCTTTGTCACATCTGTCTCCAGTATGATCTTACGCACGGGAAGAATACTTCCGGGCGACATGGATAATTCATCCACACCCATTGCAAGGAAACGTCTGGTCAGTGTCTGGTCTGCTCCCAGTTCTCCACAGATGCCCGCCCAGATACCTGCCTTGTGGGCATTCTCCACGACCATCTGTATCATGCGAAGCACTGCTGGATGGTGCGGATCGTAAAATGCATCCAGCTTCGGATTCTGCCTGTCGATGGCCAGTGTATACTGGGTCAGATCATTGGTGCCGATACTGAAGAAATCTACTTCCTTCGCCAGCTCTGCGCTCATCATGACGGCAGCCGGTGTCTCGATCATTATCCCCTGCTTTGGTTCTCCGAAAGACACACCCTGTTCCGTCAGTTCCTGTTTTACCTCCGCCACAATTTCTTTGATCCGGTGGACTTCTTCCACGCTGATGATCATAGGATACATAATGGAGATATTACCAAATGCACTGGCACGGAACAATGCACGGAGCTGTGTCTTGAAGATCTCCGGTCTGGTCAGACAGATACGGATGGCACGGCATCCCATGGCTGGATTTTCCTCCGGCTCCATTTCGAAGTAATCGCACTTCTTGTCTGCACCGATGTCCAGTGTACGGATGATCACAGGCTTTCCCGCCATGGTCTCCGCCACAGTGCGGTAGATCTGAAACTGTTCTTCCTCGGTAGGGAAGGTTTCTCTCTCCAGATATAAAAACTCACTGCGGAACAGGCCTATACCGCCGGCATCGTTCTGCAATACGGCCGCCAGATCCTTGCTGTTACCTATATTAGCATAGAGCATGATCTTCTTACCGTCAATAGTGATATTTTCACGTCCCTTTAAGGTCTGGAGCAGTTCTTTCTTCTCCTGCTCCTCCTGCTTTAGCTGCTGCATTTTCGACAGAGTATCTTCATCGGGATCCACATAGATGCAGCCGTTTCGTCCGTCCACGATACCAAGTTTTCCGTCTATGGCATCGGTCAGAGGGATATCGGTGCCGATCAGTGCCGGAATACTCATGGTGCGGGCCAGGATCGCCGTATGGGAATTCACAGATCCATGTACCGTTACAAAGGATAATACCAGATCCTTGTTCAACTGTACCGTCTCGGAGGGTGCCAGGTCGTCTGCCACAATGATCACGGGTTCTTCCGATGCTGCCATGCCTGCCGTTCTGCCACCCAGCACGCTTAATACGCGCTCGGAAATGTCTTTGACATCCGCAGATCTGGCTCTCATGTAGTCATCCTCCATAGAGGCAAACATCTGTGCAAAATTGTCTCCGGTGGAAGCCACCGCATACTCTGCATTCACCTGCTGCATATGAATGATGTTCTCAATGGACTCATTGTAATCATCATCCTCCAGCATCATCTGATGAATCTCGAAAATAGCTGCATTGGCTTCTCCCACTTCTTTCAAGGCTTTCTGGTACAGATTCTGCAGCTGCTCCATGGCGGTTTGTCTGGCCTGTCTGTAACGGGCGATCTCCCGGTCGGGATTCTCGATCTTCACACGCTTTACCTGCTGCTCATCCTTCTTATGAACACTGATCCTGCCAATGGCAATTCCGCCGAATACACTTTTTCCCTGGTAGACTTCCATGACTTTTCTCCTCTCCTGACGATAATATTATGATTACTTAGAGGTTTGCTTTCACAAATTCCGTAACAGCTGCATAAGCTGCTTCCTCATCCTCACCGTCGAAGGTCAGGGTGATCTCGTTGCCGGCCTTAACAGCCAGACCCATGATGCCGAAGATTCTCTTGCAGTCTCCGGTCTTGCCGTCCTTGGTCAGAGTGATGACACTCTGGAATTCCTTTGCTGCCTTTACCAGTTCTCCTGCGGGGCGAGCATGGATACCTTCGGGATCTGTGATAACATATTTAAATTCTTTCATTTTCTTATCTCCTCTTCTGATTTTTTATATTACGATAACTATTCAGCACCCGCATTCGCAAAACCGCTCTTTCAGAGTTTCCCTTTTGCTCATGTGGTTACTTTTTTCTTCAATACACCCAACAGCAGTGCGGACACTACCGTACCTGCCACCAGTGCCACCAGATACATCACTGCGTTACCTACTACAGGGAATACGAAAATTCCGCCGTGAGGTGCCATCAGTGTGCAGTGGAATGCCATGGACAGGGCGCCTGCCAGTGCCGAACCGATGATGCAGGAAGGAAGCACATGCAGAGGATCGGATGCTGCAAAAGGAATCGCACCTTCGGTGATGAACGCCAGGCCCATGATGAAGTTGGTGGGACCTGCGTCTCTCTCTTCCTTGGTGAATTTATTCTTGAATAACAGGGTTGCCAGTGCAATGGCACAGGGAGGAGTCATACCTCCGATCATAACAGCTGCCATGATGTCGTAGTTGCCTGCGGTAATTGCTGCGGTTCCGAATACATAAGCTGCCTTGTTGAAGGGGCCCCCCATATCGATAGCCATCATGCCGCCCAGGATCAGTCCCAGTACGATCCGACTGGAATCACCCATACCACTCAGGAAATTATTCAGTCCTGTATTGATGCCACCCATGATCGGTTCTACCACGAAGTTCATTGCCAGTCCCATGATCAGGATACCCACTACCGGGTAGATCAGTACCGGTGCCAGCTTTTCAATGGCATCGGGAAGCTTATCGCAGATCTTGCGAAGTCCCAGGATCAGATAGCCTGCCAGGAAACCTGCTACCAGTGCACCCAGGAATCCGGACTTTCCGTTGGCTGCCATCATGCCACCTACAAAGCCAAGCGCCAGCGCCGGTCTGTCGCCGATTGCCATACCGATGAAGCCCGCCAGTACCGGAAGCATCAAACCGAATGCCACGCCGCCGATATTCTTGAACATTGCGGCTATGGGAGTAATCGTACCAAAGTTACTTCTCTGATCTGCGGGAAGTGCATTGATATCAACGTTCAGTCCGTCGATCAGGAAGGCAATGGCGATCAGAATACCTCCGCCGACTACGAAAGGAAGCATATGGGATACGCCGTTCATCAGCTGGGTATAGATCTTATGAGCTGCGCTTTCCTTACCGGTTACGGCTGCCTTTGCCTCTCCGTTCTCACCGTGGAAGACTTCCACATTACCGTTTACTGCCTGTTCTACCAGCCGTTCTGCCTTGCCGATACCGTCGGACACCTGACAGCTGATAACCTTTTTACCATCGAAACGATCCATGGGAACCTTCGCATCCGCTGCCACAATGATGCAGTCCGCTGCAGCAATCTCTTCTGCAGTCAATACATTTTTCGCTCCTGCAGAGCCTCTGGTCTCGATCTTGATCTGGCAGCCTGCTGCTTTTGCTGCCTTTTCCAGAGCTTCCGCTGCCATATAGGTATGAGCGATTCCGGTCGGACAGGAGGTCACTGCCAACAGCTTAAAGCCTTTCTTCTCCTCGGTGGTAATACCGGTATCACTTAATCTGTCATCAATGCTCTTGGCACTTTCATCTGCTGCATCAATGATCTGTAAAAACTCATCTACGCTTTTTGCGTTTCTCAGGGAAGTGGTAAAATTTTCATCCATCAGCATTACGGACAGTTTGCTCAGCACATCCAGATGTACATTATCCTTTGTATTCGGTGCTGCAATCAGGAACAGCAGTGTCACCGGTTCCCCGTCCAGAGATTCATACTCCACACCGTTTTTGATCACCATGGCTGCCAGTCCGGGGGCCTTTACCGCATCACATTTTCCGTGAGGAATCGCAATGCCCTCGCCGATTCCTGTAGTGCTTTCTTCCTCTCTTGCATAGACCTGTTCACGATACTTCTCCACATCAGACAGCTTTCCGCTTTTTGCCATCAGTTCCACTGCCAGATCCAATGTTTCCTTTTTGTCAGCCGGTGCCGCATTCAGGGAAATACTATTTTTGTCCAAAAGATCTGTAATTCTCATGTTGTGACCCATCCTCTCTTTTTATATTTATCATTGTTATTGTTCTACCTGCTGTAATACCTGCAAGACTTCTTCTCTGGTGGCCAGATTCTCGGAAAATGCACTGGCGCTTCCTGCAGCAATTCCCATATGGAACGCATGTACATAATCTTTCTTTTCCATCCATCCTGTCAGGAAACCTGCCACCATGGAATCGCCTGCACCCACACCATTGACCAGTGTTCCCTTCGGTGCCGGAGCTCCCATGCTCTGTCCGTCCGCTGCGATCAATACTGCTCCTTCGCCTGCCATGGAGATCAGTACATTCTGTGCTCCCATCTCCTGCAGTTTCCTGCCGTATGGAACCACCTCTTCCCTTGTGGAGAGCTTCACACCGAAGATATCCCCCAATTCATGATTGTTTGGTTTTACCAGAAAAGGATGATACGGCAATACCTTTACCAGCAGGTCTCTGGTGGCATCCACTACGGTGAGAACACCTCTTCCCTGAATTCTCTCCAGAATTCTCTGATAAATGTCATCCGGCATGGTATAAGGAATACTTCCTGCCAATACCAGGACATCTCCGTCTCCCAGTCTGTCAATCTTTTCCATCAGCTGTTCCAAAGCTTTTGCATCAATATCCGGGCCACAGCCATTGATCTCTGTTCCGTCAATACTTTTCAGCTTCAGATTGATTCTGGTCATTCCGTGATCGATTTTGATGAAATCAGCATTTACGCCAAACTCGTTCAATCTTCGGATCAGTTCCTCTCCGGTGAATCCCGCCGCATATCCCAGGGCTGTGGAATCCAGTCCCAGATTCTTCAGTACGATAGATACATTGATTCCCTTTCCTCCCGGGAGAATCAGCTCTGATGAGGTTCTGTTCGTCATCCCCAGCTGAAAGTCATCCACGGACACGATGTAATCCAGTGACGGATTGAAGGTCACGGTACAAATCATTTCTATCCCTCCTGTCTGTCATCTTTCTTGTTCTTATGATGTTATTATATCTTCACATTCAGTCAAAATCAATCAATTTAATTCACAAATATGGTGCTTTATTTTGGTTGAATTTGCACAAAATAAAAGGATGAAGTATTTCTTCATCCTTTTTCAATGTTTCTTTCACTATAGCATTTCCCTTATCTGGCTTCTTTAAACCCGTTTGCCTGTTCTTTCATTTCCTTTGCATTGGAAAGCGCCGCTTCCGTCAGTGCATCACTGCCTAACAGTCTTGCCAGCTCCGCCAGGCTTTCCTCTTCTGCCACCTTGTGAATGTCCGTAATGGTCATATCATCGGTACTGCTCTTTTCAATAATGAAATGCACATCCGCCATGGCTGCGATCTGAGGCAGATGAGTGATACAGATGACCTGATGGGCTCCTGCCAGAATACTCAGCTGCTCCGCTACTTTCCATGCGGTTCTGCCGCTGATACCGGTATCGATCTCATCAAAGATCAATGTATCAATGGCATCTTTCCCTGCCAGTACCGTTTTGATCGCCAGCATCACCCGGGACAGTTCACCGCCACTGGCCACCTGGTTCAAAGGTTTCAGACTTTCTCCGGGATTGGTGGAAATCAGGAATTCCACATCATCATAGCCTTTTGCTGTAATGGCCTGACCGGGTCTGACTGCGATGTCAAATTCCACCGTCAGGAAATTGAGACCTATCAGCGCATCTTTCAATTTCTGCGTCAGTACCGCTGCATTTTTTCTGCGGATCTCAGACAGTTCTTCACAGGCTTTCTTCAGTAACGCCTGTTTTTCCTCCCACTCGGCGTTCAATTTCTGCATATAGGCATCATAATCCGCCAGTTTTTCCAGATAAGCTTCTTTTTCCTCTTTGTACCGCAGGATCTCTTCGATCGTGTTGCCGTATTTTCCCTTGAGGTGATTGATGGTATTCAGACGATCCTCTGTACTGCGAAAATCCTCTTCATCAAATTCCAGATCCGACATATATTCGGAGACATCATGATTGTAATCTGACAAAAGACTTTCCACCTCTGCCAGCTGTTCCTCCATCTGTTCCAGTGCAGGATCATACATGGTCACACTACGCAATGCCCGCAGTGCCCTGCTCAAAGAATTCCCGGCACCGTCTTCCGCGTCATTGCCACTGAGTTGATAGCTCTCCGCCAGGCTTTCCGCAATTTTTCGGCTGTTGGACATTTTGCGGTACGCCTGTTCCAGTTCCTCATCTTCTCCGGGCTGCAGGGAAGCATCCGCGATCTCCTTTTGTTCAAATTCCGCCAGAGACTGTTCTCTGCTTCTGGAGGTATCATCCAGAGTTTCCTCTGTGATCTTTTTCTCCAGGGCAGTACACTCATGATAAAGTGCAGCCACCCGCCCTGCGCATTCTGCAAATTCCGCTCCCGCATAGGCATCCAGGATCTCCATATGTTTTTTCTTGTTTAGCAGAGACTGGTGCTCATGTTGTCCGTGAATATCGATCAGCAGCTCCGAAAGTTCCTTCACCTGCTTTGCCGTCACGGTCTCTCCATTGATACGGCAGATGCTTTTCCCGGAGGAAAGTTTTCGGCTCAGGATCACGGTTCCGTCTTCCGAAGGTTCCAGATCCATGCTCTTTAATTTTTCCGCCAGCCTTTCTTCCTCGCAGTCGAAGACCAGTTCCACCAGACCGTTCTCTTCTCCCCGTCTGAGCATGTCTTTCTCGAACTTTCCTCCCAGTGCCAGATTCACTGATCCAATGAGTAATGATTTACCGGCACCGGTCTCACCGGTCAGTATATTCAGTCCTTCTCCGAACTCTACCTCTGTCTCCCGGATAAGAGCCAGATTTTTCACGCGTAAACTACGAAGCATGTATTTCCCCCTGTCTTACCTTTCTATCATCAGATGGATCTTGTCCATAAGGATCTGGGTATCTTCCACGGTCCGCACTGCCACCATGATCGTATCATCTCCGGCGATACATCCCACCACTTCGGAGAATTTCAGGGCATCCAGTGCCGCCGCCACTGCCATGGCCATGCCGGATACGGTCTTGATCACCAGAATATTCTGTGCCATGTCCATGGAGATAAAACCGTCTCTGAGGACGCGGATGTATTTATCTCCCATATGACTGTCATCCTGTTTTAAAATGACGTATTTCTGTTTGCCGCCACCGGTGGGTACTTTGGACAGCTTCAGTTCTCTGATATCTCTGGATACGGTAGCCTGTGTCACAGCAAAACCGGCTTCCTTCAGATAGCCCGCCAGTTCCTCCTGGGTCTCCACATCTCTTTTTTCTATAATCTCCACGATCTTGCGATGTCTTGTTTTCTTCATCTTGACCTCATGCCTTTCTCACAACAATTCGTCAGGAATCTCTCATTTTCCGATGCAATACATCCAGGAAGCTTACCTGATTCAGCTGAATAAACTCGGTGATCTTCTCCGACTGCACAATACGGATCCGGTCTCCGGTACACATGGTCACTTTGTGGCTGCCGTCATAATTGGCTTCCACGGTCTGGCTTTTGCCCTCTCTGCCACCGGGAATCTCTATAACGATCTCATCTTCCGGGGACAGAATAATGCTTCTCTGGTTCAGGCTGTGGGGGCAGATCGGTGTCAGGGTGATCAGTTTCGCCTTGGGCTCCACCAGCGGCCCGCCCGCCGACAGATTATATCCCGTGGATCCTGTCGGTGTAGTCACGATCATTCCATCTGCCTTGTAATGATTCAGAAGCTGTCCGTTGACATAGATGTTGAATTCTATGATCTGCAGGGATCCGCTTCGGGAAATGACGATGTCATTCAAAGCCCAGCCTTCCGACACGGTTCCATCCGCACAGCAGACTTTACCGTTTAACATCATTCTGCGTTCTTTCTTAAAATCATCCCGGATCAGGCGGTCCAGGGATTCCTCTAATCCAGACAGTTCGATCTCCGTCATATAACCTACGGTTCCCAGATTCACTCCGATGATGGGGACAAGGATCTTCTTCGTCTCTCTGGCTGCCTGCAGCACCGTGCCGTCGCCGCCCAATACGATCATGCAGTCCACATCTAACGGAATGTCCGATGCTTCCTCTTCCGCCACGGAATCCGCTTCTTCCTTCCAGTCGGATTCCTTGACCTTTAATTTCACCGTACAGCCTTTGGTTTCCAGATAATTCTGGATCCGTTTCGTGGTCGCAAGCTTCTGATCCTTATGCTTGTTGGTATATATCAGAAAATGCTTCATAGCTTCGCACTCCTTGTCTGTTACAGGGTATGAGAATTGTCTACGATACCTTTGATTACGGCATCCCATTCAGGGGTATAGGACAGTCCGGTCTTTTCCTCTATAATAGTCTGTAAGGCGCTCTCCGCTTCATGCTCGGTCAGCGCCAGCTTTTCTTCGGAGATCTCCTCCGGCTTACGGATATGCAGCAGATATTCGATATTGCCCTCCGGTCCCTTGATGGGGGAATATTCCAGATGCAGTACTTCGAAACCAATGCTGTCCGCATAGTCGATGATCTTGCGGATCACTTCCTCGTGGATCTGAGGCTCTCTCACCACACCGTTCTTGCCCACCTTGCCTCTGCCAGCCTCGAACTGGGGCTTGATCAGACACACCATCTGTCCGCCGGTCTTTAACAGATTTCTCGCCGGGATCAAAATCTTGGTCAGGGAAATAAAGGACACATCCACGCTGGCGAAATCCAGTGCATCCGGGATATCCTCCGGGGTCACATAACGGAAATTGGTCTGTTCCATGCATACCACCCGCTCATCATTCCGCAGTTTCCAGGCTAACTGCCCCTGTCCCACGTCCACGGAATACACCTTCGTGGCTCCGTTCTGGAGCATGCAGTCCGTGAAGCCTCCGGTAGATGCACCGATATCCATGCAGATCATGCCGTCCAGCAGAAATCCCCACTGTTCCATTGCCTTTTCCAGCTTCAGGCCTCCGCGGCTGACATATTTCATGGTATGATTTCTGACTTCCAGCTTGATCTTGCTGACATCAAATCCGGTGCCGGCCTTGTCTTCCTTCTGTCCGTTGACATAGACATTGCCCGACATTATGATGGCTTTTGCCTTTTCTCTGGAAGGAGCATACCCCTGCTCTACCAGAATCACATCCAGTCGTTCTTTCATCTTCGTCTCCTAATTATTTATAATCTTTCCAGAATTTTCTCCGTGATGCTTTCCGCATCCAATCCGATCTCCTTTTTCAAAAGCTCTACATTTCCATGTTCCACATAAGCATCGGGAATAGCTGCCATGACACATTTGATCCGTTTCTCGTGGTCATTCAGACAATCCAACACCTTTTCTCCGAATCCTCCGCTTTGGACATTTTCTTCCATGGTCACGATCATCTCATGATCTTCACAGGCCGAAAGTACTGCCTCTTCGTCAATGGGCTTGATAAATCTGGCATTGATGATACTTGCCTTGTAACCCTTTTCATGCAGAAGCTTCTGGACTTCCTCCGCTGTCTTTACCATACTGCCTACGGCAAACAATGCGATACCGCCCTCTCTTGCGATCCACTCCGCCTTGCCCAGTTCAATGGGGGCACGGTGTTCGGCAAGTCCGGCATAAGCCGTTCCTCTGGGATATCGCACCGCAATGGGCGCATCCAGTGCCACGGCAAACTTCATCATATCCGATAATTCCCATTTGTTCTTCGGCGCACAGATATGCATATTGGGAATTCCCGACAGATAGGTATAATCAAAAATACCCTGATGGGTCTCACCGTCACTCCCCACCAGCCCTGCACGATCTATAGCAAACACTACCGGCAGATTCTGAATACACACATCATGCAGGATCTGATCGTAGGCTCTCTGTAAAAATGAAGAATACACCGCAACAATAGGCCTCATGCCTCCTGCTGCCAGTCCTGCTGCGAAGGTCACCGCATGTTCCTCCGCAATTCCCACATCAAAGAACCGGTCCGGGTACATATTCCGGAAGCGCTTTAAGCCGGTGCCGTCCGGCATGGCTGCCGTAATAGCCACTACCCGTTCGTCCCGCTGGCCCAGCTTGCACATAACAGTGGAAAACACATCCGTATAATTGGCCACGGTGCGGGGATGGGAAGGAATTCCCGTCTCGATGTCAAAAGGCTCTGCCCCGTGGAATCTGGCGGGATGTTTCTCCGCCGGTCCATAGCCCTTGCCCTTCTGGGTAATCACATGCACCAGCACAGCTCCCTTGACTCTCTTGGCTTCCTCAATGACCTTGATCAGGCCTTCGATATCATGTCCGTCTACCGGGCCTAAATAAGTCACTCCCATATCCTCAAAAAACATCCCGGGGATCACCAGCTGTTTGAAGCTGCTCTTGGCCCGGCGGATACTGTTGACAATACCGTCGCCACCGGGTTTTCTCTTGAGAGCGTTGTATATGCCCTCTTTCAGATCCAGATAGCCGGTCGCCGTACGGATATTGTTCAGATATTTGGAAACACCGCCCACATTTTCGGAGATGGACATATTGTTGTCGTTTAATACCACAATAAAGTTCGTCTCCAGTTTGGCTGCATTGTTCAAGGCCTCGTAAGCCATGCCTCCTGTCAGAGAGCCGTCTCCGATCACGGATACAATGGTGGTCTTCTCCCCTTTGAGATCTCTTGCCTTCACCAGTCCCAGTCCTGCGGATATGGAGGTAGAACTGTGTCCGGTATCAAATGCGTCATAATCACTTTCTTTTCTCTTGGGGAACCCACTCATGCCATGGAACTGGCGTAAGACATCGAAACCGTCCTTGCGGCCCGTTAATATTTTGTGGGTATAAGACTGATGACCTACATCCCAGATGATCTTGTCCTCCGGGAGATTCAGAGCAAGATGAAGTGCCATGGTCAGTTCCACCGCTCCCAGGTTCGAACCCAGATGCCCCCCGGTCACACTGATCTTTTCGATCAGGAACTGTCGAATCTCCTCCGCCAGTTCCCCATAGTCTGATTTATCTATTTTTTTGATATCGTTTGCTTTCTCGATCTTATCCAGTAACATTGGCTTTTCCTCTGCTATTTCGTTCTATGGACCAAGTGCAGCAACAGCTCCTTCAGGAATTCATGTTCTCCCGAAAAGCTGTCCAGAATCGCTACCGCTTCCCCGGTCAGCCGTTCCACTTCTCTGCCGGATTCTTCCAGTCCGTGTAAAGTCACATAGGTCTGCTTATGATTCTGTGCATCACTTCCGGTAGCTTTTCCCAACTCCTTGCTGTCCCCTATCACATCCAGAATGTCATCCTGGATCTGGAATGCAATGCCGACATTGTAGGCACACAGTTCCAATGCCGCAATCTCTTCATCGGTTGCCCCTGCCAGCGTAGCTCCGATAGTCATGGCCGACTGGATCAGGGCTGCCGTCTTGTTGGCATGGATGAACAGGATCTGTTCTGTGGTCAGAGGTTCTGCCTGTTCCTCCGCTTCAATGTCTGCGTTCTGGCCGCCGATCATCCCATAGATTCCTGCCTTGCGGGCTAAAATATTCAGTGCCGCCGCCACTCTCGGGTAATTCGGATCTACCGGTTCTCCCGAGGTGCATGCCGGAAAAGCACGAAATGCAGTCTCAAAGGCATAATTGAGCAGTCCGTCTCCTGCCAGGACTCCCATACCGTCACCGTACACAGACCAGGTGGTCTTGCGGCCTCTGCGGTACTCGTCATTGTCCATGGCCGGCAGATCATCATGTACCAGAGAATATGTATGGATCATCTCGATCGCCGCCATAAAAGGCTCTATCGTATCATCTTTGCCACCGAACATTTTATAGGTCTCCTGCATCAGCATGGGACGCAGGCGCTTTCCGCCTGCCATAAGACTATAGTTCATGGCTTCAATAACGGTCTTCTGGTATCCTTCCTCTGCCGGAAGATATTCCTTCAGTAATTCTTCAATCGCTGCCGTTCTCTTCTGCAATTCCTGTCTGAATAATGTTTCTTCCATGTCTGATGCCAACCTTCCTCTACCTGCCGGTATACTTGTATGCTTACTGGGGATCCAGCGGTTCCAGTCCGCCCTCTTCGTTCAGCTTCATGACCTGTTTTTCCACCCGGTCGATCTGTTCGCTGCACTGTTTCAGCAGACTCATGCCCTTACTGTATGCGGTAAAAGCCTCCTCCAGGGAAATATCCTCTGCTTCCAGCTGTCCGATCAGTTCTTCCAGTGCGGAAAAATTCTCTTCCAGGCTCTGTGGTTCCTGTGCTTCCGTTTTCTTTTTTCCTGCCAAAATAGCACCTCCGTCTGCTGCCCGCATCTATCTGCATCCCCCCGGATACCGGTAAATGCTATCCGGGAAGTCTTTCTTCCTTCTGTATCTGTTCCACCCGGGTATCGATCACGCCGTCACTCACCCGGATCCGCAGGCGCTCCCCTGCTTCCACCTGGGTCACGGAACGGATATTTTTCCCATCGGTATCCTCCACATAGGAAAAACCACTGTTTAACTTTTCCAAAGGAGAGACCGCTTTCATTCTCTCAATATACAATGCCAGATTATGTCTGCGTTCCCGCAGGATTGCCTGCAGCCGGTTCTGCAGCCGGTCTTCCAGCTGTATGCTGTAAGTCCTCTTCTCCCGTATCCGGCTGGCGGGGCTTAAATATTTCAGGCGCATTTCCATCTGATCCGCCTGCTGCCTCTTATGCTGAAGCACTCGTCCCATCCGCTGATACAGCCTGTCCTGTCTGTCCAGAATCTCATTCTCAATATCACTGACCTGTGTCACTGCCAATTCTGCCGCTGCCGACGGGGTCGGTGCCCGCAGATCCGCCACATAATCAATGATCGTGGTATCCGTCTCGTGTCCAACCGCCGAAATAATGGGAACAGAGCAGTCGAATACTGCCTGTGCCACCATTCTCTCGTTGAATGCCCACAGATCCTCGATGGAGCCGCCCCCACGTCCCACGATCATGACATCCACGCCCTGTCTCTCCAGTGCACGGATTCCGTTCACAATGGAAGGCGCCGCCGAAGCTCCCTGTACCAGCGCAGGATACAAAATAATCTGCACGAAGGGATTCCGTCTGGAGGCGATCTGTATGATATCCCGGACTGCCGCGCCGGTATCTGCCGTGACTACCCCAAGAGTATGGATATACTTCGGAATCTGCTGCTTATACTCCGGAGCAAACATGCCCTCTTCCGCCAGTTCCCGTTTTAGTTGTTCGTATTTTTCATAGAGGGCTCCGGCGCCGTCCAGCGTCACTTCCTTCACATACAGCTGATATCTGCCGTCACGCTCAAATACACTCACACTGCCCTTCGCAATTACCTGCTGCCCTTCCGTCAGCCGGAATCCCAGACCTCTCCGGTCTCCGGCGAACATAATGCAGTTCAGGGCACTGGCAGAATCCTTTAACGTAAAATAAATATGTCCAGAGGGATGGTATTTACAGTTGCTTACCTC
>ENA-OWOF01000370-OWOF01000370.1-gut-metagenome-genome-assembly--contig:-NODE-370-length-16484-cov-21.470592_pt1 | contig 16484 bp, 16 predicted proteins | sample MGYA00248255_ERZ651790 | MGnify/ENA primary metagenome ERZ651790 (study PRJEB26908, sample SAMEA4031711) | gut metagenome | biome: gut; feature: normal infant; material: stool | place: China | collected...
AGATCAAAACCTTTCTTGTTCACTTCGAGCAGCATCTGCAGGTCGGCATCCGGAACATGGTCTATATACATCTGATAGCCAGCCTCCATCAATTGCTCGGGTTCCAATCCGCAGAGATAAGCGAGGTTGTCTGATGCATAGATGAAGTCCTGATGAAAATAGTCGATGATATAGACACACTGGTAGGTGCTGCGGGCAAAGGCCTTTGCCGCATTCACCAATAATTCAATCTTATCGTAATCTTCTCTGTTGATATGATTCACCTCATTGGAATGGAGGAAGAAATCTTCTTTTTCTTTATTCATAAGCTATTCTAAATATTCCATAAAAATTCGTTCATTTACTTGGTTATAACAAGAAAAAGCACTATCTTTGTAGCGTTGATTCCCGGTAGCCTCTGATTCGTCAAGCTATCGGGTCTTGTTTTTATACGATTCTTGCCTACAAAAATACATTTTTTTTTGCAATTACGATAATGCCACATTATATAATTACAGAAAATTAACCGTAAAAAGTTATAAAATTGCAATATGATAAAGGGAGTTACAAATGTTACTGCACAACAACTGTTTTACGCTTGCACAACACGTGTTGTGCAAGCGCATAACAGCTGATATGCAAGCGCACAACAGCTGTTGTGCGACTGACGGAAGTGACTTTCCCGGCAACATATACTTACTGTTCCAACAACTTATCCTACTTCTTCCGACAACTAATAAAGGCTTCTTACGATGCTTATTCCTATTGATAAGCAGTTCTAACCCACATCAATAACACCGCTCATTCGTATCAATCAAACCGCTCATCCATATTAGTGCCATTTTTATTTGGTAGTTTAAGAATAAAAGATTACCTTTGTATCGCTAAACAGAAAGAAGAATACGATGGCTATTAAATATGAAATCCATTATCTTCCCAATGCGGGAGGAAATGAAGAGACACGCCGATTCGCCCATATCTTTGAGCAAACAGCTATGACTGACAAGGAGATGATCAGCCGAATCGCCAGACATAGCTGTCTGGGAGAAGGAGAAGTTTCGTCCGTACTCATGAAACTGCGTGATATCATAGAAGAAGACCTGCAGGATGGAAGACGTGTCAACATTCCGGAAATAGGTTATCTCTCGCTCTCGGTAGATCTGGATATGGATGAACTGAAACCCGACAATAAAGTGAGAGCTGAATATGTAAGCGTAAGAGGCATCAAGTTTCGCCCCAATGCAGACCTGCTGAAACAGGTGAAATATAATACCCATTTCGAGAAATCACAATATACTTCCCGCTCCTACCCTTTCTCTGAAGATGCATTGAAGGAGAAAATAAGAGAGTATCTGAAGCATAACCGTTCCATTAACAGAAAAGTACTGGAAGCGGAATTTCATATCCGTAAACAGACAGCACTCAACTGGCTGAAGAAACTGGAAAAATCCGGATTTCTGATAAAAGAAGGTTCCCGGAATGCGCCAGTTTATTTCCTGGCTGAAGAATAGGAGCCCATCGGATGATAGGTCTCATCATGATAGAACTCTCTAGATGACTGCAAGCCATAGCCTCCGCGACCATCCAGGCTTCATTACATTAAATCTACACCCTAAAGATAAAGTAATATGCCAAATAAAGAAGAAAAGAGAATAACAGAGCAGAGCTCGCTCTACGAACATCTGGAAAAGATGAGCGTGGATGAACTCACCGCTCATATCAATGCAGAAAACAAGAAGGTGGCTGTGGCAATAGAACAAGCATTACCCGCCATCAACCAACTGATTTCCGCCATCGAAGGGCAGCTGAAGAAGGGTGGTAGACTCTTCTATGCCGGTTGCGGAACGGGCGGAAGACTGGCTACGCTCGATACCATCGAAGTGCAGAACACCTATGGCATCGACGGTTCACAGATACAAGCCATCTTCCCCGGAGGCATCGGCTGCCTTACGCAAACCAGGGAATCCAGAGAAGACGACCTGGAGAATGGTTGGCTTCAACTCTGCGACAAGCATATCTCAAAGCAGGATTTCGTACTGGGGTTCTCGGCAAGCGGCACTACTCCCTTCGTGCTTTCCATCTTGCAGCATTGCAAGGAGGCAGGCATTCCTACGGGATGCATCGTCAACAATCCCCACGCTCCTATCGCCCAGGCTGCAGATTATCCTGTAGAAGTCATCACGGGACCGGAATTTGTAACGGGAAGTACCCGCATGAAAGCAGGATCATCGCAGAAAATGATTCTGGATATGATCAGCACTTCTCTTCAGATAAGACAAGGACGAGTGGAAGGCAACAAGATGGTGAACGCCAAGCTTATCAATCATAAACTCATCGACCGTGCCTGCCGCATCTTCATGGAACGCAATCCGCAATATACGGACTACGAAGAAGTGAAACAGCTGATTCTGGAATCAGGAAGCGTGAAGAAGGCGGAAGAGCTGCTGAAGAGTAAACGTGATTTAGATATTTAGATAGAGTTAGACAAAACTTCACCTTTATAAAATAGGAATATCAAGACTTCACCTTATATAATAATAGGACTATATGGCAAAGAAAGCAATTGTAATGGGTGCCACATCGGGCATCGGAATGGAAGTGGCAAAACTGCTTGCTGCAAAAGGATGGCAGGTAGGAATAGCCGGAAGAAGAATCGAAAGATTGCAGGCTCTGATTTCGCAGAGCGGCATTACCTGCTACCAGCAAATAGACGTGACTTCTCCCAATGCTCCTGCCCAACTTCTCGAACTCATCGATAAGTTGGGAGGCATGGACCTCTACTTCCATAGTTCCGGCATCGGCTGGCAGAATAATACGCTGGATATAGAAAAGGAGTTGAAGACTGTGGAAACCAACGGCTTAGGATTCACGAGAATGGTAGATACGGCATTCAACTGGTTTGCTACTCATCATCATAGCACCCCCAAAGCCCGCATCGCCTGCATCACTTCCATTGCCGGAACCAAAGGTCTCGGTGCTGCACCTGCCTACTCTGCCACCAAGCGATTCCAGAACCATTATCTGGAATGCCTGTCGCAGCAGGCACGGATGCGTCATCTCCCTATCGCCATCACAGATATCCGACCAGGCTTCGTAAAGACCGACCTTATCGCAGGCAGCAGCTATCCGCTGCAGCTCAAATCGGAAGACGTGGCGAAACATATAGTAAGTGCCATCGAAAACGGAAAGGAAGTTAAGGTAATAGACTGGAGATATGATATCCTCGTCTTCCTCTGGCGACTCATTCCTAGATGGTTATGGACGAGATTGAGGATTACGTCATAACAACTTTATTCCTTTCTGATGACAATCGTCTTGAACCAGTCTTTCAATACTCCAGCATATTGATCCTGCGAATCAGACAGCAGGATGACAACCTGGGAACCATCTTCCAACTTGGGTCCCAGACACATACCTTCGTAATTGGCAAAGGAACGCTTGGAAAGTGACAAGCCGGTTTTCCATTCCGCGAGCAATCTCTTCTTCAAGAAAGGAGTATCTGATGAAAACTTCTCTTTCAAAGCAAACTCCTCAGAATTCAAAGGATTAATCTGATAGAGTTTACACTTGCAGAAAGCCCCAATCTTAATCTTCGGGATAAATGCCTCACGCTCCAGAACCAGAAGCTGACCATCGGGCAAGGCGCAAAGCTCACTCACCCCCATCACATAGATATCTGCTTTCTTATGGGTAGAAGGTTGATCCATCTGATAGGCATAGGCTGTCATGTAACGAGAGGCTTTCTTGCTACTCTCTTGCTCGCTACAGTCTTCCTTTATCTTTCCCCAATCATACCTCATCAAACGAAGCTGGTTGGCCAATCCGTTTTGAGGAGTAGCAGGCTGTCCGTCTTTGCGGAGCGTGCTCTCAGAAATCGTCCAGAGATACTGACGGACGGAATCAAAAGCCAGAGACTCAAAATTATAATTTGGATAAAAATCAGAAGAAGGCCATCTGCTCTCCCAAAGGTTCTGCTGATAGCTAATCTTGGGAGCATTAGCCGAAGTAGGCAGAACAGGATACTCCTTTAAACGGCAATATCCTTCGCTTGTTATCACCAAGGTAGAATCAGAAGCCTTCACGATGGCTTCATGGTCAAAGCCTTTCTCCTGCCCCTGCCAAAACTTTCCGTCGTTCAGCGTTCCATCTGTTCTCTCGGTAAATCCAAGGTTCTCTACCTGTTCCAATTCGCCGGTCTTGGGATTCACCTGAATCCGGAAGTTGAAGTACAGGGCACTATCCGACTTGTCGCTTACCACCGCATAGATATCATCATGCAGATGAGCAATGCCACTGTAGTTGCCCGCAGCCACTGTTTTCGGAAAAGCCTTCTGAGGATTCTCTCTCACTACTTTCCAATCCTGTGCCCCAGCCAACAGACTGAATGCCAGGAAGATGGAAAGGATATTACAGCGCAGCATAAGTCAATACAAATTCCATGGTTAACTCGAAATCTACATGCGCCATCTTTCTGCTCTTGAGATTCTCCACATCACACGACCAATCTGCCATCGTATCAAACGGCTTCACCCGCATATCCTCAAACATCAGGTTTTCTTCAGAGAATAACTTGAAGACCGTTTCCTTGGCACACCAATGCACCAGCTTGGCATCCAGATCTTCCGCCTTCTCATCCTTGCGCAGGAATTTGGATGCGATGCGCTCTACCCTATCGCTGAAGTATTCGATATCCACCGCCACTTCCTGATTTTTGGAAAGGATAAGCGCAGCATAACCCTTGGTATGCGAAACGCTGATATGATAACCACGGAACAATGGCTTTCCAGCCTCGTTGTGGGTAATGTCACCCGCATGAGAAAGCAAGCCCTTGGAAGCCCCATTCGTCTTGAGCATCTCATACATTAATGCACGAATGGCAAGAAACTCCAGTTTCCTGCCATCGTTCTTATATTTCTCTTCCATCTGGGAACGGTAAGCCTGCAGAAGTGGATATGCTTCAAACAACTGTTCTACAGTCTCATCCATCTGCCATAAGCCCAGACTCACTCCCGGATAAACTTCTCGTATATTGACAACTGCCATACTATATAATCAAAATATTACAAATATAAGGAGGATGAACTACTTGGAGGAATTCTCCTCTTCGTTTCTTACCGGATGTACCGTCACCTTGATCTTGCTGATGCGACGCTCCTCGATATTCATCACCTCAAAAGTATAGTTCTTATAATCTATCTTCTCGTGCATGCTTGGGAAATCACCCTTGATTTCCAAGAGCAGACCTGCCAGAGAATCAGCATCGCCCTCAACCTCCTCGAACTCTTCGTCATCTACATTCAGAATCTTGCAGAAGTCTGAAAGCAAGGTCTTGCCTTCGAAGATAAATGTATTATAATTTAATTTCGAATAGAACTTCTCCTCCTCATCATATTCATCATTGATCTCGCCAACGATTTCCTCCAGGATATCCTCCAGGGTTACGATACCGGAAGTACCGCCAAACTCATCTACCACAATGGCGATATGAACCTTATTCTCCTGGAACTCGCGAAGCAGATCATCTATCTTCTTGGTTTCAGGAACGAAGTAAGGAGGACGGATCAGACTCTGCCAACGGAAGTTGGATGCCTTTGAAAGATGTGGCAATAAGTCCTTGATATACAACACACCACGAATATTATCCGTATTATCCTGATATACCGGAATACGACTGTAGTTGTTCTCTACAATACATTTCAACACCTCAGGATAGGTGCTGCGAATATCCAGGTCAACGATGTTCTGACGGGTGGTCATCACCTCCTTGGCTGTTTCATCACCAAATCGGATGATACCCTTCAGCATATTCTGTTCGTCCTTGATATCTTCCTTGTCGGTGAGTTCCAGAGCCTGTTCCAAATCATCCACACTCAGGACATGGTTTTCTTTCTGTATAATCTTTTCAGCAACGATTCCACTCTTCAGCAGTACATTCTCCAATGCCCAAAACACCTTGCGTGCAAACATAATGCCGCCCACACATCTACGGCAAAACTTGAGAGGATCCTGTCGGGCATAAACCTTAGGCATAATCTCTCCGAAGAGCAAAAGCAAGAATGTAAGGATTACCGTGATGATAAGGAACTGAAGCCAATAGGCTTTAGGACCAAACTCCACGATTCCGGCAAAAACATAGTTGAGGAGCATGATAATGGTGACATTCACAAAGTTATTGGTTATCAGTATGGTAGCCAATGTACGTTCTGAATCCTCACGCAACATCTGAATTTTCTTGTCACAGTCAGTTTTTTCGTCCTCCAGTTCCGCAATATCCGCTGGTGATAAACTAAAAAAAGCGATTTCGGAACCACTGGCAAAAGCTGACATACCAAGCAGGATAGCTGCCAATATAGCAGCTACAAAAACACCAGTAGATGGCTGCAAGAGCAGCACATCACTAAAAGCATCCGTTATGGTCGATATATCCAATTTCTGAGCTTAAAATTTAAAATGGTAAATCTTTGTTCTCAGTAGTCTCTGCAGGAGATGGAGTAGAAGAAGGAGCAGGAGCTGAAGTTGGAGCTGAAGCTCCCGACCGCGAGGTCAGCATCTCCATATTATCAACGTATATCTCAGTGATATTATGTCGCTTACCCTGCTTGTCATCATAAAGTCGATAGCGGATCCGGCCTTCCACATAGAGTCGGTCGCCCTTGTGTACATACTTCTCCACCACCTTTGCAAGACCACGGAAGAACACGAGGTTATGCCAATCGGTATGATCTGGTACTTGCATACCATTAGCCAGGGTGTAACCTTTCTCCGTTGTCGCAAAAGACACTTGAGCTACCGCCTGATCTGCATCATAATAATGCACAACAGGTTCCTTGCCCACATTACCAATCAACATTACCTTATTCATAGTTTTCTAATAATTATCTTTTTACTTCCACATTCCCAGATAGCGGAAATGGAAATTCTTACCCTTAGCTGAAGGGAACTGACTACGAGAGTCAACTCTCTCCTTCAAGTGCTCTACAATACGAGTGTAGCAATCCAACCCCGACATAGCCTTGACATGAGCCACGAAGTGAGTATCTCGGTATTCAAACTTTCCCGTAGCAGGCACCATCACAACACGCTTGAAATCCAAAGATCCCTCGTACCAGCCAGCCAACTCCTGTGTAAGATTCAGCATCACAGGATTCTCCTGGCGTTCTGCAGGCGCAGACGAACGCAAGGCCTTCTTATCCTTGAAATCCTGCATCGTAGCAGCAGCCGTCTTGATAACAATGAAATAAATACGAGGACGAACTTTATAACGTTTAGGATAGCAAACATCGCTAGCGGCGTAATCTCTAATATCTGCCTCTAGCTCAGCATCCATACCAATTTCCGGGATACCTTTCAAAAAATCTATTGCTTCATCGACATTATTTACTAATGTTTCCTGATCGAAATATCTTAAATATAAATTCATAATCGGTATGTTTCTCTATTTTCAAATAAAATAGAGCGGAAAACGGGACTCGGACCCGCGACCCCAACCTTGGCAAGGTTGTGCTCTACCAACTGAGCTATTTCCGCCTAACAAAAATAATGAAAATGGTGAAGAGGAGGAGACTCGAACTCCCACGACACAATTGTCACTACCCCCTCAAAGTAGCGCGTCTACCAATTCCGCCACCTCTCCAACACTAAGCTAATTTAAACATTGTGCCCAAGACAGGACTCGAACCTGCACGTTGTGAAACACACGCACCTGAAACGTGCGCGTCTACCAATTCCGCCACTTGGGCCCTAAACTTAAACCTATCTTGGTTTAATACAAAAATAATCGAGCGGAAAACGGGACTCGGACCCGCGACCCCAACCTTGGCAAGGTTGTGCTCTACCAACTGAGCTATTTCCGCTTGTAAAACAACAATAAAAGTGAAGAGGAGGAGACTCGAACTCCCACGACACAATTGTCACTACCCCCTCAAAGTAGCGCGTCTACCAATTCCGCCACCTCTCCAAGTATATTGTCATCAATTATCTAACCAAGATAAAACTTGATGTTGTTTTCAAAAAAAATGAGCGGAAAACGGGACTCGGACCCGCGACCCCAACCTTGGCAAGGTTGTGCTCTACCAACTGAGCTATTTCCGCAGTTTTTCCTATTACTTAGGAGCGTTCCTCTGAATGCGAGTGCAAAGGTACTACTTTTTTCTGAATTACCAAACTTTTCTTCGATTTTTTTGAAAAAAAATGTGCATTTTGCCCTTTTTAGTGAGCAAAACACACATTTTAAGCCTTATTTTGCCGATTTTTAAACTCATCCGGCAGAAAAATCGGGAAAATGGAAATTATACTAATCCATCCTACTGCGATAATCTTCGTAGCAGAAATCTCTTAGAGTTTCCAATTTTCCATCTAAATGTACGATTCCTATTGATGGATGAGTGATTCCATTAAAGGTATTTGTCTTTACCGTAGTGTAATGCAGCATATCTTCGAAAATAACATTCTCGCCTATTTGCAATTCATGGTCAAATTTCCAGAAGCCCATAAAATCTCCACTCAGACAACTGTTGCCACCTATTCTATATATATGTGCGCCCTCAGGAGCCTTCGTCGGATCATCAATCTCCAGGGTTTCTGCATTTCTGACAGCTGGCATATACGGCATCTCCAGACAGTCGGGCATATGACAGGTAAAACTGGCATTTATGATAGCTGTCCTGATACCTTTATCTTCAACCACATCTACTACTTGAGTTACAAGCGGCCCGGTCTGCCACCCAAAGGCACTACCAGGTTCCATGATAATTTTAAGATGAGGATAACGCTGATGAAATCCCTTTATTATCTTAATAAGGTGTTCCACATCATAATCCTTCCTGGTCATCAGATGACCTCCCCCGAAATTGATCCATTTCAGCTGCGGAAACCAAGGAGAGAATTTCTCTTCGATATGAGCTAACGTACGTTCAAAGACATCCGCCCCACTCTCGCAGTGACAATGACAATGGAATCCTTCTATATCTGAAGGCAAAGTTTGAGGCAATTTATCTGCTGATACACCGAATCGGGTTCCAGGTGCACACGGATTATACAGCAATGTTCCGACTTCAGAATATTCAGGATTTACTCTCAATCCCAGTCTGATGTCAGAATTTGCCCTACGAACCCGTTCATGATATCGCTCATATTGCGTAAGCGAGTTGAAAGTAAGGTGGCTTGAGCATTGAGCTATCTCATCAATCTCATAATCGGTATAAGCCGGCGAAAAAGTATGCGCCTTACTGCCAAATTCATGATACGCCAGTTTTGCCTCGCTAAGAGAGCTGGCCGTGGTCGAAGAAATATACTCTCTGAAAATCGGAAATGTCTTCCAAAGAGCATAAGCCTTAAAAGCTAGAATAATTTCCATATCGGCACGCTCAGCCACACTCTTGATGAGCGACAGATTGTGTCGCAAACGTTCTTCCTCTAAAACGTAAATTGGTCGATGAATCTCATTAAAATTCGCTAAATTTACTTGCATAACTTGATAAATATTAATTTTATGGTGCAAAGATAGCTTTTTATCCCGAATATAATTGCTAGTTTGCGTTTTTTTTAATACTTTTGCATCATAAAAATCATTTTGACGATGAAATTAGCGATAATGACCAAGTCCACATTCTTTGTGGAAGAAGATAAAATACTATCCTCGCTGTTCGACGAGGGCATGGACAACCTGCATCTTTTCAAGCCAGGTTCGTCACCAATGTATGCTGAGCGACTGCTCACGTTACTGCCTGAAGACTATCTTCGCAAGATTACTGTTCATGATCATTATTACCTCAAACAGGAGTATGATTTAGCAGGAATCCATATAGACGATCCGCTAGCACCGGTACCGGATGGATACAAAGGCAAGTTCAGTCGCACCTGCACAGATCTCTCGATGCTGAAAGAGATGAAGAAGAAATCAAACTATGTGTTTCTGAAAAACATCTTCGACTGTATTGAGTTTAAAGATGAAAAGTCTTCCTTCAATCTGCAGCAGCTTGAGAATGCAGCCAAGGCAGGACTCATAGACAAGAAGGTATACGCCTTGGGAGGCATGAGTCTGGAAAATCTCAAGATTGCCAAGGAACTCGGATTTGGAGGAGTAGTTATCTGTGGAGATCTCTGGAACCGTTTCGACATTCACAACGAGCGCGATTTCAAAGAGCTGATTCTTCACTTCGAGAAATTGAGAAAGGCTATCAGCTAATACTGAGGTTCCCGAAAAAAGATTCATCCCCCTACATGAAAATAGATAAAAATAACTATTAATACACATAAACACTAATAGAAATGAGTGACAAAAACTCTTTTTTGGTATTCTCTGGTACTAACTCGAGATACCTTGCAGAAAAAATCTGCGCTAGTTTAGGTTGCCCACTGGGTAATTTGGTTGTAACCAAGTTCTCTGATGGTGAATTTGGCGTATCTTTCGAGGAGTCTATCCGCGGACGCGATGTTTTCCTCGTACAGAGCACATTCCCTAATTCAGACAACTTGATGGAGTTGCTCCTGATGATTGACGCAGCAAAGCGTGCTTCTGCCCGCAATATTATTGCTGTTGTTCCTTACTTCGGATGGGCCCGTCAGGATCGCAAGGACAAACCACGTGTCAGCATCGGCGCTAAACTGGTAGCCGACTTGCTCAGCGTTGCCGGTATCGACCGTCTCATCACCATGGATCTCCATGCCGACCAGATTCAGGGCTTCTTTGATGTTCCTGTAGATCACCTCTATGCATCTGGCGTTATTTTGCCATACCTGCAGAGCTTACGCCTCAAGGATATGGTCATTGCTTCTCCAGACGTTGGTGGTTCTAAGCGTGCCAACACTTATGCTAAGTACTTCGGCTGCCCTCTCGTGCTCTGCAACAAGACCCGTGCTCGCGCCAATGTAGTAGCAAGCATGCAGATTATCGGTGATGTAAAAGACAAGAATGTTGTCATCATTGATGATATGGTCGATACAGCCGGTACTATCACGAAGGCTGCCGACATCATGAAGCAGGCTGGTGCAAAGACTGTTCGTGCATGTGCATCTCACTGCGTGATGAGTGGTCCTGCATCTGAGCGTGTTCAGGATTCAGCTCTTGAGGAGATAGTATTCACTGATTCCATCCCTTACACCAAGCGTTGCGCAAAGGTTAAGCAGATTTCTATTGCAGATATGTTTGCAGAAACCATTCGCCGTGTTGAGGATAACGAGAGTATCTCTTCCCAGTATCTGGTATAAGGAAATATCATCATACAAGTTTACAAGGAGTCTTTCTTTTAAAAAGGAAGACTCCTTTTTTATGATTCCATTCTTCCCCTGTTTCTAATCTACTTTCACAATTCACTTTTCACAATTCACTTTTCACAACTACAATAACACTGTTCATTTTTCGATTTCAACAAAAAAAATCCTGTATCCCAAAAAGAGATACAGGATTCATATATTTATAATGTGACAATGTCGCTATTATATTAGTTCAACCACTTCACGTAGCAGAAGTCCTGACGGTGTGGCAACTTATCATTCTTAGGATACATACGTACGCCTGTCTTGAATGAACCAGCATTGATTGGCTCAATCTCAGCCTCGAATGTAAAGTTGTTACCCTCGTGACCAACCATCTTGAATGGATAAACAGCATAAATCTGCTTGCCATCCTCTGGCTGATCCTTCAATACAACAAGCTCCAAGCCTACAGCATCGTTCAAGCCCTGCTCATCGATAACATACTGAACCTTGATCTTCTGACCAGTCTCAGCAGCCATCAGCATGCAGTCGTCCTTAGATACAACGTGGATTCCATCCCAACGCTCTGCAACGCTCTCCTTCCAGAGTGCAATCTCCTTAGCAAGTGCATTGTCGTTAGCGCTCAACTTCTTGAAGCGGGCAGCCTCCTTATTGTAGAACTTATCATAGTAGTCATCCAACTGGCGCTTCATTGTATAGTGAGGAGCGATAGTAGCAATAGAGTTCTTTACCACCTGGATCCACTCCTTGCTGAAGCCTTCCTTATTCTTATTGTAATACATAGGGATGATATCGTTCTCCAAGAGGTTGTAGATAGTAGCAGCATCAAGCTGATCCTGGTAACCCTGGTTCTGGTATGTACGCTTCTCAGGAAGAGCCCAACCAGCACCCTCGCGGTAACCTTCTACCCACCAACCATCAAGTACAGAGAGGTTGACAACACCATTCATCTCAGCCTTCTCGCCAGATGTACCAGAAGCCTCCAATGGACGTGTAGGAGTATTCATCCAGATATCAACACCTGAAACCAGACGGCGAGCCAAAGTCATATCGTAGTCCTCGAGGAAGATAATCTTGCCGAGGAACTCAGGACGCTGACTGATCTCGAAAATCTTCTTGATCAAGCCCTGACCTGCACCATCAGCTGGGTGAGCCTTACCTGAGAAGAAGAACAATACTGGGTGCTCAGGATCGTTAACGATCTTAGACAAGCGTTCCAAGTCGGTGAAGAGCAGGTGAGCACGCTTGTATGTAGCGAAACGACGGCAGAAACCAATCATCAAAGCGTTAGGGTTGATACGCTCGAGCAAAGATACTACACGAGCAGGATCACCCTGGTTCTTCAACCATGTCTGGGTGAACTTCTCACGGATATAAGCTACGAGCTTCTTCTTCAATGTCATACGGGTATTCCAGATTTCAGCATCTGAAACATTGTAGATAGCATGCCAGATTTCCTCGTTGCTCTGGTCGTTCATGAAGTTCTTGTCGAAATATGTATCGTAGAGCTTACGCCACTCTGTTGCAGTCCAAGTTGGGAAGTGAACACCATTGGTTACATAACCTACGTGGTTTTCCTCTGGGAAGTAGCCCTTCCAGATGTTAGAGAACATTTGCTGGCTTACCCAACCGTGAAGCTTACTTACACCATTAACCTCCTGGCAAGTGTTGCATGCGAATGTAGAGAGGCAGAAACGCTCGTTGTGATCGTCTGGATTTTCACGACCCATACCGATGAACTCATCCCAAGAGATACCAAGACGCTGTGGATAGCCACCCATGTACTTGCCGAAGAGAGCCTCGTCGAAGTAGTCATGACCAGCTGGCACTGGAGTGTGAACAGTATAGAGAGAAGAAGCGCGAACCAACTCGAGAGCCTGGTTGAAGTTCAAGCCATCCTCCTCGATATAGTCGCAGAGACGCTGCAAGTTGCAAAGAGCTGCATGACCTTCATTGCAGTGATAGATATTCTTCTTGATACCCATCTTCTTCAATGCGAGCATACCACCGATACCGAGCAGAATCTCCTGCTTCAAACGGTTCTCCCAGTCACCACCGTAGAGAGAGTGAGTGATAGGACGGTCGAACTCTGAATTCATATCATTATCTGTATCCAGGAGATACAACTTGATACGACCTACATTCATCTGCCATACGTATGCATGTACCTGATAGTTTGTGTAAGGCACATCAACTACCAATGGGTTACCATTCTCATCATATACTCGCTCGATAGGGAGAGAGTTGAAGTTCTGAGCATCATAGTTAGCAATCTGCTGACCATCCATACTCAAAGACTGCTTGAAATAACCATATCTGTAGAGGAAACCAACAGCACACATATCCACGTTGCTGTCAGAAGCCTCCTTCAAGTAGTCACCAGCAAGCATACCAAGACCACCTGAGTAAATCTTAACCACCTGGTTAATACCATACTCCATGCAGAAGTAAGCTACAGATGGGCGCTTAGCATTAGGCTTCACATCCATGTACTCGCGGAACATCTTATAGACGTTCTTAACCTTAGCCATTGTCTCCTTGTCCTTAACAATAGCCTCCTTGCGGTCGTAGCTCAAACGCTCCAAGAGCAATACAGGGTTAGCATTGCACTTCTCGTACAAATCAGCATCGAGGCTCTTGAACAAGTCACGACCTTCATAATTCCATGCCCACCACATATTGTGAGCAATCTCATCCAAGCACTTCAACTCCTTAGGAAGGCTTGATTTAATGGTTGTCTCCTTCCATTGAGGAGCATTAGCATAGTCTGCCTTAATTTTCATTGTGTTTTATTTTTAAGATGTATATTTTCTATCTTGCAAACATAGCGATTCTTGCAGAATCCAAATATTTGTTTTATGGCTTACGCCATCAAGAAAGAGAGATTATTATTTCTTCATACGAACTTCAGCCTTGCGCAGGGCAAAGTCATAAGCATCATAGTAATACTCGATAAAGTGTTTCCACAATGCTTTTTCTGAAAGAATCTCAGCATTTTTACGACACTTGTTCACCTGTGTCTTGGTGAATCCCGAGTACTTAGCTACGGTATCCTTGATAGCATCAGCTACCTCAGAATAATTATAGTCGGTACGCTTGATAACCTTCACACCATCCTCTATTTCACTGTAACTTCCCTTCTCTGAGTTAGCCCAAAGACCGAAACCAGCCAAATCGGTGGTGATACAAGGCACCTTGAACGCAACAGCCTCCAATGGAGTATATCCCCATGGCTCATAATAAGAAGGATAGATACAGAGGTCATTACCCAACACTACATCATAGTAGCTCTTGTTGATAATGCCATCATCGCCTGTCAAGTAGCAAGGTAAGAATATCAGTTTCACCTTGTCTTCCTTATTATTATGCATGTTGAAGTACTTCAGCATACCCAATACATTATCATGACTCATATTATGCAACCAATGGGTAATCTCCGGAACCTCCAATGGCGTGTCAAACTTCTTACCGCTATTCAGACGATCCAACAGATCCTGACGTGGATCTCCTACCCAACCAGGTACGTCAATGAATGCCAATACATTCTTCTTCAAATTGTTGTCACGAAGCAGTCGGTTCATAGCCTCAATATAGACATCGATACCCTTGTTGCGGAACTCGTAGCGTCCGCTGGTAGAAACGATGAGCGTATCATCATCCAAATCTGTACCCATCAAAGCATTGGCTACATCGAGCAAACGCTTTCTTGCCTCCTTACGTTTCTTTGTAAAGGTACTTGCTTTAGGTACAAAACTATTGTCAAATCCGTTAGGCAAAACGAAATCTACCGGTTTATCGAGCAATTCCTTGCACTCGTTGGCAGTAATATCACTCACTGTTGTGAAACAATCAACATACTTAGCAGTCTGCTTTTCTATAGAATGCTTGCTTTGCATATTGAGTTCCTGCGCCATCTGATCACCATTATAGGCAAAAAGATAATCGTAAAGAGGCTTATTATTACCGGCAATACTACGACCGATACTTGTAGCATGCGTGGTGAACACAGTAGCCACCTCAGGAAGATACTTGTTCACATAAAGCACACCAAGTCCTGTCATCCATTCATTTCCATGATAGATAACTTTCTTGCCTTTTCCAACAACATGTTTGTAGAAACTCTCTACTACCAGAGCGGCAGCATAAGAGAACATCGATGCTTCGTCATAGTCACCATAAGCATGAAGACTATCAACCTGATAGTCCTGCCATAGTTGTCCATAGATCTGGTCTTTAACAGCATAGTAAGGATTAAAATCTACCAAAACAGCTACTGGCTCTCCCGGTATATTCCATCTACCTACTTTAACCTTTAAGCCCTCTTTCAGAGCTTCTGCTTTCCACTCCGCATAAAGCGTATCATCTTGAGAGAAATAAGGATTCACCTTGTCTCCCCAGCAATCAGGACCAATGAAGATTAGCTGATCCTTTAACCTTTCCGTAAGAGTCTTAGCTCGAGTTGAAAGAACGGTGTAGATACCACCAACTTTATTACACACTTCCCAACTAGACTCAAATATGTAATCTGGAAATAATCTTTTCTTTTCCATATATAATTATCAATAAACACCGCAAAGATAAATAAATATTTGCAAAAAAACGAATTAATCTTATTAAAATCCTAAAAAAAATGCAGTTTTCTTGATTTAAATGAATAACTTTGTCGCAGTTAATTGAAAAAAGAGATGAAAAGAAAGATTTTAGCAACATTATTATGCCTAATTAGTATATCTAGTATGGCAGAAACAGACAGCACCCTATTCAAGGGGATGATTACAAACAAAGAGTATGATGTCTATATGAATATAGACTTCTACCATAAGAACCTCAAGGTTCCAGGACAGGAACTGTTCGGTGAAATGCCCGGATATTTTGGTGACAGACGTGATAGTCGCAAATGGCTGATTACAGATGCTGACATAGAAGGAAAGACCGCTCATCTATCCATTATCAATGATTACGGGAGCGAAGATCTTACTGCCGACCTCATAGCCTTGCCCGATGGTAGTTACGAGTTACAGCAGAAAGAAGGAAGTAACCTGAAAATTGCCAGAAACCGGAAATGGGTGAAGATTCCTAAAAAACTGAAATTCACCAAGCAGTAGACAAAACACTCAGAATATCGCAGAAATACCCCTCGCTATTATGGTAAATAGCGAGGGGTATTATATTATATAGCAAGGGTAATCATACTAAATAGCCAGTGTTATTAAACAGAAAAGCCCCGACTACTTTCGTAATCGAGGCTTCTGAAATTGAAAGGAGGCGGCTACCTACTCTCCCGCATT
>ENA-OWOF01000373-OWOF01000373.1-gut-metagenome-genome-assembly--contig:-NODE-373-length-16331-cov-13.403531_pt1 | contig 16331 bp, 16 predicted proteins | sample MGYA00248255_ERZ651790 | MGnify/ENA primary metagenome ERZ651790 (study PRJEB26908, sample SAMEA4031711) | gut metagenome | biome: gut; feature: normal infant; material: stool | place: China | collected...
ATTAAGAACATCCATTTTATGAAGGAGGCTCATTATGAGTAACATTATCAAAGAGATCGAAGCAGAACAGTTAAAAGAGACCGTTGACCAGTTTGAAGTTGGCGATACCGTTAAGGTATACGGCAAGATCAAAGAGGGTAACCGTGAGAGAATCCAGGTGTTTGAGGGCGTTGTACTGAAGAGACAGGGCGGCAGCAACAGAGAGACTTTCACTGTTAGAAAGACTTCTAACGGAATCGGCGTAGAGAAGACCTGGCCTTTACACTCTCCCAATGTAGAGAAGATCGAAGTTGTAAGAAAGGGTAAAGTAAGACGCGCTAAGCTGAATTACTTAAGAGATCGTGTTGGTAAGAAGGCAAAGGTTAAGGAATTAGTAAAATAATTGTATTGACCGATGAGGGCAGCTGTTTTAGTACAGCTGCCTTTTATATTTGAAAAAACACCCCGGATATGATACACTGTGACATGTAAACCTGGATAGTGAGATAGGACATAACATTGAGAAATAAAGGACTAAGTTTTTATAAAAAAAAGAAAAGGATCAGTCAGGCACTTTTGCGGGAGATATTCAGTTGGATCTTCGGTATAGCGTTGTCTGTGTTTCTTGCCGGAGTCATGGTGATCTTCCTCGGAAGATCCGCAAGAGTGGTGGGTATGTCCATGGAACCGACACTGGAGAACGGACAGCAGATCTACATTGACCGTTTCACCTATATCCTGTCGTCCCCCAAGGCAGGAGATATTGTGGCATTTCTGCCCAATGGCAATGAGAATTCCCATTATTATATCAAGAGAGTTGTGGCAGGACCGGGGGATAAAGTCCGGATCGCAGACGGAACATTATATGTGAACGGTCAGCAGAGTATCTGGGTCACAGAGCGGATACTGGATGCCGGTATTGCAGAAAATGAACTGATTCTTGGAAGCGGAGAATATTTCTGCATCGGAGATAATCCCAATAACAGTGAAGACAGCAGATCAGCAAATATCGGTCCGGTGGATGAGGATGATATCGTTGGCAAGGCATGGTTTCATCTAAAATCTTCTACGGAAGGTATGGGATTTATCAAATAAAGGAATGCAGCAATAAAGGAAAGAGGAAACGAATGAATTATCAGTGGTATCCCGGCCATATGACCAAAGCACGTCGTATGATGCAGGAAAATATAAAACTTATCGATCTGGTCATTGAACTGGTAGATGCCAGAATTCCCATCAGCAGCAGAAATCCCGACATTGATGAACTTGGAAAGGGAAAGTCCAGGATTATTTTATTGAACAAATCCGACCTGGCAGATCCTGTCTGGAATAAAAAGTGGGTGGAATATTTTGCCGCAAAGGGAATGGGAGTGCTGGAGATTAATTCCCGTACCGGAATGGGAATCAAATCCATTCAGGGACTGGTACAGGAAGTCTGTAAGGAAAAAATCGAGCGTGACAGGAAGCGTGGAATTGTAAATCGTCCGGTCCGTGCAATGGTCGTAGGAATTCCCAATGTAGGGAAATCCACTTTTATTAATTCCTTTGCAGGCAAAGCCTGTGCAAAGACCGGCAATAAGCCCGGTGTGACAAAAGGAAAACAGTGGATCCGCCTGAACAAGGGGCTGGAACTTTTGGATACCCCCGGTATCCTGTGGCCAAAGTTTGAGGACCAGCAGGTGGGAATGCGGCTGGCGTTTATAGGATCCATGAATGATGAGATATTAATTCCCGATGAACTGGCATGTGATCTCATCGGAGCCATCAAAGCGTTGTATCCGAAGGCACTGCAGGAACGCTACGCAGCAGATCCTGCGGGTAAACCCATAGAAATACTGGAAGCGGTGGCAGAGAGCCGCAAATGTTATTCGAAGGGAGAACAGCTGGACCTGGTAAAGGCATCCGGACTTCTGATCGATGATTTCCGCAGCGGTAAGCTGGGAAGAATGACACTGGAGAGGATAGATTCAGACAATGAATAAAGTATTGAAAGAATTTTTGAACACTGCCATTTACCTGCTTTGTGTTCTGGGGGCAGTATGGATTGTGATCACCTTCGTAGGACAACGTACCGAAGTGGAGGGAGCCTCTATGGAGAATACCCTTCACAACGGGGATAACCTGATTGTGGATAAGCTGAGTTATCGTTTTCATGATCCGGAGCGTTTTGACATTATTGTATTTCCATTTCAGTATCAGTCAAATACCTACTATATCAAACGAATCATCGGTCTGCCCGGGGAGACGGTACAGATCATGGAGGACGGCAGTATTTACATAAACGGTGAAAAACTGGAAGAGTCTTACGGACGGGAAGTGATCAAACCGGAGACCATCGGCAGAGCGGCAGATCCTATTGTACTGGGAGAGGACGAATATTTTGTCATGGGTGATAATCGTAACAACTCCAGTGACAGCCGGACCGATATGGTGGGCAACATTAAGAGAGAGGATATTATCGGAAAAGCGTGGCTGCGCATCTGGCCGCTTTCCGATTTTGGAGTATTGAAGCATCAGTGACCGGACGTCAGATGAGGGAAAACAAATGGAAAGTGCAGCAAAGATTAAAGAAACATTACAGGCAGCTTCTACGGAAAAGCTGCCTGAATTTATAGCAGAGTATGAGACGGATCCAAGAAGTGGCGTACAGAAACTGGTGGCAAGTGCCCGGAAAAAGCTGGATGCCTTGGAAAAAGAAAAACAACGTATCGAAAATCTGAAAAAATACGAGAGAGAATATGCGCAGTACTCTTATATCTGCGGGATCGACGAAGTGGGAAGAGGACCTTTGGCGGGACCGGTGGTGGCAGGTGCGGTGATATTGCCCAAGGACTGCCATATTTTGTATATTAATGATTCCAAGCAATTATCCGAAAAAAAGAGGGAAGAGCTGTATGATGTGATCACACGGGAAGCTGTTGCCTGGGCAGTGGGTTATGCTTCTCCAAAACGAATTGATGAGATCAATATTTTACAGGCAACCTATGAGGCTATGCGGGAGGCAATCGGTAAATTAACTCCTGCACCGGATATTTTGTTAAATGATGCCGTAACGATCCCGGGGGTGAACATCAGGCAGGTCCCCATTATTAAGGGAGATGCCAAGAGTATTTCCATTGGAGCGGCAAGCATTGTCGCGAAAGTGACCAGGGACCGGCTCATGGAACAGTACGCAGACGTATTTCCGGAATATGATTTTGCTTCCAACAAGGGCTACGGCAGTGCAGCGCACATTGCGGCGTTGAAGGAATACGGACCGACACCGATTCACAGACACAGTTTTATTAAGAATTTCGGCTTTTAAGGGAAATGCCGGAGGAGACAAAAAATGAAGCTGACAGGGTGGTTTACGCAGGATAAAATTGCGGATAACAACAGAATACAGATACCGGACAGTGAAAATGCGGAGCAGGCGAATCGTCAGATCCGTTCGCTGGTGCCGGGACAGACCCTGCGAGGAGAGATTGTCTCCAGGGAGGGCAGCAACGCACAGATCCGCCTGTTGCAGGATGTGCTGATCGATGCAAAGGTGGATGCGGATATCCGTCTGGATCTGGGGCAGAATATCACCTTTCAGGTAAAAAGCAATGGGCAGATTCTGAACTTAATCCCGCTGTTTACGAATATGGCAACAGAAGGAACGGTACGGAAGGCTTTGGATATGGCATCGCTTCCGGCAAATGAAAATACGGTGGCAATGACAAAGCAGCTGATGGACGTGGGGCTTCCCATTGATAAAAATACGTTGCAGCAGATCTGGCATGAGAGCAATTCTTTTCCGGATGCTGAGATCATGGATATTGTAAATCTTCACAGACTGGAACTGCCGGTGACGGAAGAAAATATTTCGCAGATGGCATCCTACCGGAATCTGACGCATCAGCTGACAGAAGAAATTGCGGATGCTTCCGAAGCACTGACGGCTACATTACAGGAGATGGTAACAGGCGGGGATGTAGAGCAGGCTGCCGGGTTATATCAGGCAATTACAGACCTGTTGCTGGCAGAAGGAGAAGTGTCCGGGGCAACGGATACGGTGCAGGCAGAGAACACACAGACGTTACAGACCATTGTGGAAGAAAATCCGGAAGTACTGCAGCCGGAAGAGATATCCGAAGAGAATATGGGCAGGCTGTCAGATACCACAGTAAAAGAAGTGGATTCGGATGAGTCAGTGACGGCACAGCTTAAGAACATACAGAAATTACTGAAGCAGGGACTGGACACAAAGGATGTGCATCTGTTACACAGGGTATTACAGGACTCTAAAGTGGCGGAACTGCCGGGAAAGCTGTTACTGGACAGCTGGAGCTTACGCCCGGAGGATGTGGAGTCTCCGGAGAAGGTGGAACAGCTGTACCAGAGGCTGGGGCGGCAGCTGAAGGGATTTGCCGATGCTTTGGGAGAGAACGGACAGAGTGGCTCCCAGGTATATCAGGCGGTGTCGAACTTAAGCCGGAATGTGGATTTCCTACAGCAGATCAATCAGACCTATGCATATATTCAGCTGCCGCTTCACCTACGGCAGGGAGAATATAAGACAGGAGAGCTTTTTGTCTACACGAACAAGAAAAATCTCGCCAAAAGAGATGGACAGGTCAGCGCACTTCTGCACCTGGACATGGAGCATCTGGGACCGTTGGATGTCTATGTGGCAATGCAGGATGTGAAAGTAACCACCAAATTCTACGTACAGAATGATGCGGTTCTGGATTATCTGGAATCCAATATGGACGTGCTGACACAAAGACTGAAAAAGAGAGGTTACGACTGTAATTGCGAGACCACACTGCGAACAGAGTTACAACAGACCGCCCAGGCTATGGCACCGCTTGTTAAGACAGAGAGAAGCGTTCCGATAGCGAGATACGCTTTTGACGTGAGAACATAACTTCTCCATAGAAAGCAGACGTGACTGCTTGCAGGCAACGGATGTTTTCTATGAGAGAAGTAAACATACATGAGTATGTAGGACGATAGTCCGGAATACGAATGTATGTTGCGATTTCGAGAGTGCACAGCACGGAGAAATCGTGTATGTAAGGCATAGTCCGGAATACGAATGGATGTTGCGATTTCGAGAGTGCGCAGCACGCAGAAATCGTGTATGTTAGAAAACATAGAGGACAGCAGAATGGACGACGAAAAAAAGAAGGTAAAACAGGCGATAGCACTGGAATACGACCCTTCCGATGATGCACCGCGAGTCGTAGCCAGCGGTAAGGGAATCCTGGCAGAGAAGATTATAGAAAAGGCACAGGAAAGCAGTGTCCCGATCCATCGGGATGATAAACTGGCAGACACACTGTCCCGCCTGGATATCGGAGAAATGATCCCACCGGAATTATATGAGGTGGTGGCGGAGATCCTGGTATTCGTAGATGCGGTAGACCACCGCATGGTGAAGGAGAGCGTAGCAAACGGGGGAAAACAGAAAACTTGAATACCAGACAGACGGGGAATGTGTATGAGCAGATAGCGGCAGACTATCTGGAAAAGCAGGGAATGCGGATTTTAGAGAGAAATTTTCGCAGAGGGAGAAATGGAGAGATCGATATTATCGGCAGAGACGGGAAATATCTTGTTTTTGTGGAAGTGAAATACCGTGCCGGAACAGAAAAAGGATCGGCACTGGAGGCTGTAACGCCGACAAAACAGAAAATGATCTGTGAAGTAGCGGATTATTATAGAATCCTGCATAAATATGATGAGAACACATGGGTGCGTTATGATGTAGTGGCGATACAGGGAGAACAGATCACCTGGGTTCCCAATGCTTTTTTACATCATTATCGCACAAGGAGATAGAGAATGTATCAGTTAATAAGAAATAGCGGCGGGAATCCGGACGGTATAAAGCAGAGAAAACAAGGAGAACTGGAATATCTGGTATTCCCAAAGTTAGAGAAGACCGGAGTTGTGGAGCATTTATTTACCACCAGAACCGGTGGTGTCAGTAGCGGAATCTACGCCACGATGAATTTAAGCTTTTCCAGAGGGGATGATCCGGAATGTGTCCGGGAAAATTACAGACGCATCGGCGAGGTATTAGGAACCGATCCGGAACATATGGTGGCATCAAAACAGACTCATACCACCAATATCCGTCTGGTGACGGAAGCGGATCTGGGGAACGGTATTACCGAGCCTTCCGCTTATGATGACGTGGATGGACTGGCGACGAATATTCCGGGAATGGCTTTGGTGACTTTTTATGCGGACTGTGTACCTTTATATTTTGTGGATCCGGTGAAGAAAGCTATCGGACTGGCACATTCCGGATGGAGGGGAACTGTGGCGGGAATGGGTGCCTGTATGGTACAATTTATGCGGGACCATTTTCACAGTGATCCGAAGGATCTGATTGCGGCCATCGGACCGTCCATCTGTGTAGACTGCTATGAAGTGAGTGAGGAAGTGGCAGAACAATTCAGAGAGGGCTTTCCGGAGGAGATCTTACAGCCGGGGAAGGCGGATGGAAAATATCAGCTGGATCTGTGGAAGGCAAATGAAAGTATTCTGTTAAAGGCAGGGATACTGCCCAAGCATCTGACAGTGACGGATGTCTGCACCTGTCATAATCCGGAATATTTATTTTCACACCGTGCCAGCCACGGACAAAGAGGGAATCTTGCAGCGTTTTTAATGCTGAAAAACAACTGTTGATCATGTTAGGTGGGAGCAAGCGTGCAGACGCAGAAACGAGGGAAGTATGGCAAACATTTTAGTGTGTGACGATGACAGAGAGATCGTAGATGCGATAGAGATTTATTTGAGTCAGGACGGTTATAAGATCTACAAAGCCTATGATGGGGAGCAGGCGCTTCAGATTCTGGACAAGGAGGATATCCACCTGCTGATCATGGATATTATGATGCCGAAGTTAGACGGAATCCGGGCAACATTAAAGATTCGGGAATACAGCAGTATCCCCATCATTATTTTATCCGCCAAATCAGAGGACACGGATAAGATCCTGGGATTGAATATCGGTGCAGATGATTATATCTGCAAACCCTTCAATCCTCTGGAACTGGTGGCAAGAGTGAAGTCCAATCTGCGCAGATATACTTCACTGGGAAGCCTCACCGGGGAGAACAAGGCAATCTATCAGGTGGGAGGACTTATATTAAACGATGACACCAAGCAGGTGACAGTGGACGACGAACCGGTGAAAATGACTCCCATTGAGTACAATATTTTATTGCTTCTGATGAAGAATCAGGGACGGGTATTTTCTATCAATCAGATCTACGAAAGCATCTGGAATGAGGATGCTATCGGAGCGGACAATACGGTAGCCGTACATATACGGCATATCCGTGAAAAAATAGAAATCAATCCCAAGGAACCGAGATATCTGAAGGTGGTATGGGGGGTCGGTTATAAAATTGATAAGGAGCAGACATGAGAAAACAGACATTAAAGCGGCTGGTACTGGGGCTGGTACAGCAGACGGCGGCATTGCTTCTGTTAGTTGCCATTGCTGCAGTCTTATTCAATTCTTATCTTGCAGTGGATACCGCGGACGGAACCAAAGTATATGAATTATCACCATTGGATGCAGAGACGGAATTTGAGGATTCCGTGATTTTTCATGATCTTTTTCGGAGTGCGGTATCGGACATCCTACAGCTTATGGTGATCAAGGGGGAAATTGAGACCAATGACCAGTTTGATCCCTATAAGAAGATCGATATTACAAAATTCGCATCTGCAAAAAGCGGTGGTGTGGACTGCACGGTAACGGCGGTCTATGAACTGGAAGATCTGATCAAGTGGGGAAGATACGGCGTGGAATATACGGACCGTATCATGAGTATGTCTGATTTCGTTAATTATTTCGGACCCGTGACCTCTCCGGAGCATTTTAAACTGGATGGAGACGGACAACTGGAATTTGTGACGGAAGCAGAACAGACCGTGGAGGAACAGGAAGCGGTGCTACGGGCGATAGAAGCCATTCCGGAGAGTCAGAGGACAGATCGATTGGAGGATCTGGCATTTACTTATTTCGTGAAGGAGAGCGCGCAGGATATCCGGGTATCCAGGGAGGATGACGGAACAATTACAGTATATTTTCCCATGATCGTGAACCGGTACGCCACTGTGGACGGAGAGAAACAACTGACTGCCCATGCAAGTAACTGGGTTGACTATATAGCGTTGCAGAACAATTTGGAACTGACGGTGAATTCCCTGGCTGCCAGTTACGAACAATATCAGAACTGTAACGATCTGTACCGGGAAAATGCGGGCAATCTGAAATATGCGGTCCGTATGGTGACCCCGGACGGTATTACCAGGACTTATACCAACGTATCGGAGATTGAGAACAGTTCGGATAATGAGATCACGGACTATTTTTCCGAATACAGACGTTATCTGATCTATTATCCCGACAGCCTGGAATTTACCGGTAATACCGGTATGACCGAGAGCGAGATATATCATTATCTCAAGGAATATGATTATGCCTATCCGGATATGACACATATCTGGATCGCCGTGGATACGAATTATCCGGTGGCGGGAGACTCCTTCTATAATGCAAATGTGGTATTTCAGAGGATCGTACCGAATATATGGTATCTCATTGGTGGCGGGATCCTGTTAGTGGTTCTGTGGCTGCTTATCGGTATATATCTGACAGTGACGGCAGGTGTTGCATATGATGAAGAGGATGAACCGGTACTGTATTTGAACGGTATTGACCATGTGTGGATCGAATTTATGCTGCTTGCTTTTGTGGCATGCATCTATGCGGGAAGAATAGGCTATGATTACCTGATGGATACGGCAAACAGGGTTTACTTAAGCCATGCTGAGATTCAGGGCAGAGAATATACGAGACTGGCGGCATACGGCGTATTTGCCATCTATGGATTTACCGTCAGCATGGGATTTAACGTATTCTGGTACAGCTTCATGCGCAGGATCAAATCCCACAATATGTGGAGTGACAGTTTCCTACATTGGCTTACGAGCAGCTTCGGAAAAGCGGTACATTTTGTGGTATCCCACAGAAATTCCGCCATCAGCTCCCTGATTCCGTATAATCTGTTCCTGCTTGCCAATCTGGCGGGAATATTTGCAGCCTATCTGCTGCGGGACAGAGGAGCCTTATGGCTGCTGCCGGCACTGGCTGCCATCGTACTGGACGGTATCGTGGGTGTGCTGCGATTTAAACAGAAAGCGGAACAGATCGATATTGTGGAAGGAATACGCAGGATCCGTGACGGCGAGGTGGATTATAAGCTGGATACGGAGGCGCTTCACGGAGACAACAGGGAGATGGCGGATGCGGTAAATAACATCGGTGAAGGTATCCGTAAGGCGGTAAGTACCAGCATGAAGGACGAACAGATGAAGTCTGACCTGATCACTAATGTCTCCCATGATATCAAGACACCGCTGACCTCCATTATCAATTATGTGGATCTGCTGAAACGCCTGAAAATCACGGAGGAACCGGCACAGAGCTATATTGCCGTACTGGACAGCAAGTCCCAGAGGCTGAAACAGTTGACAGATGACCTGGTGGAAGCTTCGAAAATCTCTTCCGGTAATATTGTATTGAATTTAGAGCCGTTAAATCTGACGGAGTTGTTGAACCAGGCAGTGGGAGAATTCTCTGACAGACTGGAGGAGAAAAAGCTACAGATCATTTTCGATGGCAGTGACAAGCCGGGTATGATCTATGCGGATAGCCGCAGAATGTGGAGAATTATCGAGAATCTTTTTCAGAATATCTGTAAATATGCGCTGGAGGGAACCAGAGTCTACCTGGAGATGCAGGTAGAAGGCGGCAGAGTTATTGCTTCTCTTAAAAATATTTCTGACAGACCTATGAATTTAAAGGGAGAGGAATTGTCGGAGCGTTTTATCCGCGGAGACGCTTCCCGTACCACGGAAGGCAGTGGACTTGGGCTGTATATCGCGAAGAATCTTACGCAGGCACAGCATGGAGAATTTCAGATCCGGTTAGACGGAGATCTGTTCAAGATCCTGCTGGATTTTCCGGAGTATATCCGCCCGGTGGCAGAAGAGACGATAGATGAGAAGAAAAAAGTGAACGAGGCAGATTCCAATAAGACGCAAGAATAAGTTCAGTATAAGTTAACATAAAAACGCAGAAGCAAATCATTGCTTCTGCGTTTTTATGTTATGGCTAATTTAGAAATGGAACTCGTTCATGTCCTTGCGGTTGTTGTAGGCTTCCACGATACCGTGGATCTTCTCGGTTGTAGCCATGACATTGGACAGAGAAGCATCATGGTTCATGAAGTCGATCAGGGAAGCAATGAACTTACTCATGTCTGCTTCAACAAAGTAAGGTCTTGTATAGATTTCGGGAGGCAGATAGGTAAGATTCGTAGTGATGACCTTATCAAAATCGCCATGCTCGTAAGCTGCATCGAAATTCTTCAGACCATCGGTGAACAGACCAAAGGTACAGCAGATATATACGCGTCTGGCATTCATTGCCTTTAACTGCTTCGCGGTATCCAACATACTTCCACCGGAGGAAATCATATCATCGATAATAATGATGTCTTTGCCGTCGATATTGTCACCTAAGAATTCATGGGCAACAATGGGGTTTTTACCATTGACGATGGTGGAGTAGTCACGTCTCTTGTAGAACATACCTGTATCAACACCCAGGACGCTTGCAAAGTAAATAGCACGGTCCAAAGCACCCTCATCCGGGCTGATGACTAACAGATGATCCTTATCCACGATCATATCGTCTTCGGAATTCAACAGTGATTTTATGAATTCATAAGGGGTAGTGAAGTTATCAAAGCCGTTCAGGGGTGTGGAATTCTGAACGCGGGGATCATGGGCATCAAAGGTGATAAAGTTGTCGATTCCCATGTCTCTTAATTCTTCCAATGCATAAGCGCAGTCCAAAGACTCTCTGCCGCTGCGGCGGTGCTGTCTGCCTTCGTAGAGGAAGGGCATAATGACATTGATGCGTCGTGCCTTACCGTTACATGCGGCGATAACACGCTTCAGATCCTGATAGTGGTCATCGGGAGACATGTGGTTGGTATAGCCGTTCATGTCGTAAGTAATACTATGATTGCACACATCGGTTAAAATGAAAAGGTCTTTACCGCGGATCGTTTCACTGATCTGTGCCTTGGCTTCACCGCTTCCAAAACGGGGTACATCCACATCTACGAGATAATTGCTCTCGATATAGCCGTGGAAAGCAGGATCATTTTTAACTTTGTCATTGTGGATACTCTTACGGAATTCAACCATGTAATCGTTGATACGGCGTCCCATTTTTTCTGCGGAAGGCAGAGCTATGATCTTCAAAGGAGCCACGGGCATGGCATTTTCCAGTTCATGTAAATTAGGCATGATGTCCCTCCTGGACGAGCTTTTATTGTTCGTAAAAATATTTCGTAAATATTATTCAGAGCTTCATTCGCAAAGCCGCATCTTCGATGCTTACCTTTTGCTCAAAATATAACAATTAATTTATATCATTATGCTAGTGACACGTCAAGGAATTTCTTGTAAAATGGATAGAAGAAAGCTGGTTAGGTGGATTAAAATGAAGAAAAAAGAACATATTGTAAAAACGGTAAAGCCGGGCAGTATCGCTGAGGAACTGGAGATCGCTCAGGGAGATAAGGTACTGGCGATAGATAATACGGAGATCGAGGACATTTTTGATTATCAGTTTCTGACCCAGGATACTTATATTGAAATGCTGGTGGAGAAGCCGGACGGAGAGCAGTGGCTCTTAGAGATCGACAAGGAATTCGATGAGGATCTGGGAATCGAATTTGAGAACGGTCTGATGGATGAATACAGGCATTGTCATAACAAATGCATTTTCTGCTTTATCGATCAGATGCCGAAGGGCATGCGGGATACTTTGTATTTCAAAGATGACGATTCCCGCCTGTCTTTTTTACAGGGCAATTATGTGACATTGACCAACATGTCGGACCATGATATCGACCGGATCTGCAGATATCATCTGTCCCCTATCAACATCTCGTTCCAGACCATGAATCCCGAGCTTCGGTGTAAAATGCTGAACAATCGTTTCGCGGGAGATGCTCTGAAAAAGGTGGATACTTTAAATGCTGCGGGGATTCGGATGAACGGACAGATCGTACTGTGTAAGGGCGTGAATGACGGTAAGGAACTGGAATACAGCATTCAGAAGCTGATGGAATATCTGCCGAATGTGGAGAGCGTTTCCGTAGTGCCGGTCGGATTGTCCAAATACCGTGAGGGGCTGTATCCGTTAGAACCATTCAATGCACAGGATGCGGGCGAGGTCATTGACCTGATCGAGAAATACCAGAAGATCTGCATGGAGAAATATGACACCCATTTTATCCAGGCGAGTGACGAGTGGTATATCTTAGCGGGCAGAGAGGTGCCGGAGGAGGAACGTTACGATGGTTACCTGCAGCTGGAGAACGGCGTAGGCATGATCCGGCTGTTATTGGATGAGTTCCACGATGCGCTAAAGAGACGTATCATAGAAAAAGCTTCCGGGGCAAAGCTTCCCTGGGAAGGGACAAGGGAGATCTCCCTGGCGACGGGCAGACTGGCGTTTCCTTATTTAAAGAGAATGTCGGAAGAACTGATGCAGGAATATCCCGGGCTTCGGATCCATGTCTATGAGATCATCAATGAATTTTTCGGAGAGATGATCACCGTATCCGGGCTTCTGACCGGGCAGGATATCGTGAAGCAGTTAAAGGATAAGAACCTGGGAGAATCGTTGTATCTTCCCCGGAATGTCCTCAGAAGCGGAGCAGATCTGTTTCTGGACGATTATACGCTGGCAGACGTGGAGGGGGCTTTACAAGTTCCTGTGAATATTGTAAAATCAAGCGGATATGATCTTGTGGACGCTTTGCTTGGAATCGATGGTTCCGGGCAGAACTAAGATATCAGAAGTAAGAATGGAGGAAATTATGGCAAAGAGAAAATCCAAGCCCATCGTTGCGGTGGTGGGACGCCCAAATGTAGGTAAATCCACCCTGTTCAATGCATTGGCTGGCGAAAATATATCTATCGTAAAAGATACGCCCGGTATTACCAGAGACCGTATTTATGCGGATATCCATTGGCTGGATATGACATTTACGCTGATCGACACCGGCGGTATCGAGCCGGACAGCAAGGATGTGATCCTGTCCCAGATGAGAGAGCAGGCGGAGATCGCCATGGAGACGGCGGATGTGATCATTTTCCTGGTAGATGTAAAGCAAGGGCTGGTGGACGCTGACTCCAAGGTGGCGGACATGCTGCGCCGTTCCCACAAGCCGGTGGTACTGGTAGTCAACAAGGTAGACAGTTTCCAGAAGTATATGGCGGATGTTTACGAATTCTACAATCTGGGCATCGGCGATCCTCATCCGATCTCTGCGGTGAACCGTCTGGGAATTGGTGACATGTTAGAGGCTGTAACCGAATATTTTGATAAGGAACAGGCAGAGGAAGAGGAGGATGATCGCACCCGTGTGGCTATCGTAGGTAAACCTAACGTAGGTAAGTCTTCCCTGATCAACAAACTGCTGGGTGAGAACCGTCTGATCGTATCTGATATCGCAGGTACTACCAGAGACGCGGTGGACACTGAGATCACTTATAATGGCAAGGAATATGTCTTCATTGATACTGCGGGACTCCGTCGTAAGAATAAGATCAAGGAAGAACTGGAGCGTTACATGATCGTCCGTACTGTCAGTGCCGTGGAGCGTGCGGAGGTCGTGGTACTGATGATCGATGCGGAAGAAGGCGTTACGGAGCAGGATGCGAAGATCGCCGGAATCGCACATGAGAGAGGCAAAGCGACGATCATTGTAGTGAATAAGTGGGATGCCATCGAAAAAGACGACAAGACCATTTACAAATTTACGGAAAAGGTGCGCAATACCTTATCCTTCATGCCTTATGCGGAGCTTCTGTTTGTCTCTGCGAAGACGGGTCAGAGACTGCCCAAGCTGTTCGAGACCATCGATATTGTCAGCGAGAACCACGCCATGCGTGTGGCTACCGGTGTGCTCAATGAGATCATGGCAGAGGCTGTGGCAATGCAGCAGCCACCTTCCGATAAGGGTAAGAGACTGAGACTGTACTATATTACCCAGGTAGCGGTAAAACCGCCTACTTTCGTGATCTTTGTAAACGATAAGGAGCTGATGCATTTCTCCTATACCAGATATATTGAAAATCAGATCCGAGAGACCTTTGGGTTCAAGGGGACTCCCCTCAGATTTATCATCAGAGAACGAAAGGAAAAAGATCAATAATGGAACGTGTTATCTGTTTACTCATCGGCTATGTATTTGGACTGTTTCAGACTGCATATTTTTATGGCAAGACAAAGGGAATCGATATCCGTAAGTACGGAAGCGGCAATGCCGGTACCACCAATGCCTTAAGAGTATTGGGAACGAAGGCGGGACTGATCGTGTTTGCGGGAGACTGTTTCAAATGTATCATCGCCGTATGTATCACCAGAGCCTTATTCAGTACCGGACATCCGGAGAATATTTATCTGCTGTGCCTGTACACCGGCGCAGGAGCCATTATCGGACACAACTTTCCGTTCTATATGGGATTTAAGGGCGGAAAGGGTATCGCTGCCACCGCAGGACTGATTCTGTCTTTCCACCCCTATTTTATCGTGATGGGTGTGGTACTGTTTTTTGGCGCTTTTCTGACCACACATTATGTGTCTCTGGGATCACTGCTGGTATATGCTGGATTTATGATCCAGATGGTAGTCTGCGGACAGATGGGACTGTTCGGTGCCATGCCGCAGTCACAGTTGTATGAGATGTATGCAATTACCGCATTTCTCACGGTTATGGCATATTGGAAGCACAGACAGAACATTGTCCGTCTGCTTCACGGGAACGAGAGGAAGACTTATCTGTTCAAGAAAAAGGCAACAGAAGCGCAGACAGAAATATCCGGGGAGGATAAATAGGCTATGGCAAAAGTATGTATATTGGGCGGCGGAAGCTGGGGCATCGGCCTGTCAGTGGTATTACATAAGAATGGACATGAAGTGACGGTATGGTCTGCGGTTCCCGCAGAGATCCAGATGCTTCAGGAGAAGCACGAACACAAGATGCTGCCGGGAGTAAAGCTCCCGGAGGATATGATCTTTACTACGGATGATAAATCTGCGATTGAGGGTAAGGATCTGTTAGTTATGGCAGTGGCAAGCTCCTACACCAGAAGCACGGCACACCGCATCAGCCCGCTGGTGGCGAAGGGACAGAGAATCGTCAGTGTCTCCAAGGGAATCGAGGAGCATACCCTGATGACCCAGGCACAGATCATCGAAGATGAGATCCCCCAGGCACAGGTAGCGGTACTGTCCGGACCGACGCACGCGGAGGAAGTCAGCCGTGGTATCCCCACGACGATCGTAGCGGGTTCTAAGAGTAAAAGCTGTGCGGAATATGTGCAGAATCTGTTCATGAACGAGGTGTTCCGTGTCTATACCAGCCCGGATGTACTGGGCATTGAACTGGGCGGTGCCCTGAAAAACGTAGTAGCGCTGGCTGCCGGTATTGCCGACGGACTGGGCTACGGAGACAATACGAAGGCAGCTCTGATCACCAGAGGTATTACCGAGATCGCCAGACTTGGTACTGCCATGGGTGGTAATTTCGAGACCTTCTGTGGCCTGACCGGTATCGGAGATCTGATCGTGACCTGCGCCAGCATGCATTCCCGTAACCGTCGTGCCGGTATCCTGATCGGGCAGGGCAAGTCCTACGAGGAAGCCATGAAGGAAGTACAGATGGTGGTAGAGGGCGTGTATTCCGCCAAGGCTGCCATGGAACTGTCGAAAAAAATTGACGTTCAGCTGCCTATTATCGAGCAGGTAAATGAAGTGCTCTTTGACGGTAAGCCTGCGGATCAGGCCGTAAAAGAACTGATGCTTCGTGACAAGAAGCTGGAAGTATCCCATCTGCCCTGGCCGGAAGAATAAATCGTGAGAATAGATCATATTTTTGGTGTTGACAGAAAAACGCAAACTGGCTATAATAAGCTCATGTTTAGCGCAAACATATGATAAGAAGAATGCAATGAAGGGAAGAAGTACTGTTCCTCCACTTCTGACAGAGAGTAGCCGGTAGGTGAGAGGCGCACAGAAGCAGAGCAGGAATACATCCCGGAGCAGCCGGTGGAAAGAGAAGGATCAGAAGATTTTTATCAGAGGATTCCGAACGAGTAGATCAGGACGGCAGGCCCCGATATCGGTCGAAGTATTGATAGATACTTACTGAGCTGTCAGATGTGAGTCTGGCGGGAACATTAGGTGGTAACACGAGTGATCAAGC
>ENA-OWOF01000376-OWOF01000376.1-gut-metagenome-genome-assembly--contig:-NODE-376-length-16213-cov-25.799455_pt1 | contig 16213 bp, 18 predicted proteins | sample MGYA00248255_ERZ651790 | MGnify/ENA primary metagenome ERZ651790 (study PRJEB26908, sample SAMEA4031711) | gut metagenome | biome: gut; feature: normal infant; material: stool | place: China | collected...
AAGACCCAAGGGTCGTTAAATATAATTAACGTTAAAAAATACGCTCAAAGCTTGCTCAATTAGAGTAAAACAGGGCGCCAGGCGTGCGGACATAGATACCCAGGGCGGATGCCCTGGGCTAGGAGCTTCTGCCCCTTCAGGGCGTGAGGGGAATTGCAGGGGGCGGGAAGGGAATTGCAGGGATGTGGGAAGGGTATTGCTGTGCGGTCTACGAGGAGGCTTGCAGGCGGCATTCAAGCCAAAGAAGAAGTTCGTTACGATTTGGCTGGGCGTGGATTTCAATGAGGACATTTTACTTATTTTCCCTTCTTTTTAGTTGCATTCAAACAAAAACTACCATTAAACTACTAAAATTCCATAAAATCAATGTATGTTATTCCATACTAGCATACATTCGCATTTTGCCGTTTAATACATAAATTGTACTTTTGCAGAACTTTGAAAAATAAAATGGCAACAATAAATGACTTAAAAGCAAAGTTAATCCAAGAGGATAAGCTGATGTCTATCGAAAGGATTAATGAAATACGAGAGAAAAACATCCTCTCGTATATTAAGTCCTTTATTGGTCAACAAGGAGATTTTATAAGACCCAAAACTTTCTCCGATATTACAGGAATCTCAGAACATTCTATTTCCAGAATTCTAAATACATCCCACTTACGACCAGAGCAGCAGCTGAGATGGTGCCTCTGCATTTGGAATAACTGGGATAAGATAGTAGAAGAATTGGATAAAAAACACAGGGCTATCAACCTGAAGTTTGATAAGAAACAATTCCTAGAGGATTTCAATCAAGCCTTTCATCATTTTTCGGATATTGTTTATCTGATGAAGGATTTCAATACTCTTGAAGAAAACATCAATATTTATCAACAGAAATATTGTAGAAAGAGTTACAGAAATGGAAACTCTTAGAGTAGTATGAATCTTAATCATCAGATTAAAATAATAGTTAACCGGTTAAGATGCTGACATCTGAAGCCAAGTATAAACTTAACACCATATCAACAACCAGAAAGTAACACACAATCCTACCCGCCCCCACACCTTACGACAGTAGGCGCTCGGCAGTCTCCAGCGGCTTACGCTAAAAACGTTAGCGCAAACACACGTCTCTCTACTAAAATGAGGAGGAAACAGTTTATCAACCTAAAATCAATAAAAGAAGATGAAAGCATTTTTCTTAGGAAAATTTATTCGCTTTGTAATAAAGCACTTCACCATCGTTATCAACAATACCATACAGATGAATGGTGGACAGTATATCGAACACATGAACAACTATCAGGGAAAGGAGGATGAGAAATGTCTGGACAAAGAATGATCATCATGAACGCTGGTAGCTCGTACTTCGAGCATGTGGAGAATTATTACGGCAGCAATGCCTGTGAGCAAAACTCATGCAGAAATGCTGTGATGCCGGCTGAGCTGAAAACGGAAAAGGCTCAGAGGATAAAGAACAACCTGATAGAGATAGGCATGGTAACCGAAAATTTCATGCCTTCAGGACTGTCATCATCCGAAGCTGCCATCCTTGCCAACCAGATAGGTACAGAGTTGAAAATCGATAATATATGGAGCGTATTCGGCAATTATTGGGGTCCTAATCCGAACTCGATGAGAGCCGCCTACAACCGAGGAATGGATCAGAAGAAAACGATTCCCTTCCTCGAAAAAGTGATGCCTGCTATCAGAGGTTAATCTGGCAGGTAGTACTAGTACGCGTACATAGTACGTACTAGGTAGAAGCGAGAAATTTGCCTTACCTTTGCCCCCGGAATTCAGAACCAATGCGGTCTGAGTTTCGGGGGCTTTTGTGTATCTGCACATCAACCATGGTGGGAGCCTCCAATCTTCTAAATTATTTAAAATGATGGAAGTGAAAGCGTATGTGTTCAGTCCTCCTCCTTACAGACGACTGAGAGTAGTAAAAACGGAAGAGGGCATTACCCCACAAACCAATCTTTTATTAACGAAATAACATGACAGAAACACAACATGTAATTGCACTGAACCCTTATCGCAAGGGCAATAAAGGGAAGGTGTTTTCCAACAGTCTGGCGGTGTATGACAAGGTGATTGCATCGCCGGAAATCAAGAAGATGATTCAGCAGATTAGGGGCGAACTGCCTATCCCGAAGGTGAATGCCAACGATGGGGAGGCGGTGAAGAAGGCGCAGGACAGGCTGAAGAGCGAACTACCTTTCTTCTGTCCCCACTACGGCATTTTCAAGAACAATGTGCGCAGACAGGAGAATGCCCAGCCCGAGAGCTTCATGTTCCAGACTATCATCGACGTGGATGACAGGGAGTATGTAGACAAGGCTATCGAGAAGGCAAGGGAGCTGAACTGCTCTGACAGCATCTGGAACGGCTCGCTGCTGCACCTCTGCTACAGTGCCCGGAAGAAGCTGCACATCGGTATCAGACTGCCGGTGGGAATGACCATCGAGGAGACGCAGAAGGCGTATTGCGAGGCGCTGGGGGTGCCGTATGACGAGAGCTGCATCACACCCGAGAGAATGATTTATCTTACGGATAAAGACTCGGAAATCTACAGGTCGAAGATGTGGTGCGCCGTGCTGAGCGAGAAGGAGATTCTGATGCGAAGGCAGGCGTATCTGGACCGCGGACTGACCGTGGACGGAAGAGGGAAAGTTAATAGTTTACAATTAAAAGTTAATATCAATGGTAAGAATAATGAAAATAATAGACTATCGGGCAACGACGGCAATCCTGCTGTTTCTGCTGGCTCTGCTGTTCAGCCTGCCCAATCTGGTGATAGCCATGGTGCTGATGCTCCTCATATCGGGGATTCTGGAGGCAATCAGGATGCTGGCGGACTGGGAGCCAGGGAGAAGAATCTGATTGCGTTTGACCTCTTTACGCAGGCTGCCGGACTCGGGGGTATGGAGATTGATACTGTGGGGTCGAGACACTCTTCGCTGCTGGCTATCATGAGCGCCGGTGCTTCGAGGGTGATGGAGGAAGAGGAACTGATGAAGGTGGTGAGGGTGAAAATGCCGAGCTACTATCAGGAGAACGACTGCCATCAGCTGATTCACGACTTCTATGCGAAATATGCTGACAACACGAAGCCGATGTCGAGGGAAGTGATGAGGGTGAATGCGCTGGCAGAGCAGAAGGCCAGCCAGCAAGTTAATAGTTTACAGTTGAAAGTTAATAGGGCTGAGCAAGTTAATAATTTACAGTTAACAGTTGATAGGGGTAATCAACAAGTTAATAGCTTACAGTTAACAGGTAATAGGGCTGATGAGGATTATCCTGACCCGCCGGAGATGCCGAAGAAACTGCCGAAGCTGGTGGAGCTGCTGATATCGAGGACGCCGGAAATTTATAAGCCGGCTGTGGCGCACGCTATCTTCCCGCCGCTGGCTACGCATCTCTGGAAAACGAGGTTCCGGTATATTGACAACGTGGAGCACGAGGCGAGACTGATGACGCTGCTGCTTGCGGGTACCGGAGCGGGTAAGAGCAGCGTGAACAGGCCTATCGATTTCATTATGGAGGATATCAGGCTGAGGGATGCTGAAAACCTGAAGCGCGAAAAAGCGTGGAAGGATGAGATGCTGCGCAAGGGTGCCAACAAGGATAAGCGCAAGAGACCTGAAAACCTGATTATCCAGGAGATTGATGCGGATATGACAAACCCGGCTTTCGTGATGAGAACGGCTGAAGCGCAGGAACATTTCCTCTATACTTCGCTCAATGAGCTCGACCAGTTTGATGCGCTCAAGGGTAGCGGAAGCCAGCAGTTCCGTATCATGTGTCTTGCCGCAGACCCGGGTAATAAATACGGACAAACTCGCGTAGGAACGATGAGTGTTACGGAGCGTGTTACCATCCGGTTCAACTGGAATGCATCTACCACCATCCAGAAGGGTCAGCGTTACTTCTCTAAGGTTCTTACCGATGGTCCTATCAGCCGTATCAACTTCTGTACCATTCCCGAAAGGGAAATCGGCGAAGATATGCCTGTTTACGGAACTTATGATGAATCGTACCGTGAGGCGCTACGGCCTTACATCGAAAATCTGAACAAAGTAACGGGTCTGATTGAGTGTAAGGAGGCGTTTCAGCTTGCCCTTAAACTGAAGGATGAGAATGCTGAGTTTGCCCGGCTGTCGCAAGACAGGACGTTTGAGAATCTCTCGTTCCGTGCCAACGTCATCGCTTACCTGAAGGCGTGCGTGCTGTATGTAGCCAATGGTTGCAAGTGGGAGCCGGAGATTGACGAGTTTATCCGCTGGAGTGAGCAGTATGACCTGTACTGCAAGATGCGGTTCTTCGGTGACATGATTGCGAAGGAGAACTTTACGGCGCAGAGGAGTTCGAAGCGAGGGCCTCAGAATCTTTTACAGATACTGCCCGATAACTTTACGGCTGCGCAGTTGCTTGCCATCCGGCTGGAGCATGGTTTGGATGCGAAGGGTACCGACATGATGATCAGGCAGTGGCTGCACCGGAATTATATCAGGCGGGCGTATCAGTATACAGGCAAGCGTGACAGTTGTGACAGTTGTGACAGTTTTGAGAAGCTTAAGTACCGCCACGACGGTATGGTTATTAAATCTTAAATTTATTTTGACTTATGCAGATAGTTTTAAAACGTATAGCAAAGAAGAAGACCTACACGATAGGTCGCCTTTACATCCTGAAGGATGAGGATGTGAAGAAGCGCACGATTGAGAGTGTGAACAAGTGCAGGGGGCTGAAGACGGTGTGTGAGGTGCCTGCGGAGAAGCTGAATGCGGACTCGTATTTCTGTGATACGATGGAGCCGTGCTGGCGCAACCTTCTGGGTGTGGAGCTAAGTCCTGCCGAGGAGAATGTGCGGTTGGGGCGTGTATCGGGCAAGAAGGCGCAGAAGATGAAGGGCACGACGGCGATACCAGAGGGCACTTATCCGGTGGTGGTCAGTAAGTCACCGAGGTTTAAGATGTGGTTGCCGCTGCTGCTGGGTGTCCCCAATTTTGAGGGCATCCGCATCCATGCCGGCAATTATCCCGATGATACGCAGGGCTGCATCCTGGTGGGTGAGAACCGTGTAAAGGGCATGGTTGTGAACTCCCGCATCTGGCTCCACCGTCTCATCAATGCTATCACCGCTGCGAAAGACAGGGATGAGAGCATTTGGGGAACGATTTTGTAATGTTGAATGTTGAGTGTTGAATGTTGAATTAGGCTAGCGCCCTTGAGTCCGTTAGGCAAAAAATCAACATTCAACATTCAACACTCAACATTCAATTTAACATTCAACATTCAACATTAATAATTAAACATTTTTATATCATGGAAAAAAATTATAAAACAAAAAAGGAAGAAATGAAGAATGAAAAGACAGCGGGGAATGCTGTCGTGTTCGAAAACCCTGAATTCGGTAAGATTCGCACCTTGACCGATGAAAACGGGGAGCCCTTGTTCTGCGCGAAAGATGTCTGTGACGTGCTGGGGTACAAAAGAGCAAACGATGCTGTATATCAACTAGTTAAAGTATTTGATACGGCGTTTCGCCGTAGCAAACTTTCGGGACGTCTCCGCAAAGATGGAACCCAATCAGAACGTTTCCAACAGATGCTCTATGTCAACGAGAGCGGATTCTATGCTTTGGTTCTCGGCTCCAAGCTTCCAACGGCGGTGAAGTTCAAAAACTGGGTTACTTCCGAGGTGCTGCCACAGATTCGCAAGACGGGCGGTTATATTCCGGTAAAGCAGGGCGAGAGTGATGAGGAGACGATTCGGCATGCTGAAGAGATTCTCAGAGCTACACTCAAGGAGAAGGAGAAGCTGCTGAAAAACCAGCAGGTGCAGATTGATCAGCAGAAGAAACTCATCGGAGAACAGGATACGGAGATTCGTCGGCTGAACGGTGTGGTGGACGAACAGGTGGTTTGCATCGCCAAGAACGGTGAGAACATCATCCAGTTGGAGAATCAGGTGGATCATCTTCTGCCGAAGGCGCTCTACACCGACAATGTTCTCAACTCTGTTTCCTGCTATACCACCACGCAGATAGCGAAGGAGCTGGGTATCACGGCACAGGAGTTGAACCGCCAGCTCTGTGCCCTTCATATCCAGTACTACCAGAGCGGCCAGTATCTGCTCTATGCTGATTATGCCCACATGGGCCTGGCGAAGAGCCGCACCCGCTACTCTACCCTCCCCGACCCTCACTGCGATGGGGTTCAGGAGAAGCTGGGCACCGCCTACACCCACACCTACCTCGTATGGACAGAAAGAGGAAGGAAGTTCATACATCTTTTAAAGGTAAAAAAGTAAAAAGGTAAAAAAGTAAAAAGAAGCTTTAACCCCTTCCTGTCCCCGTTCCCAGCGATTTTATCGCTGGTCCCCTAAAAAAGGTAAAAAGAGCCCCTAGCTAGCTTGCCCCCGCTAGGCTCTTTTTTACCTTTTTACCCTTTTACCTTTTTACCTTTAAATCCCCCCTAGCTAGCTTGCCCCCGCTAGGCTCTTTTTACCTTTTTACTTTTTTACTTTTTTACCTTTTAAAATTTGGTAATTAGTGAATAAAGCCGTAACTTTGCATGCTCTTAAGCAGAATAAAGGAAATAGATTAGTAATTAAAAGCAAATATGAATAATCATACGACATCAATAACGACGAACAGGAAACATCACTACCGGGAACTGCTGGCTATCGGCATTCCTATCATCATAGGACAGCTGGGTACCATCATTCTGGGATTTGCCGATACGCTGATGATCGGTCATCACAGTACACCCGAACTGGCAGCTGCCGGACTGGTGAACAATATCTTCGGTCTCGTTTTCGTATCCTATATGGGATTCACCTACGGACTTACTCCTATCATCGGACGGCTCTACGGCGAGGAACGGACCGACTGCATCGGACAGAAAGTGCGCAACGCCTTCTGTGCCAACATGCTGACGGGCATCATCTTCACCCTCGCCCTCATTGTGCTCTACCTGAATCTGGGGCGCATCGGACAGCCTGAAGAGCTGCTCTCACTCATCCGTCCTTACTTTCTGGTAAACCTTGCCTCGGTGCTCTTCATGGGCATCTTCTTCACGATGAAGCAATTTCTTGACGGACTCGGACAGACCAAGGTGGCGATGTGGGCGATGATTGGCGGCAACGTAATCAATATTCTGGGAAACTGGGTACTGATTTACGGTGTGGCGGGCTTCCCGGAACTGGGTTTGCTGGGAGCCGGTATTTCGACGCTGGTGAGCCGCATTCTGATGGCACTGGCGATGGTGGGCATGCTGATGACGGGCAAGAATTTCGGGGAATACAGACGCGATATTCTGCACAGTTCTCTGACCAAGGCTGACTTCAGGGAGATGAACCGGTTGGGCTGGCCTGTGGCGCTGCAGCTGGGCATGGAATCGGCTGCCTTCACGCTGAGCTGTGTGATGGTGGGCTGGCTGGGAACCATTCCGCTGGCGGCTCATCAGGTGATGATTACCCTCTCGCAGCTCTTCTATCTCGTGCTTTCGGGCATGGCGGCTGCGCTGGCTATCCGCGTGAGTCATTTTATGGGTCAGAAGGACTACGGGGCTGTTCGCCGCAATGCCTACGACGGATTCCGGCTGAACCTGCTGTTCTCGCTGTGTATGGGTTTGCCGGTGCTCCTGCTTCGCCATCAGATAGGTGGCTGGTTTAATGATAATGTGGAGGTGCAGGCGTATGTGGCTACGCTGATTATCCTGTTGATGGTATATCAGTTTGGCGACGGACTGCAGTATACCTTTGCCAATGCGCTGCGTGGCATCGCCTGTGTAAAGCCGATGGTGCTCTATGCCTTCATCGCCTATTTCGTCATCTCCTTGCCGCTGGGCTACACCCTAGGTTTCCCTTGCGGCCTAGGCATTCTGGGCATCTGGTTAGCCTTCCCGTTCGGTCTGACCATAGCGGGAGAGATGTATCGCAGAAGATTTGAAAAGGAACTGAAGAAGATTGAAAAAGAAAAGTAAAAAAAGAAAGAAAAGAGAGAAAGAAGATTGAAAAAGAAATAAATGTACGAAAAAGGCTCCTGCAAGTGTTGCAGGAGCCTTTTTTATTGTTATATGCTAACTCTGATAAATGATTCTTATTCAGCAGTTTGCTCAGCACGATCATCTACGTTCTCACCCTCTGTAGGAGCGAGAGTAGCCTTGAAATCGGTGATGCCGTACTTAGCGAGAATGTTGTACCACTGGAGGAGCTTCTTGATATCGCTGTCGTGAACACGGTCGCGATCGTAGTTAGGAAGAACCTCAGCAAAATAAGCGTGGAGCTCAGCAACAGGCGCCTTCTTGTAGTTGAAAGTGCTAGGCTTGCCCTCTTCCTTCTTGCTTACGCTGTCGAGCACTTCCCAGAGTGGCACCTCATCAGCGTCTGTATACATAGCGATGTCACCAAGGCTTGTTACGCGGTCGGTAGCGAAAGCTGGGATACGCTTGTGAGTCTCATCGAGTGTTTCTACGATGAGGTTTCTGTTACCTCTTGATACCAATTTATAAAGGCCTGGTTTGCCTGCAATTGAAAGGATTGTTTCCATTGTCTTTTCTGTTATTCTTTATTATTAATGATATCCAATAATTTCCTTACCTGTGCTTCGATATCCTGTTCGCCATCGTTCACGATTTCGAAATCGGAGCGGGCTGCAAGTTCTTCCTGCGGCATGACGGCATCTATCCACTGCTGCGCCTTCTCTGCCGGGATATGATCGCGCTGCATGATGCGCTGGATGCGGACCGGGACGGGAGCCGTTACGCAGACCACGAAATCGAGGTGGATACGGCGGTAGAAACCGCTATCGAAGAGGATGGCACTCTCCATCCACTCATAGCTGCTCTGCTCGAAATCGCGCGCCACAGCCGGATGAACTACATCGTTGACAGCCTGCTTGTTAGCCTCGCCAGCCAGCAGAAACTGAGCCAGCACGGGCTTCTGCAAAACGCCCTCTGCGCTGTAAACCTGCTCGCCCACCAGTTTCTTCAAACCAGCCTGCAAGCGGACATCGGTACGCATGAGACGCTTAGCCTCAGCATCGCAGTCGTAAACCCGGATGCCCTGTTTCTCCAATATCCGGCACACATAGCTCTTTCCGCTACCTATACCGCCCGTTATCGCTATCTTCATCACGATGAATTATAAATTGTAAATTATAAATAACAGAACTTTCGCAAGTTTTACCCCACACGCCCTGAAAGGGCAGAAGCTCCTAGCCCAGGGTAACACCCTGGGTAATTACGGACGCAAACCTGTCGCCCTGTAAGGGCAAAAGCTTTAAAACTCCAGGCAATACATAAAGCTTTTGCCCTTACAGGGCGCCTTGTTGACTGCCATTATACCCAGGGTGTTACCCTGGGCTAGGAGCTTTTGGGCCTTCAGCCCGTACTTGAACCACATGCGAAAGTTCAGTTAATCATCATTGCTGTTCCAGCAGATAATCTACCGTTTCCAGGTCGAGATGCGCCTTGCTCACCGAGCGCGGCACGCTGCGCAACTGGAGTTTGCACTTGTCAGAAGGGTTGTTAGCCAGATCGTTATAATCTACTACCACCTTAAACTGGCTCGGCTTGATGGTTCTGAAGAGGCTGGCTCCGATGGTGAATCTTACCGCCACTTTAGAAGGGAAGGTACGGAGCACCATGTTATCAGGCATGTTGATGGCCGTAACAGGCACATCGACCGACTCTTCGGTAAGCACATCAGGATATACCGCCAGACGCACCATCTGAGGCACAATCTTCATGCCACGTATCTTCTTGATAGGTACGTTGCGATGAATGGTATCCTGCAGGTTGCGCATGTTGAACGGCTCGATTTCTACCGATTCCAACTCATCGAGCTGCTTCTTGTTGGCATAAACCGTAACCGTAGACGGCAGAAATTCGGTATGTGCCAGATAATAGCTCTTGCTGGTTGTAATCTTACCTCTGAACACCACAGGCACTCGCTTGGAAGAGCCGTAGGTGAAGAAGAAATCGTATTTTGCCGGTTTGATGGAGAGCAGTTTGGTAGAGCCATAGAGCTGGGATGCCACCTGTTTCTGCACATCAGCCATCGGAATCTGTCCCGTTCCCGTTTCCTCGTCGGCATAATTGGCAAACCGGAATGTGAGCGGATGAATCTTTCCTCCGTAAGCATAGGTAACGAGTGTGAATCCCTTATCGCGCACCGTAATATGCACGGTATCAGGGAGTTCTCCGGTTATCACCGCATTGCGGGGCACGCCCGTTAACTGCACAGGAATATTGAATTCTCTCTCGGTAGTCTCATTGAGCGTCATCATCAGCCAGAAGATGCCGCTGAGAGCGAGAAAGAACAAAAAAATCAGAAACTCCTTATTCAGACCACTGAACAGGAAGTTTCTGACAGCTTTTAATATGCTCTTGATACTATGCATTAGGTGTCTGACTAGCTGCATCAGCAAACACGTAGCCCTTAGCTACAGTGATTACCACGCCACGAGCTATCTCAACATCAACGGTATTAGCCTCGAGGTTAACACGCTTAACAGTGCCGTAAACACCGCCGCCTGTAACCACCTTGGTACCCTCTGCCAAAGCATTCTGGAACTTGCGGATTTCCTTCTGCTTCTTCTGCTGAGGACGGATCATAAAGAACCACATGATAGCGAAGATAGCTACCATCATGATGAGAAAACTCATGCTGCTACCACCGGCAGCTGCTTGCAATACTAAATTTGTCATGTCGTTAAAGTATTATCTATTATTATTTTATGTTCTATATATAAATAAGGTGTGGCCTGTAAGATAGGCCTCCGTTATTTACTCACTCTTGCCCGGAGCGCGGTGAATGCGCGGACGATGGCCAGCTGGGCGCTGAGAAGCTGGGCGCTGGCTGCCGGCATGTTCGCCGTGCTGTGCATGCGGCTTACGCTCAGGCATCTCCTTCTGGATGAGGTTGCGGCTGATGAGCTCGCGGCAGATGCTGTCGAGCATACCGTTAACGTAACCGCCGCTTCGAGGAGTGCTGTATGCCTTGGCGAGGTCTACATACTCGTTGATAGAGACGGTAGCCGGGATGCCAGGGAAGTTCATCACCTCAGCGATGGCAATCTGCATGATAATCACATCCATATAGGCAAGACGTGAGAAATCCCAGTTGCGCAAAGCCTCGCTCATATAGCGCTGGTAGGTATCGCAGTTGAGGATGGTAGCACGGAAGAGCTTGCGTGCAAACTCTCTGTCTTCAGCATCCTTGTATTCTGGCAGCAATTCCTGCTTGGCCTTAGCTTCCGGGTCGAAACGCTTGATAGTCTTCAATACGAAAGTATCTATGATATCCTTGTCATCGTTCCAGTAGAGGCTCTTCTCCTCGAGGAATGCATCAAGATCTTCATTGTTCTGAATGAACTGCTTGTAGATGCGGCGCCATACCTCGCGGTCGCGGCTGTACTCGTCGAGATCGGCGAGTTCCTCATCAATAGCACCGCTGACATAATCAGCATAGAGATCGCTAGACGTAATAGCAGTATACACTTTGCGCACCATTTCGATATCCTCATCCCAGTTGGAATGCTTAACATCTATCCATTCGAGCAGCATCTTGTTCTCTTCGAGCTGCAGAGCGAACTTATTGAATGCGAAACGTGGTGAAGGTTCCTGCTCACCCTCTCTCTTGGCACGAGCTACATCTACATCGTAGCGCTTGCGTGCCTCCTGGGTGATGGCAACGATGAGCTGCAACATGTAGTTGTACAAATCGTATGACTTGGAGAGACTAAACATCAGCTCCTTCTCAGCGTTCTCCATGTTATGATCGCTGTTTTGATAGTATGCGTAGGTTAACTGCACAATCTTACGTCTTATCAAATCCCTATTAATCATTCTCTAATGTTTTTAAAAGATTCATTTATTAAATTACCTAATACGCTTGCAAAAATACACATTAAATAGGTAATAGACAAGAAAACGGGCAAAAATTTCAGTTTATTTAAGCAAAAAATTGTATTTTCAATATTTTTTCTGCATGTAGAACATGTTTTTCGGCAAAAAGTTTGCTCATTCCAAATAATTTTCGTAATTTTGCACCCGCTTTAAGCAAAGCTAATCCGTGTGATGGCGAGTTAAGGCACATTTTTTATTAATAACTTAATTTAGAGTAACACAAAATGAAAGAGATTAATGTAACAGGTCAGAAGCGTACAGACCTTGGCAAGAAAGCTTCTAAGACATTGCGTAAGGAAGGTTTTATCCCATGTAACCTTTACGGTGAGAAGAAGGGCGAGAACGGTGCTCCTGAGGCTTTGTCATTCGCAGTTCCATTCGCTGAGTTGCGTAAAGTTATCTACACTCCTCATGTATACGTTATCAACCTCATCATCGACGGTGAGAGCCACACAGCTATCATGAAGGAGATCCAGTTCCACCCAACAACAGACGCTCCTCTGCACGTTGACTTCTACGAGGTTAACGACCAGAAGCCTATCACTATCGGTATTCCAGTTAAGTTGACAGGTCTTGCACAGGGTGTACGTGATGGTGGTCGTATGAACCTCTCTATCCGTAAGATCAACGTTACAGCTCCTTACCAGGTTATTCCTGAGCACCTCGATATCGACGTTACAGAGTTGAAGATCGGTAAGAGCATCAAGGTAGGTGACCTCTCATTCGAGGGTCTCGAGTTGGCTACAAGCAAGGCTGTTGTAGTTTGCTCTATCAAGATGACACGTAACGCTCAGCTCGCAGCTCAGGCTGCTGATGATGCAGAGGCTTAATCGCTGAGTCATCTAGAGATTTTACGAACCTGAGTAAAGCATTATCAAACCTTGGATAAATATTTGATTTGTGGGCTTGGTAACCCTGGCGATGAATACGCCGGCACCAGGCACAACACAGGATTTATGGTATTGGACGCTTTTGCTAAAGCGTCCAATATTCATTTTGAGGATAAGCGATATGGCTTCGTAGCCGAGACTACGCTCAAGGGAAGAAAGATTTTCCTGCTCAAACCTACCACATTCATGAACCTCAGCGGTAATGCGGTAAGATATTGGCTGAATCAGGAAAAGATTGACCAGAGCCGACTGCTCGTTATCAGCGATGAGCTAGCCCTGCCTCTGGGTGCTTTCCGACTGAAGGCGAACGGCAGCAACGGTGGCCATAACGGATTGGGACATATCCAGCAGCTTATCGGTCAGAATTATGCCCGCCTGCGCATGGGCATCGGCAACGATTATCCACGTGGCGGCCAGATAGACTGGGTGCTGGGCAAATATACTGAGGAAGACATGAAGCAGCTGCAGCCAGCCATCGACCTGGGTGTAGAGATCATCAAGAGCTTCGTATTGGCTGGTATCGACATCACCATGAACCAATACAATAAGCTAGGAAAGAAGTAATCATGAAAGAATCAGCAAGAATAGACAAGTGGCTCTGGGCTGCCCGCATTTACAAGACCCGCAGTATTGCTGCCGATGCCTGTAAGAATGGCCGCGTCATGGTGGGAGGCGTAACGAGAAAGCCATCATTCATCATCAAGCGTGGCGATGTGGTGAGCGTAAAGAAAGCCCCTATCACCTACTCTTTCGAGGTTCTCGACTGCATAGAGCAGCGCGTAGGCGCCAAGATGCTGTATGGTGTCTATAAAAACGTAACCGACCCTAAGCAATATGAGCTCCTGGAGATGAGCCGCATCAGCGGATTCGTAGATAGAGCAAGAGGCACTGGTCGCCCAACAAAGAAAGAACGCCGAGCCCTGGACGCCTTCGTAGATCCAGCCATGTTTGGATTTGACGAAGAAGACTGGGACGAGGATGAAGAATAAAACAAAACTCCCCCTACACTTCAAAGAGTATAGGGGGAGTTTTATTGTGTAGTCATAATTATTTTCCTTTCTTTCTTACTTTACAAAGATATAACATTTTAAGATACGATGCAAGAAAATTGGGATAATTATTGCTAAAAATATACGAAATAGAAACTTATATGTGATATTTGGCTACTTATTTTAAAATAAAGGTTAAAATATTTGGAGCGAATAGAGAAAAAACATACCTTTGCACCCAATAAAAATGATGGAATCAGCATACACACTGATAGTCAATCGTACTCTATATGAGCATTATATACTTAATTTAAAATATTAGAGATTATGAAAAAATTATTCGTTATGGCAGCTATGGTGCTGTCTTCAGTAGGTGCTTTCGCACAGCAGGCTGCAGGTACAACAACTATTCAGCCTAAGGTAGGTTTGAACGTTTCTACAATCGGTGACAACGATTGGAAAGCAGGTTTCGCTGCTGGTGCAGAATTGCAGTATCAGGCTACAGATAATTTAGGTGTTGCTGTAGGTGCTCTCTACTCTGTACAGGGCTTCAAGGCTAAGGATGTAAAAGTTGCCGGTATGACTTTTGAAGGTGGCAAGTGGAATCCAGGCTACATCAATGTGCCTATCACTTTGAACTACTACCCAGTAGCTGGTCTTGCTCTCAAGGCAGGTTTGCAGCCAGGTTTCCTGGTAAACAAGGATGATGCAGAAGACGTTAAGACCGTAGACCTCTCTATCCCTGTAGGTCTCTCTTACGAGTACCAGAACATCGTCTTCGATGCTCGTTACAACATCGGTGTAACTAAGATTGCAGATAACGTTGATCACTACAACAACGTAATCCAGATTACTGTAGGTTACAAGTTCGCTCTCTAATCAAGACTTCTTGACAAGACAAAATAACAATCCCCGTTCTTCATTACGAAGAGCGGGGATTTCTTTTTTTCTCGTCATACCTATTTGAAATGAGCCTCACGTAAACATGGAGTGAGGCTTACTATCGTTTAAAATGAAGCTTACTTCATTTTCTTTTCTAGAACATTCTGCCGCCTGGACGACCACCGCCAAAACCGCCATTGAAAGGACGGCCATGGAAGTTTGGACGGCCACCAGGACCACCGGGACCACCAGGACCTTCAGGTCCACCCCTACGGGCATCCTTGCCTCCGAAGAGATTCAGGCGGTAAATCACGTGCAGCATCGCATAGCTGTTGATGGCATTATACTCCGTATCCGTGCGGGATGTAGCAGAAATGGCACGAGAGAAGGTGCTCTGCTGGCGGAGAATATCGTAGAACTGCAGCATAATGGTAAGAGGCTTGCCCTTCAGGAAACCCTGAGAAAGCTGCGCATTCCATACAAACTCATCCGTATTCATGCTGCTGTCGCTATAACCGCGGCGGCTGCTGATAGAGAGGCTTGAGTTCAGACTGGTACCCCAAGGCGCTGTAAGCGTCATGCTTGGTCCATAAGAGAACTGCCAGGTATTGAGGTTGCTGTTAGGCTGCAACTTGTTTGTAGCATGGTTATAATTCAATGTTCCATCGAGCGAAAGCTCCAGCCAGTTGTTGCGATAGCTGAAAGAGAGGCGCTCTCTCCAAGTAGTACTGCGGGTGGTATTCTTCTGGGAATCAGACTGCTTGTCGAGACTCAGATAACTCACGTAGTTGTTGTAACCCAAGTAGGTATCGGTATTCAAGTTCCATACACCGGCACTATCGATAGAGCAGTTGAACATAAAGGCTCCCATCACATTCCAGTTGCCATTGATATTCTCAGGTCGGGTGATTCTTCCACCAGTCTTCTCATCGTAGGTCACCTTATTGCTGATGCTATTATTGGTGGTTGAGAAGTTGATGAATGTCATGACACCCTTGTTGTGGTTCTGCACGAAGTTGTTGTAGAACAACCGGAAGTTCTGGGTGAACGATGGCTTCAAGCCAGGGTTACCCTTTGAGATGTTCAGCGGGTCGCTGTTATCTGTGATATCAAGCAACTGAGAGATGCTTGGCTGAGAGGTGGTACCACGGTAGTTCACACGCAGGTTGCTCATCTTGGAGAAGCGATAACGGAAATCGAGGGTTGGACTGATATTCGTTACGTTGCGAACGGTATCTACATGCACTCCCTGATAATCCTGGATATACTTCGACTGCTGTGGCTGAACCATCACACCGAAGTTCAAGTTGTACTTCTGACGGACGAATCGCATCATCACCTGGATATCGTGATTGTAGTTGCGATACTCAGAGAAACGGCTCTGATCATCATCCTTGTAATCTTCGAGATGACCGGCAAACGGATTCAGGTAACTATCCCAACCACGGTACTCCTGATCGCCATTCATGGCATACTTGCTGAAATCGTAGGTGCTGCGGTCGCTCTTGGAGTAGCTGTAAGTAAACTTATAGCTGAACTGCAGGAA
>ENA-OWOF01000397-OWOF01000397.1-gut-metagenome-genome-assembly--contig:-NODE-397-length-15569-cov-3.058224_pt1 | contig 15569 bp, 16 predicted proteins | sample MGYA00248255_ERZ651790 | MGnify/ENA primary metagenome ERZ651790 (study PRJEB26908, sample SAMEA4031711) | gut metagenome | biome: gut; feature: normal infant; material: stool | place: China | collected 2015...
CCCCATGGTTCCACCGGCCACCGTCAGGGCCGTCTGGACAATGGCCGCTCCCATGGCATTATCGGAAAGCATCCTGTACTGGTCCGCCTCGTTCTGCGCGGCCATCATTGCCATGTCTCCCTGATACCGGGCGGACTCCGCGGCAAACCTCTTATTGGAATCGGAAATCGCATTGGAAAGGGCGGCATCCCCGATGGCGCTCTCCCACACATCCGCCACCGCCACCTCCGCCTGACTGCCGGAACCCTCGGAAGTAAGCCCGGAGCCTCCCTGTGCCGCCCTGGCCGTCGCCCTGGCATCATTCTGGTTCTGGCGCATCCGCCCCATATTGCGGGCGGCCAGGTGGGAATCTGAAACAGCCTCCGCCTCCAGGGCACGGGCCTTCTTCTTATAAGCCGCCTGGGTGGACTGTCCATTGCTCAAGGCCGCCTTCCCCTGGTACTTATACTGCTGGGAACTGCCAAAATCGGAACTCATAACATCAGAAAATAGAACTGTTTAAAATCTCCACCAGCGGGTCCTGGTCATTGGAGGAATGCTGGCAGGCATCCCCATGAAGGGCCTTGCGCAAAAAAGACTCCCCCTGGGCTTCCAGGGCGGCGGCAAGCTGGGGGGAAGAAGCCAGCTTCAGCGCACACCTGCCCGCCAGGATAAACACCACTCCCTTGATGAAAAACGGACTGTGATCCGGCAGCACCTCGGAACGGGCCACCTCGTCGGAAAGGTAATCCACCACCAGTCTGTCGTCCCCGGCGGCACGTTTCCCATAGCGCTCAATCACCAATTCACGCCCCTCGATACGAAACAAATCGGCCCCCACGTGCAGCACGCGCAGACAATCGTCCGGAAGCGGATGCCTCATGACGGAGCGGTCCAATTCGAGCCGCCGGGTTGCCCAGGTCCACGCCCCGAACAGCAGCGCCTCCCGCAAAACGGTGGGCCACCACAAATCAACGATGCGGCCGGCCGGGGAATTCTTGATATACTCCCGGTCTCCGAACTGGGCCAGCGCCTGGTTAAAAACGGTCACCTTGTCCATTTGAGGCATCATGCCACATCGGCAAGGTTGACGAATACAACCGTAACTTGAACAAAGATGAAAAAAAGAGGGACGTCCCATGAAAAAGGCGTCCCTCTGAACCAATAGAACAATGAGAAAAAATCAATCGGAAATCCCCACCAGCCTATTATAATAGTTGGTAGCCTCCCTCCACTGGGGATGGGAAGGATCGGCGATCGCCTTGTAATAGCGGTGATTGGGATTCGTCAGCATCTCGTTGGCTTCCTCGGCAGGACTCACGGCCTTGACGGTCTGGCTACCTCCCTTGAGGCCGCCTTCCCCCACGGTGGCTGCAATCGCATTCAACAGGCGGAACCCGTCGGGACTCGCAAACACGCCCAGCTTCTCCATGGGTACTCCGGACTCCTTGGAAAGCTTGCGTGCAAAAGCCTTGGCGGAAGCAACATTCGTCTCGTAATCGCTCCCCCAATCCTCCCGCAGCGAGCGATCGGCCTCCTTGAGGGCCGCTTCCTCATCCGCGCGGATGCTGGCCGCCACCTCATTGAGGAACTTGCCCGCCTCTGCAGGGGGAAGCCCGGAAGCCTGGGCGTGTCCAGCAAGCATCTGCCGGAGGGCGTCGTTCTCCACGAACCCGTCGCCCCATTCGATTTCATAAGGCGTCTCCGGCTCCTGGTTCGGAGGCGGCGGATTGGCAGGGTCCGGGTTCTCCGGGTCTCCCTCGTCACTTAAATCGTAGGGATTGGACGGGGCAGGGGGGGCCGCTGGAGGTGGACTATCTGGGGAACCTGCCGGGGGCGGCGTACCGCCTCCGGTGCCTTCGCCCCCGGCATCGGGGTTCGCCTCTTCCCGCAGGAACCTATTATGGAATAATCTATTGTATATCATAAATCAGGGTTGTACTGTTCGATTTCGTGTTTTACCCACAGGAGCACTTCCCGCTGGGCGTCTCGGCGCATCGCGTCAAGGGGGTCGTAGGAGCCGGCGCTCCCTTGGAAACAAGGCAGGTCCGTTTGAAACTCCTTGCTCAAAATATCCAGGACGTACGGAGTAAAAGCCTCTTTCAGCGCGGCGCGGCGCCGGTTGAGCTCCTTCAAATAAGCCTGCTGTTCCTGGCTGGGCTCTTTTCCAAATAGAGAATCCATCATCTTAGGGAGAAACATTTTCATCATTGTAAACCATTCTGCTGTGCCGCCGCTGCGTTATTCTTCCCGGCATTGGACAACTGTTCCAGTAAAGCCGCCTGCCGCGCCTGGTCTTCTTTCTGCTGCTCGGCCTCTTCAAACGCCGCATTCTCGGAAGCGGACATAACGCATTTTGTGGGAGCCCCGGAACAATCCCACAGGAAGCGCAGTACCTGCCAGGGCTTCATGCGCCTGGCAATACTCGTGTCCCCCGTCACCTGGATAAACTTCGCAATGCCGTCCAGAACGCCTTCCATGCCGTAGCGCTGGAGCCGGTCGAACGCCTGGGCAATCTTCCCGACATACCGCGCCTGCGGGGTCCGCAACTCGTACTTCTCCCCGTCGGCCGACCGGATGAAAAACTCTTCGGGCGCTCCTTCCGGCAACGTAGCTCCTTCCTTGTTGCGGTGCATCAGGCAGACAATGCGGTGCATCATCACCTGGAAATCCTGTGAAAACTGGATGAAGGAAGAAAAGAAACAAATGATGCGCTCGGACTCGCGGGCATTCACCTCCGTTGCCGTCATCTGGCGGTCCACCTGGGAAACCACTTGTAGAATATCGTTGAAAAAAGCTTCTCGTATCGTCTCCTCCTTCTTGCCCTGTCGCTCCAGCAAAAACCTCACGTCCCCCACATCGGCCCAGGTGCGGGGGAGCTGCGTTCCGTACGCATCATCCGGCACAATCGTCTTTCCACCGGCGCGCAAATCAACCTGGTTGGCCATACTGGCCGTGATCAGCACGCTGGGAATGGCAGAGCGGCTGCCGGCTACGTCCATCACCCTGTCCATCAGCAGTGCGGAACAGATTTCCGGCAATACGGCCTTGCCTGGGGCAACCCCGTAAGGGGGGCATCCACCTCTCAGGAAGCGGGTCACCAGGAAGGGGAACTCATAAAAGCCTCCGTCAAAAACAATCTTCTTGTCCTCCTTGGCAATGTATACGTCCCGCCACTTGCGGAACTTCTCATTGACCAGATCGGAACCAAACTGCGCCTTCTTGTTGGGAACCACTACGTGAACAAACTCCATCCGTTCCGTGTAGCGCGTCTCCGCCTTGTTGTAAGCCTCCTGGATTTTCAAGGGAAGTTGTTCGAGGCCGAACAGCTCCGCCGCCTGGTTGGGCGTCAGCTTCAAGGTACGCACCAGCGTATTCACCTCGCCATGGGCCCCTTCGGCAATCGCATAGGTTCCGGTGGGCACGTGCTCAAAAATCAGCTTATTGTCCCTGGTCACGTCGGCAAACATGCAGCCGGTGCCCGTCAGGCAGCGGTCAAGATAAACCTCATGGGCCGCCGCGTAGAAATTGGAATCCGCCAGGGCGCGGTAGACGGCCTCCGTCGCTTTGGAATACCAATCATCCGCATCGGTGTAATCATCGTCTTCTCCCCTCGGCCGCAGGGAAAACCATTTCTGATCCATGGGCGTGATGAACAGCAAATGGGCGGAGGCCAGATTCAGCAGCGACTTGTAGGCCACCGGTGAAAACTCCGCCGTAGCAGTCATTCCGTCCACCGTATCGCTCTGACGGGCCTTGCTCTCCATGCGGGGCAGAATGCGCCGGCGCAACTCGTCCCAGTCCCCGGAATTGGTACTCATTTCCGTGAACAGGGCATCCGCCAGCCTCAACAGTTCATTGACATCTTCCATGATCAGTAACGGTAAAAAGTTTCAGCCCAGCGTTTTCCGCAGGCCGGCCAGGGAAGAAAGCGGATTGTTGCGGTTGGTCGTATTATTCAGCTTCAGCCGCCGGCGCGCGGCGGAGCTCACCGCGTCCTCCGCCTGGGAAACGTCCTTGGTCTCCGTGGTAATAACCTTCTGTTCCGGAGCATTTGCCATGGCATCGGCCATAGCGTTGGCTGCACTGGCCTGTTTCTTGGCTGCCTTGTTGGCGCCGTACCCGCCGAACGTGGCGATATTTGCCAGGGCTCCACCGATAGATTTCGAGCTCATAGTATTACTGGTTGAGGTTATAGGCATCCACGCCTTGAGCGATAGCGCGGGCAATGGCGCCGGGAGTATCGCGTAACAGGGAAGCGTCTCCGGGGTTGGACAAGAAACCGCACTCTACCAGCACGGCAGGAGGAATGGTCTTGCGGAGCACATACAGGCTGGTCTTGTTTGGCTTACAGGACCGGTCAGGACGTGCCTGTACATGGTCAGCGCGCCCCGGCATGAGCTTGCACAGCGGCCCGGCAATGGCTTTGGCCAATGCTTTGCCCCGCGCAGAATCCGTATAGGAACCGTCGTCGTGGTAATTGCGATGGTGGCAGACATGGGCCCCGCAGGCGGTAGCCGAACCAGCGGAATCACAGTGTAGGGAAAGGGAAATATCATAGCCTCCGGCATTGATGGCCCTGACGGTGGCGGCAAGGTCGTCGTCGTTATCCATGCGTGGAAAGTCAATGACGGTGACGGCGTGCCCCTGGGTCCGCAGCATGGGGGCGAGATGGTCCGCGATGGTCTTGGCCGTGGCGTGTTCTTCCAGGCCGTTGCCGCGGGAGCCGGTGTTATTGGCGTGTCCGATGTCTAAAGCGATATTCATAGTTATAACTTAATTTTGTTAGAAGTGGTTAGAACTGTATCCAAAATGGAAACAGTTCATTTCCTGGCGTATTGTTCGAGGTTGGAGAGGCGCATGTTGATCTCCGTGAGGGCCTTCGTCTGGGCGTCCATATAAGCGCGCATGTCGTGGTACAGGAAGCCACAGGCAATAAAGCCCACGAACATAACCAGTTCAGGCTTGTACTCTCTCAAGAGCGTCAGGTAAGCGCGGGCTTTAGTGCACATGATTCTTACTTTTTAAGGGCTTGAACAACGGGCGGCACGTCCGTCTTGGGCTGGGCCTGGGAATAGGAGATATGCCCCTGCTCAATGACGAGGCAGGATCCGTCCTTGCATACCTCGGTGCGGCCCGGCGTCACGTCTACGGAGTGCCCGCAGCCGGACAGGGACATTCCCCAGCCGCCAAGGATGGCGCCGGCTATACCCACCCCGGCCCAGTAGAGGGCCTTTTCCCACCAGCTAGACTTGCCGGCAGCCTTAATACCGAGGTAGTCCCGGACATCCCCCAGCGCATGCTTGCCGATAATGGGAAGGGCTTGTTCAGCGACAGCGAGCCATCCGTTCCGTTGAGCGGATGTCAGCCCTTCCCAAGAGAGGCAGGCTTCTTTCTGCTCTTTGACGTAGGCTATATACATTTCCTTGGCGATGGCCTCGGCATGATTGCATTGATTGTTAGTAGTCATTTGATTATGTTGTTATTGGTGAAGTATTTGAAAAACGCCACGGCGGCGGAATCCGTGATGATGAATTCCGGGTGGTCCGCAGACGTGAATGTCCGGCGCCCACCATCCGCATTGACGGCCTCAACCGTAAGGATCACCGCCTCTGTGGACTGGTAATTGTCTGCATCTCCAGTCGGCGCCTGGAATACCCAGTTGCACCGCACCCAAACCTGCACCGCTTGCCAGTCCTCACCCAGCCCCACCAGCGCGGCAACTACAGCCTGCATGGCCGGGGCTTGGTCGGCGGGAATATCGTCCTGCGTGTAGCTGTCGGTACGGGTGTACCCCTCCGCGTCCCGGTAAATGGCCGTCAGGGTGAAGTCCCCCCATTGTCCAGGCTGGGGGAATTGTATCTGTATTTCTGCGTTCATGATTTAAACGGTTCGTTGATGTCCACAAAATCCGCTGTGGACTCGGTTTCAATGGCGTTGCTTGTTATCGCTTCCAAAGCATAATAAACCGGGTTGACATTGCCCGGTTGGTAGTTGGTGCGCTCTGCGGTGCCCACAAAAAGACCAACAGAACCACCGGAAACTCCCAGTACATCTGAAACAATGCTGGAAAATCCTGGCCCCGTCTCAAAGGTTGTAACGCCGCGGACCGTAGCAATCTTCCAGAGTTGCTGATTGCTGCCGCCTCCGGTCAAGAGATACAATGCGCCGTAGGCATCCCCATAATCCCCCGCAATGTAGGAGCGTGGCGCATATTGCTGGTAGATGATCTTGTTGACGATGTAGGGTATTGGTTCATTACCAGATGCCGGGATAAAGCTGGTTGTGGTTTTAACCTTCCAGCGCTGCGTGGACTCGGTACAGTATATTTCACGGACACGGATTTCATAGCCGCTACGGGTGGTGTCGCGGACATTGGTAAAGGTAATATCCAGTATCTCCCCGGTATTGTATGCCAAGTCATTGCCGGGGATGATGCTATATGAGTCCAGGGTCAAATCTTTCCGTACTGTTTTGTTCCCTCTTCCGATACCAATGGCGAATTTGCCCGCTGCCGAGAGTTGCCAAGGCACGCTTAATCCCGCAAAACTGGAGTAGTTCCACTGGCCCACCGGCCCTATGAAATTGTGTACAACGGTACTGTGCGTATTGGCCGGGATGATCGTTTTTGCGTATTGGCCGGGTATGATTGCAGTAGAGGCTGCCGCCCCCGTAGCCGTAATGCTACCTGTGTCCAGATAGGTCCGCTGGGTATAGATGTTGGTCACTCCGGCCATGCCTGCGGCATACAGGCGGTTGACGGCCATCGTGTCCGTCGGAGCCCCGGCAGCCAGCGGGATATTGATGCCGCCATTGGCGTTGTGGGTTCCAGCGGTCGTCAATCCCCCAGCAAGTGTCATGTTGCCCGCCGCGTCCACCTGCGGGATGGCGGCAAGGGCCTGCTGGGCCGCAGTGGCAGCAGTGATCGCGGAAGTGGCTGAGGTTTCTGCATTGGTTTCCGCCGTTTTGATTCTGCCTTCCGCCTGGCCTATTTCCTCTTTGGCGGTTTCAGCCTGTTCGACAAGGGGCGTGATTGCCTCCATGGCTTCCGCTTGGGCCGTCTGCACTGCCTGCACGGCTTCCGTCTTTGCCGTTTCCACGGCTGTGACAGCAGCGCCTTGTGCGCTGGCTACCTTGTCCGTGGCGGTTTTCTGCGCTCGCCCCACAGCAAGAACGGAATCAGCTTGCTTGGCTTGTATGGCTGATACAGCTTCCTCTTTGGCCGCGCTGATCGTCTGTTCCCCGTTGCTGACCGTCTGCGTAAAATCTGAAACAATCCCTTCCACAGCCGCCTTAGCCTCATTGGCACTCCTGGCATCGTGGGCCGCATCAGCGGCGGACGTGCTGGCAGAGGCCGCGGCATTGCCGGCTTCTATCCGGGAGGCGTAAGCGGCGCCAGCATAGCCTTCCGCTTCCTTGGCTCGCTCTGCGGCGGTAGTGGCTGCTCCGGTTGCCGTCGTGGCTGCCTGACTCGCTGTTTCCGCGTCCGTGCGTGCCGCCTTGAAAGATTGGAGCGCATGGGCGGCGAAAGCCTGTGCGGCAGTGGTTGCCATCCATTCCATGCGGAGGCGCGTCGCTGCTTCCCCAGGCATTGCGACAAGCAAGGTCCGGTTCTTCATCGGCGCGTCTCCCGCCAACTGTTCAGCGCGGGAAATGCCGAGTACCGAAATATACCCGGAAAACAAAATCCTTTGGGAACCGTCATCCGTCTGCACCAGTACATTGTAAGACCACCTGCCTTCCGGAAGGGCGGGAAACGACAAAATCACTTCGTTGGATGCCTCCCCTTTCTCCATGGAAATCTCTACCACCTCATTATTGGCAGACACAATGCTTCCAGAAAAAATCACTCCATCCAGGGAGACGGCGTCCCCCTCCATATCCCGAAACAGGGCAGGGAAGGAAAACGGCGTATTCTCGATGCAGGAGAAATGTTCCGTGACACCCAAAAAATCTAACATGCCTCCGTCTTAGCACACATTTTTGCGGCATGAATACAACCGTAACTTGAACAAGCAAAAAAATCCGCCCCCTGCCGAAACAGGGAGCGGACCGAACTACAATGAATACCCTTGAAAGATGGTTAGGCTCCCGCGTGCCGCTCTTTGCAAAGATCCTGCTCGATAGACTTTTCATCTTTTCGGGTGGCCCCTTACATGCTAGCGTCGTCCGCTCGAACAACAGAAAGGTTCTGATACTTATCCGGGCGCACAATGGAAAACTTCATTTGATCCCAGGGAGAAAGGGCAAGGCGGCTCTTGACCCACATCGGACAAATTCGATTACCCTGGTCATCATACGGAAGCATGTTGGTGACAAGGAATTGAACATTCAGCATCGGATTCACTTTACCGTGCTCCAACACAGAAAACCCGTAATTCTTGTTCTTCTGTTCCTCCCACATGATCATCTGCGCCTTCATCGTGGACGAAATGGCAAGGCAGAGAGTATCGCCGGAAGCCTCGTCCCAGGCGTAATTCTCTTCCAGCATGCGCTTGGCCTCCACAATTTGGTCCAGAAGAAACCCGGCGGGGTTCTTGCTCCCATCCATCTTGAAATCGGCCGGAACAACCAAATTCGGATCGAGGGTGGTCAGCGTAGCCCCCGAATTGCCCGTGTAGTTGGGGGCGAGCATCCCACCGCAAACGCTGTCCGTAGTCTTGCGGATGCGGAACTTGCCCGGATTATCCGTATCCGGCACAACGCCAAGCAAAACCTGGTCAAGCAGCCTCTTGCCAGCCTTTTTCATCTCCGCGATAAAGTCGCTGATACTAAGTTCGAGATCATTCAAAAGAATGTTGTCAATATCATCCTTGTGAAGGGAATCGGCGTAGCGTTGCGGCTTGATCACGCGCTTGCCCATGGAAAGCTCGTGAGGACTGGCCTCCACAAACCGATTGCCAATCTCCTTGAACTCCGTCTTGCCCACATAGGGAATCTCCATATCCTTCCCTCTGCCGGGAAGAACGGAACAATAAGGTTCAAGGATAGATGTCACCTGCTGGATCTCGCGCCCGAAAATACTCGAATACTTCGTGCGGAGCATGTCTGCGATAGAAAGATTAAACTCCATGCCCCTGTCATCGCACGAAACGAGACAGGCATTATACAACCGCAACTTGAATAACAATGCCCGTAACTTGAGCAAGCAAACTACTTCAATCCGTCGGCAATCCTGGACATGGCATCATGCACATCCGCGGCGTCCGGACGGAAATACACACGCTCAATCTCTTCGGAGACGTGCCCCACGAAGAACCGGCATAAATCCGGCGACACTCCGGCCAGGCGCAGGACGGTTACCGCCGTTGCCCGCAAGCTATGGAAGCTCTTGGAGGCAAGCTTGTGGCGGTCCCCCTTCACCTCTGTAGGCTCGTCTTCCACGATGCCATGACGGCGGAGCAGGGAAGTGAACTCCGTGGAAAGCTTGTCTGAACGTCCCCCGGCCTGGGCGTGCTTCATGGCCGCCAGGGGGAAGACGAACTCATTGACCCGGCAGGCAAGCCTTCTTTCCAGCACTTCCCGCAGCGGATCGATGATAGGTTTGTTCATGCGGCGTCGGCTTTTCTGCGTGGTCATGAACAGGAAAGAGTGCTCCAGGTCGATTTGGTCCCATTTCAAGGAGGCAATATCTCCTAGGCGTTGGCCTCCCGTGTAGAGGCACACGCGCACCATGTCCGGCCATTCCCCCGGCATCACTGCCAGCAGACGTTTCACTTCGTCCAGCGTGAAGGCTCCCCTCAACTGCTTTTCCGCCTGATGGTCGGCTTTCGACGGCATCACTCCGCGGAACGGGTTGCGGGGAATGAGCTCCCGGTCAACCGCCACGTTGAATGCCCCTGAAAGGGTGGACACATACCGAATCACCGTCCCGGCGGAAACCCGTTCAAGTTCACGTTCCACAAAATCCTTCGCCATTCCCTTGTTCACAGCGGTGAGTACCATGTTGCGCCCGTCTCCCAGGAAATCGAGGAAGCGGCGCACAGCTACACCGTCCCGCTCAATGGCTCCACGCTTGTTTCTGCGGCCTTCCAGCCAGTCCAGCAGGAACTTTCCCGCGGACATTCCATTGCGGCCGGCTTTCAACGCAGCCGCACTCTCGCCGGCAATGGCCTTTACTTTCTCCAGGTCAAATACGCCGTAGCGGACTTCTTTCTCCATCTCTTCGGCCACCAGCCGGGCGCGGGCTTCGTTCTGCGCCATGGCTGCCCTTTTGTTGGTTCCAGGCAGCAGTGCCTTGGGGGCCACGTCAATGCCAGTGGTCTTGCGGAGTTCTTTGCCGTCCATGGAACGGACGACGGCTATCCATTTATTTCCTCGCTTGATGATGCCTGCCATAAGTCACTGTACAGTTTTTAAACCGTGTACAGCACACTGTACAGTTATCTTTTTTCTGACCACTTCCGACAGGTTCCCTTCAAAATAGAAAAAGCCTGATAAAATCAGGCTTTTTTCTTTCCACTTCCTCTTAGGAGTGGCATCGCGTACGGGACTCGAACCCGTGTTGCCCGCGTGAAAGGCGGGAGTCCTAGACCGCTAGACGAACGCGACTTTTAGGTTTGCAGGGACTGCGCGGCGAAGTAAATACTACCGGAGGCCGAAAGGCAAGAATTATTTGAATCTGAGTTTAAAAAAATCGTTATCTGCCTTCCGGAATGTGGGAATCGTCATAATCGTCCAGCCTGTGTTGCCAGAGGTAATACCGCGTCTGCTGGACAAGCACGCCGGAAAGAGCCAGCAGGGAGATGAGGTTGGGAAGGGCCATCAGTCCGTTGGCGCAGTCCGCAAACACCCAGACCAAGTCTATTTTGGAAACGCAGCCGGCAAAGACCGCCCCCACCCAGATGACGCGGTAGGGTTTGATGAGCCTGACGCCTCCCAGGTATTCCAGCGCTTTTTCCCCGAAGTAGGACCAGCCCAGGATAGTGGAAACCACAAAGGTAACCAGGCTGACCGTCAGGAGGGGGGAGCCCACATAAGGAATTTTACTGAATGCCAGGGTAGTGAGCCGGGGGCCGTCACTGGACGAAATATCCGGATGGGCGAGGATGCTGGTAGTCAGCACAATGCCCGTGAGTGCGCAGATGACCACGGTATCCCAGAACGGTCCGCTGGAAGAGATGAGCGCCTGCCGTACGGGGTTGCGGTTCTGTGCGGCGGCGGAAGCGATGGCGGCGGAGCCCAGCCCGGCTTCATTGGAAAAAAGGCCGCGGGCCACGCCGGTCCGCATGGCCGTCATGACGGCTGCTCCCACCACGCCCCCTGCGGCGGCTTCCCCCGTGAAGGCGCAGTCCAGAATGTACCGGATGGCCGGAAGAATGTAGTGCGACTGCACGGCCAGGATGTAGACACAGCCTATAATGTAAATTACCGCCATGAAAGGGACGAAGAAGGCGCATACCTTGGCAATGCTCCGGATGCCTCCCAGCATCACCAGGGCCGTCAGGATGGTCAGCACCGCAGCCGTTCCCCAGGAGGGAATGGCAAAGGCGTGGTGGAGCTGTTCCGCCGCGGCATTCCCCTGCGTCAGGTTGCCGATGCCGAAGGCGGCAATGGCCGTGAACACGGCAAAGGCTACCCCGAGCCATTTGCATTTCATGCCGCGTTCCAGCACAAACATGGGGCCTCCGCTCATGTTGCCGTCCTTGTTTTCCACCCGGTACTTGATGGCGAGTAGCCCCTCGGAATACCGCGTGGCCATGCCCAGTACGCCCGTCAGCCAGCACCAGAAAATGGCTCCCGGCCCTCCGGCGGCAATCGCCACCCCCACGCCGATGATGTTGCCCGCGCCGATGTTGGCGGCCAGGGCCACCATCAGGGAACTGAACGGGGAAATGTCCCCCTTGTCCGTATGGTCCTTCACAAAGTACAGTTTCAGGGCCTTGAGCAGGTAGCGCTGCGGAAAGCGCAGGATGATGGTGAGGTACAGGTGAGTGCCCAGCAGCATGATGAGCAGAGGCCATCCCCACAGAAAACTGCTGAAGGCGGACAGCCAGGTTGTGAGAGCGTCCCCGGTCTGGAAAAAGGCGTTTTGCAGGGCTTCAAGCATACCGGAAAGACTCTAAGGAAAAATGCTGTGGTGGCAAGTCCTTAAAACACGGGAAGGGCACGGAAAAACAACTTCTGCGGCTCCGGCGGCGGAAAGCCTTTTACAAGGGTGCGCTGGCTTCATTTGCCATGGAGAACGGCCCGGGCTGGTCCGGAAGCCAACTTCCATGTGATCCATGTGGAGGAATGCCTCAAGCCCCTCTGGCTTTCCTCATGCTGTTTAATGAAGAATGAAGGAAGGGATGATAGTTGCTTGTCTCCGGGGTCTGCGGTCTTTATCATAAGGCCCATGATGGGAGCGGCAGATGACGTTGCCCCATTGCCCGGCATGCGGGTGTCACGCCGCATTCCGGCCATCATCTTGAACCAAGGGAAAAAATGATTGTTTTTACGGAAGAAAAGAAGTTTACCAGGGAAAAAGTGCAGGAGCTGTTCCTGTCCGTTGGATGGATTTCCGGCCAGTATCCAGCCCGGCTGTACAAGGCCCTGATGAATTCGTCCACGGTATTTACCGCGTGGGATGGCGACCGGCTGGTCGGACTGGTGCGGTTGCTGGACGACGGCGAGCTGGTAGCCTACATGCACTATGTCCTGGTGCATCCTGACTATCACGGCAGGGGAATTGCGGGAAAAATGATGGAAATGGTCAAGGAGAAGTACAAGGACTACCTGTACATTGAAATCATGCCGGAGGAGAGCAGGAACGCCGCCTTTTATGAAAAGCATGGCTTCCATGCCATGGAAGACGGCGTACCCATGCAGCGGTGCAATTTTTCAGACAGGACTTAACGCCCGCGGCTGGACAGTCAATTTCCGGCAAGCGCGGAAGGCGGGGCGTTATTTCGTGTGGCCGGGATACAGTAAACCCGCGGGTATCCTTTCGGATCTTGGCTCCGCGGGTTTACCTTCTCATCCCGGATCAGCTCCGGAAAAGGTTCAGATTCAATTCCTTGATAATGGATTGAAGAGCTGCCTGGCCCTTGACGGTGTTTCCGGCGGGGTCCAGGGGTGGGGAGAAGGCCGCCATGGCCATCTTGCCGGGGACCACGGCCACCAGGCCGCCGCCCACGCCGGACTTGGCCGGAACGCCTGCCTTGTACATCCAGTCCCCTGTGGAATCATAGAGGCCGGACATGCACATTTCCGCGAGGATGGGAGAAACGTTCTCATCCTTCACCACCCGCTTTTTGCTGACGGGGTTGACGCCCCCGTTGGCATAGCAGGCGCCCATCAGCGCCAGCTGGGAGGTGGTGATGTTCAGGGAGCACATGCGGGTGTACAGGTCCACAATCATGGGCGGCGTATTGTAAAAATAGCCGTAGCTGTCCAACAGCCACGCGATGCCGCGGTTGTGCTGGTTGGTGGCGCTTTCCGACTTGTAAATCTCCTGGTTTACGGTCAGGGCCGTATTGGCGAAGTTGTTGAAATTATGGATCATGTTCGCCCATATTTCATCGGAGTCCGAACCGTTGACCAGGCTGACTGTCGCCATGGCCCCTGCGTTGACCAGGGGGTTGAGGGGTTTGCCGCCGTGCAGCTCAATCGCCATCACGGAGTTGAAGGGCTCCCCGGTGGGGTCTGCCCCGATCTTCGTGCGCAGCTCCTTCATTCCGATCAGATCCATGACGTAGGCCAGGTTGAAGGCCTTGGAGATGGATTCAATGGCAAAGGGCGTGTCCGCGGAGCCTGCGGTCAGGATATCTCCGTTGACAGTGACTACGGCAATCGCCAGCAAGTCTGAGGGGACTTGCGCCAGAGCGGGGATGTAGGAGGCGTTTTTGCCTCCCTGGACCGTTTTGGCGTAGGCGTACGCGTTGTCCACAGCCGTCTGGATTTGTTCTTTGGTGGGTATGTCACTCATGATATTATTGAAGGCTGAAATGATAAATTAATGATTGCCGTTCGTCTTTTCCCAACCGAAGGGCTCAAAGGCGTCTTCCGGGGATACCGGGCGCTTCCAGGACGGCTTGGCCATGGCCTGAATGATGAAGGGAATGCCGGCGAAGATGAAGGTTCCCACGACCAGCAGCAGAATATACATGGTGTTGCTGCCCACGGTGATCTGGTTCGGCGGGATGAAGCTGACCAGGAAGGCCGCCAGGCTGGCCAGGAAGCCGAGGCCGCCGACTACCCACATGCCGAAGGTCTTGCCGCCGGGAATCCGGAAGGTACGGGGCGTATTCGGTTCACGGTAGCGCAGATAGATGCCGGAGGCGAACATCAGCATGTACATGATCAGGTACAGGATGATGGTGAGCTGTGAAATGATCTGGTACGTGGACTGCACGGAAGGCATGATTACGAACATGACGGACAGCAGGGTGACGATGCCCCCCTGAATGAGCAGAATGCCCATCTGGACGTTGTTCTTGTTCCGCTTCTGCATCACGGGCGGCAGGTTGCCGGTCAGGCCCACCTGGAAAAGACCCTTGGAGGGGCCTCCCACCCATGCGGTTACCTGTGCCAGAACGCCCACAGCCAGGGCGAGCGCCAGAATCCAGTTCATCCAGCCGAGGCCGAAGAAGCTGAAATAGTCGTCATAGGAAATCAGCAGGCTCTGCACCAGGTTGATCTGGGAACCAGGAATGATGAAACCGATGGCGAGCGTGCCGAAGACGAAGATGACCACCGTAATGATGGCGGAAATCAGAATCGCCAGCGGATAATTGCGCCCGGGGTTGCTCACGTCCTTGACGTGCACGGCGGACATTTCCATCCCTGCGTAGAACAGGAAGATACTGGCTGCCAGCACCAGGTTGTTGAAATTGCTCATGTCCGGGATCATCTTGTCCCAGTTCATGTCCAGCAGCACGGGGTTGCCTCCGGCCCAGTAGCTGATGCCGAGGAGAATCAGGATGGCGCCCGGAATGATGGTGCCGATCATGGTGCCCCACTTGGTGACGCCTGCGGAGGTCTTCATGCCGCGCAGGTTGAGCAGGGTGGCTCCCCAGTACACGCACAGCACCACGATGAGCACATACCATTTATTGGCGGCAAGCGCTTCATCCCATCGCTGTCCGGGTCCCATAAAGGCCAGGGAGACGGCGGCGAAAGTCAGTACGGTCGGGAACCAGATGGTACTCTCAATCCATTGGAGCCAGATGGCCAGGAAACCCAGCTTTTTGCCGAAGGCTTCACCCACCCACCGGTAAACGCCGCCCTTCTGGGGCCATCCGGTGGTGAGTTCCGCCGCTACCAGGGAGACGGGCACCAGGAAAAAGGCCGCGGCAAAAATATAATAAAAGACGGAACTGAGTCCGTACGTGCTTTCCGCCGGCATGCCGCGCAAGCTGACAATGGCGGAGACGTTAATCATGGCGAGCGTAAACACCCCCATGCGAACGGCGGATTTTACCGCCGGAGCGTTATTGGTTGTTGCGGGTCCTGTTGGAGAGATCCCTGATTGAGTCGTATTATTCATTGGTTTATTCCGGGTTGAGAATTGGGACGGCGTATAGAAATGCCGACACCGACCTTATCTGAACGACCATCAGGAAGGCTCTTTCGTTGAAAGGATGGTGTAAATGGATTTGTAAAGTCTG
>ENA-OWOF01000404-OWOF01000404.1-gut-metagenome-genome-assembly--contig:-NODE-404-length-15484-cov-5.359058_pt1 | contig 15484 bp, 10 predicted proteins | sample MGYA00248255_ERZ651790 | MGnify/ENA primary metagenome ERZ651790 (study PRJEB26908, sample SAMEA4031711) | gut metagenome | biome: gut; feature: normal infant; material: stool | place: China | collected 2015...
ATCTTTTGAAGATAAAAGTAGCGTAGATAAAACCACATAACTGAAAGATGAATTTACACACAAATTTGGACTTGACTTTATAGTTGCTTGCTGACCTACTATTTACCTGCTTTGTCGCTTTTTCGTAGGTCTTTTTCTTGCTTCTTGCTTGATTATGAGTGCCCTATGCTGGCAAAAGACCTATTAAATACTTTAACATTGCTTTTTTCGTAGGTCTTTCAATCCTCAACTTGCCATAACTCCTGCAAAACAACCTACTCAAACCACAATCTATGTAGTTTTAGTATGTCTTACTCATGTCAACTGCTTTGCATGACTGTTATTATTGAGTGCTGGTTTATTGGCAATTCTGATTTTGGACTTCTTTGCGTCCCCACTCCGCTTCAACGTCCAATCCGCCACACTATGACCACTCCAGCTAACAAATAAATAAGTCCGGGATGCATTTTATAATAAAAAAACACATCCCGGACATTTATTAACATTTTATTCACTTACAAGCTCTGTATTCTGCGTTTCAATGCTCTTGCCAGCACCGTTAATCGTCAGATATAAAAGCCCTATTCCAATAAATATAAGCAGCAGAACCACAATCATATATACAACACCTATTCCTAACGACTCTGAACCCATCTGGCTTAAATCCCATCCAAACCAGCCTGTTGGCACATTATAATTAAGAAAGTTGTATGGTGCCGTCATTGTGTCATACCACCTAACCCCAAGTACTGCAAGTATGTATACAAAACCCACATAGCAAAGCGGTGGTATAACCGCGTATATTGCATATATCTTTCTTGCTTTAAATCCTTTATCAAATATAAGAAAATCTGCTATTGCAAATACTGGTCCAATCAGATGTACGCCAAGGCTTCCTGCGTGATTATGAAGATAAGCACCAATAAGACCATCATCTGACGTAGGTCCAAGAATAATCATATACACCAGACATGTCAGTGTAATTGAGAGCGTCATAAGAAACTTGAGCATATATAATCTATTATTCTTATAATCTTTTCCCGTAACAAGCAATATCATGTCCAACACAATAAATACCACCAGCACAATATCAAGTGCCACATTAGAAAGTGTTGTAAAAAATGTGAATGACATAATGCTGTCAATTGTAAACATGAGTCCATACACCGAAGCAATCAGTGATACTGCCTTAAAAATAATACTTGTAATCAATCTTTTCCTGTCTAATATCTTGTTATCCAATTTGAGCCTCCAATTATTTGATTCTCGAATTATAATATATATTAGTTTGATTATCAAGTTATTTATACAAAATATCTATGTATTCAATCAGCCTGTTATACGAATCTTCGTCTGTCTTATATTCTGCTCCATTCCATTCTACCCTGCCTGCAAGCACAATATTATTGGCTATTCCATCTTTATAATAAGTTATTCTATAACTCCAACCATTAGTACGTGGAAACTTTTTTGCGGTAAGATTCATGTTTTTAACCAGTTCAATAATCTGTGTCCTCTGTTCCTCATCTGGTGTTATCTCTTTACCATTACCTCCGCACATTATTGTCATCTTATCATATCCACTAAGGTCAATATTGACCACCTGTTTTGAAGTACTGATTATTACATATGCACCAATTCCCGCAAATGCTAATAATAAAACAATTCCTGCTATTATTTTAATATTTTTTCTTTTCATACGCCCCTCCTTTTGGACTTTTTCCATGTCACTCTCCGCTTTCCCTTTCTATTTATATATACGAAACACTTTCCAGAATAGTTTGCACATTTACATACATATTTTATATATCAATACTTAATTCCACTCACAAAAAGAAAAAACTCCCGCAGGGACAAGCCCTGCGGGAGCAATCATACACTTTATTCAAGCTGTATATTAAATTACTTGTAAAGTTCAACTAACTTCTGAAGATGCTCATATCTTTCCTTAGCAACTTCCTCAGACTTAGCGAAGAGTCTCTCAGCTCTTTCTGGGAATGGCTTAACAAGTCTTGTATAACGAGCCTCGTTATTAAGGAATTCCTGATATGATCCATCACCTTCCTTAGATGTAAGTGTGAATGGATTCTTTCCTTCAGCCTTAAGTGCTGGGTTGAATGAGAAGAGGTTCCAGTAACCAGCCTTAACAGCCTTCTTCATCTCATCCTGGCAGTGGTTCATACCACCCTTAGCGATACCGTGAAGTTCGCAAGGAGCGTAACCAATGATAAGTGATGGTCCGTTGTAAGCCTCTGCTTCCTTGATTACCTTAAGAGCCTGAGCCATGTTAGCACCAAGAGCAATCTGAGCTACATATACATAACCATACTGCATAGCGATTTCAGAAAGGCTCTTCTTTCCGATTTCCTTACCTGCTGCAGCGAACTGGCAAACCTCACCGATGTTAGAAGCCTTAGAAGCCTGTCCACCTGTGTTAGAATACATCTCTGTATCGAATACCATAACGTTAACGTTCTCACCAGAAGCAAGTACGTGGTCTAATCCGCCGTAACCGATATCATAAGCCCATCCATCACCACCGAAGATCCATACAGACTTCTTAGCAAGGTAATCCTTCTTAGCTAATACCTGTGGAGCTGTTGGACAACCATCTGCAGCTGCCTTCTCTAACTCTGCAATAAGAGCTTCTGTAGCTGGTGTGTTAGCTTTAGTATCATCCTTAGTCTCGATGTACTTAGCTGCTGCTGCCTTGAACTCAGCAGATGCCTTATCAGATGCAGCCATCTCTTCGATCATCTCGATAGCCTGCTCTCTGATGTACTTCTGACCAATATACATACCTAAACCATGCTCAGCATTATCCTCGAATAATGAGTTACACCAAGCTGGACCCTTCTTAGAATCCTTGTTTACTGTATATGGTGAAGTAGCAGCTGGGTTACCCCAGATAGAAGAACAACCTGTAGCATTAGAAATGTACATCTGCTCACCGAATAACTGTGTAATTAATCTAGCATATGATGTCTCTGCGCATCCTGCACATGAACCTGAGAATTCAAGTAATGGCTGGTTGTACTGAGAACCGATTGGAGTTTCAACAAGTGCTGGCTTGATTTCCTTCTTACCAACGTTAGCAACGAGGTAATCAAATACAGGCTGCTCAGCTGACTGAGATTCCTGTGGAACCATCTTAATAGCTTCTCCTGCCTTAGGACATACAGTAACACACTCGCCACATCCCATACAATCTAAAGGAGATACAGACATTGTATACTTCATAGTTGTATCTACAGCATGCTTAGAATCTGCAAGCTTGATGTTTGCTGGAGCTGCTGTAACTTCATCAGCTGAAAGAATAAATGGTCTGATTGTTGCATGTGAACAAACAAATGCACAGCTGTTACACTGAATGCAGGCTGCTGGATCCCACTCAGGAACCATAACGGCTGTTCCTCTCTTCTCGTATGCAGAAGCACCTGTTTCGAACTGACCATCAGCGCAATCCTTGAATGCTGAAACTGGAAGGCTGTCACCATCCATCTTAGAGATTGGCTCAAGAAGATCGTTAACTAACTTAACAACTTCTGGACGTCCTGTCTTAGCTTCCTTAGGAGCATCAGCTTCTGGATTAGCCCAAGAATCTGGAACTTCTACCTTATGTATAGCATCTACACCGGCATCAATAGCCTTGTAGTTCATCTCTACTACAGCATCACCCTTCTTAGAGTAAGACTTCTTAGCAGCTTCCTTCATGAACTTAATAGCATCATCGATAGGCATTACATCAGCTAACTTAAAGAAAGCAGACTGTAAGATTGTGTTAGTTCTCTTACCCATACCGATTTCGATAGCCTTATCAATGGCATTGATTGTGTAAAGCTGAATCTTGTTATCATAAATGTACTTCTTAGCTTCAGCGTTAAGATGATGTCCTAATTCTTCATCTGTCCACTGGCAGTTGATCATGAATACTCCGCCTGGCTTAACATCCTGTACCATCTTCATACCCTGTGTAACATATGCTGGGTTATGACATGCTACGAAGTCAGCCTGATTGATGTAATATGGACTCTTAATTGGGTTATCACCAAATCTTAAGTGAGAAATTGTGATACCACCTGTCTTCTTAGAATCATACTGGAAGTATGCCTGGATGTACTTGTCTGTGTGGTCACCGATAATCTTAGTAGAGTTCTTGTTAGCACCTACTGTACCATCTCCACCGAGACCCCAGAACTTACATTCCTTAGTACCAGCAGCTGAAGTAATTGGAGCTGGCTTAACTTCTGGAAGTGAAAGGTTAGTAACATCATCAACGATACCGATTGTGAATCTGCTCTTAGGAGCATCCTTCTCTAATTCCTTATATACAGCAAAGATAGATGAAGGTGGTGTATCCTTAGAACCAAGACCATATCTGCCACCAACTAATGTGATGTCGTTAAGTCCTGCTTCACGAAGTGTTGTAGCAACATCAAGGAAAAGAGGCTCACCGAGAGAACCTGGCTCCTTTGTTCTGTCAAGTACAGCAATCTTCTTAGCTGTCTTAGGAATAACCTTTAATATAGCTTCTGATGACCATGGTCTGTAAAGTCTTACCTTAACAAGACCAACCTTTTCACCCTTAGCTGTAAGGTAATCAATAACTTCTTCTACTACGTCGTTAACAGAACCCATAGCGATGATTACTCGCTCTGCATCTGGTGCACCATAGTAGTTAAATAATCCATAATTAGTACCGAGCTTCTCGTTAACCTTGTTCATGTACTTCTCAACTACTGCTGGAAGAGCATCATAAACTGAGTTACAAGCCTCTCTGTGCTGGAAGAAGATATCACCATTCTCATGTGAACCACGAGCTGATGGATGATTAGGATTAAGAGCGTGTGCTCTGAATTCTTCAACTGCATCCATTGGGCACATATCCTTAAGATCTTCGTAATCCCACTCTTCAATCTTCTGAATCTCGTGTGATGTACGGAAACCATCAAAGAAGTTAAGGAAAGGTGTTTTTCCTTCAAGTGCTGCACAGTGAGCTACTGGAGAAAGATCCATAACCTCCTGTGGGTTAGTTTCACAAAGCATTGCAAAACCTGTCTGACGACATGCATATACATCTGAATGATCACCAAAGATGTTCAATGCATGTGATGATACTGTACGGGCAGATACGTCGAATACGCATGGGAGCTGCTCACCAGCTATCTTATACATATTAGGAATCATAAGTAAAAGGCCCTGTGAAGCTGTAAATGTTGTTGTTAATGCACCTACACCTAAAGAACCATGAACTGTACCTGCAGCACCAGCCTCTGATTCCATCTCAACTACCTTAACAGTACTGCCGAAAATATTCTTTCTTCCGGCTGCTGACCACTGGTCAACATAATCTGCCATCGGGCTTGATGGTGTGATTGGATAGATACCAGCAACTTCTGTATATGCATAAGCTACATGTGCAGCGGCTGTATTACCATCCATAGAATGTTTCTGTCTTGCCATTATAAATATTTCCTCCTTAAGAAAATTTAGGCGGCATAAATGTACCCGATATAAATAACCAGATATACATTATACGTCCCTACATATTACTTAATATTTTATTATCTTTATTCCCAAAAGTAAAGGCATAAATGTGAGATTTCATGCTTATTTCATTATTAAAATCAATACAATGCCATTAAAAACTGGACTTTTCCAATGTCCAAGCATCGGAAAAGTCCAATTACACGATTTACTTATTCTTATTATTACTACATTTTATTACTAAACCATTATATTAATCGTCTTCACCCTGAAGTGCATCATAACCTGATTCTCCGGTTCTTACCTTTACTACATCCTCAACATCATATACAAAAATCTTACCATCACCGATATGACCTGTATAGAGAGCCTTCCTTGTAGCATTGATAACATCCATTACAGGAACTGAAGATATTACCATCTCAACCTGTGTCTTAGGAAGAAGCTGGATATCCATTGGAACACCTCTGTAATATTCAGGAGCACCCTTCTGTGTACCACATCCAAGAACCTGTGTAACTGTCATACCTGTAACTCCGATATCGTTCATGGCCTTCTTGAATCTCTCGAATCTCTCCTGCTTCATAAGAATCTCAACCTTGGTAATCTTCTTGCCATCACCTGCATCAGATGTCTTAACAAGAGCAGGTACAGAAGCTTCCATTGATTCTGAACCGATTACATCAACATCACCATCAACAAAGTCCATACCACCAAATTCGAATCCTGCATAAGCACTTGAAAGGCCATGCTCCATAATATCAAGGCCTCTGATTTCTTCTTCCTTAGAAGCTCTGAGTCCGATTGTAGCCTTAATTACTGTGAACACAATCACCATGCATACAGCTGCCCATGCTGCAACTGATACAAATCCTAATAACTGAAGCCCAAGCTGTGTGAATCCACCGCCATAGAAAAGACCTTCGCCCTTAATTGAACCACCTTCTAAAGCAATTGCATATCCTGGAGCTGAACTTGTTGCAAAAAGGCCAACAGCAATTGTACCCCAGATACCATTCATCATATGTACTGCTACAGCACCTACAGGATCATCAACATGAAGCTTGTAGTCAAGAAGCCATACGCCGAATACTACTAAAAGGCCAGAAACAATACCTATCATTGTTGCACCAAATGCATCTGTTACATCACAAGGAGCTGTTATACCAACAAGACCTGCAAGTGAAGCATTTAAACACATTGAAACATCAGGCTTACCATATCTTATCCATGTGAATATCATACATGTTACTGTAGCTACTGCAGGAGCAACTGTTGTTGTAAGGAAAATAGAGCCTAAATCTTCAATTGTTGTTGCTGCTGCACCGTTAAATCCATACCAGCCAAACCACAGAATAAATACACCAAGTGCACCAAGTGGAATATTGTGTCCTGGGAAAGCATTTACCTTTATAACCTTACCATTAGCATCCTTTTCAAACTTACCAATACGAGGTCCAAGAATCTTAGCGCCAATAAGAGCTGAAATACCACCAACCATGTGAATACAACAAGAACCTGCAAAATCATGGAAGCCTAACTGTGCAAGCCAGCCACCGCCCCAGATCCAGTGAGCTTCTATTGGATAGATAAGTGCTGAGATAACTGCTGAGTATACACAATATGATAAGAACTTTGTTCTCTCAGCCATGGCACCTGAAACAATAGTAGCTGTTGTAGCACAGAATACTAAGTTAAATACGAAACTAGAAAAATTAAAATCTTTGTAAGCTGTGAAGATATCAAAACCAGGCTTTCCAATAAAACCAAGTAAATCCTCACCTAATAAGAAACTGAATCCAATAAGAACGAACATTACTGTACCAATACAGAAGTCCATCAGATTCTTCATAATAATGTTACCTGAATTCTTTGCTCTTGTGAATCCTGTTTCTACCATTGCAAAACCTGCCTGCATCCAGAAAACAAGAGCTGCACCTATAAGGAACCACACACCGAATAATTCGGCATCTACTGCTGATAAAATCTCTTGCATAACCATTTCCTCCCTAATCAGAAATTCTTTTTAATTTAATTGCCGGTAACAGAGTTGATCAGGTTCTGTACCTGATTAAACAGAATGCAAAAAAGGCGTGCAGGCAGTTTTCCCAAACTGCTTACACGCCTTTGTGTACATCACTGTTCAATTCATGCTGTTAATTATACTCGCCATTTTCAATAATTATTGAAAAAATCGGACATTTTTATTGACTTTTTAATTTTTTCTTAATAATATTTTAATAAATAAACTTTTAGAGGAGACAATTTATGAAACATATGATACAGCCATTTGGAATTGACATGCATAAAAATGTTCTTACAGACACAAAAGCAGTTAAGCATATGCATTTTTACGAAGCAGATAAAACTAATACCATCCTTAACATCTCATTTATTCCATCATCCACTACAGAATGGATAATATGTTACAACGATAATAATGACATCTCTGAATTCATATGTATCGGATGCCAGAACATATTTACAACACTTTCTCTTAAAGAATTTGACCACTATTTCGGGATAAGATTCGACAACACTGGCTGCTACTTTAATAAAGGCTGTGATATTAAGACTTATCCCGTCAACATTACAGACAATATATTCCGTTATGAGCCAGCCCCTCAATCGTATGAGATGCAGCTAATAAAGGATTTTCACAATTCTTCATCCTTTAAAGACAGAATTACACTTTTTAAAGCATTTGTTACAGATTGCAAGACCTTCTGCCCTGTTTCTGAAAATATTGAGAAACTTAACAGACTTATATATTCAGGTGCCGGTACTGTTGCAGAATTATCAGCAGAATCAGAATATTCTGTAAGACATATATCAAGGCTTTACAACGAAGTCTATGGTATTGGTGCGAAGGATTTTATCAAAATGTACAGATTCCAGAATGTCCTTGCAGCCATAATTGCTGACCCAGAACGTGATAACAGCTTCTTTATTGAAGGTGCAGGTTATTCGGATCAGGCACATTTCCAAAGAGAATTCAGGACATTTATGGGAATGACTCCTAAGAAGTACATAAAACTTATCAAGAATTTCTGATATACATGCTAAAACAGGTGACAATCTTCACAATCAGACTGCCACCTGCTTTTCTTAATCTCCACCAGTTAATATAAAATCACTCATCACTGTATTACATATATCCATGCCATATTCAGTAAGCCTTAACATATCTGCCTGCTTTACAAGAAGACCTTTATTAATATTCTGTTCTGTCTCTTTAGCATAAACATCATTAATTGAAACTCCAAACCTGTTCTGAAAATCCTTCACATCAACTCCTGTAACCTTTCTTAGTCCAAGAAACATGAATTCTTCCATTGCATCTTCTTTAGTCAGTATTTCAATATTTTCATGAAGTTTTCCTATATCACCGTTAAGCTCTATATACTTCTTGACATCTCTTATGTCGGAATACCGCACATTCTCTGTAAATCCTGCTGCCGAACACCCAAAGCCATAATACTCTCCTCTGTTCCAATACAGAAGATTATGCCTGCATTCGAAGCCCGGTCTGCTATAATTGGATATTTCGTATCTTTCATACCCTGCATTTCCAAGAATCTGCTTCGTTATATGGTACATGCGCCTGTCCTCTTCCTCATCAGGAACCGGCGGAAACTTGTCAATATTATCAGCCAGATAAGTGCCTTCCTCAAGAATAAGGCTATACGCCGATATATGCTCCGGCTGTAATGCCGTCACCTTGTCAAATGTATTTTCAAGAGTTGCTTCAGTCTGCCCCGGAATAGCCGACATAAGGTCAACATTAATATTATTAAATCCTGCAGCCCTTGCCAGTCTGAAGCTTTCCTCAAACTGTTCAAATGTGTGTATTCGCCCAAGCATTTTTAATTCATTATTATCAGCAGACTGTAAGCCAAAGCTTAACCTGTTCACTCCTGCGGCTCTGTATTCTGAAAGCCTGCTTTCATTAACTGTTCCCGGATTACATTCCATTGTTATCTCAGCATCATCCAAAACATCAAAACAATCCCTGACAGCAGCTAATATGTCAGCTATACAGCCATCAGGCAGTACAGACGGAGTACCTCCGCCAAAGAATATGGATGTTATCTTATCTTTTACCTGCCCATCTGCTGTATTTCTGATTTCATTAATAAGTGCCTTAGTGTAAGCATATTTTACAGCATCACCAGCCGGAGCAGACAGAAAGTCACAATATATACATTTGTGTACACAAAAAGGGATATGTATATATATCCCTTTTTCATATGTTTTATTCATCATCTAACTTTAATACGCTCATAAACGCCTTCTGTGGAATCTCTACATTACCAATCTGGCGCATACGCTTCTTTCCTTCCTTCTGCTTCTCAAGAAGTTTCTTCTTTCTTGAGATATCACCACCGTAACATTTTGCAAGTACATCTTTTCTGAGTGCCTTGACAGTTTCTCTTGCAATTACCTTGCTTCCGATAGCTGCCTGAATAGGAATCTCAAACTGCTGTCTTGGAATCTCTTCCTTGAGCTTCTCACACATTTTACGGCCTCTCTCCTCAGCATTGCCGGCAAATACAATGAATGAAAGTGCATCAACTTCTTCTTTGTTAATAAGAATATCAAGCTTGACAAGCTTAGAACGCTCATACCCCTTCATCTCATAATCAAATGATGCATAACCTCTTGAGCGTGATTTAAGTGCATCAAAGAAATCATATATAATCTCATTAAGAGGAAGGTCATACTTAAGCAGTGCCCTTGTCTGCTCAATATATTCCATTCCATTATATATGCCTCGTCTTTCCTGACAAAGCTTCATAATAGGTCCGACGAATTCTGTTGTAACCATAATCTCGGCACTTACCATAGGCTCTTCCATATAATCAATCTCAGAAGGGTCCGGCATATTAGACGGATTAGTAAGGTCAATTACATCTCCGTTCGTCTTGTGAACCTTATATATAACGCCCGGTGCGGTTGTTACAAGGTCAAGATTATATTCTCTCTCAAGTCGTTCCTGTATAATCTCTAAGTGAAGAAGTCCTAAGAATCCACATCTGAAGCCAAATCCAAGTGCAATAGATGTCTCCGGCTCAAACTGCAGGGCTGCATCATTAAGCTGCAGCTTTTCAAGTGCATCTCGTAAATCCTGATACTTGGCGCCATCTGCCGGATATAATCCGCAGTAAACCATAGGATTAACCTTCTTGTAACCAGGAAGCGGCTGCTCACATGGTCTGTCATTATCAGTAACTGTATCACCAACTCTTGTATCTCTTACATTCTTGATACTTGCTGTAATATAACCAACCATTCCTGCTGTAAGCTCATCGCATGGAATAAAACGGCCTGCACCGAAATATCCAACCTCAACGACCTCTTCTACAGCTCCCGTTGCCATCATTCTTATCTTAGTACCCTTCTTGACAGTACCTTCTTTAATTCTTACAAATATGATAACACCCTTATATGCATCATATAACGAATCAAATATAAGCGCTGAAAGTGGTGCGGAAGCATCTCCTGATGGTGCCGGAATCTTAGTTACAATCTGTTCAAGAACCTCTTCAATATTAATTCCGTTCTTAGCTGATATAAGCGGTGCATCCTGTGCCTCTATTCCTATAACATCCTCAATCTCTTCAATAACTCTTTCAGGTTCTGCACTTGGAAGGTCAATCTTATTAATTACAGGAAATACATCAAGATCATGGTCTAATGCAAGATATACATTAGCAAGTGTCTGTGCTTCAATTCCCTGTGCCGCATCTACTACAAGTATAGCACCATCACAGGCTGCAAGTGCTCTTGATACCTCATAATTAAAGTCGACATGTCCCGGAGTATCAATAAGATTGAATATATATTCCTGTCCATCTGATGCCTTATATACAGTTCTTACTGTCTGTGCTTTAATTGTAATTCCTCTTTCTCTCTCAAGATCCATGTTATCAAGAATCTGCTCCTGCATCTCTCTTGATGTGAGAAGTCCGGTTTTTTCAATTATTCTGTCAGCCAGTGTTGACTTGCCATGATCAATATGTGCAATAATACAAAAATTTCTTATGTTCTTCTGATTAATTCCTGCCATTAATATAACCCCGCTTGTTTTAAATAATCTTTTATGCCATCTGCTATGGCTTGTGCTGTCTTAGTTTTATCAGTTGTTACTTTCTTTAAATCTGATACATTAGTTATAAAACCCATGTCTATTACTGTGCTTGTACATTTGCTATGAGCGTTAATATAATAATTATCCTTTGCATCTCCAACTGTACCGGTTTTCACTCCACGATTCTTAATTCCAGTACTTTTTTCCATGCTCTTAAGAATAATCCTTGAAAGCTCTGCTGCCTCAACAGGCTTTGTCGTGTGAATATAACTCTCCGCACCGGAAACTGATGTATCTGCATTATATGAATTCATTCTAAGTGACACACATATATATACTTTTGACGAATTACATATCTTTACACGTTCTTCGTCTGTAACATCCCTATCTGATGTTCTTGTCATGACAACCTCAATCCCATCGGATTCAAGCTTTGACTTAATATCAAGAGCCATTTCAAGATTTATATCCTTTTCCTTCCTGCCTGATGACGACACTCCAGTATCCTTTCCACCTTTTGATGGATCAAGACAGACTACAGCCTTTGAAGACGCCCCTTTAGATTCAACATTCTTATTATCATTAAGATATCCACTTGTTCTGGTTTCGCTCTCGGTTTCTTTGCCAATAACGTTTCCCTCACTTACAGTATCCTTAAAAAAATCATTATACACCATTAAAGTGATAACCAGCAAGCAGACAAGCGTAGCCAGTCCGAATAATTTATCTATTCTAAATGTTTTACGATGTTTCATTATAGTACCCCATTAATATTTCTTGTACTATTGTCCATAAGGAAGGGGTAAATGTCAACAACTTTTAACCATTTCTTTTCTTAACTGACGCATTATTTTCTTTTCAAGCCTTGAAATATATGATTGTGAAATTCCTAACATATCAGCAACCTCTTTCTGTGTCTTTTCTTCTCCATCCTCTGAACTCAAACCAAATCTCAAATCAACTATTATTCTTTCACGCTCCGGAAGCTGGTTTATAGCCTTTTTAAGCATTTTGCACTCAACCTCTGTTTCAATATCCCTATATATAATATCCTCATCCGTTCCAATAATGTCTGACAACAGAAGTTCATTACCATCCCAGTCAACATTAAGCGGTTCATCAATTGACACTTCTGCTTTTATCTTACTGTTTCTTCTAAGATACATAAGAATTTCGTTTTCTATACACCTTGATGCATATGTTGCAAGCTTGATATTTTTATCCTTATCATATGAATTAATTGCTTTGATAAGCCCTATTGTTCCAATTGATATCAAATCCTCTACACCAACCCCTGTATTGTCAAATTTCTTCGCAATATAAACAACAAGCCTTAAATTATGTTCTATCAGGGTGTGCTTTGCTTCAGCATCAGAAACTGTCCCCAGTGCTTCTATTGCGTTCTGTTCCTCACTTGCCCCAAGTGGTGCCGGCAATATATCTGTCCCACCTATATAATGTACGTCACCCTGCTTTAATAAACAAAAATTCTTTATAGAAGGCATTACCTTAAACTGAAAATGATCCGCCATCGCAACCTTTACTACCATATTTCTATCCATCCTTTTATTTTCTTCAAACTTCCGATTCTTCTACATAATCATGTCCTTCCCCAAAAGGGCATGATAATCCCCATTCTTATTAATCTGCCTAAGAGACATACCTATAGCCGCATGCTCCCTTTTCACAACATTTTCTCCCTCGTATATATGTATATAATCTGCTGTTATGATTTCCATCATCCCACCTGAATTTCCCACACTGTTATATGGAATCAGATGATATCCAAGCTTTTGTAAGTTATCTATGTCACTGAGAATATCGTTGAAATACGTTCTTTCAACCACTGTAACAGGTCTTTTCCCAACATAATCAATATGGCTGTTGCCTGTATCAATTATTGCGTCCATTTCAAATTCCCGTTCCGCTACGCCAATCACAATGTGTCTTTTCAAACCATCTGTTATCCTGATAGTTTTAAGTGTCTTAAGCACAATGACAACAACTATAACCGTCACAGTAAGAAAGATTACAAGCTCACTGTCAGACAGAATTACATTTCCAATAAAATACCCTGCAAATGTGTACTTTAACCAATGCATTATCCCACCTGCAAAAAGTGCAATAAGAATCATTCCTGCACCTGCTTTCAACAGATTCCTCATATAAAGCTTTAATTGTTTTGATGTTTTCTGCTTAAAGTCTTTAGTACCGGAAAGCATTATCATAGCCATGATTAATGTTACCGGGACATATGTAATAAACTTTTCAAGCAGTGCAAATCTTAGTGGAATACACACACATATGACAGCCCATACAGCTCCTAAAGTGGCAGAAATAATCATTCTGGATATTCTGGCAGAAAATTTAAATATCCAGTCTGTTATAAGCAGCACGCACAGGTTTGCCACAAGGTTTATTCCAAACAGAACATCTGCATATATAACCGTTTCGTACATCACCTCCTTGTTTTGAATCCGTTTCTTTGTTACAAGTGGAATTATATACGACATATCATGCAAAATTTGTCAAAACAACAGAGTGGGCACAAAAAAACACCGCCAGCAAACTGACGGTGTTAAATATACTTATATTAAATTATTACTTCTTATTCTTCTGTAAAAATGTTGGAATTGTGATTCCTCTGTCCTTAACCTGTGGTGTAACAGGTGATGGCTGCTTAAGTCCTGGAAGCGGAGCATCATTTGATGCCGAAGATGTTCTTGCTGCTGGCTGTGAATATGTATACTGTGGCTTAACATTAACAGTTGGTCTTGTTGCCTGTGCCATACCTGCAAATCCTGCCATAGCCTTATTAACATTACCGTCCTCAAGACCTGTTGCGATAACAGTAATTGTAGCCTGATCTGTAACGCTCTCATCATACATAGCACCAAAGATAATGTTAGCATTATCTCCTGCAAGTTCCTGAACATAGCTTGCAGCTTCATTAGCTTCGATAAGACTGATATCACCTGAGATATTGATGATAACATGAGATGCACCCTCAATAGTTGTCTCAAGAAGTGGGCTTGTAACAGCCTGCTTAACTGCTTCGATAGCCTTGTCATCGCCTGTAGCTGTACCGATACCGATATGTGCAACACCCTTGTCCACCATAACAGTCTTAACATCAGCAAAGTCAAGGTTAATAAGACCTGGTACATTGATAAGGTCTGTAATTCCCTGAACAGCCTGCTGTAACACTTCATCAGCCTTCTTTAATGCCTCTGGCATAGTTGTTCTTCTGTCTACTATCTCTAAAAGCTTGTCATTAGGAATAACAATAAGTGTATCTACGTTCTCCTTAAGCTTCTCAATTCCTGATTCAGCATTAGCCATTCTTGTTCTTGCTTCAAACTTGAAAGGCTTAGTAACAACACCTACTGTAAGAATTCCCATATCCTTAGAAATCTTAGCTACTACAGGAGCTGCACCTGTACCGGTTCCGCCACCCATACCACATGTAACGAATACCATATCAGCACCTTTAATTGCCTGTGTAAGTTCTTCAACATTCTCCTCTGCTGCCTTCTCACCAATCTCAGGCTGTGCGCCTGCTCCAAGTCCCTTAGTGAGCTTCTCACCTATCTGGATAGCAGTTGGAGCCTTACATAGAGTGAGTGCCTGACTATCAGTATTAATACCAATAAATTCAACTCCTCCGATATTCTCATCTATCATTCTATTATCGGCTTTATTTCCTGCTCCACCTACTCCAATTACTTTGATAGTAGCAGTTCCGTCTAGCATTGTGTTTTCATCACTGTTATTATCCATTAACATATTGTTCATTCCTCCTAATTTTTATTAACCTTATATATTTAAAATTAAAATCTATGAATAAAAGAACTCTTTGATTTTTTCTATAATGTTTTTTAATATACTTTCATTTGAATTAGTATCTATACTGCTTCCTACAGTTTT
>ENA-OWOF01000407-OWOF01000407.1-gut-metagenome-genome-assembly--contig:-NODE-407-length-15307-cov-6.798359_pt1 | contig 15307 bp, 14 predicted proteins | sample MGYA00248255_ERZ651790 | MGnify/ENA primary metagenome ERZ651790 (study PRJEB26908, sample SAMEA4031711) | gut metagenome | biome: gut; feature: normal infant; material: stool | place: China | collected 2015...
TACTCTACGATGTGCTGGTCGCGGCGGCCGATGCCGCAGGTGTCCTCCAGAATGTCGGTGCCGTACTTGCCCTGATAAGCGATATTATGGATGGTGAAGATGGTCTTGATGCGGTTGAACTTATCCAGATGGCGATAGTACAGGTTCAGGTACACCGGCACCAGAGCGGTCTGCCAGTCGTTGCAGTTGATGATATCGGGGGTGAAATCGATGTAGAACAGGGTCTCTAAAACGGCGCGGGAGAAGAAGGCGAAACGCTCGCCGTCATCGTAGAAGCCGTACAGGCCGCGGCGCTTGAAGTAATACTCGTTGTCCAGGAAGTAGTAGGTCACGCCGTTCCGCTCGGTCTTGAACAGGCCGCAGTACTGGCTGCGCCAGCCCACGGGGACGGAATAATTGGTCACGTACTCCAGCGTATCACGGAACTTCAAATCGCCGTACAGGGGCATAATGACGCGGGCATCCACGCCGTCCTTGACCAGAGCCTTGGGCAGGGCACCCGCAACGTCGGCCAGACCGCCGGACTTTGCAAAAGGGGCAGCTTCCGAAGCAGCATACAGGATTCTCATAGGATCGCTCCTTTCATATAGTGGGATATTTTCGTTCTCCCCCACCGCCCTTGCAGGCAGCACGAACCATTTTTACAAAAGAGCAGGCGGGGGCACACAGATGCCCCCGCCCCTCTCAAGAGGGGCTACCGGGGAGGAAGCCGCCCCTATGGATAACTCAGTAAAATCAGACGGTGTGCTTCTTCTGCACGTACACCGGGAAGCTCTCGGTGCCGGACAGCTTCTTGCCGGCAGTGATCTTCACGTTCTTATCGGTAACAACGCAGTCCAGCTCGGCATTGGCTTCCACAACGGTGTCCTGCATGAGCACGCAGTTCTTGACGACGGCACCCTTCTTGACCTTGACGCCGCGGAACAGCACACAGTTCTCCACTGTGCCTTCGATCACGCAGCCGTCGGCCAGAATGGAGTCGGTCACCTTGCAGCCCGGCACATAGCGGGTGGGGTTGTCGTCGCGGATCTTGGTGTAGACCGGGCTCTTCTTGGGGAACAGTTTTTCCAGATTCTCGTCATCGGTCAGCTTGAGGTTCTCGTCGAAGTAGCTCTTCATGTCACAGACATGTGCCACATAGCCGGTGTACTCCAGAGCGTGGATGTTCAGGATGTTGACATTGTGGGCCAGAATATCGCGCTCGAAGTAGATCAGGCCGCGGGAGGTTGCATCCCGGACCAGCTTGAGCAGGGTCTCGCGCTCCAGAACATAGATGTTCAGGTCAAGGTTCTGCACGCCGGGGCGGTAATCGTTGAACAGCAGCTCGGTCACACGGCCGTCGGCATCAACGGTCAGGGTGTAGTTGTCATTCTTGCGGCCCTCGGGGATCTCGGTCTTCTGGTAAGCGACGGTCACATCGGCACCGCTTGCCTGATGGGCGGCCAGCAGGGCGTTGAAGTCGTAGTTCAGAGCAACATTGGCATCGCTCATAACCACGTACTTTTCCTTCTGGTTCTCCAGGAAGTTCATGATGGAGCCCAGAGCTTCCACACGGCCGGAATAGATGCGCACGCCCTTCTCAGCGAAAGGCGGCACGATGTTCAGACCGCCGTGACGGCGGGCCATATCCCACTCACGGCCGGTGCCCAGATGATCCATCAGGGAGTGGTAGTTTTTGCGCACCACGATGGAAACATTGGAGATACCGCAGTTTGCCATGCTGGACAGAACAAAGTCCACCATACGGTAGCGGCCCGCGAAGGGGATCGAAGCCATTGCGCGCTCGGTCACCAGCTCGGGGACGGTATTATCATAACTGTTGGGGAAAATAATACCCAACGCATTGGTGTTCTGGCTCAGCATACTTCCATACCCTCCTTGACGGATTCAAAGACTTTGGCACCTTCCTTGACGGTTGCGCCTGCGCCGACGGTCAGGCCGGTGCCCACATGGGCAATGGGGCCATCGCCGCCCACACGTGCACCTGCACCGACCACAACATCCTCCGCCAGGATGCAGCGCTTGACAACAGCACCAGCCTTGACCACAACGCCGTCCATCAGGACTGCGTCCTCAACGGTAGCGCCCTCTTCCACAACAACGCCTGCGCTCAGCACAGAGTGATGCACATTGCCGTAGATCTTGCAGCCCTCCGTGACGAGGGAATCCTGCACCACAGCGCGGGGGCCGATCTTCTGCGGAGGCAGGACCGGGTTGCGGCTGTAGATCTTCCACTTCTCGTCGAAGATATCGATGCCGGAGTTTTCGGGATCCAGCACTTCCATGTTGGCTTCCCACAGGCTGTCGATCGTGCCCACGTCACGCCAGTAGCCGGCAAAGCGGTAGGCGTACATCTTGCGGCCGTCGCGCAGCAGGGCGGGGATGATGTTCATGCCAAAGTCGTTCTTGGAGTTGGGGTCTGCTTCGTCCTCTTCTAGATACTTCTTCAGCACATCCCAGTTGAAGATGTAGATGCCCATGGAAGCCAGATTGGACTTGGGTACCGGGGGCTTCTCCTGAAACTCGGTGATGCGGTCGTTCTCGTCAGCCACCATCAGGCCGAAGCGGGAGGCTTCCTTCCAGTCCACTTCCATAACAGCCACAGAGAACTCTGCGCCCTTTTCCTTGTGGAAGCGCAGGAAGTCGGCATAGTCCTGCTTGCAGATCTGGTCGCCGGACAGGATGATCACATACTCGGGATCGTAGCTGTCGATGAAGCCGATGTTCTGGTAGATGGCGTTTGCAGTGCCCTTGTACCAGTCGGTGCCCTTTGCCTGCTCGTAGGGCGGCAGGGTGTGCACGCCGCCGTGCAGACGGTCCAGATCCCAGGGCTGGCCGTTGCCGATGTACTCGTTCAGCTTCTGGGGCTGATACTGGGTCGCGATGCCAACGGTGTCGATGTTGGAGTTCACGCAGTTGGACAGCGGGAAGTCCACGATGCGGTACTTACCGCCGAAGGACACTGCGGGTTTTGCCGTTTTCTGTGTCAGCGCGTACAAGCGCGAGCCACGTCCACCGGCAAGGATCATTGCCACAATTTCTTTTGCCATAGCTTTATTCTCCCCTTTAACATTAACATTTCCGTTGTTCGGAAATGAGCGTCAACATGTGCGGTATGGGTCGGCCGAAGTGCCGGGTCATTCCTTGGGCTCCTTCGGTTTGCGGGTGCGTTTTGCGGGTGCTTTTTCCGCCTTGGGTTCTGCCTCTGCCTTGGGCTTGCGGCCGCACTTTTTGGGTGCTTCCTCGGCCTTTTCCGGCTCAGCCTTTGCCTTGCGGGCGGTCTTTTTCACCGGTTTTTCCTCTGCAGCGGCAGCTTCTGCCTTGGGCTTGCGGCCCGGCTTCTTTACCACCTTTGCTGCAGCTTTCTCCGCAGCGGTCTTTGCCTTTTTGGCTGCGGTCTTTTTTCCCGCCTTATCGGTCTTGTCCGCTGCGGCCTTGCGGGTGCGCTTGGCGGGCACTTCAAAATACAGGGTGCTCATGGGCGGCAGGGTGATGGTGATGCTCTGCTCAAACCCGTGCATCGGCTTTTTGTGGGTGCGCACGGCCTTGTTGTGGACCGCGCCGGAACCGCCGAACTCTGCATCGTCGCTGTTCAGGATCTCCTTGTAGGAGCCTGCCACCGGTGCACCCAGCGTGTAGCCCTCGCGCAGGACGGGGTTGAAGTTGCACACCACAAGGATCTGCTTGCCGGAGGTATCCTTGCGCAGGAAGGCGATGACGCTCTGCTGCGAGTCATCCGGCACGATCCACTGGAAGCCCTCCCAGCTGTAATCCACCTGCCAGAAGGCGGGGTGCTCCTTGTAGAAGGCGTTCAGGGTCTTGACGTAGGTCTGCAGCTCGGTGTGCTTATCGTAGCCCAGCAGCATCCAGTCCAGCGGCTTTGTCTCGTTCCACTCAGCGAACTGGCCGAACTCCTGACCCATGAACAGCAGCTTCTTGCCCGGGTGGGCCATCATGTAGCCAAAGAAGGTGCGCAGGTTTGCAAACTTGGCGTCGTACTCACCGGGCATCTTGTTGATCAGGCTGCCCTTGCCGTGCACCACCTCATCGTGGCTGATGGGCAGCACAAAGTTCTCGCTGAACGCGTAGAAGAAGCTGAAGGTGACCTTGTTGTGGTTGCCGGAACGGAAGAGCGGGTCAGTCTTCATGTAGCTGAGCATATCGTTCATCCAGCCCATGTTCCACTTGAAGTTGAAGCCAAGGCCGCCGTCCGAAGCAGGCTTTGTGACCATGGGCCATGCAGTGGATTCTTCCGCGATCATGTACTTGTGGGGGTGACGGCCCAGCACGGTGTCGTTCAGCTTGCGCAGGAAAGCAACAGCCTCCAGATTTTCCTTGCCGCCGTCCTTGTTCGGCTCCCACTCGCCCTGCTTGCGGTTATAGTCCAGATACAGCATGGATGCCACCGCGTCCACGCGCAGGCCGTCGATATGGTACTGCTCCAGCCAATACAGTGCGCTGGAGATCAGGAAGCTCTGCACCTCGCTGCGGCCGAAGTCGAACACCATGGTGCCCCACTCCTTATGTTCGCCGCGCTTCGGATTCGGGTCCTCGTAGCAGGCTTCGCCATCAAAGTTGTACAGGCCGAACTGATCCTTCGGGAAGTGAGCAGGCACCCAGTCCATGATCACACCAATGCCGGCGGCATGGAGCTTATCCACAAAGGCCATCAGGTCCTTGGGGGTGCCGTAGCGGCTGGTGGGTGCAAAATAGCCGGTGACCTGATAGCCCCAGCTGCCGTCAAACGGATATTCCATGACCGGCAGCAGTTCCACATGGGTATAGCCCATCTCTGTGATATATGGGATCAGCTCGTCTGCCAGCTCGGAATAATTGTAGGGCTTACCGCCCTCCTTCATCTTCCAGCTGCCGGCGTGCATCTCGTAAATATTCATCGGGCTGTTGATCACATCAGCCTTTTTCTGTGCTGCCTGCCATGCATCATCGTGCCACGCAAAACCACTGATATCGTAGACCTTGCTGCCGTTGGACGGGCGGGTCTCGGCGTGGAACGCATAGGGATCGGCCTTATAGACCAGATCACCTGCGCGGGTGGTCACGCAGTATTTATAAACATCATATTCCTTCATGCCCGGGATGAACAATTCCCATACGGAATCACCATCCACCTTGCGCATCGGGTGGCTGCCCGGCTTCCAGCTGTTAAAGTCGCCCACCACGCTGATGGCTACAGCATGGGGTGCCCACACGCGGAACACCACACCTGCTTCACCGGCACGTGTTTCCATGTGTGCGCCAAAGTAGCGGTATGCTTCACAGTTATTGCCCTGTTTGAACAAATACACCGGCAGGTCCGATGCATTGCTTTGGATCTTCTCCTCGGTCGGTTTCATAGACTGCTCCTCCCCGTACAGATGCACAAAGCGCACCTGTAGCTTTTTACCCTTTTATATTAAAGAATTTCGGTCTGTTTTTCAAGAGTTTCGCCGCATTTTACTGTAAAATTTACCATAATCTTTTCATTGATATTTTTCTCTTATATACATACCCGCTAAATTTTTACAAATTTTATGGTGAATCCTGCCAATCTGACAATAAAAAGAGCCTCTGCGCACCCTCCCAAAGGGAAGGTGTACAGAAGCTCTCTGTTTCTGTTGAAAATTTTCAGTTCCGGTTTCCCCGGTTCTTTTCAGCCTGCTCAGTCCACCACGTAGACGTTCACCTGAATGGCTCCATTGATCACGCTCTCGGCGTAGGTCTCGTAGAACAGGTCCACAAGGATCTGGCCCTTCTGCACGGCAATGCCGGTATCGGTAGCCACCGCATAGCCGTACACGAACTTGCCGTCGGTGGAGGTGATATACAGCTTGGTGCCGTAGGGGATCACATCCGGGTCCACAGCCACAGTGCCGTAGCCCAGACCCAGACCGGAAGAACCCTTGCCGGTCTTGGAATAGTAGCCGGTGGCCTTGCCGGTGAGCACCTTGCTGTAAGAGGCGGGTGCATTGGTGGTGCCGTCCGGGCCGGTCAGCGGGGAGACCGGCGCGCCTGCGCCATAGGTCTTTACGATGTGGTTGGTCGGCTCCACAGTGGTGGTGGAATCCACCACGATGCTGTTTTCCAGCTCGCCGTCCACATAGCGGTCGCGGGTGGTGATGGTCTGCTGGCCTTCCGCACCATGGCGCACCGTGGTGGCGCGGCCGGTGTTGCGGAAATACAGGCTGGTGTAGACGTACTCGGTATCGTAGGGGATGGCCTGCGTCTCCACACGGTCGGTGTAGTCCACGCGGTGCACCGTGATGGTGGAACCTGCGCTCACCAGCTGGTCCAGAGCAGGCTCGGTGTAGTCGTCACCCTCCAGGGTGATACCGGCACGCTTCAGGGCATCCGCCACGGTGCCGAACACCATTTTGACGGGGTACTCCTGACCGTCGGCAGTGATGCTGACGGAGAATGCGCGCTCAATGTTCAGGGCGGCAAGGTTGCCGCTGTAGGCCGTGTAATAGACCTGATCGCCCTCTTCGGACTGGATGCCGGAAAGGTTCATAACCTGTGCAGGGTCGGTCTCGGAGGTGAGGATCACCTGCCGGGCACCATTGGAGTCTGTGACGTAGGTCAGCCGCAGATTCGCAGCGGTCACACTGAGTGTAGCCACAAGGCACACGACCATGACACAAAACGCCAGCACACGGGGAGAGACTGCATGCTTGCAGTCAGACAATGCTTTCTTCAATTTTACGGAAGCGATACGAGACAACTCCTCTCTTTTCAAAATTGGCTGCGGCTGCGGACATGTTTTTCATGCCCCGGCCGCCCGGACTGCAGGGCGGGCAGAAGCCATCTGGCCCCACAATCAAATACGATGCCCTCTTTTTGGTAAAATCGAGCATCGTATACAATTTGGACTCCGCTGCGGAGGGTGCAGTTACCCTCCCGGCCCGGACCCCATCTGCCCGCGCCGCGCCGTATATAAGACGGCTTTTTACTTCATCCAGATAAATTTTAAACGCTGCAACGTCTGTTGGTTCCGTTGAGCGGCTCTTATTTTACCAGTCCAATGGCCATTTGTCAAATCACCTTCTCATACTTTGTTAGTTTTTTGACGTTATTTTTTGTGCAACTTTAACATTGTTTTCTCCAAAATATTGTTTTTTCGGTTATTTCCTTCCGATTTTCGACCTGTTTTCTGGGGTGTTTTGTTCACGAATTTTTAACATTTATTTTGGACTTTTTGCACCGGAAACTGCACTTTTGGGTTCGTTTTCCCATGCGGCAAGCGGCCAAAAATCGCTGGTTTTCCGTACAAAGCCACCTCTTTTTCATCCCATTTTTCACCCACAAAGAACTGTGCGAATTACTCATGAAAAGCGCCTCCCGGCAAAATGCCGAAGCACAGAAATTTGTGCAGCAAAAGACCACACTGGCAGCTGCCGGGCAGCGGCTGTACAATCAAACAAAAAGCAGAAAGGAAGGTTTTCAAGTGAACATCAAGATCATTCAAAGGCAGTGCGGCGGCACCGAATTTCTGTCCCAGCCGCACCGCCTGCACCTCGGTGCACAGAACGCTGCCGGTGTGGACGAGCTGTGCTTCACGCTGCCGGAAGCATGGGCCGGGTGCACCGTTGCGCTCTACCTGCGCCGCAGCGACGGCACCCTGCTGGCACCGGTCTCACTGGACACGCAGCACTGCGTCACCGTGGACCGCCGCCTGACCGGAAGCACCGGCGGACAGTGGATGCTGGCAGCCATCGATGCCAGCGGCTACGCCGCCTATACCCGGCCCGGCAGCTACGACACCTACGCCATCCTGCCCACCGACGGCGGCGCGGAAGAGCTGCCGCCCTCGCAGTATGAGCAGTTCGTGGCCCGCGTGCTGGAAAGCTCCAGCAGCGCCTCCACCGCCGCACAGCGTGCCGCAGCCAGTGCTGCAAGCACGGCATCCAATGCGGCACAGGCCCAGACCGCGGCACAGCGCACCAGCGCCGACAGTGCCGCTGCATCCCGCTGTGCAGCCCGTGCCGAGGCTGCTGCCGCACGGGCAGAGGAGCTGGTGCCTACCGATGGTCAGGTAGTGAGCGTGAACGGCAAAAGCGGCATCGTAAAACTGACGGCGCAGGATGTGGGGGCGCTTCCCTGCCCGGCAGTTCCGGTCTCCGGCCAGCTGCTTCGGGTGCTGAGCGTGGACCCCAACACCGGGGCCGTGTTGACCGATACTGCCGCCATGCCGGATCTGTCGCCCTATCTGCGCAGCAGCACGGTGCCCACGGCTTCGGCCCCCGGCGCAGTGCGGGTGGACCCCGCCTGCGGCATCAACGTGCGCGGCGACGGAACCCTGATCACCGCACCAGCTGCCCGCGAACAGCTGGACAGCATGACGGATGCACTTCTGCCGCTGACCGCAGCCCTGCTGCCTTATGGCGTGAAGAAGGCTCTGACCACCGCCGCAGCCGCCGGGGAATGGACCGCTGCCGAAAAGGCAAACGCCCTGCGCACCTTCGGTGCCGATTTTTCTTCCTATTATACAAAGGAAGATGTCGATGCTCTGCTGGCCGCACCCAGCTCCGCTGCCTACCCGGTGGGCAGCATCTACCAGAGCACCGACCCCACCAGCCCTGCCGCCCTGTTTGGCGGCACATGGGAGCAGATCGCATCGGAGCGCGTGCTGATGGGTGCCAGCAGCAGCCACGCAGCGGGCACCACAGTAAAGGCCGGACTGCCGAACATCACAGGCTCTTTTGTCGCGGATGTAAAAAAGGGTGAACATAAGGTATCCGGCGCATTCACTGCCGGCAACGTGATCGCATCTACGGGCGAATACAATTCCTTTTCTGATGTATATAAGTTCAGTCTGGATGCGTCCAAGTCTAATGCCATCTACGGCCGCAGCGCCACCGTGCAGCCTGCCGCCTACTATGTGCACATCTGGCGGCGCGTGGCCTGAGAAAGGAGGTTTTGAACCATGAAGATCATTGACGAGAACGGTGCAGCCATTGAAAACCCTGACCTGACGCTTGGGTATCTGGTGGACGACATCGAGCCAGTGGAGCACCCCGCCGTGGAAGGCGTGGAGGAAGTGAGCCACTACGAGACCGTAACGGAGTATCCCGGCGGCGGCAGGGATGTGCGGAAGGTCATCGACGTGCCGGGCGTGCCTGCGCAGGCCGCATGGACCGAACAGGTGCCGGTGCAGAGATACATCCGCTATACGGAAGAAGAATTGGCCGCGCGGGAAAAAGAGCGCCAGCAGGCCGAGGAAGCAGCCCGTCTGCCCGAGACGATTGCCAGCCTGACCTGCCAGCTGACCGACCTGCAGCTGGCCCTGTGTGAACTGTACGAAGGAGGTGGTGTGTAATGGCAAGGATCTATGCGGCCCTGATCCGCAAGGGCATCAAAACGCTGGAGGATGTGCCCGCCCGGCTAAGGGATGCCGTGGCAGCGCTGCTGCAGGAGGACGGCCATGCTTAATGTTTACTCCTGCACAAGGGATGGCGAAACGCTGCTGAGCCGCAGCTTCCGCGCAAAGGAATTTGCCTGCAAAGACGGCACCGACCCTTTGTTTGTGGACAGCGAACTGGTGCAGGTGCTGCAGGCCATCCGTGACCATTTTGGCGCACCAGTGGTCATTACCAGCGGCTACCGCACCGCTGCACACAACAGGGCTGTGGGCGGGGCGTTTTACAGCCAGCATCAGTATGGCCGTGCCGCGGATATCCGGGTGTCCGGCGTGCCGGTGGAGCAGCTTGCCGCCTACGCCGAGACCCTGCTGCCCGGCACCGGCGGCATCGGCCGCTACCCCGCAAAAGGCTTTGTCCATGTGGATGTGCGCAAAGCAAAAAGCCGGTGGGCCGGGTAAAGGCGGTGAACGGAATGGAAACGATCTTATCCGCTGTCATTGCCGGGGCCGTGACCCTGATCGGCGTGCTGATCGCCAACAGCCGCAGTCAGGCCGTGACCGACACCAAGCTCGAAGAGCTGACCCGCGAGGTGCGCGAGCATAACAATTTTGCCCGCCGCGTACCGATTTTAGAAGAACAGATGAAGGTGGCTAACCACCGCATCGCTGACCTTGAACAAAATGAGAAAGTGAGGAATTGATATGAACTTTGGTAAAATTTCTGCCGCCACCATCGCCCGCACCGCTGTGCTGCTGCTTGCCCTGACCAATCAGGTGCTGAGCGCTCTGGGCAAACCTATGCTGCCCATTGAGAGCCAGACTGTGGAACAGCTGGTGACCGCCGGCATCACCACCGTGGCCGCGCTGATCAGCTGGTGGAACAACAACAGCTTCACCTCTGCAGCCATTCAGGCCGATGCCGAATACGCCCGCCTGAAGCAGAAAAGTGAGTGAGAAAGCCCTCGAAGCAGTGTATCAGTAGTACTTTTTGACTGAAAAGTATTACTGATGCAGTCGTCTTTCACAGCAGCCCCGGAAGGCACCCAGACAGCCTTTCCGGGGCTTTTTTTGCTGCCCAGATGATTCGTTCACGCAGATTCAAGAACGTTTCGCGCAGGTCTCGATGACTTTTGCACTGAAATCATGTATAATCCGGGCAGAAGCAAATCGGAAAAGAGCAGTCAAGAGACTGTAAGCGCCCCCTGACGCCCCAACGTAAAGGGGCTGTTGCAAAATAGTCCCAACAAAAAAAAAATGAGATAGGTTTCCCCGAAAGGGGGTGCCTATCTCATTTTTTGTTGTAAACTGAGGTTGTGAAAAAACAGATAGAACCCGCGCGCTGGGTGCATTGCAGCATACCAGAGCGCGGGTTCTCTTTGATCTATAAAGTTTAATCGTCGTCGCTGTCCAGCTTGAGCACAGCGGTAAAGGCTTCACTGGGCAGGGAAACGCTGCCCAGCTGACGCATCTTCTTTTTGCCTTCCTTCTGCTTTTCCAGCAGCTTCTTTTTGCGGGAGATGTCGCCGCCGTAGCACTTGGCAAGCACGTCCTTGCGCATGGCTTTGACCGTCTCACGGGCAATGATCTTTCCGCCGATGGCAGCCTGTACCGGGATCTCGAACAGGTTGCGGGGGATGTTATCCCGCAGCTTTTCGCAGATGCGGCGGCCCTTGGCATAGGCGTTATCGCGGAACACGATCATGGACAGCGCGTCCACAGGGTCGCCGTTGAGCAGGAAGTCCAGCTTGACAAGGTCGCTCTCGCGGTACTCCTTAAACTCATAATCGTAGCTGGCGTAGCCCCGGCTGCGGCTCTTGATGGCATCAAAGAAGTCGTACACGATCTCGCCCAGCGGCAGAGCATAGTGCAGATCAACGCGCACATCGTCCAGATACTTCATGTCGATCAGCACGCCGCGCTTGTTCTGGCACAGATCCATCAGGCCGCCCACATAGTCGTTGGGGGTGTACAGGTGCACATCCACAAAAGGCTCTTCCTGCTTGACGATGTTGGAGGGGTCGGGGTAGCTGGAAGGATTGTCGATCATCTCCACAGTGCCGTCGGTCAGGGTAAGGCGGTAGCGCACGCTGGGGGTGGTGGTGATGATATCCAGATCGAACTCGCGTTCCAACCGCTCGGTGATGATCTCCATGTGCAGCAGGCCAAGGAAGCCGCAGCGGAAACCGAAGCCCAGCGCGGCGCTGGTCTCCAGCTCAAAGGTGAGGGAGGCATCATTCAGCTGCAGCTTTTCCAGTGCATCCTTCAGGTCGGGGTACTTGGCACCGTCGGCGGGGTAGATGCCGCAGAACACCATAGGCTTGACCTGACGGTAGCCAGGCAGTGCTTCGGCGGTGGGATTATTGGCCAGCGTGACGGTATCGCCCACGCGGGTGTCCTGCACGGTCTTGATGCTGGCGGTCAGATAGCCGACCTCACCAGCCTGCAGCTGGGCACAGGGAGAAAGGTTGGTAGCACCCATGTGGCCCACTTCTACCAGCGTGAACTCCGCGCCGGTGGCCATCATGCGGATGGTATCGCCGGGCTTCACGGTGCCCTCAAACACACGGATATAGACGATAACGCCCTTGTAGCTGTCGTAGATGCTGTCGAAGATCAGCGCCTTCAGCGGGGCATCCGGGTCGCCGGTGGGAGCAGGAATGTCGGTGACGACACGCTCCAGCACCTGATCCACATTCAGGCCGGTCTTGGCAGAGACGCGGGGCGCATCCAGACAGGGCAGGCCGATCACGTCCTCCACCTCCTGCGCCACCTCGTCCGGGTGGGCACTGGGCAGGTCGATCTTGTTCAGGATGGGCACCAGTTCCAGATCATGCTCCAGCGCCATGTAGGTGTTGGCCAGCGTCTGAGCTTCCACACCCTGGGTGGCATCCACCACAAGGATGGCACCCTCGCAGGCGGCCAGACTGCGGCTGACCTCGTAGGCAAAGTCCACGTGGCCCGGGGTGTCGATGAGGTTGAACTCGTAGGTCTTGCCGTCCTTGGCGGTATAGTTCATGGTGACAGCGCGGGCCTTGATGGTGATGCCGCGCTCGCGCTCAATGTCCATGTTGTCCAAAATCTGGTCTTCCATGGTGCGCTCGTCCACACTCTTGGTCAGCTCCAGAATACGGTCCGACAGGGTGGATTTGCCGTGGTCGATGTGTGCAATGATGCAGAAATTGCGGATATTGTCTCTTGCCATGTAGTTCCTCCGGGAGAAATTTAAGCTTCCAGTATCCAATCCTCGACATCCACGATCTTTCCGTGCTCGAGGTAGACGCGGGGCACGCGGCGGGACACGCCGCACAGCACCTCGTAAGAAATGGTGTCGGTCTTGCGGGCGATGGTCTCGGCAGTATCACTGACGCTGCCGCCCCACAGGATGGCTTCGTCGCCCTCGTGGATGTCCGGGATACCGGTCACATCCACCATCATCTGGTCCATGCACACGCGGCCCAGCACCGGGCAGGCCTTGCCGTGGATCTCCACGATGCCCTTGCCGCAGCTCAGCTGGCGGGGATAACCGTCCGCATAACCGGTGCACAGGGTGGCCACCAGCGTGGGCTTATCGGCGGTGAAGCGGCGGCCATAGCTGGCGCTCTGACCGGGCTGCATTTCCTTGACCATGCTCACCACGGTCTTGAGGGTCATCACCGGCCGGAACTGCCCAAAGCGCACCTCGTCGCTGGGGTCGTAGCCGTAGAGGATGATGCCGGGCCGCGCCATGCAGCGCTCCCGGGCCAATCCCTCGGGCCAGTCCGGGTGCAGCATCACGCCCGCAGAGTTGTCACAGTGAACGGTCTGTGGCTCGCGGCCTGCCGCCTTGAGCGCATGGAACGCTCTGACGAACAGTGCGTGCTGCTCCGCGGTGTAGGCAACGTTCTCTTCGGCGGTGTCGTCGGCCACCGAGAAGTGCTGGAACAGGCCGGTCATCTCAAGGCCCGGCAGCTCACACACAGCCAGCATTTCGCGGATGGCGGCATCAAAATCGGTGCGCAGGGCAAAGCCGATGCGGCCCATGCCGGTATCTGCCTTGAGGTGGATCTTTACTCTGCCGCCTGCCTTTACGGCAGCAGCGGAAAGGTTCTGCGCCTGTTCGGTGGAGTAGCACGCTACGGTGATATCCTCGTGGATGAGGGTCTGGGCGTACTCCGGCTGAACATGGCCCAAAATAAGGATGGGCAGAGTCTGCCCGTCCTGACGCAGCTGCACGGCCTCGGTCAGGCAGCTCACTGCCAGCCATGCTGCACCCTCCTGCGCAAAAACGCGGGCACACTGCACAGCGCCGTGGCCATAGCTGTCGGCCTTGACCACCGCGCACAGCGGCAGGTCGCCGGCCCGGGCTTTGACGGCCCGGAAGTTATGCCGCAGGGCATCGAGGTCGATCTCGGCCCAGACGTGTTTTTCAAAAGGTTGAGTCTTCATGATTCATTCTTCCTCGTTTGTAATTGCAAAGCTGCCGCGCCCGGTGTGGACGGGCCGCCAGCCATCGATGCCGCTCTCCTGCAGTGCGTGCAGGGTTTTCTGGCGGAAAGCGTGGTCGGTGCGGCAGCGCTCCTTGACGAACTCCTTGGTCTGTTCGCGCACGGTCACGCCGTCAGCAGGGCAGACGCTCTTGACGATGGGCAGCCCCTCGGCGTTCACTGCGGAAATGACCTCCTGCTCGGTGGCCAGCAGCATGGGCCGGATGAGGGTGAGGTCCCGGCGCGAAAGATAAGTGACCGGCGAGAAGCAGCCGATGCGGCCCTCCCGCCAGAGGTTCATATAAAACGTCTCGATGGCGTCGTCCAGATGATGCCCCAGCGCCACCTTGCTGCAGTCCAGCTCTTCGGCAGCGGCGTGGAGCGCGCCCCGGCGCATCTTGGCGCAGAGGGAGCAGGGATTCTTCTCGTTCCGGTAGTCGAAGACGATGGGGCCGATAAGGGTGCGGCGCACCTCATAGGAAACATCATACTGCCGGAACAGCGCTTCCAGCGCGGAGTAATCCACCGGCTTGCCACCAAACTGGGGGTCGAGGGTGACGGCCACGACTTCGAACGGAAAGCCGAGGTACTGCCGCAGCCGCGCGAGACCGATGGTCAAAGCTACGCTGTCCTTGCCGCCCGAAACGCCCACCAGAACGCGGTCGCCGGGGGCCAGCATCTCGTACTGCTGGACGGCTTTGCGCATCAGGCCGCAGAGCCGCTGCATCGCTTTCGTGTCGCTCATGACAGGCTCACGCTCTCCACGAGGTTGACGATGTCGCTGATGGAGGCCAGCTTGGTCAGGCCGGAGACATAGATGACGTCGCCGTTGTCGTACTCGATGGTGGCCAGCACGGCGTAGTAAGCCTGAATATCACAGCGCACGGCAGTGACGGCGGCACCGTCGATGTTCAGGTTGACTTTCCGGGGGCTAATGACGCCGTAAGCCTGCTTGAGCTCTTTTTCCGACTGGCCGATGAAGTCCTCATAGGTGTCTTTCGTGCCTTTCTGGAAGAGCACGACCTGATAGTTGGCGTCGTCGCTGCTCTGGGCAGAGGCCAGTTCCAGCGCACGGCCAAGGGTGGCGTCCTCGGTCATCTCGCACACCGGCCAGACGGCGGACTCGTAGTAGACGGAGATGCCGTTCTCGGCGGTGTAGCGGGTGTCAGGCGAAGCGGGGGTGCGGCGGTTGACCACGAGGGTCAGTACAAAATAGGCCAGTGCGCCCAGCAGGACGATGATGCCCATGGCCAGCAGCAGGCGGGAAGAGCGCTGCTGCGCGGTGTCGCGCTGGTGGATGTCTTTCGGCATGAAGGAATGCCCTCCTTATAAATGTAAGGCTCAGCCCCGGGGTGGGGCTGCATCTTTATTAGTATAACATACTCGGGACTGAAATTGTAGCGCTCTGCCGCAAAAACAGAAACGAAAATGCGATTTGAGAAAATACGAGATTTCAAGAGAAAACAAGAGAAAACGAGAGATTCAAAAA
>ENA-OWOF01000416-OWOF01000416.1-gut-metagenome-genome-assembly--contig:-NODE-416-length-15089-cov-6.904277_pt1 | contig 15089 bp, 17 predicted proteins | sample MGYA00248255_ERZ651790 | MGnify/ENA primary metagenome ERZ651790 (study PRJEB26908, sample SAMEA4031711) | gut metagenome | biome: gut; feature: normal infant; material: stool | place: China | collected 2015...
AATCCCTCCTGTTCCAACAGATCACATAATTGTCTGACCTGGTATGCTTTCAATTCCTTTTGCGGATGCGGCTTATGTAGTAATATACTCCCATGCTCCTCACTGGTAAACATCACTCTGGAACCGCTGGTTTTCCCCTTATTGGATTTCGTAAATTCCAGATAATCCAATAAAACTTCCGCATCATGAAAGGTAAATGGTGCCGCAGCTGTTTTCTCCGTCAGCTCTTATAATCCTCGATCATAGCTTCGATCTCGGCGATCTGGGCCGCGCTGAGCTTCTTGCTCTGGATAAATGCGGCTATCATCTTCGGCAGCGAACCGCCGTAAGCCTTCTCCACGAAAGCCTCCCCCTGGGCTCTGTGGTATTCCTCCTTATTCAATACGGAAGATACGATGGCATTCTCATTTTTGAAAATACCGTTCTCACAAAGCTTTTTAATAAACGTATAGGTAGTGGATTTCTTCCAGCCGAACTTCTCCGCGCACTGTTTTACCAGTTCTCCGGAACCGATGGGTTCCTCCTCCCAGATCAGCTCAGCAAATCTGTATTCTGTCTCCGTCATCTGATACATTCCCATTCCTCCTTGTATCCTTCTTAATCCAGCCCTTGCCAATTATGCAACCCTATTGGCTTTTTTGCACTCATCACATTATAAAAGGTCGATAGTATACAGACCTTGTTCTAATCAAAGTCTATATCCTATCGACCCATTTGTCAAGTTCTTATTTTCCGAAATTATCAGCTCTTCGGGCATCCTCCGCAGCTTCCACATCCCCCCTGCACCGCCTGTGCCGTAAGGTCATAGGGCGTAGTCACCAGACAGATCGCCTGAGAGGAGATCCCCTCTCCGCTTCCGGTAAATCCCAGTCCTTCCTCGGTAGTGGCTTTCACATTGACCTGCCCCACATCAATCAGCAGAGCCTTGGCAATATTTTCCCGCATGGTATCAATGTGGGGGCGCATCTTCGGTGCCTGCGCGATGATTGTTGCATCAATATTTTCAATGAACACATGATTCTCTTCCAGCAGTTCTCCCACTTTTTCCAGCAATTTTATAGAAGAAATGCCCTTGTACGCGGGATCCGTATCCGGAAAATGCTTTCCGATATCCCCCAGCGCCGCTGCTCCCAACAGCGCATCCATGATTGCATGGAGCAGGACATCCGCATCCGAATGTCCCAGAAGTCCTTTTTCATAAGGTATTTTCACGCCACCGATGATCAGGTCTCTTCCCTCCACTAGACGATGTACATCATATCCCATTCCGATTCTCATACTTACAACCTTTCCGCAGACGCTATCTGTTTTCAAAAACCACCGGTCCCATCGTCTTACCAAATTTTCCAACCGGACAATTCCCAGGTCTCTATGCCCGGATCCGGACGGTGCCGGGTGTCAATATCGTCTGCAATATTCTAAAATTCTGTCCTTATTTTCTCGCCACAGCACAGTCCATCAGATCCTCCGTACTGTCAAATACATAGACCGTATAACTGCCGTCCTCATACACCTTATTGCCCTGTTTCAGCGCAGGCGCCGATGCATATTCCGCGCATTCCTCCGACGTCAGAAGCAGGAATGTCTCCCCGGTATGATACCCTTCCTCATAATATTTCATGGGAGAAGACCACTTGAAATATTCCAGATGTTCGGGATCTCCGATGTTGCCGATCTCCACTTCGCCATTGGTAAGCTCTGTAATGATATTGGCATTATTATAAGTAGCAAAGCCAAAATCATACCCGTTTTCCGCAAGGAACTGCGCCACGGGACGCTTCGTTTCGTTCTTGTCCACCGTCAGGAAAGACATCACCGTTTTCCCCGTTCCAAGGATCAGACAGATTGTAAGCAGCACCGTCACCGCCAGACGGTCAAATGGCATTTTCTCCTCTTCCAGATAAAAGCACAATACCGGCAGTGCAAAAATAAAAATCGTAATATAATACCGCGGCACCATGGTGCTGGTGGTGAAAATAAACACAAACAGATTTAGGACAAAGCTGACTTTCAGGAAAAGTGTGATCAGGCTGCGAAATCCTGTACTCTGCTTTATCTTTCCGTTCTTCACCGTAACATATCCATAGATGCCCAGCATCACGAAGGCTGCCATCGTCACAATACCACGCAGGGATAAAAAGCCCTTGTCGGGAATATAACCAAAAAGCATTAACAGACAGCCTACTGCATTCTGGATCCGGTCAAACAGCACCCCGTGGTACAGAGCGATGAAATTCGTGGCACCGTAAGTCTGGAACACATATTTATGGCTGATCCATACCACATTAATGCCGTAGCCCGCTACTGCGAAAAACGCTCCCACTACACTGTAGAGAAAATATTTCATCCGGGTCGTAGGCAGCAAGGCACGAAAACGCTCCTTTGTCATCTCTCCCCGGAAACCCTGGAACTTCTCTCCACTCAACAGATAGAAAAAGGAAGTCAGTACCAGCGGGCACTGTAATGCCAGCAGGTAACGTACGCCGGACATTCCACAGACAATAGCCAGTAGTACATAGAATATCCACAGGCTGACCTTGCGTTTTGTACTGTATTCTCCACTGCACAGCCGCAGATTCATACCGAAGAACCACAACACCAGAATCACATGGGACATGTAGGTATTGCCCATTTGCATGTGTGTCATCATGGTCTCGGAAAAAGGCAGAAGCAACAGACAGGAGCTTAACACCGTAAGCCCTCTGGATACCTTTAACGGCTTCATAAAATAATAATAGGACGCCAGCATCAGCCCGTAAAACACCAGATTCGTGATCGTGCGGATCACATGCCAGTTGTTGCAGATCCGGAACAGCGGTCCCATGATCAGCTGTGTATACAGCACACGGAACTCCGTGGAATAATACCAGTTCGTCGTTGAAATCATCTGATGCTCCCCCGCAAGGATCCGGGAAAAGATCATCTCTGCCGCCATATCGGAATCCAGCCAGTGATCCTGGCTGATAATATTAAGTCCCAAAAGGAGCAGAAGTGTGGCTCCCAACAGGAAATAAGGTATCTGTTTTTTCAGTGTTTTCATACCGCAGACCTTTCTGAATTATGCCTATCTATTCTTTCCTAACTATACACGATTTGCCGCGAAAGCACAACTGCGGCTTTTGCGGCAAATACATAAAATTCCTCATCTACTTATGATTTTTTTCTCTTGGGGAAGCTGTTGCCGATGCCCGGCTCTTCCCGCTTCTTTCTCTTTTTTACTTCTCTCTCCGCTCTGTCCCCGGAGTATTTACGGTCCGCTGCCTTTTTGTCGCGGCCGCCCCATTTTCTTCCGTCCTCGCGGTTCTCGTCTCTGCGACGTCTTCTGTCCTCGCCGGAACCGGTACTGCCATCATCTCTGCGGTCTCTGTCACTGCGGCCGAATCTTCTGCGGTCCCCGTCTTCGCGGCTGAACCTCCGTCTGCCGTCTCCTCTGCCGAAACCACGGCCTTCGCCATCGTTTCTGCCGAAACGTCCCTTCTCTCCGAACCGTCCGCGGCGCTGTACATAATCATCTGCGGCGATCTCCTCGCCCTTGTCGCCGACCTGATATTTCAGCATGGCTGCCGCCAGATCCAGTGCATCGCAGCCTTCCTCTTCCATTTTCCGCTGTAAAAAGCTCTTCATCAGTTCAACGTCTTCGTGCTCATGCAGTTCCCACGCCTTGTTCAGATATTTATCCGCTTTCGCTTTCAGAACCTTCGCCGCTCCGGGAAGCTTTTTCTCGGTGATCGTGGTATGGCAGACTCTCTCGATCTCACGAATCTTGTAGATCTCTCTGCTGTTTGCAAACGTAAAGGATCTGCCCTTTCTGCCGGCACGCCCGGTTCTGCCGATACGGTGCACGTAATACTCAATATCCTGTGGAATGTCATAGTTGATGACCGCTTCCACATCATCCACATCAATCCCTCTGGCTGCCACATCGGTAGCGATCAGGATGCTGGCGCCGCCGTTACGGAAACGGTTCATCGCCACATCACGCTGCGCCTGGGACAGGTCGCCGTGCAGTCCTTCCGCCTGAAATCCCTGCTGCTTCAGCAGATCCGCCAGCTCGTCCACCTTCTTCTTTGTGTTACAGAAGATCAGTGTCAGCTTCGGCTGATAATATTCCAGCAGTCTCACACAGGCTGCATCCTTGTCCTGATTTTTTACACGATAAAATTTCTGCGATACCAGTGGAATCGTCAATTCCTTTGCCGCTACTTTTACCAGTTTGGCATCCTTCTGAAAACGGTCGGTGATCTCTAAGATCGGCTTCGGCATAGTTGCGGAAAACAGCGCGGTCTGGTGCTCTCCCGGGATCTGTCCCAGGATCAGCTCCATGTCCTCACGGAAGCCCATGTTCAGCATTTCGTCCGCTTCGTCCAGTACCACCATGTTGACCAGATCCAGTTTGATCGTATGTCTGCGCATGTGATCCATGACACGTCCCGGAGTGCCTACGATGATCTGCACGCCCCGCAGACCCGCGATCTGGCGGCTGATGTCCTGTCCGCCGTATACGGGAAGCACTTTGATCCCGTGCATATATTTTGCGATTTTACGCAGTTCTTCCGCTGCCTGAATTGCCAGTTCTCTGGTCGGGCACAGGATGATCGTCTGTAATTTTTTCACGTCCGGATTGATATGCTGAATAGCAGGGATACCGAATGCTGCGGTCTTGCCGGTACCGGTCTGCGCCTGTCCGATGATGTCCTCGCCCTGTAATAAATAAGGAATCGCCTGCTCCTGGATTGGAGACAGCTTCTCGAATCCCATCTCACGGATGGCGCGCACAATGCGGTTGTCCAATAACGGCTCGATGGAGGCGATGCCGTCCTGCTCATTTTCCTGCTGCACGCTTGTCTCGTCCTGCAAAATTTCCTGTTCCTTTACTGCTTCTTCATTTTCCAAAAAATAACTCACTGAATGCTCCTTTTAATTAACTCCACACAACAATTCAGAACCGCATTCGCAAAATCGTCTCTTTGAGACTTTCCTTTTGCGAATGTCTGGGTTCTCACCAAAGTCATTTTCAAAAATGCCCTTTGAAATGCAAGCATTTCACGTGCATTTATGAAAATAACCTTGGTTCTGAATTGTTGCACAAAAAAAGAAATCATTGCGATGCGCTTCTGATTTCTTCCATCAAATCTCAACAACATTTCGTAGTATAGCATGGAAGGATTGAAAAAACAAGTAATTTCCTTTACTATAGAATAAAAACTTGAACTTTCTGAAAGGCATGGAGATTTTTATGATACAGACATTACACATTGTACCCGAATATAACGAAGACCTGATCTATCCCGCCATCTGTAAAAGCATGGAGGCTTTAAACATTGCGGCAGACCTGCGTCCGGAGATGAAGATCGTCATCAAGCCGAACATGGTCATGGCAAAGTCCCCCGATTTTCCGGCTACCACGCATCCGTTGGTGGTAAAAGCCGTGATCCGGTGGCTTAATGCTCATGGTTGGTAAAGAAGCAACAATAAATTAGATATGACAGTACCCCTGCTATTCCGTATAATTTGGGGAACACTCCATGTTTCTGCATTTACAGAAATTGAAAATCAAACACGGTCACGCTATAATATATTTTGTTGATGTTATCTTCAAATATTTTTTGTAACAAAATGTTACTTGCCTACTCTTATTGCTGAAAGGAGGTGTGCATAATTGAATACCCCTAATTTTAGTGACATATATACCTTATATTTTGAAGATGTATATAAATATCTGTTAGCTCTTTGCCACGATGAAGAACTTGCAGAAGAATTAGCGCAAGATACTTTTTTTAAGGCTATGAAAAGCTATGAGAACTTTCGAGGTGACTGTAAAATAACGACTTGGCTGTGCCAAATTGCGAAGCATTCATTTTTCTTGTATGAGAAGCACAGGAAAAGAAATATCGACCTTAATTCTGTAGAGAATGAAATAGTTGATACTAATTCCATAGAGATTTTGTTAGGACAAAGAGAGCAGGCGTTTGGAATACATAAACTGCTACACAATTTACCAGAGCCATATAAGGAAGTCTTTTCTTTACGGGTGTTAGGAGAATTAAGTTATCAGGATATAGCAAAACTTTTTGGTAAAACAGAAAGTTGGGCAAGAGTAACCTTTCATAGAGCTAAATTAAAAATCATTGAACAAGTAAAGGAGGAAAGTTATGAGTAAAATTTCATGCGACATCATTCAAGATATGTTGCCGCTGTATTATGATGAAGTTTGTTCAGCAGACAGCAGAAAAATGATTGAGGAGCATTTGCAGGAATGTGAAAAGTGTTCCAATATTTTTCAGAAGCTAAAAACAGAATGTGTGGTTGATACAAAGGAAAATGCTGAAAGCATACAAAGCAGTGTCATGGGGAAGATGGCACATTCATGGAAACGTTCACTATTAAGGTCATTTATCATAGGAATTGTAATAACGACTATCGTCCTTACAGCGATATTTGGAACATATTATGCCTTGTTTATAAGACAAAATAGCATGGTAAGCCCAGAGCAAATTTCAATCTCGGCATATTCACTGACCGATGAACAGATTACTTTTAGATTAGAACTACTTGACGGATACTGTGGAGGAACAATTAAGACTTACACAGACGAAAATAGAAACTTGTATATTTCTGTATTAAGAACGGTTATCAAAGAAGAATTATCCGATGGAGAAACCGAAATAATGAATTATGGGTTTAACCATGAAAAAAAGGACTACATTGCTGTATATTATGGTACACCTAATAATTGTGAGCTTATTTGGAAGAAAGGCGATTTATTACCTACTGCACCAAAAGATATTTTCGAGTAAAGCTGCATAAAATTTGAGGGTAGCTATCTTTGTGTGAGGTAGCTACTCTTTATACTTTAGAGCTTAAAAAACTGCAAATCATGTGTAACATTCTGTGATGGTGCTGCTCTTATGGGTGAAAGGAGGAAAACACTATACTATACTTATCAACTTGCAAAAAGAAAGGATTTAATATTATGATGAAACAGAAAAAAATAATTGTTCCTATTCTCACTCTTGCCGTAATGCTTTTGATGGTTGGTGGCGTATATGCTGTTTTTTCTTCAACTCAACCTGAAAAAAGCAAAGCTGAAAATGTTCGGGATACCACTGACCAAGACTATGAAAAAGGGCTTACGGAAGAACAAAAGGCATTTAATGAACTAATCAACAAACAGATTTACGAAGAAACTGCTAATAACTTAGAACAGTATGAGCAATACGGTTTAACCTATAATTCTGACGAAAACCAGCTGTTTTTTAATGGTAAGTCAGTCTGCTATTTTGCTGATAACCGGGCTACCGATGGAACTTTTGAAGGAACTGAGGTACACTCTGCAAACGGTGATATTGGCATTATTACAGAAAGAGATAGAAATGGAAATATAACTGGTCTAAAACAGATGGAAATCCCAGAATTAACAGATTTTCTTGAAAAGTCGTGGAAAGAAAAATAATTTCTTTAGGTAAGTGATTAAAACACAAATAGCAAACCCAGCCGGAGCAGTCAACGGTCAAGATGAACGGGCTAAAGCCCGCCGTTGACAGCCCCGCCCGGTTTCGCAAATGGGTAATCAAGGGGCGACAGCAAAAAATGCTGCCGCCCTTTGTCATCACAAAAAGCAACCATCAACCAGCCACAACTCTTTGCGGAGGGAAGGGGGAATTTCCTATGACTTGCACAGAAGAATACAAAGAGCATATCGAGTACACATTCCACGCTTTTTGTAAAATTGTTATCCGCAATGCCAGCTACACAGCGCTGCGGACATGGAGCAGGAAACACAAAAGAGAAATATCCCTTGACTACATCACAGATGAAAAGCACTATCCTTTAGGCACGACAGATGAATATTTCAAAGCCCCGGAGCCGGACGAGGAATACATCGTCCATCTTTGCGGCGATACCGTTATCCTAAGCAATGGGCTGCTGGTACAAGCCCTCTCCCGTCTACCAGCGCAGAAGCAGGAAATGCTCTATCTGTCCTTTTTCAAGCGTATGCCGCAGCATGAAATCGGCAGACGGTACGGACGCAGCCGCAGTGCAGCGGGCTACCATATCCGAAAAACCATACAGCAGCTTTACGAGGAAATGGAGGGACTGGCGCATGAGGAATAACGAGCTTCTCCCCTATGACACAATCGTACAGGCTACCAGCGGCGAGCCGGAAGCGGTCAACACCGTATTGCAATATTATGGGCGGCGAATACGCTATGCTTCCCGTATCAGCGGACAAGCTGACAAGGAAGCCGAGGACTTCATCACGGAAACGCTGCTGAAAGCGTTATTTAAGTTTCGCTTTAGCCGAGTATCCCCGCCCGATACAACTGAATAACCACCGCCCATTACAGCGGCACATACAAGCAGTAAATCTGAAAAGGTTTGCTGCTTTTTTTGCGCCCATTTCTCCTAAAGTGTGCAGCATTTGAAAAAAGTTTGCCGTTCCGTTTGGCAAAATCGCAAGTTGTCCGTAGTAGAACATAACAGGAGAAATTGAGTAAAAAGTACGCCGAGCCGGAGCGTGCTTTTCTTAGAGCAAGATTCTACCGCAGTACCAAATTTCGCTTATCGCTCATTTTGTCCTTGCGGGAATCTTGTTGGGGAGTGCCTTCCCCAAACCCTGCTATGGCGGCTAAAGCCGCTTGAAAAATTCCCGCAAATTCTTTTCGGATTATTTCAAAAACAGTTCCGCTACACACCCCGTTTTTCTCCTATTAGTGAGAGGACACCACGCACAGAAAGGAGGTCAACCACCTATGAAACGATATAACACGCCCCACCGCAGCCGGGTAGTCAAGACCCGGCTGACCGATGAAGAATACGCCGACTTTACCGCCCGGCTTGCCCCTTATGGTATGAGCCAGTCCGAATTTATCCGGCAAGCCATTACACGGGCAACCATACGCCCCATTATTACCGTTTCCCCGGTCAATGATGAATTGCTTGCCGCTGTCGGGAAGCTGACCGCCGAATACGGCAGGATCGGCGGCAACCTCAATCAGATTGCCCGGTATCTGAACGAGTACGGCGCACCCTACAATGCGCTGTCCGGCGAGGTACGCGCCGCCATAGCCGACCTTGCCGCCCTCAAGTATGAAGTCTTACAGAAAGTAGGTGACGCGGTTGGCAACACTCAAGCATATCAACTCTAAAAACGCCGACTACGGAGCCGCCGAACAATACCTGCTTTTTGAGCATGACGAGTTTACCATGAAGCCCGTCCTTGATGAAACCGGCAGGCTTATCCCCCGCGAGGACTACCGGCTGTCCACGCTGAACTGCGGCGGCGAGGATTTTGCCGTTGCGTGTATGCGGGCAAATCTCCGCTATGGGAAGAACCAGCGGCGGGAAGATGTGAAAAGCCACCACTATATCATCAGCTTTGACCCACGGGACGGCCCGGACAACGGCTTGACCGTAGACCGGGCGCAGGAATTGGGCGAGAAGTTTTGCGCCGAGCATTTCCCCGGCCACCAAGCCCTTGTATGCACCCACCCGGACGGGCATAACCACAGCGGCAACATCCATGTGCATATCGTCATTAACAGCCTGCGGATAGAGGAAGTGCCGTTCCTGCCCTACATGGACAGGCCAGCGGACACGAAAGCCGGGTGCAAGCACCGCTGCACCGACGCAGCCCTACGCTACTTCAAGTCCGAGGTCATGGAGATGTGCCACCGGGAAGGACTTTACCAAATCGACCTCTTGAACGGCAGCAAGAACCGTGTCACAGACCGGGAATATTGGGCGCAGAAAAAGGGACAGGCCGCACTGGACAAGCAGAACGCCCCCATGATTGCAGGCGGTATCACGCCCCGGCAGACCAAGTTTGAAACGAACAAGGAGAAGCTGCGGCAGACCCTACGGAAAGCCCTTGCCACCGCTGCCAGCTTTGACGAGTTTTCCTCTCTGCTGTTGCGGGAGGGTGTGACCGTCAAGGAGAGCCGGGGGCGGCTGTCCTACCTCACGCCAGACAGGACGAAGCCTATCACCGCCCGGAAGCTGGGCGGCGACTTTGACCGCACCGCCGTCCTTGCCGTTTTGGAGCAGAACGCCCAGAGGGGCGTAACGGTTCGCTACACCCCGCAGCACCAAGCCGCCAGAGCCGCCGAACAGACCGCAGCCATACCCGAATACCTACACGCCGGGAAAGGCCGCTTACAGGGCGAAAAGACAGGGAAAATCGACCCCAGACAGGACAGTGTGCAGCGGCTTGTGGACATTGAGCAGAAGATGGCCGAGGGCAAGGGCAAAGGCTATGAACGATGGGCGAAGATACACAATCTGAAACAGGCCGCCAAGACCCTGACCATCTACCAACAGTACGGCTTTTCTTCCCCGGAACAGCTTGAAGCCGCCGTTGCTACCGCCTATCAGGAAATGCGCCAGACCAGCGGCGAACTGAAAGCACTGGAAACGAAGCTGCAAGGGAAAAGGGAGTTGCGGCAACAGGTACTTGCCTATGCCAAGACCAAGCCCATCCGCGAGGGGCTGAAAGCGCAGAAATCCGAGAAAGCCCGCGCCGCATACCGCCAGGCAAACGAGAGCGATTTTATCATAGCCGAAGCCGCCGCCCGGTATTTCAAGGCACAGGGGCTTACCAAGCTGCCCGGCCGAAAAGCGTTGCAGGCCGAGATCGAGCAGCTTATCTCCGAGAAAGACGGCCTGTACAACACCTATCACGAACAGAAGCAGCGGTTCAGGGAGTTGCAGACCGTCAAGCGGAACATCGACCAGATTTTGCGCCGGGAAGAGCCGCACCGCAGAAAGGAGCAGAGCCATGAACGATAAGCCGTCCCGCATGGACTACCGCCAGCACCAGGCAGCCCGCCGCCTTGTGCATGAGTGCTGTAACTACGACGAGGGGAACTGCCTGCTGTTAGACGACGGGGAGCCTTGCGTGTGCGTCCAGAGCATTTCCTATTCCCTCATGTGCCGCTGGTTCCGTGTGGCTGTCCTGCCCCTTGACGGGGAGCTGGCCGCAGCCCTCTTGTACCGGGGGAGCCGGAAACGCTGCGCGGTCTGCGGGGCGGCCTTTGTCCCCAAATCCAACCGGGGGAAATACTGCCCCGGCTGCGCCGGGTGCATGAAGAAACGCAAAGCCGCCGAGAGAAAGCGGAAACAAAGGCAGAAATGTCACGCTTTAGAGCCTTTCAAACCCGCATAAATCAAGGCTTTTTTCGTGGGTGTCAAAGGGTATGCGATACATTTATCCTTTCCCCCCGGAAATGCCGTCCTAATGCGTGACAAAGCCCAAAAACGACACAACACAGAGGGAGGTGATACTATCGCTGATTATATCAGGGCAGACACCACGCTGCCCGCCTATCTTCCATACCCCCGTTTCCTGCTGAAAATGGAGATTTCACAGACCGCCAAGCTGCTGTATGCGCTTTTATTAGACCGCTCCACCCTGTCACAGAAGAACGGCTGGCAGGACGGCGAGGGCAGGATATTCATTGTCTACCCCGTTGCGGAGATAGCGGAAATGCTGGACAAGGGTTGTACCGCCATCAAGGGAGCCTTGAAAGAACTGGACGCAGCCGGGCTTTTAGAACGGGAACGGCGGGGCTTCTCCGCACCCAATCGGCTTTATGTGAAAGTGCCGCCTGTCCCAGTGGTACGGTTTTCCGACCAACTGATGGCCGGAAAAGCGACCCTCATACAGTCGGAAAAGCGACCTTATGACGGTCGGAAAACCGACCCTATGATGGTCGGAAAACCGACCCCTAACAAAACTAATATAAACAACTTAATAGAGAACCAAACAATGAGAGCGAGTGGGGAGCCGCCCACAGCTTATGGCCGATATGAGAATATTTTTCTGTCAAAGGACGAATATGACGAGTTACAGGCAGAATACCCGGACAGGCTGGAACGGCTGATTGAGGAAATGAGCCATTACCTTGCCGCCAGCGGGAAAGCCTACCAGAATTATGCCGCCGCCTTGCACAGATGGGCGGCCAATGACAAAAAGGGAGCCGTAAAACAGGGCATCCCCGACTATACCTGTATGGAGGGAGAAAGCTTATGACAAGTGAAATCAAAGATATTTTGGAGAACATGACAACCGCCGCCCCGGAGATGGAGGACTATATCGGCGAGGACGGACTGCTTTACTGCGGAAAGTGCCATACGCCGAAAGAAGCCTACTTCCCGGAGGGTAAGGAGCTGTTTGGCCGTGACCGCCACCCGGCAGAGTGCGACTGCCAGAGAGCCGCCCGTGAGCAGCGGCAGGCCGCCGAGGAACACCGCCGCCATGTGGAAGCCGTGGAAAATCTGAAACAGAGGGCTTTTGCCGACTCAGCCATGCAGCAATGGACATTCGAGAACGACAACGGCAGAAACCCGCAGACCGGGATTGCCCGGCGGTATGCGGAGCATTGGGAAGAAATGCAGGCCGAAAACATCGGCTGCCTGTTCTGGGGGAACGTCGGCAACGGGAAAAGCTACCTTGCGGGCTGTATCGCAAACGCCCTCATGGAGAAAGAAGTCCCCGTATATATGACGAACTTCGCCGTTATCCTGGGCGACCTCTCTCCCGGCTTTACAGGCCGGAATGAGTATATTTCCCGCCTTTGCCGCTATCCGCTGCTTATCATTGACGACTTCGGCATGGAGCGTGGCACCGACTATGGACTGGAACAGGTATTCCATGTGATTGATACCCGATACCGCAGCAACAAGCCGCTGATCGCCACCACCAACCGCCCGCTGGACGAGTTGAAAAAGCCGACAGACACGGCCCATTCCCGGATTTATGACCGACTGCTGTCCATGTGCGTCCCGATACGCTTTACTGGCGTCAACTTCCGGCAGGAAACCGCAAAGCGGAAAATGGAAACCATGAAGAAACTGCTGGCTGAATGAAAGGAGTATTGCCTATGGAGAATATCAAGCAGCACGACCACCGTACCACCCGCCGCCCCGACTGCGTGACGGAAATCCGCATGGGGAATACCGTTCTTGTCGTGTCCGGCTTTTTCAAGAAAGACACCACCAGCACCGCCGCCGACAAGATGGCGAGGGTACTGGAAGCGGAAGCCGCTGCTACACAAAAAAAGGCGATTTGACAAGCTGTAAAGAAGCAGATTTATCACTTTTACCGCTGTACAGCCGCCCCTGTTCCGTGGTACAATGAAACCACGGAATAGTGGGGCTGGCTGTCGGAAACGGAGGATTTTATGTTAAGACAAGCCACCCAAAACCTCATTACCGCCCTTTATCCGAGATTGTCCCATGAGGACGAATTGCAAGGCGAGAGCAATTCCATTTCCAACCAGAAACGGATTTTGGAAGCCTACGCCAAGCAGAACGGCTTTACCAATCTGCGCTGGTACACCGACGACGGCTACTCAGGTGCGAACTTCCAGCGGCCCGGATTTCAAGCCATGCTTGCAGACATTGAAGCCGGGAAAGTCGGCACCGTCATAGTCAAGGACATGAGCAGGCTGGGGCGTAATTACTTGCAGGTGGGATTTTACACGGAAATGCTGTTCCCTCAAAAGGGCGTGCGTTTTATCGCTGTCAATGACAACGTGGACAGCGCAAACGGCGGCATGGACAATGATTTTACCCCTCTGCGGAACTTATTTAACGAATGGCTGGTGAGAGATACGAGCAAGAAAATCAAGGCAGTAAAGAAAGCAAAAGGCATGAGCGGCAAGCCTGTAACCAGCAAGCCAGTCTATGGCTATCTCATGGACAAGGACGAGAACTATATCGTTGACGAGGAAGCCGCCCCGGTTGTCCGGCAGATTTACCAGCTTTGCCTTGCGGGAAATGGCCCGACCAAGATTGCCCGTATGCTGACGGAGCAGCAAATCCCCACGCCGGGGACGCTGGAATACCGCAGGACGGGCAGCACCCGACGCTACCACCCCGGCTATGAGTGCAAGTGGGCGACAAACACCGTCGTCCATCTGCTGGAAAACCGGGAGTACACTGGCTGTCTGGTAAACTTCAAGACGGAGAAGCCCTCTTACAAGGTCAAGCACAGCGTTGAGAACCCCATCGAGAAGCAGGCTATCTTCCCAAATCACCATGAGCCGATTATCGACACGGAAACATGGGAGCGTGTGCAGGAGTTACGCAAGCAGCGCAAACGCCCGAACCGCTATGATGAAGTGGGGCTGTTCTCTGGTATGCTGTTCTGCGCCGACTGCGGCCATGTGCTGTATCAGCAGCGGTATCAGAACAAGAACCGCAAGCAGGACTGTTATATCTGCGGCAGCTACAAGAAGCGTACCCGTGACTGTACGGCACACTTTATCCGCACCGACCTTTTGACGGCGGGCGTGCTTTCCAATCTCCGGCAAGTGACGGAATACGCCGCCAGGCATGAGAGCCGCTTTGTAAAGCTGCTCATCCAGCAGAACGAAATCGGCGGCAAGAGAAAGACCGCCGCAGCCACGAAGCAGCTTGAACAGGCCCAGACACGCATTGCCGAAGTGAACCGCATTATCAAGCGGCTGTATGAGGACAATGTAAGCGGCAAAATCAGCGACGAGCGTTTCATGGAGCTGTCGGCGGACTATGAGCAGGAGCAGCGGGAACTGAAAGACCGGGCTGCCGCTTTGCAGGAGGAACTTTCCAAGTCGCAGGCCGCCACCGTCAACGCCGAGAAATTCATGGGGATTGTGAGAAAGCACCTTGCTTTTGAAGAATTGACCCCCACCCTCTTGCGGGAAATGATTGAGAAAATCGTCGTGCATGAGTGCAGCTATGACGAGAACGGCACCCGCAGGCAGGACATTGAGATTTATTACAGCTTTGTCGGCAAGATTGACTTGCCCGAAGCCTAACGCCCGACCTATCCGACACAATGGCCAAGTGCCGGATAGGAACGGCAAAATTTTTTACACTTCTATTACTTCTTTATCGCACATCAGTAAAGTCCCAGGGCATGAAGCAGTTCATGGCTAATTAAAGGGAACAAAAAGAAAGGAAAAGCACAATCCAGACGGTATCAGCGGCAGGCTACAAGAATAAATTGTGATTTCACAAGATTGGTGCTATAATAAGAGAAAAGTTCCTGCCGGGGCAGCCGCCCCGGTGGTATGGATAGAAAGGCAGGAAAACAATATGCACAT
>ENA-OWOF01000422-OWOF01000422.1-gut-metagenome-genome-assembly--contig:-NODE-422-length-14945-cov-3.043718_pt1 | contig 14945 bp, 7 predicted proteins | sample MGYA00248255_ERZ651790 | MGnify/ENA primary metagenome ERZ651790 (study PRJEB26908, sample SAMEA4031711) | gut metagenome | biome: gut; feature: normal infant; material: stool | place: China | collected 2015 ...
CTTGATTTAATACGGACCAGTGACGGAGTAACTATCAGCACACGCAATTATGAAGAGACAGGCTCAGCATCCGGTAAAGATGCCACCCAATATAGCGCTTTAGAGAATTCATTAATCAATGTGCCATACGAAATGGGACTTTTTGTAGAAAATCACTTCAAAGTATACGGTTCAATACTGAAAGTGGTATCTACCAAAAGAGACAAGGCAAAAACCATTTATATCAACCTGGGATATGATGATCCTATCAAAGAAGGATTACGCTTTGATGTAGTGGAAGATGGCATACTGGAAGGACATAATATAGAAACCAAAATCGGTGAAATACGGATTACCGAAATCATGGGACCGAAAATCTCTTTATGTAAAGTGAACAAAGGGGGTGAAACTATTCTTACTGCATTAAATGAAGGAAAGACCTTGAAACTTATTTCCAGACAGGCCAAACTGTTCGATGAATAACATACCATTCATAATGAATATACAACAACACAACCGCCGACCCGGCATCTGCCAAGGCCCGGCGGTATTACTATATCAAGACAAACCGCTACTTTTCTATAATGGAAGTTAGAGGATGACGGTTCCCCTTTATCTCTCTCAGAAATGCTTTTGCCGAACCAAAATTCAAATATAAATCCAAACGCACCGGCAAATGGTTTTTATCATCAGTTACATAAAAGGTTATTACCTCTTTTTCTTTTCCTTTTTTATACTCTACCAAGGAAAAGACCAAACAACGGTATTTCACACCATTCTCCGCCTTAAAATTCTTCCGGCCACGATAAATCAATGTTTGCTGCTCTACTTTAGTACCTGTAGCCATATCAAACAATATTTTATCGCCGACTTTATAGTCACTTACATCAAATGAACGTGCCCTCATCAATATGCTCAGCATATCAAAAATACACTCATCACTTTGGTCTTTCGATTTCACCGTATCCCGTTCCCTCCTCATACGACGCTGATCGGCAATACATTTCCCGTTTTTATAACTGAACCATACTTCGTCCACCGTATAGCGGTCGCCCTCTTCGGCTCCTTTACGAAAATAAACAGGTTCCAGACGACTGCTGGTAATACAAGTCAATGTATCACGCATCTTAAAAAAGAAATCAACTTGTCTGTTACTGACAGAAATCAAGTTACTACGAAAACAAGGTTTCCCCTGATAAGTAATAGCCTGCATGTCCATTTTTGCCTGTCCGGCAGCAACCCAAATGAATTTCCAGTTAAACTTTAAATCGTACACTAATTCTTCACCTGCCTGGATAGCTTCGTTTTGTGCCGCACATTGCGCCCTGGTTGCCATAATGGCAAACCAGCCGCACAATAATATGAGAATAGTTTTTTTCATCGGCCTAGTTTTCTAGCTCTTTCTTTATTTCTATCTTGCACCTTTTTGGTCTCTTCCGGTTTTTGTTTCATTATTTCATCCAGCTTTTGCTTGTCTATAGGAATAGCATTCACATCCCAATTCTCTTCAAATTCAAAGTTAGCTTTCATTTCCCAAACTTTCGGGAAATAGAAAACCTCTTCAGGCTGAATCTTCTTATCATAATCTCCCGTATCCCAAACTCCGTTATTATTATGGTCGTTAAACAAACGTATATAATATTTCGTACTCGGATTCAAGAAATAGAAGTCCGCCGTTCCTTCCTCCGTTACCGGTTGTTGGCGCAATACATTTCCATTCGCATCCAACAACTCGGCAACAGCATGGGGAGCAGTTCCTTTTATATTCAACAAGATAGTTCCGTACTCGTCCATTTTTTTCACTTTCACCGTTTGCTGGACTTTGTCCGTATGCAGCCCATAAATACCAATAAACGCCAAAGAATCAATAGTCAACTGATATTCCTGCTCCGGTTGCCAATCTGCCAATATCTGATATTGACGTGGCATCAACGAGTCAGCCATAAAGAAGAAAGGAGCCGGTTGCCACACACTATCCACCTTTACTTCCATATGAATGGCCGCCGTGTCTATGCTTGCCACAGGTTCTTCAAAAGATAGATAGATATTCCTGTATATATCGAATGCTGACGGAGCATCGACGTTCATAGTCAGGAATTTAGTTGGTTCCACCCTGATGGTATCTCCTTTTTTCTCCCTTTTTTTACGTTCCTTCTCCTTTTCCTCATTCGCTTTTTTCTGCAATTTTTCCCGTTGCTCTCTTGTCAGTTTATTAGCCAGATAAATGGTATCGGTTTTGGGAACCAACCGGTTTAGTGTATCCGTATATAAATAATCCAACTGAACCTCCAGCGTATCCATCTGATAAACCAACGAATCCTTGATCCAATAACAAATTGAGTCGTTTCGTGGAGTCGTTTCTATAATAAACGCATCCTTCTCATCAAAGTTCAATCCTTTCAAAACAGGCAACGTATCGGCCGGCGCACTGAAAGATAATATAAAATGATTCTCTTTATCACGCTCGCTCTTGGACAGATACTGGCGGTTATTTATTCCCTTAAATGCTCTTAGAACAATATTATCCGGCAGAAAACGGGTATACCCCACTGTTTTAATCGTATCGATAGTCGCTGTATCCTTCCACAACGTATCCTGACGCACAGCAGCCTCCATGGAAGGAATAATAATAGAATCACAAAAAGCAATCATCTCGGTCTTGGAGTCATACAAATAATTCTGGTTACCATCCATCAAACCAAAGATATGATATTTACCAGGTGCGATACCGCGGATGGTAAAACGCCCTCGGCTATCAGTACGGGATACACGGTCAAACGGTTTCTTGACAAAAGCGCTATCGCTCAGATCTGCATGCAATCCCACCATCATACCTTTGACAGGTTCCAAATCAGCAGCAGCCAATACATTTCCGGAAACTTCCAGTGTATCAATGGCTTCTCCCGTAGAAAAAGAAAAAGCATAATTACCTAGCGGATTACCCTCATTGTTATCCACAATGGCATCTGAGAAATCAATGGTATAAGTGGTATTGGGTTTCAATGAGTCCATGAGGTTAACCAATACTCTTCTGCCGCTTGCCTTAATATCAGGTTGTTCCAATTGAGGAGGAGACACTACCACCTTCTCCGATGTTTTCTCTAATTTGATGAACTCATCAAATTCAATGGCAATCTTCTTATTCTTATTGTTTGTTGCATACGGCTTGGGAGAGCTTCTGATAAACTTGGGCGGCTCCTCATCATACGGACCTCCATCCGGTGTTCCCATGCTTGCGCAGGAATACACCACGATCATCAGCATCAACAAAGCAGGTAATTTATGTTTTTTCCAATTCATGTTCTTATTGGTTCAAGCTTAGCATTTCTTCTATATAATCACGCGTATTGCTCAATCTCGGCACTTTGTGCTGTCCGCCTAATTTGCCTTTTTCTTTCAGCCAATCGTGGAACAGATTAGGTCTCGCCACAATTATTTCCAACGGCTGCAAGGTAATGTTTTTATGGCGTTTAGCTTCGTAATCGGAGTTAATTTGTTGTAAAGAAGTGTCAAGAACCCGACTAAAATTCTCTAAAGAATCCGGCATAACGGCAAATTCTATCAGCCACTGATGACGGCACTTGGCATGTGCATCCATGAAAACAGGAGCAGCAGAATAATCAATAATCTGTGCACCGGTCGCCTCGCAGGCTTTTGCCAACCCTTGTTCCGCATTATCCACCATCAACTCCTCACCAAATGCATTAATAAAGTGCTTGGTACGCCCTGTTATAACAAATTTATAGGGGTGTTTGTTGGTGAACTTCACGGTATCACCAATCATATAACGCCACAATCCGCAGGAAGTACTGATGACCATCGCATAATTTTTATTCAACTCCACATCTGTTAACGGAACAATATGAGGATTTTCAGTACCGACATCTTCCATCGGAATAAATTCATAAAATACCCCATAGTCAATCATCAGCAACATGGAAGGATCACTGAAATCACTTTGTAATCCGAAAAAACCTTCACTGGCATTGTATGTTTCCATATAATGCATCTTGTCGCTACGAATAAGCTGTTTATATTGTTCGCGATAAGGAGTAAAAGCAACCCCTCCATGAAAAAAAACTTCCAAATCAGGCCATACTTCCGCCAAATTATCCGTTCCCTTCACTTCCAGAATATGTTTCAGTACAGCCATCATCCATGACGGCACTCCTGAAAGATTGGTCACATTCTGATTCATTGTGGCACGAGTAATCCTTTCTACTTTTTCCTCGAAATCACTCAGCAACGCAATCTTTTTATCGGGCACCCGAATCAGATTGACCAACGGATTCACATTTTCAATCAATATGGCAGAAAGGTCTCCTACAAGACTTCGTTTCACATTATAGTTTGGTGCATGGCTTCCTCCAAGAATCAGACCTTTTCCAGAGAAAAAACGACTCTCAGGATTTTGTTGGAGATACAGCGCCACTGCATCCATACCACCCGCATAATGAATATCATGAAGTCCCTCCCTGCTGACAGGAATAAACTTACTTTTGTCATTAGTTGTTCCTGAAGATTTGGCAAACCACTGCACTTCTCCACGCCACAGGACATCTTTCTCTCCATGACGCATCCGTTCTACGTATGGCTTGATTTCTTCGTAAGTCTGTATAGGTACACGTTGAAAGTCTTGATATCTCTTTATGTCTTTATAGCCATATTTCAATCCCCACTCCGTATGGGCCGCATCCTTCATCAGCCGGCAAAACACTTTATGTTGGAGCGCCTCAGCCTGAGTTGCATACAAGGCTGTCGCTTTTTGTCTGGGCTTGAATAGCGTACTAATTAATCTGGTAGAATTCATTTGTCTTAGTATACGATTCGTTATATCTTGCAAAAATAGCTTATTTCTATATTATAATGGCTGATAACATTATTTTTTTTATAGTTTTCTACATTACTTTTATTTTTTGTTATCTTTACGGTCGCTTACAACTTAACATCAAAGGCTATGAAGATAGGAATATTGACATCAGGAGGAGACTGTCCAGGAATAAACGCCACAATTAGAGGAGTTTGCAAAACAGCGATAAATCATTACGGTATGGAAGTTTATGGAATTCATAGCGGATTCCGGGGATTGCTGGACAATGACGTAGAACCATTGACAGAAAAATCATTATCGGGCTTGTTAAATCTGGGAGGGACAATACTAGGCACTTCCAGAGAAAAGCCATTCAAGAAACGCCTGTCGGCAGCCTCGGAGGACAAACCGGCTTTGATGTTAAAGAATATCCATGATCTAGGTCTGGACTGTATCGTATGTATCGGCGGAAACGGAACCCAAAAGACCGCAGCCAAACTGGCCCAAGCAGGTGTGAACGTTGTTTCTGTACCTAAAACAATAGATAACGATGTTTGGGGAACAGACGTTTCATTCGGATTCGATTCTGCCGTGACCATTGCTACCGATGCCATTGACCGGCTGCATTCTACAGCCAGTTCACACCAACGTGTCATGGTTATTGAAGTGATGGGACATAAAGCTGGCTGGATTGCACTTTATTCCGGAATGGCGGGAGGCGGTGACGTGATTCTTATTCCGGAACTGTCTTATGATATTCATAATATAGGCAATACCATCATTGAACGCTTGAAAAAAGGGAAGCCCTATTCCATTGTTGTTGTCGCAGAAGGCATCAAAACCATGGACGGCAAAAAAGCCGCCGAATATATAGCCCAAGAAATAGAATATGAAACCGGATTCGAGACCCGTGAAACTGTACTGGGATATATCCAGCGTGGCGGCTCTCCTACTCCCTACGACCGTAATCTGGCCACTCGTATGGGTGGACATGCCACAGAACTGATTGCTTCCGGACAATTCGGACGAATGGTCTCTCTGCAAGGTGCGGAAATTGGCTCCATCACTCTGAATGAAGTGGCTGGTAAAATAAAACTTGTCAATGAGAACCATGACCTGATTGTACAAGGCAAACGGATGGGAATCTGCTTCGGATAAGAAGCAGATTCAATCCTTTTCCATATACTTGGATGGAGACACTCCGAATTGCTCGGTAAAATGCTTTCGGAGCGTACGTGTATCACTATATCCTACCATTTCGGCTATTTCCTGAATGGAATACCTGTTCTCCATAATAAGGGAGGCAGCCTTGCTCATCCGTACACTCCGAATCATATCAATAGCAGCCAGTTCGCTACGTTGCTTTATTTTTCTATAAAGGGTAGGCTGACTCATATTCAATTGCTCCGCCAACATTTTTACATTAAAGTTCTCATTCGCCAGATTAGCTTCTATGACATGAATAATTTGCTGTATAAAATCATCCGGAGCATTATTCCCATCCGCTTCCGGTTCACTTTCCTGCTGCTTCAACATCAACGTCTTTGTATATATCCTCTTCAGGCGTTCCCGCTGGAGTATCAGGTTCCGGACTTTTGCCTTCAATACCTCCGGATTGAAGGGTTTCATCATATAATCATCCACACCTATTTTTGAAGCCTGCAACACATCCGCATCCTCAGCCTTTGCCGTCAGCATCAAAATAGGGATATGTGCTGTCCGAGGCTGCTCACGCAATTCCCGGCAACAGGTAAACCCATCTTTTACAGGCATCATTATATCAGAAATAATCAAATCCGGAATTTTACTCATTGCCACATCAACCCCCTCTTCACCGTTTGCTGCCTCATATACGGCATAATCTTTACAGAATAAAGAACAGACATAATGCCGGATTTCCTCATTGTCCTCAATAACAAGAAGAGATGTTTTTTTATTCGAAGGCTTGTCTTCCTGCCCTTCCGCCTGCATTACCGGTAACGGAAGAGCATACTCCTCCATCTCCGGAGCACCAACAATCTCATACCGGTCCTCTGCAAAATGTGCATTTCCCTCAGGAATCAATAATGTGAAAGTGCTACCCTTTCCGAGAGTACTGTCCAAATTCACCGTGCCATGATGAAGATCCATCGTATTTTTAACAATACGCAAGCCTATACCTACCTTATTAGAAAACAAAGGTGTATTTTCTCCGGTAATAAATGATTCAAAAATCCTCCCCCGTAACTCTTCCGGTATTCCTTTACCTGTATCCGATATGATTATACTGCAAAATGAATATCCATCTATCTCGATACGGTTCATCTTAAAAATCACCTTTCCATTCGGAGATGTATACTTAAACGCATTAGATAATAAATTACGGATAGCCGAACTTATTTTTTCCACGTCTATCCATAGCAAAAGTGGCTCATTCAGCGATTCAACCGTAAAGTTAATCCCTTCTGTTTCTGCCAGTTCATGAAAAGGATCGGTTATCTGCTTTGCCAATACCACTATATCGACTTTCGAAATCCGGAGTTTAATCATACCTGCTTCAATCTTCTGCACATAAAGCAAATGATCGACCAATGTCTGCAAAGAGGTTCCATTGCGATACATGGCAGCCAGTTTAGTATAGACGGTGTCTGAAGGGCGGACGGTTCCTAACAATTCCTGCAGGGGAGATAAGATTAAAGTTAAAGGTGTACGCAACTCGTGAGCTGCATTCGTAAAGAAATTCTCGCGTTCCATCCGAATCTGCTTCTCCTTGTCACGCTCTACAGTAGCAGCAAATATCTCATGTTCCAAGCGCAACTCGTGCTCCAACCTCTTTTGCCGTAATTTAATACGCTGCATAACCATATAAACTATTATCCCTCCCAGCACCATCATACAGAAGCGGAAAAAGAAAGTTTCACTCCAATGAGGCAAAATCTCTACTCTCAACGAGGTTATTTTACTGTCTCTTTCATCCGGATAAATATTTTTCACCTCAAAAACATATTCCCCGGCAGGAAGGTTAGCATACGAAACTTTTTCCCCTCCGTTGGCCACAAGCCAATCAGGCTGATAAGGACGAAGCCTGTAACTATACTTCTGCTGGCTTTCAGAATAAGAAAGGTTATTGAACGTCAGCGCAAAGTCACGATTCGCATGATTCAACCGGACAAAAGGCGTATAGAAAATACTTTGTGAAAGAATGGTCTGCCCATTGACCTCTCTTCCTATCTCTACAGGTTTATTATTTACCTCCAATCCGGTAATCACGACAGATTCGGAAGTGGTAAACGCTTTAATGTCATCGGGGTTAAAATAAGTAAGATTTTTATTATTTCCCCAAAACAGGACATCCTCCCAATGCAGGACAGAACGGTTACTGCCTGCAATGTAATAATTATAAAACAAATGCTGATGACGGCTATAACGGGAAATACCTGAATTAGAGCCCAACCAGATTTGCCCGTCCGCATCCTCAGTCATGCAACCAATAAAGTTACTGCACAATCCATCCCGGGTAGTATATACATGAGTTATCGCATCCTGTCCGGGAGAGAAAACTGCCAGACCGGCCATGTATCCGACATACAGATTACCATCAGACGAAGCTAATAATGAACGAACGGAATTCTCAGCCATACCATACTTCTTTTCATAGCCGGTCTGCAGTTCTTTTTCATTTATCACTTTACATATACCATAATTCGCAGTGCCCAGCCAAAGCGTATGATCGTCGGTTTCAGCCATAGCACGAATATAAAGAGGAGACAAGTTCTGTAATCCGGATACTTTGAAATGTATCTTCTTACCCCTGTTCGTTTCACGGTCGAATAACCAAAGTCCTTTATGTGTACCAATCCAAAAACGGCCTTTGCTATCAAGAAATAAGGCCCAGACAGATGATTTGTTAAGGTCACCATCTTCCGTGATCAATCGCAATATTTTAAATGAGCGTTCTTTTTTATAATAACAGGTCAATGAACCATCTGAATTCCCAAACCATAAATTCCCTTTCTCATCTTTCAGACTGCACAACACTGTCTGTTGTTTTTTCACATCTTGATCTCCTACTTGAAAGAAGTCTGTTTTTTCCGAAGTACCAAACGCTGTCCGGCTCCGCATAATTCCTTTATGGTATGTTGCCAACCAAAGATAATGATCGTCATCCGCTACAATAGAACAAATCTCATTATGCCTGTCCTGATAAAAACAATTATAAAACTGCATACGCAAATCCGACCAGATAACTCCTCCACCATCCGTACCAATCCACAGAATACCATGTGAATCGTAATAAGCCGCAATCATCCTCGTTTCAAGATTGCGGTACATCAAAGAAGAAGTGTTACTATAAACTTCTGTCAATATCTCGTCCTGATTATTTTTATCTATTGTCATCACCGTATATCCATTCCACGTTACGGCCAGATATTTATTCTCATTTAATCTGATAACACCGAAAACATCTGTATGAGAAAGTCTGTCGGATACCGGAGCCACATGATAAGTCAACTGCTTGATTTTCCCGGTTCGTTCATTGTAATAAATAACCCCATGAGCAATTGTAGAAATCCATATCCGACCATCATCATACAAAACAGAATTTACAGACAGACTACCGGTACGCCCCAGATCAATCACCCGAAAGGAATTCAGGTTTGTCGCATCCAGCAAGATAATTCTACCTTTTTCATCAATCAGACAGATACTTTTTTTATCCGAAGAATAAGTGATGGCAACCAAAAGATTATCCTGGTTATTCCAGCCTGTATATTTTTCTTGAACCCGGAGCCGAAGCTCACCCTCTTTTGATGCGCACCGCTTCATTAAATGCAGCTCACTCCCGGAAATCACCCAAACCAACGAATCATTCCTCTGCAACATCCCTCGAGATGGAATACCCTGTCCCGAAGAAGAAACCACAGACAAAAACCGTTCTTTTTTCAAATCAAATGCAGAAAAGACACCATTATCCACAAATGCCAGCACCCCGTCAAAAACCTCCTTTAAGTTTGAAATACTAGGATAACTCCTACTCCTTTCAAAATTTGTAATCCGCCTACCGTCATAACGGCTCAACCCGTTTCGGGTTCCAAACCAAATGAAGCCTTCTTTATCCTTATAAACAGCAGATACGGTATTGTCGGCCAATCCGTTTTGCATATTGAGCAGATGCACATCTTTGCTTAAAAAAGCATAGCACACATCCGGCAGCAATATACATACTCCAATTATAACCAGTGATAAGATTTTAAGGTTCATATTTAATTCATTACCTGTAGCAAAGGAATAAAATAAAAAAGAGATAACAACAAAGATTCACCAAAAAATATAGAGATGCATTAAACATGCATGCTGAATGAAATGAACGTGTATTAAGCCACATCACTGATTAACATACATTTGCAATGTATTAACCTAATGTCTAATTAAAAAACAGAGAAGCATGAAAAAAATCTCAATTCTATTTTTGATATTGCTTTGCAACTGTACATTCCTGTACGCCCAGCAATTCAGCATCACCGGTGTAGTCACGGATAAAAAGCTCAATGAGCCCATTATCGGTGCTAGTGTAGTTGTCAAAGGTACTACCAACGGAACGGTTACTGATCTGGATGGAAAATTCACAATCCAAGCCTCAAAAAGCAGTGTGCTAATTGTTTCCTTTATCGGGTATACCCCCCAAGAATTTACAATCAATGGCAACCAAACTTTTTATCAAATCTCTTTAGCGGAAGATACGCAAACGCTGGACGAAGTTGTGGTAGTAGGCTTTGGTACGCAAAAGAAAGTGAACTTAACAGGAGCAGTTGCTACCGTGGATAAAAAAACACTGGAATCACGTCCTGTCACTTCAGTTTCACAAGCTCTTCAAGGAGTGATGCCAGGATTGAACATTGACATGAATGACAAAGGTGGACGATTAGACTATAATCCCACCATGAATATTCGTGGAACAGGAAATTTGAATACCGGATCCAGTGCCTCACCTTTAGTTTTAATTGATGGAGCCGAAGGAGACATAAACTCGTTAAATCCGCAGGATATCGCTAACATTTCCGTGTTAAAAGATGCTGCCGCATCTGCCATTTACGGTTCACGCGCTCCATTTGGCGTAATCTTGGTTACAACCAAATCAGGAGAAGCAGGAAAAGCCACCATTCAGTATTCAAACAATTTCAGATGGTCACGCCCCACCAACATTCCTGACATGCTCGACTCCTACCGCTTTGCCAAGTATTTCAATGCAGCACAAAAAAATTCAGGAAGCGGCACCACTTTTATTTTCACTGATGATACGATAGACCGCATTCAGAAATACATGGCGGGTGAATACCCATACACCTCAGACCCCAATGGTTCACAAGGAAACAATTTTTTCCCTTTCAACGTCGCTTCCAATGATAATCAAAACTGGCCAAGAAACTTCATTGACAAAACATCTTTCGGACAAGAACATAATCTAAGTATCTCCGGAGGAGGTGAGAAAGTTAAATACTATCTATCGGGAGCTTTCCTTTCTCAAAACGGACAGATGAATTACTCTGACGAAAACAAAAAACGTTATAACATCAGTGGAAAGGTAACAGGACAAGTCACCAAATGGCTAAGTTTAGATTTTAACGCTCGTTTTATACGTTCAGATATAGAAATGCCAACTTTTGTGAAACTCTATGGCGATCGTTTCTTTGCAGAAACGACCAAATTATATCCCATGATGCCTCTCTATGACAACAACGGACACTATACACGTAATCCTAAATTAATGCAATTAACTTCTGGAGGGCGTTCAAACAGCAGTAAAGACACCTACTTCACTTCCGGAGGTTTCCATCTGACTCCATTAAAAGGATTAGGTATTCACGGACAGGCGACTCTACGGACAGAAAGCTACCGCCACCAATATAATGTAAATAAAGTCTATCTCTATACCCGTGACAACCAACCCGTGGAAGAAGCATGGTTAGGAGGAGACCCCGATTTAGCAGCAGGAAAGACATTTGTGCAAAGTCAAACACAGCAAACTTCCATGATGACAACTTCACTATATGCAGATTATGAATATTCCTGGAACAAGCACAATTTCAAAGTTACAGCAGGTATGAATACCGAATATTATTACATCAACGAATTAATCGGCAAACGCTATGATGTCATCAACGAAAATGTCCCCAGTATCAATACGGCCACTGGTACAAGTGATTTGAAAGGCTCCTCAAAAGAATGGGCTACAATGGGATATTTTGCCCGTTTAAATTATGACTACGAAGGACGATACCTATTAGAAGGAAACATTCGTCGCGATGGGACTTCACGCTTCCGCGGTAACCAACGATGGGGCACATTTCCCTCTGTTTCTATAGGTTGGAACATCGCCCGCGAAGCATTCTGGAGTCCGGCAGAAGCATATGTCAACCTGTTAAAACTACGTTTTTCTTACGGTAGCCTAGGCAATCAGAATACAGATAATTATTATCCTACTTATTCTATTCAAAATATAACTGTAGGTAGCGTAGATGCCGGCGGACGCTGGCTGCTTGACTTAGCCAACTAGTCCAATATAGCATCTTCCCCCGGTCTCGTCAGTTCCTTGCTCACATGGGAACGTGTCACCAGCTATAATGCAGGACTTGACTTTGGTGCATTTAACAATCGTCTGAACGGATACGTTGAATACTACATTCGTGATACCAAAGACATGGTAGGACCTGCCGAAGAAATAACTCCATTAGTAGGAGCATCAGCTCCCAAAATGAATAATACCTCTTTACGAACCAAAGGCTGGGAATTACAACTAACTTGGCAGGACAGAATTGGTAAAGTAGGGTATCATGCTTCTTTCAATCTATCTGATGCTCAAACAGAAGTAACAGAATATCCCAATCCTGATAAAACATTTTACACCAAAGATGAAGACGGAAACACCATTGAAAATTATTGGAAAGGGAAAAAATTAGGCGAAATATGGGGATTCAAAACAGTAGGCATAGCAAAAACCGATGAAGAAATGCAATCATGGATAGCCCAACATGACCAAAGCAAATTACCCAATGTAGGAAACAATATTTGGAAAGCCGGTGATATCATGTACGCTAACCTGGATGACAATCCTGCCATAGAAAAAGGTACGTCTGCCACTGATCCGAAAGATTTAACCATTATTGGAAATTACACACCCCGCTTTCGTTTTGGCTTCTCATTAGGAGCTGACTATAAAGGATTTGATATCAATCTAATGTTCCAGGGCGTAGCCAAACGTGACGTTTGGGTAGGAGGCGACGACAGAACCGCTTATTCTAAAGGTATGATTTTCTGGGGTATCAACGGGGGGCAATGGGATTCCACCGGATACGAAGAACACATGGATTACTTCCGTCCTGAAGGAGATGAAATGGGAGCAAATCTCAATGCTTATTATCCGCGCCCCATTATTGGAAGTAAACAAAACCAGCAGGTACAAAGTCGTTACTTGCAGAATGCAGCTTACATCCGCTTGAAAAACATACAAATAGGTTACACGTTGCCTAAAGCATGGATACAAAAAGCTAACCTGGAGAAAGTACGACTATTCTTCTCCGGAGATAATTTATGGACTGGTACCAAGATGAGTAAAAATTTTGATCCAGAACTAATTTACCAAAACGGTATGAGTTATCCGTTAAGCTATACTCTATCTTGTGGAATTAATATTACATTATAAACTTTAAATATATCATAATCATGAAATTAAAATACATCATACTCCCTATAATAGCAACTTCATTCGCTATAAGCTCATGTAACGATTTTCTAGATAGAGAACCATTGACAGACAATGTGAATGAAGGTTTTTTCACAGAACCAAGCCAATTGCAGGCTTATTGTAACAAGAAATACGAACTATTGCCCGATTTCAAAGACACCAATCTTTTTACCAACGATCAAACCAGTGATAACCAAGCAGGAACAGATCCTGTAGATTTCTTTCTACCGCAACGTATCAAAGTTGCCGCCACAGGAAGTTATAATCGGCAAGGACATTTGCGCGACTGTAACCGATTGTTATATTACGCTTTGGAAAATATCCAAAAAGGGGAACTGGAAGATACCCGCGAAACTCAGCAATATATCGGTGAGATTTACTTCTTCAGAGCTTACATCTATTTCGAATATTTGAGGAAATTCGGAGATTTTCCCATTATCAAATCAGAACTTAGCGCAGATGATTATGCCGCCAATGTGGAAGCAAACAAACGTAAGCCACGTAATGAAGTGGCCCGATTTATTCTAGAAGACCTGAACGAAGCCATTGCCCGATTATTACCGCGCAGTAATAATCTGACCAATCACCGTCTGAACAGAGAGTGTGCCTATCTATTTAAATCACGTGTAGCCCTGTATGAAGCAAGTTGGGAAACCTACCATCAAGGAACCGCACGAGTACCAGGTGGTCCGGGCTGGCCGGGCGGTACTTTCAATGGCAACCTTAATACTGAAATAGATTTCTTCCTGACTGAAGCGATGGCATCTGCCAAAGAAGTGGCAGAAGCAATACAAATCTCTGATAAAATAGAAGATTATATGAATATGTTCAATCAATATGATCTTTCTTCCAACAAAGAGGTATTATTATGGCGTATGTATAGTGCGGATGCCAAAGTGAATAGCTTAGTAGAAGGCAATTATCATAGCATATACAATGAAAACGGTGAAGGCTGTGTGGGACAAGGTGGAGGTTATACACGATCCATGGTTGAAACTTTCCTAACTACCAATGGCCTGCCTATTTATGCACCAGAAAATACAGAATACAAAGGCGACAAGAGTATCCCCGATGTAATGGAGAATCGTGATTTACGCCTTGTAGAATCAACATTCAAACCGGGTGATATGGTTTGGAGAGGTGGTAATATGGACCAAGACGGAAGAATGGTCTATGCAAATCTACTACAAGCTTATCAAAACTTAAGCAGAACAGCTACAGGATATTTAGTTCGTAAAGGATGGAGAGACAGCAATGTAGCTCCAGCGGATAATTCACCTTTGGCTTATATGATATTCCGCGCCAGCGAAGCATATCTCAACTATATGGAAGCTGACTATATGAAAAACAAAAATCTAGATGATTATAGCAAAAAATACTGGAGAGCTTTGAGAAAGCGTGCCGGCGTATCAGAAAACTTCCAAAAAACTATCG
>ENA-OWOF01000424-OWOF01000424.1-gut-metagenome-genome-assembly--contig:-NODE-424-length-14926-cov-6.624486_pt1 | contig 14926 bp, 9 predicted proteins | sample MGYA00248255_ERZ651790 | MGnify/ENA primary metagenome ERZ651790 (study PRJEB26908, sample SAMEA4031711) | gut metagenome | biome: gut; feature: normal infant; material: stool | place: China | collected 2015 ...
AACTGGGCCTTGCCGCCCAGAGGCTGCTGGGTGACCAGAGAGTAGGGGCCGGTGGAACGGGCATGGATCTTATCATCGACCAGGTGATGCAGCTTCAGGTAGTACATATAACCGACGGTAACGCGGTTATCGAACTTTTCGCCGGTGCGGCCATCGTAAACGGTGGTCTTGCCATCGCGGTCCAGCTCGATCTTGGAGAAGTCGATGATGTGTCCCTTCTCACCCATGATCTTGGGGAGCTTCGTGGGATATGCAGGAGCATTCTCACCATGCCACATCTCGCGGGCGGTATCAAAGGTATCGCCGATGTCGTTCTCACGAGCAGAGTCGAAGACGGGAGTCATGACCTTGATGCCGCATGCCTTGGCAGCGTAGCCCAGGTTGACTTCCAGCACCTGACCAATGTTCATACGGGAAGGCACGCCCAGAGGGTTCAGCACGATGTCCAGCGGGGTGCCGTCGGGCAGGTAGGGCATGTCCTCCTGCGGCAGAATGCGGGAAACGACACCCTTGTTGCCGTGACGGCCTGCCATCTTATCGCCAACGCTGATCTTACGCTTCTGGGCAATATAGCAGCGGACGACCTCGCGCACGCCGGGCTGCAGTTCGTCGCTGTTCTCCGGGGTGAACACCTTGACATCCACAATGATGCCGTATGCACCATGGGGCACGCGCAGAGAAGTATCACGCACTTCGCGTGCCTTCTCGCCGAAGATGGCGCGCAGCAGGCGCTCTTCAGCGGTCAGCTCGGTCTCGCCCTTCGGGGTGACCTTACCAACCAGAATGTCGCCGCTCTTGACCTCGGCACCGATGCGGATGATGCCGCGCTCGTCCAGATCCTTCAGTGCATCCTCAGAAACGTTGGGGATATCACGGGTGATCTCTTCGGGTCCCAGCTTGGTGTCGCGGCTCTCGGTCTCGTACTCTTCAATATGAATGGAGGTGTACACGTCCTCGCGCACGATCTTCTCGTTCAGCAGAACGGCATCCTCGTAGTTGTAGCCTTCCCAGGTCATGAAGCCGATCAGAGCGTTCTTACCCAGAGAAATTTCGCCGTTGCGCATTGCAGGGCCGTCGGCCAGCACCTGACCGGCCTTGACGCTCTCGCCGACCTCCACGATGGGACGCTGGTTGATGCAGGTGCCTGCGTTGGAGCGTGCGAACTTGACCAGAGGATAATCCTCCAGCTCGCCCTTGTTGTTGCGCACAACAACATGGTCGGCATCCATCTTCTCAACGATACCGTCATTCTTTGCCAGAACAGCGGTGCCGGAGTCGGTAGCAGCCTTGTACTCCATACCGGTAGCAACGATGGGCTGCTGGGTGACCATCAGAGGCACTGCCTGACGCTGCATGTTGGAACCCATCAGAGCACGGTTACAGTCATCGTTCTCCAGGAAGGGGATGCAGGCGGTAGCAACAGAGACCATCATTCGCGGAGAAACGTCCATGTAATCGACTTTCTCTGCATCAATTTCAAGGATCTCGTCGCGGCGGCGGGCAGAAACGCGGGGACGGATGAAGTGCTTGCCCTCATCCAGCGGCTCGTTGGCCTGTGCCACAACGTACTCGTCCTCGACATCAGCGGTCATATACTCGACCTCGTCGGTGACGACCTGTTCCTTCAGGTTGCCGTTCTCGTCATAGATCTTCTTGACCTTGCGGTACGGAGCTTCCACGAAGCCGTACTCGTTGATCTTGGCGTAAGATGCCAGATAGGAGATCAGACCGATGTTGGGGCCTTCAGGAGTCTCGATGGGGCACATACGGCCGTAGTGGCTGTAGTGAACGTCGCGGACCTCGAAACCTGCGCGGTCACGGCTCAGACCGCCGGGGCCCAGAGCAGACAGGCGGCGCTTGTGGGTCAGCTCAGCCAGCGGGTTGTTCTGATCCATGAACTGGGACAGCGGAGAAGAACCGAAGAACTCCTTGATGGCTGCCACCACCGGACGGATGTTGATGAGGGCCTGCGGGGTGATGACGCTCTGATCCTGGCTCTGCAGGGTCATGCGCTCACGGATGACGCGCTCCATGCGGGAGAAGCCGATGCGGAACTGGTTCTGCAGCAGCTCGCCCACGCTGCGGATGCGGCGGTTGCCCAGATGGTCGATATCATCGGTGGTGCCAATATTGTGGCCCAGACCGTTCAGGTAGTTGATGGAAGCCAGAATATCGGCGACCGTAACGGTGCGGCCGATCAGCTGGTCGTGGTTGCGGCGCAGCATCTCCTTCTGCTCTTCCACATCAGAGGTGGTGTCGAGGATCTTCTTGATCTCATCGAAGGAGCAGCGCTCGTTGATGCCGCACTCCTTCACGTCGAAGGAGAAGAAGCCCTGTGCATCCACACAGCCGTTGGTGATGACCTTGATCTTCCGGCTCTCTTCCTTCATGGGATCGTCGAGCTTCAGCACGACCAGATTCACACCGGCATTGTCAGCCTTCTCAGCCAGCTCGCGGGTGATCTTGGCACCAGCCTCGATCAGGATCTCGCCGGTCAGCGGAGCGACCACATTCTCAGCAGCCACCTGACCGGTGATGCGGCGGGCCAGAGACAGCTTCTTGTTCATCTTATAACGGCCGAAACGAGACAGGTCATAACGGCGCGGGTCGAAGAACAGCATGTTGATCTGGCTGGTAGCAGACTCCACCGTGGGAGGCTCGCCGGGGCGCAGCTTGCGGTAGACTTCCAGCAGGCCCTCTTCCTGATTCTTGGTGGTATCCTTTTCCAGAGTAGCGAGGATGCGCTCATCGTCGCCAAAGAAGTTCAGGATGTCCTCGTTGGTGGACAGGCCCAGTGCACGGCACAGCACGGTGACAGGCAGCTTGCGGTTCTTATCGATACGGACATAGAACACATCGGAAGCATCGGTCTCGTACTCCAGCCATGCACCGCGGTTGGGGTTCATGGTGGCGCTGTACAGGTCGTTGCCCACCTTATCCTTGGCATCGCCGTAGAACACGCCGGGAGAACGCACCAGCTGGCTGACGATCGCACGCTCTGCACCGTTGATCACAAAGGTGCCGGCATCGGTCATCAGCGGGAAATCGCCCATGAAGATCTCCTGATCCTTCACTTCGCCGGTCTCCTTGTTCAGCAGACGGGCGGTGACGCGCAGGGGTGCTGCATAGGTCACGTCGCGCTCCTTGCACTCCTTGATGCTGTACTTCGGCTCCTTATCCAGGCGGAAGTCCACAAAGCTCAGTGCCAGATTGCCGGTGTAGTCCTCAATGGTGCCGATATCGTGGAAGACCTCTTTCAGGCCCTCGTCCAGGAACCACTGATAAGAGTTCTTCTGGACCTCGATCAGGTTCGGCATACTGATGACTTCGTCGATGTGGGAGAAGCTCATGCGCTCGGTTTTGCCGAGCTTTACGGGCTTGACTTTCATCATAAAATCAACCACTCCTTACTTTTATACTCTACGGGATGTCGTATACACGGGTCAAATTTGAGCAGACACACATAATTCGACCCGCGTCGAAGGGAACCTTTCGGCGTTTTTCACAAACTTTTCGGTTTGACCCGTCCAGTCACCGCCTGCGTATTCCTCTTTTTGGCGCACTAGTCCATTATGTGATACTAATGCAGTATACACCCTAAAAGCCTTGCTGTCAAGCCATTTTTCAGATTTTTGCCAAAACAAATTTATTTTTTCTTTCATTTTCGCACGCCCGGCAGCGTGTTGCGTTTTGCTGTTTTAGGGCTTGATTTTTTTATTTTGCACGTTCCTGTTCATAATCCCCTTGTGCAATTTGTCTATCTTTGCCCTTGTGTTTTGGCGTATTACTTTTACAGTCGGATATGCCCGTTTTCCTTCGCGGCCCTTTTTTGTGAAAAAGCAGCTCAGAAAAGCTCGCAGGCTTTTCTGAGCTGCAAATATAAAAATAATGTTTCCTCTAAGATTGCCAGAGCGCAAGCGGCGGCAATTATAATCGTTCACTCATCCAGATAATCCCGCAGGCGTTTTGCACGGCTGGGATGCCGCAGCTTGCGCAGGGCCTTGGCTTCGATCTGCCGCACCCGCTCCCGGGTCACATTGAACTCCTTACCCAGCTCTTCCAGCGTGTGCGCCCGGCCATCCTCCAGCCCGAAGCGCAGTGCGATCACCCGCTCTTCCCTCGGTGTCAGGCTTTTGAGCACGCTGAACAGTTCCCGCCGCAGCAGCTGCCGCCCGGCTTCATCCACCGGGACGCCTGCATCCTCGTCCTGAATAAAATCTTCAAGGTGGGCATCCTCTTCCTCGCCCACCGGCGTTTCCAAGCTGATGGGGTCCTGCGCCAGCTGCAGCAATTCCCGCACACGGTCCGGCTCCATGTCCAGCTGAACAGCGATCTCTTCCGCGGTAGGCTCCCGGCCATTTTTCCGCAGCAGGTCACCCGTCGTCTTTTTGACCCGGTTGATGCTCTCCACAAGGTGCACCGGGATGCGGATGGTTCTCCCCTGATCCGCAATGGCGCGGGTGATGGACTGACGGATCCACCACGTGGCATAGGTGGAAAATTTGAAGCCGCGCTCCGGCTCAAACTTTTCCGCCGCCTTCATCAGACCGAGATTGCCTTCCTGAATAAGATCCAGAAACGGCAGGCCCCGCCCTGCATAGCGCTTTGCCACCGACACCACCAGCCGCAGGTTCGCTTCGCTGAGCTTCCGCCGGGCATCCTCGTCCCCGGCCTGCGCGGCACGGGCAAGCTCCGCCTCCTGCTCTGCCGTCAGCAGCGGCACCCGGCCGATCTCCTTCAAATAGGCCTTTACCGGGTCGTCCAGCGCCACCCCCTCTGCCGAAAGCTCATGTTCCAGCCTGCCGATCTGCGTTTCATCCAACGCAGGCAGGTCCGCTTCCTCTTCGGTCAGGTGCACGCCGCGGTCCTCCAGTGCCGTATACAGCTCGTCCAGCTGCGCCACATCGTAATCCTGTTCGTCCATGGCACGGCTGATCTGCTCCGGTGTCAGGGCATGGTGGCGTGCCCGCGCGGCCAGTGTTCTGGCCAATTCCTCCGTTTGCGACAATTTCTGCATGGTTCCTGCTCCTTTCCTCTCCTGCTCCAGCCGGAGGGGAAAGCGGGGATCATTCTTCTACAGGCACATTTCCCTGCTTCTTTTCGCGCATCGACTGGAGGTAATCACTCAGTTCCTCATTGGACATATGCGCCGCCTTGCCTGCCATGGGCATCCCCCGGGCAATGCGGTCCAGATACAGCCGGATATCATCCGGCGTACAATTCACATCGCTGTATTGTGCCGCAAGATGGCTCAGTTCATTCAGCGCTTCTTCGCTTACAAAAGCGCGCAGCGCGGTCAAGCTGATCTCAATGCCCTCCTGTCGGCAGCGCAGCATGGCTTCAAACAGCTCCTTCTGCTGCGGCAGCACGAACTGTTCTGCGGTCAGCTGCCCCTGCACCAGATCGATATAGTGCGGCTCCCGCAGCATGGCCGCCAACAGCCGCTGCTGTGCGCTGGCAATGCCCAACGCCTGACTGCCACCCGCACTGTACGGCACGTTGATCTGATTCATCTCACCGGACTTGAGCGCCTGCTGCTTTTTCTCCCAGCGGTGCTTGCTGCCCGCCCTCTTCACGGCGGTCTCCAGCTGGGTCATGATAGCTGTTTTGGAGATGTTGGTCTCCTCAGCCAGACGCCCCGCATACACTTCCTGCTCGGTAGGGTTGGAGCGCTCTGCCAGCATATTCACAGCTTCCTTCACGTATTCCAGCCGCTGGGCATCCTGTGCCAGATCATACTGGCTGCGCAGACGGCCCAGCCGGAAGTCCAGTGCATTGCCCACACCGTCCAGCAGGGCTTTGAATCGCTCTGCGCCATACTTTTTGATGTACTCGTCCGGGTCCTTTGCACCGGGGATCTGCAGCACGCCCACCTTTACCGGACTGTTGCGGAACAGTTCCAGCGAGCGCAGCGTGGCCTTCTGGCCTGCTTCGTCCGAATCGTAGCTCAGGATCACCTCGTCAGCATACTCGCTGATGAGCCGCACCTGCTCCGGGGTCAGGGCCGTGCCGCAGGCACACACTGCTGTGTCGATGCCTGCCTGATGCATACTGATCACGTCCATGTAGCCCTCGCACAGCACGAACCGGCGCACCGCGCTGCGCTTTGCGATCTGCAGCGCAAACACCGTCTCTGATTTGTGGTACACCAGCGTTTCCGGGCTGTTGACATATTTCGGTTTGGAATCGTCCAGCACGCGCCCACCAAACGCAATGATGTTGCCGCGCAGGTCAAAGATGGGGGTCATCACCCGCTTCCAGAACAGGCAGTAGATGCGGCCGGACGCACTGCGCTTGAACAGGCCGCTGGCATCCAGCTCCTGCTGATTGTAGCCCTTATCGCGCAGGAACTGATACAGCGCCTGTCCGTCGTTGGGCGCATAGCCCAGCCCGAACCGGACGATCGTCTTGTCGTCCAGACCGCGCCGCCGCCAGTAGGCACGGGCCTGCCGGGCTTCCTCCACGGTGGAGTTCAGGCAGGCGTGGAAAAACCGTGCCGCCTCCTTGTTCATGGAGAGGATGCGGCTGCGCATCCGGCCTGTTTTGTCGTCCTCCTGCGGCTCCGGCATACCGGCCCGCGCTGCCAGCAGCTTAACGGCCTCCGGGTAATCGATGCTGTTGATCTTTTTCGTAAAGGTAATGGCATCGCCGCCTGCGCCGCAGCCAAAGCAGTAAAAGCTCTGGGTGTCCGGGTAGACGTAGAATGAGGGCGTTTTTTCGCTGTGGAAGGGGCACAGGCCGCCATACAAACGTCCCTTGCGCTTGAGCTGCACATAGCTGCCCACCAGCTCCACAATGTCGGTGCGGCGGGTCAGTTCTTCAATGTATTCGTGTGGGATCATGGATCTTTCAAACGACCTTTCGGATTTATAGGACATGCCACTTCCGGGGCACAAACAATTCCTCAAAAGTGCGGATGGCAAATTCATCGCTCATGCCGCTGATGTAATCAGTCACTGCGCGTTCTCTGCCCTCCTGATAAGCCAGCTGGATGTAGAAGTTGGACATCCGATCCACATGGTTCAGGTAGTAATCGTACAGTTCCCCGATCACTTTGTCCACCTTCTGCTCTTCCCGCTTGGCGGTCTTGTCCACGTACACGGTGGCGTACATGAAATCCCGCAGCGCAAGGAAGGCTTCGTTTTCCTCTGCGCCCACCTTCACATCCCCATCGCTGTTGGCAAGGATACTGTTGATCATGGTGGTGATGCGGGCAGATTTTGTCTGGCCCAGCACGGCGGTGCAGTCCTTCGGCAGGGTGGCTGGGTCCAGCACACCGGCGCGCACCGCGTCCTCAATGTCATGGTTCACATAGGCGATTTGATCCGCCATGCGCACGATGCGCCCTTCCGGCGTAGCCGCCCAGGTGCCCTTTGTATGGGTCACGATGCCGTTGCGCACCTCCCACGTCAGGTTCAGGCCCCGGCCGTCCTTTTCCAGCTTGTCCACCACACGCAGGCTCTGCATGTAGTGCTTGAAGCCGTCCGGGCACAGCTCATTCAGCGCGCGCTCCCCGGCATGGCCAAACGGCGTGTGGCCCAGATCATGGGCAAGGCTGATCGCTTCGGTCAGATCTTCGTTCAGCCGCAGGGCGCGGGCAATGGTCCGCGCGATCTGCGAGACCTCCAGCGTATGGGTCAGTCGGGTGCGGTACAGATCTCCCTCCGGCGAGAGGAACACCTGCGTCTTTTGTTTGAGCCGTCGGAACGCCTTGCAGTGCAGCACCCGGTCACGGTCACGCTGGAACACCGGCCGGATCGGGTCCTGCTCTTCCGGCAGCATGCGGCCGCGGCTCTGGTCGCTGAAGGTAGCCCACGGCGCGAAGGTCATATGTTCGATCTTTTCTGTGCGCTGACGTACATCCATACAAAGTCGCCCTCCCTTTTTGTCGCCATTCCCCCTCTCTGTTTCGGCACAGCCGATCCCAATTGCTGCGTCTGCGGCAATTGTAGCACACCCGCTTTGTCGAAGGGGGAAAAAGCCTGTCGGTTCGCAAAATAATGCTTGCTTTTTTATTTTTGCTGCTGCCGGGTTCAGAACGGTGCATAGAACGGGTCGGATACCGTCACCTGCGCGCTGCCGCGTGTCAGCTCCCGCAGCTGTTCCAGCAGCGGGCCTTCGGTGTGTTCCGGCATCTGCCAGCACAGGGTCACGCGATCCGTGAACTGCGGCGCGGCCTGTTTTGCTCCCGCTGCATCGATCAGCAGCGATGCACGCTCATAAAGGGAGTAATCCACCGTCACGCTCAGCTCCACCACGCTGCGCACCGTGACCACCTCGGCATTTTCCAGTGCACGGGCCGTAGCCGTGGTGTATGCACGCACCAAGCCGCCGGTGCCCAGCAGCACACCGCCAAAGTAACGGGTCACCACCACGATCAGATCCGTCAGGCCGCTGTGCTGCAGCACCTCCAGCGCTGGTGTGCCCGCCGTCTTGGCCGGTTCACCATCATCTGAATAGCGTTCCCGGTTGCCTTCCCGCAGGCGGTAGGCATACACATTGTGGCGGGCGGTGCGGTTGGCCGCACGCACCTGTTCCAGAAATGCAACGGCAGCTTCCTCGCTGTCCGCAAATGACAGCGCCGCAATGAAGCGGCTCTTCTTTTCTTCGTATTCTCCTGTGGCCGTGCCATGGATGGTGCGGTAATCCTCCACTGTGGTTCCTCCTGCATGTTATTCAAAACAAGTATAACATAAATCGTCCGTTGTGCAACCACTGCCGCATACGTTTTTGTGTCAAGGCCAGCTCCCTGTACCGCTGCCCACATGTCCTCTGCCAGAAAAAAGCGCAACAAAAAATCGGCTAAGCCTTGCAGCTCAGCCGATCTTTTGTTAGAAGAAAGCAGATGATTACTTGGTAAAGAGCTGGATCCACTGATGGCCCCAAGTGCTGGAGCTGTTGTAGTAGTAGCCAACACCCATTGCACGAGCTTCGGGATCCAGAATGTTTGCGCGATGGCCTTCGGAGTTCATCCAGGCATTCACGACTTCTTCAGGAGAAACGTTGCCCCATGCGGCATTCTCGCCAGCAGCGGCATCCGTCACGCCGTACTCGCTGAGAACAGTATACCACTTGGTACCATTGGGACGAACGTGAGAATTGACGGTTGCGATCTCTTCGGCGCGCTCCTGAGCGGCACTATTGTGGTTGCTGTCGCCCAGCTGAACGGGCTTCAGGCCAGCCTTTGCGCGCTCGTTGTTTACGCGGCGCAGGAACTCGTTCTGATAAGCTTCGTCCTGAAAGCTGATGTAGGAATTTTCTTCTTCGATGGAGGCAGAAACCGAAGCCTCAGCTGCGTTTGCAGTAACGGGCTTGAGAGATGCAGCACCAAAAACCACAGCCAGAGTCATAGCTGCTGCTGCGATATTCTTCAGGGCACGCATCTCGAGTTTCATAAGACATCCTCCGCAAGCTTTTGTATATAAAAGCTTTTTTGCATTCATGTGAATGCGTACTGCAACACGTTTGCAACTCTTCCGTTTCAATTGTGTTGCTTTTGTGCAACAAGAGTATTACAATAGTATCTCATCGTCAAGGGGTTTCTGTCGATTTTTTGAGAGGAAATGCAAAAGAAATCAAAATTTCCCGTTCCGAAAACGTTTCACAAGCGCAACAAGTTCATCCAAGATACCGTGAATTTGTTACGTACGTGTTGCACTTCACCGTTTTCAGGATTGTTTCGTCACACTTAACGTGTTGCATTTTGTTTTTCTACACCTTTTCTGCAGCGCTTTTCATGCATTTTTCTGTATGTTTATTCTCTTATATGCATATTTCAAAGTGTAACAGACTTTTGTGTGCGCTTTTCCGTTCCACTTCCCTCCCATCCCGCAGCCCTTTTCTGGGCTGCAGCCGGCCTTTGGCTGTACTTTCTGCAACAAAAAACAGCACAGGCAGCCTTTTCAGGGCCATCTGTGCTGTGCCGTATTCCTTACATAAAAAGAAGAGCGGCTCCGAAGAGCCGCCCTCCCACAATTCAGGCTATGCTATAAAAAGATCTCGCGTCAGTCGATCACTGAGCAGCCTTTGCTGCCTCGATCTGCTTGATCAGTTCGGGAACTACCTTGAACAGGTCGCCCACGATGCCGTAGTCGGCAACACCGAAGATGGGTGCACCCTCATTCTTGTTGACAGCGATGATGCACTCGGAGTCCTGCATACCAGCGGTGTGCTGGATAGCGCCGGAGATGCCCAGAGCAACATAGATCTTGGGATGCACGGTCTTGCCGGTCTGGCCAACCTGATGGTCAGCAGTCATCCAGCCTGCATCGGTGACGGCACGGGAAGCGCCCACAACGCCGCCGCCCAAAGCGGCAGCCAGCTGCTCAGCCAGCTCAATGCCCTTCTGGACATCCTTGCTGATGCCGCGGCCGACAGAGACGATCACGTCTGCGCCGATCAGATCGACCAGCTTCTCAGCGGCCTTCTCAACGCTCAGGACCTCGGTCTTGATGTCCTCAGCAGCCAGAGCGAATGCGGGCTTCACGATCTGGCAGGCATCAGCCTTGGCCTGATCGAAGGGAGCCTTCTTCATAACGCCGGGACGCACGGTGGACATCTGCGGACGGAAGCGGGGGCAGATGATGGTAGCCATCAGATGGCCGCCGAATGCGGGACGGGTCATCTTCAGGTTGCGGTCTTCCATATCGAACTTCTGCTTGGACAGGTCGATGGTGGAGCTCTCCTTCAGGAAATCGATGTACTTTGCAGTGTCGATGTCCAGATGGGTAGCATCAGCGGTCAGGCCGGTGTGCAGACGAGCTGCGCAGCGGGGGCCCAGATCGCGGCCGATGTTGGTTGCACCGATCAGCAGGACTTCGGGCTTGTACTCGTTGACCATGTCGCACACGACCTTAGCGTATGCATCGGTGGTGTAATCCTTCAGCAGGGGGCTGTCGCAGACCATGACCTTATCGGCACCATAGCCGCCCAGCTCCTTGGCAATGCCTTCCACGTTGTCGCCCAGCAGCAGACCGGTGACCTCGCAGCCCAGCTCATCAGCCAGCTTGCGGGCCTCGCTCACCAGCTCGAAATCAGTGGGCATCAATGCGCCCTGGCGCTGCTCGCAGAAGACCCATACGCCCTTGTATTCGTTAAAATCAGCCATTGTAATCCTATGCTCCTTTCATCAGATCAGGTGCTTCTTGGCCAGGATACCAGCCAGCTGTGCGGCAGTATCGTCGCCCTTGAGCATGGTGCCTGCGCCCTTCTGCGGAGGAGTGAAGGACTTAAAGACGTTCGTCGGAGAACCCTTCAGACCGATGGTATCAACCTCGATCAGCGGATCGTCCTTCAGTGCGTTGTAATCAAACACTTCCATCGGCTTGTCGTAGCAGGTGAAGATGCCGTTCACGCTCATGTAACGGGGCTGGTTCAGCTCCTTGATGCAGGTCAGCAGGCAGGGAGTCTGCACCTTGACCATCATGTAGCCGTCTTCCAGCATACGCTTCACGGTCAGGGTGTTGCCATCCTTCTGGATGTCTGCCACGTAGGTGACCTGAGGCAGATGCAGCTTTTCAGCGATCTGCGGGCCGACCTGTGCGGTATCGCCATCGATTGCCTGACGGCCGCAGAACACAACGTCCTCGGGGCCAACGCCGATCTTGTTGACAGCAGCAGCCAGGATCTGGCTGGTTGCAAAGGTATCGGAGCCGCCGAACTCACGGCCGGAGACCAGAACAGCCTTATCAGCGCCGCGGGCCAGCAGCTCACGCAGCATGCCTTCTGCCGGCGGGGGACCCATGGTAACAACAACGACTTCGCAGCCGGTAGCGTCCTTGAGCTTCAGAGCAGCCTCCAGAGCGTTCAGGTCATCAGGGTTGGTGATGGTAGCCATCGAAGCACGGTCCAGAGTGCCATCGGGCTTGACGGACACCTTGCCGGAGGTATCAGGAACCTGCTTTACACAAACGATTGCTTTCATTGTAACTCTTGCCTCCCTTACTTCAGCAGCGCGCCGGAAATGACCATCATCTGCACTTCGCTGGTGCCCTCGTAGATCTCGGTGATCTTGGCATCACGCATCATGCGCTCGATGGGATAGTCACGGGTGTAGCCGTAACCGCCGAACAGCTGCAGGCAGCGGCGGGTCACATCGCTTGCGGTGCGGGCTGCGATCAGCTTTGCCTGAGCAGCCTCAACGCTGTAACGGACCTTCTTGCCATCCATAGCCTCCTGCTTCTTCAGAGCAGCAGCGTAGACCAGATACTTTGCAGCCTCAACGCGTGCCTTCATCTCAGCCAGCTCGAACTGGGTGTTCTGGAATGCGGAAATGCTGCGGCCGAACTGCTTGCGCTCCTTGACGTAAGCAACGGTCTCTTCCAGAGCGCCCTCGGCAATGCCCAGAGCCTGAGATGCGATACCGATACGGCCACCGTCCAGAGTAGCCATAGCCAGCTGGAAGCCGCGGCCACGCACACCCAGCATACGGTCAGCAGGGATGCGGCAGTCCTCAAAGATCAGCTCGCAGGTGGAAGAACCGCGGATGCCCATCTTGTCCTCAGCCTTACCGACGGAGAAGCCCGGGTCGGTGCGCTCCACGATAAAGGCGGAGCACTGCTTGGTGGGACGGCCCTTCTTGTCGGGCACGATATCGGTGACAGCAATAACGATAAAGACGTTTGCGTAGCCGGCGTTGGTGATGAAGATCTTGGAACCGTTCAGGATCCAATCACCGGTCTCGGGGTCCTGCTTTGCAAAGGTCTGCTGACCCTGTGCATCGGTGCCGGCACCCGGCTCAGTCAGGCCGAAAGCACCCAGCCACTCACCGCTGCACAGCTTGGGCAGATACTTTGCCTTCTGCTCGGGAGTACCATTTTCATAAATAGGAGCAGCACACAGGCTGGTGTGAGCAGAGACGATGACACCGGTGGTGCCGCAGACCTTGCTCAGCTCTTCCACTGCCATGACGTAGGACAGCACATCGCCGCCTGCACCGCCGACCTCAGTCGGGAAATAAATGCCCATCATGCCGAGCTTGCCCATCTTTTCGACGGTCTCTTTGGGGAAGTACTCTTCCGCATCAACCTTCTTTGCCAGGGGCTTGACTTCGTTCTCAGCAAACTCGCGGTACATTTTCTGTACCATCTGCTGCTGCTTGGACAGAGTAAAATCCATCGCTATATCCTCCTAACGGGTCTTTTTCATTTACCGGAATTGCCCGGTGCAAACAAATTCCTCCCGGCCGCGTTTCCACGGTCGGGAGAAACGTTTATCAGAATTTACAGCTGGTCAACAGGGGTCTTGGTGCGGTCTGCGTTGTAAACGTAGAAGCCCTTGCCGCTCTTGCAGCCCAGGTTGCCGCCACGGACCATCTTACGGATCAGCGGGCAGGCACGATACTTGCTGTCGCCGGTCTCCTTGTACAGCACATCCATGATGGCCAGGCAGATATCCAGGCCGATGAAGTCGCCCAGCTCCAGGGGACCCATGGGGTGGTTGGCACCCAGCTTCATAGCGGTGTCGATGCCGGCGATATCGGAAACGCCTTCCATCTTGATGAAAGCAGCTTCGTTGATCATGGGGATCAGGATGCGGTTGACGACGAAGCCTGCAGCCTCATTGACCTGAACCGGCTGCTTGCCGATGGCAACAGAGATCTCCTTGATCTTCTCAACGGTCTCAGCGGGAGTGTTGCAGCCTGCGATGACCTCGATCAGCTTCATGCGGTCTGCGGGGTTAAAGAAGTGCATGCCGACCAGCGGGCGGCTCAAGCCCTTGCCGATCTCGGTGATGGACAGAGAAGAAGTGTTGGAAGCAAAGATGCACTCCGGCTTGCAGATCTTGTCCAGCTCACCAAAGGTGGTCTGCTTGACCTTCATGTCTTCGAATGCAGCCTCGACGACCAGGTCACAGTCTGCACACAGGTCTTCCTTCAGGCCCGGCGTGATAGCGGCGACGATCGCGTCCGCCTTCTCCTGAGGGATCTTGCCCTTTGCGACCAGCTTGTCATAGCCAGCCTTGATCTTTGCCAGGCCCTTCTCGGCCCACTCCTGCTTAATGTCGCACAGAGCAACGCTGTTGCCCTCGACCTGAGCGAATGCCTTTGCAATGCCCTGGCCCATCGTGCCAGCGCCAATAACACCGATCTTCATAGGATATCTCTCCTTTATTCATATCCCCCTGCTCCCCGGTTCCCTCTCCGGCAGGAACCGGGATGCAGAAGGGTTCAGATTACAAATTCAAATGTACTTCTCAGTTGTTGGTGAAAACAGCCTTGGGCTTCGGTTTCTCACGGGACAGGAAGCAGGCCATGCCTTCCTTCTGGTCGTGGGTCTCGAAGCAGTCGCCGAACAGCTTTTCCTCGACCTCGACTGCCTTCTCAATGGGCAGGCTGATGCCGTCGTCGATGGCCTTCTTGCAGTTGCGCACTGCAATGGGGGCGTTCTTTGCGATCTTGTTGGCCAGCTTCAGGACGTTCTCCATCAGCTCAGCCTGGGGATACACAGCGTTGACCAGGCCAATGCGGTAAGCCTCATCGGCCTTGATGTTCAGGGCCGAATAGACCAGCTGCTTTGCCATGCCCATGCCGACGAGACGTGCCAGGCGCTGGGTGCCGCCGAAGCCCGGCGTGATACCCAGACCGACTTCCGGCTGGCCGAAGACGGCGTTGTCCGAACAGATGCGGATGTCGCAGCTCATGGCCAGCTCATTGCCGCCGCCCAGTGCAAAGCCGTTGACGGCTGCGATGACGGGGATGGGGAAGCTCTCGATCATCAGGAACACATCATTGCCCAGTTTGCCGAAAGCCTCGCCCTCGGCCTTGGTCATGGTGCTCATGGAGCCGATGTCAGCGCCTGCCACGAAGCTCTTGTCGCCTTCGCCGGTCAGGACGATGCAGCGGATGGCGGACTGGTCAACTGCCTCAAAAGCAGCCTTCAGGTCTGCCAGGACTTCGGGGTTAAGGGCGTTCAGTGCCTTCGGGCGG
>ENA-OWOF01000425-OWOF01000425.1-gut-metagenome-genome-assembly--contig:-NODE-425-length-14919-cov-2.621008_pt1 | contig 14919 bp, 16 predicted proteins | sample MGYA00248255_ERZ651790 | MGnify/ENA primary metagenome ERZ651790 (study PRJEB26908, sample SAMEA4031711) | gut metagenome | biome: gut; feature: normal infant; material: stool | place: China | collected 2015...
TATTTTATGCAGACACAAGATGAATTTAGTTAAGTTTTCTGCAATAATTTAGTGGAGAAGCAGGCGTTAAATATGTTACAATTAATATATCTAAGCTGGTGTAAAATTTTATTGCAGATAGGAGAATGGATATGCAGCAGGATATGATCGTAATTTTAGATTTGGGCAGCCACGAAAACACAATGGTGGCTCGTGCCGTAAGGGAACTGGGTGTTTACAGCGAGATCAAACCCCATGATATCACAGCAGCAGAACTGAAAGAGCTGCCTAATGTTAAAGGTATCATCATCAACGGGGGAGAAAACAATATTATCGACGGTCTGCCGATCGACGTGGAAGCAGCCGTTTATCAGTTTGGCGTGCCGGTAATGTCTGTCGGCCATACTTTGGCTAAAGTAGAAAATCTGCCTGCCTGGCCGGAACATACAGCTATGCTGGAAGTGCTCAAAAAATTTGTTTTTGATGAGTGTCATGCCACAGCCAACTGGAATATGAAAAATTTCATCAATGATCAGATCGAACTGATCAAAAAACAGGTCGGCGATAAAAAAGTTCTGCTGGCTTTGTCCGGCGGTGTCGATTCTTCTGTTGTAGCAGCGCTTTTGATCAAAGCTATCGGCTCGCAGCTGACCTGCGTGCATGTTAACCATGGTCTGATGCGTAAAGATGAGTCTGAAAGCGTCGTCAGAGTTTTCAGAGATGAACTGAAAGCTAATCTTGTCTATGTTGATGCCAGCGAACGTTTCCTCTCTAAACTGGCTGGCGTAGCTGATCCGGAAGCAAAAAGGAAAATCATTGGCGCCGAATTTATCCGTGTTTTTGAAGAAGAAGCGCGTAAACTGGACGGTATCGAATTTCTGGGACAGGGTACTATTTATCCTGACGTAGTAGAATCCGGCACTAAAACAGCCAAGAGCGTTAAAAGCCATCATAATGTCGGCGGCCTGCCCGAAGATATCGCATTCAAAGGCCTTATAGAACCGCTCCGTATCCTCTTCAAGGATGAGGTTCGCCTCCTCGGCGAAAGTTTGAACATGCCCGCTCCCCTTGTATGGAGGCAGCCCTTCCCGGGTCCCGGGCTTGCGATCCGCATCCTCGGCGACATTACCGACGAAAAGCTCGACATCCTGAGAAGGTCCGACTTTATCCTCCGCGATGAAATTGCGAAAGCAGGTCTTGACCGTTCGGTTTGGCAATATTTCACGGTATTTACGGGAATACGCTCAGTCGGTGTTATGGGCGATCAGCGCACCTATGACTACGCAATCGGCGTTCGCGCGGTAACTTCGACCGATGCAATGACGGTCGAGTTTGCAGAGCTCCCCTATGACCTGCTCCGCACAATCAGCAACAGAATTATTGCCGAAACGCCCCACGTTAACCGCGTAATGTTCGATATTACGGATAAACCCCCGGGAACGATTGAGTGGGAATAAATATTTAGTGTTTCCCGAATCCTGAAAAGCGTTGGTAATACAGCGTTTTTCAGGATTTTTCTTTTTTAGCGGCTACAAATTGGCTACATTTGCAGCGATTTTTGTAGCCAGAGGCTCACGGCATAATGCCGTCAAGCTGTCTGGCTACCTCCACCTGCTTGTTGGGGTACAGGTGACTGTACGTGTCCATCGTGGTCTGTACCTTCTCATGTCCGAGCCGCTCCGCAATCAGCAGCGGTGAGAAGCCCATCTCCACCAGCAGGCTGGCGTGGCTGTGTCGAATGTCATGCACCCGTATCCGCTTCACGCCCGAAGCCTTGCAACCGTACTCCATTTCGTGGTACAGAAAGCTCTTGGTGTAGGGAAAGAGCCTGTCGTCCTTTTGCAGCCCGTAGCAATGGGACATATACTCCTGCAAACAGTTGCAAAGGCCGTCGGGAATAGGGATAGTACGGATGCTTTTCGGTGTTTTCGGAGTGGTGATAATATCCTCTTTGCCGAGGCGCTGATAGCTCTTGTTCACCGTCAGGGTCTTCTTCTCGAAGTCGATGTCCGACGGTGTGAGTGCCAGCAGCTCTCCCTCCCGAATCCCCGTGTAGTACATGGTCATGAATACCGTGTAGCTGGCGGGACGGTCTTTCATGCTCTCGATAAATGTCTGGAACTCGTCCTTTGTCCAGAACAGCATTTCATCGGCTTTCTTCTTGCCCATGCTCCCCGCCTTGTGGCAGGGATTTTCTTTCAGCCCATAGTATTTGACTGCGTAGTTGAAAATCGCCGTGAGCTGGTTGTTGATGCACTTGAGATAGGTCTGGGCGTAAGGCTTGCCGTTTTCATCCCGGTAGCTGGTCAGGGAGTTCTGCCATTGGCGCACGTGAGTGGGCTTGATCTCGTTCAGCGGAATTTTCTTGAAGAAAGGCGTTACCTTCAGGTCGATCAGCCATTTCTTGCTGGCAACGGTGGATGGCTTGAGGCGGTGCTCCATATCCTTGACATACAGAGAGATGAAGTCACCGAAGGTCATACCGAGACTGCCCGTGGATTGGCTGATAAAGTCACGTTCCCATTGCAGGGCTTCCTTCTTGGTGGCAAAGCCACGCTTCTTCTTGTGGATGGTCTTGCCCGTCCAGTCCGTCACGCGGATCTGGGACATCCAGCGACCGGTGTCGCCGTCTTTTGTTACTGACATTTTTTACCTCCTTCCCTCAAGAATCAGGCTTTGATCAGGTTATTCACTCGTTACTCTCGTTTTTACCATATTCCTTTTCCAAAAGCTCCGTCCGTCTTGCAATCAGTTCGTCACGGTCAAGTTCTTCTGGCTCTGTGCATTTGACTGCGTTCGCGGCGTAATATGCCAAAGTCTGCTCCTTCCAGCGCTTATATGCTGCCTGCGTGGAGTTATAGGCGCGAAGCTCGCTGCGCTCGTCCTCCCACTGTTCAAGAAACAGACACATATCCGCGTTGAACTCCGCCGTGCTCTTTCCATCAAAGGAAATCGAGCACTCCCATTGCTTGCTGCGGGGCGGCTTCTGCACATTGATCTTGAAGTCGATGCCCTCTACCGTTTCCAGCTTAAAGAGGAAGTCCATCACGTCGGCAAGCGTCCTGATCTGTGTCGTGCTGGATTCATACCCAAGAATATAGGTTGAGGTCGTGTCCAGCAGGTCTGCGATCTGATTGACAACGGCAATCGACACTTCAATCTCTCCGGTTTCGTACTTCTGTACGGTGCGGAGAGATTTTTTCAGCATTTGTGCCAGCTCGGTCTGGTTCAGCCCTTTGCGTTTTCGGAGCTGCTTGATTCTCTGCCCAATGGCGGGATAATCGAAATTGTCCATGTCTGATTCACCTCGTCCATATCATATCACAGAATAAAGCGAATTGCAAGTACATATTTTTATTTTCCAAAGGCTTGACAGATGTATCTTGTGTGCGTATAATAAAATATGTACTCAGGGTGCGCATTTCGGAGAGGCTTGGGAAAGGAGCGTGAACAAAAGATGCGCAGACCGAGGAAAATCACATTGAAACAGGAGGTACTATGAGAGCACAATTTATCACAGCGTCAGAGGTGGCGGAGATCATGGGCATCAGCCGCAGCAAGGCGTATCAGATTGTCCGGGAAATGAACAGGGAGCTGAAAGCCCAGGGCTATCTGACCGTAGCCGGAAAATGCCCTGCCCAGTATTTCAAGCAGAAGTTCTACGGCTTCCAGATTCCCGGAGGCGAGCGCAATGACGGATAATGAGAAAACGACCGCCCTCATCCCATCTGTTGGCGCAGATGGAGGGCAGCCGCCTCACGATTCAACTAAACAGAGGATACCACATGAAACCTGCGAAAGCAATCCCCCTGAGGAAAATATTGAGGAAATGCGTGAGAGAATCCGGCGCATGAACGATCCGCGTTATCTTCATACGGTTTCCATGACAGAGCTGTATCAGACCGCCTACAAGAGCAGACCGCCCGTCATAGACGGTCTGCTCTACTCCGGGGCATATATCCTCGCAGGAGCGCCCAAAATCGGAAAATCATTTCTGGTAGCGCAGCTTGCCTACCATGTCAGCACAGGGCAAAGGCTGTGGGGCTATGAAGTCCACCAGGGTACGGTTCTGTACCTTGCACTGGAGGATGATTTCCAGAGAATCCAGAGCCGGATGTTTATGATGTACGGCGTGGCGGATACCGCCAGCCTGCATTTTGCAACGGCAGCAAACAAAATCGGAAACGGTCTTGACGAGCAGCTTGAGAATTTCATAAAGGAACACCCCGACACGAAGTTGGTTATCATTGACACCATGCAGAAGATTCGGGAGGCCGGAGGCGAGGCTTACAGCTACGCCAGCGACTATGAGATCATCGGCAGGCTCAAGCGTTTTGCGGACAGACACAGCATTTGCATCGTTACCGTCCATCACACAAGAAAGCAGCCAGCCGGGGACAGCTTTGAAACGATCTCCGGCACAACAGGACTTCTCGGTTGTGCAGACGGAGCACTCCTGATGCAGAAGAAGAAACGGACAGCATTGGAGGCCACGGTCGATGCGGTGGGGCGAGATCAACAGGATCAGATTCTATATCTGAAAAAAGATGCCGGCACGCAGATATGGAGCCTTGAACGGACAGAGAACGAACCGTATCAGGAGCCGCCCGACCCGGTATTGGATACGGTTTCCCAGCTTGTTTCCTCCGAAAGCAGAGAATGGACAGGCAGCCCGACCGAGCTTGCGGAAGCGGTGAATACAGGCATGGCGGCAAATGCCCTCACCAAATACCTGAACGTTAAATCCGGCAGGCTGCTGGACGAGTACCATGTGAGGTATGAGAACAGAGCAAAACACTCCGGGCGTCAGGTGAAGCTCACCTATATGGTAATCGACAATGTTGAGTACGAAGTAATCGAATGAGGACAGCGCGACGGCTGCGACGGTCGCGACGGTGGAAATGATGCCATCAAAGCAACCGTCGCAATCGTTGCGACCGTCGCGGATAGAAAAGGATAGAAAATGAAAAGTGTACAAATCCCCTATGATCTGTTCATCGCCCTCGCCATGTACAATCTGTGGGGTGAGGATGATTTCGAAGAAGAAATCCGGCAGGGCTTGGAGAAGAAACTCGACGCCATGCTGAACCGGCAGCTCTATTCCCGGTACAAAACCGCTCCCAACGAAGAAGAACGGGAGCAGGCGCGGCAGGAGTATCTTGACCGGCGTGGAGTGCCGCAGAGCTACCGATGGACTACTGGGAACTGTGACAGGAGCGTGCCACGCTCCTGTTGCTGGCGGACAAGGTAAAGCATTGGCTAACACAGCCCCTCGCATCCCCGTCCCCATCGAAAAACCCGCAGATTTTGAGATGGATGGCGGAGAGGATTTTCAAAATTCTCTCTGCCTGTGGGCGGCAGCGTTGAAGCAAATTCGATTGCTGAAAGGCTGGCGGTCACGCCGTGGATTTTGCAAAGTGGGTACTACTTGCAAGCCACGGCAGAGGCTTCCGCAGAAGCCGCATACCCCCTCGGAGAGCCCACGATACTTTGCAGCCGCAGGATGAAAGTATCATAGTGGGTTATTACACTTCCGCAGAAGTGCCTCCCCCGAAGCTACTCGTCCTGCACAATCTGAAATCAGGAGGTAAACTGCCTATGGCAAGAGGCGACGGTATTCACCGTACCAACGCAAGAAATATGAGGCTGACCGCTGCCAGAATCGGCAACGCGCAACAGCACAACGAACGGGAAAAGGGATCCTATGTCAATCAGGATATTGTCCCGGAAAGAACGCGGCTCAATATTCATTTCAAGAAACCGACCGCTGGATATGCGGAGATGTTTGAGCAGATGAAAGAGGATGGGATCATCTCCACCCGCGGGTTGAAAGAGGATGCCTTTCTCTACGGCGAGCTGGTCTTTGACGTAAACACCGCCTATTTTCATAATCACGGCGGCTATGACTTCGCAAAACAATTTTACACCGATGCTTACAAATCCGCAATAGAAATCGTCGGCGGCGAGCAGTATATCCTTTCGGCAGTCATGCACGCCGACGAGCGCAACCGCGCCATGTCCGACGCGCTGGGGCAGGACGTGTACCACTATCACCTTCATGTGGTCTACATTCCCGTCGTGGAAAAGCAAATCCTGTGGTCGAAACGCTGCAAGGATAAATCGCTGGTGGGTACGCTCAAGGAAACGATACAGCAGGTCAGTATGAGTAAAAAGTGGGATTCCAAGCCCGCGCTGGACGAGCATGGGAAACCGCTGCTGAACGCAAACGGGAAAACTGTGCTCCGAAAATCCTATTCCGTTCTGCAAGATGATTTCTTCGCCGCCATGCGAAAGGCAGGGTATGACGATGTGGAGCGAGGCGAACGCGGCAGCTCCGAGGAACACCTGACGGTGACGCAGTTCAAGGTGCAGCAGGAACAGGCGCGGTTGGCAGGATTCACAGAGCAGAACCGTCAGCAGGAAAAACTGGCAGCAACGCTTGGGAGCAAAATTGAAAAAATCCAGAATCAGCGGGTCGATGTGCGGACTATCGAAAAAATCGTGGCAACGTCCATTCCCTTCTCATCCAAAGTTGCCGTGGAGCGTGAGGACTTTGACCGACTTTCCACTCTGGCAAAGAAGTACGTTACAGCAGAGAAAAAGGAATCCAAACTGCAAAAGGCGTTGGATGCGGCAAACAAACTGATTGCAAAACTCAAGGCTGAGATTGACGGTTTGAGGCAGGAGATTTCCGATTATAAGTCTGTTCGCGGCAAGCTCCGTGCAGCAGAATCGGAGCGTGAAAATACGGAGCTGCGCGGGAAAGTCCGCAGCTATGAGGATGTGATTCAGCGCAATAATCTGTGGCGATTCTTCCATCCGCACAGAGAAAAAGCGGTCATGAGGGACGAAACTCGCTGATTCCTGTGTAGAGCCGGAAAAAAAGTATTTTATCGAATGGGAGCGCGTCAGACAGGGCAGACATCGTCCGGCGTGCTCCTGTTTGAAAATCGCCGTTTTCCCCAAGTCATGAGCCGGAGAAAACACCTGAAAAACACCCCTATTGCGTAACAGAGGCGCAGAAAGGAGCTTGCATGAGAACAGGGCTTACCAAGCAGGAAAAAACCACCGATATATGGTTTGACGAGAAAGAACCGCTGATCTATATCCGCACACACAACACCGACCTCAAGAACAGGCTGACCGCCTATGCCGCAGCCCACCCCGGCGAGTGCCGCCAGACCGACGCAGACCCGGACACGGGCTGCATGGAATTTGAAATCCGCAAGGGGCGTTTCTCCTTTCGGCTGACCGCGCCGTATAGTGAAGAACGCCGCAGGGCGGCAAGTGAAGCGGCGAAAAAGAGCGGCGTTCATAGAAAAGTTGCAGCTGCGGGCTACACAACAGATTGAACGCTTTTTACTCGGCTGGTATAATATAAGCACATTGAAACTTGCCCCCTGTAAATTGCATCTTACCCGCCCAAATTAGCCACTTACCGATGAAGCCAAGACAAAACCGAATGCTTCCGTTATAATATGCTTGCAAGGGCAAGAGAAACGAGGTGATATTCATGAAAGTCGAAATAAAGGAGCTGCCCGACGCCAAAGAGCCGTAAGCCGTGATCTATGCGAGTGAGATAACCCCGGAAATCCGCCGCGCAGTAGCACTGCTCGAAAAGGAAATCCCTGATGTAATCCCCGTAAAGGAAAACGACAGTATCATCGTGCTTCGACCCGATGAAATATACATGGTTCGGGTGGAAAACGAAAAGACGGTCGTATATACCAAGACGAAGCGGTATGACGGCGGCAAGAGGCTTTATGAATTTGAGGAAATTCTCGGAAAGGGATTTATAAGGATTTCAAGAGGAACCCTTGTTAATTTGCATTATCTTGAGCGTGTGGAACCTGCATTCGGAGATATGATGCTTCTGGTTATGAAAAACGGCTGTAAGGATTACATTTCGCGGAAGTATCTGCCCGCTTTCAAAAAATATCTGGGATTATAAGGAGGTATAGGCAAGATGAAAAAGATTGTTCAAGTAGCGATGGCAGGCGTGCGTATAGCAGCGGTAGTATTCTTAATATACTGTATCGTTTTTGGACTGATTGGCGGAGAGGAAAAGTTCGCCAGTGGATACGGTATCGCAAGAGCAGGACTTGGTGCTGTCATCATCGGCATAGGCTTCGGGATTCCATCTGTGGTATACGAAACGAAACTGAAAATGTGGCTCAAGGTGCTGATCCACATGGGCATCGGCTGCACGGTCATGATCGGAGCTTCTTTTCTGTGCGATTGGCTGCCGACGCAAAAAGGCATGCTTGCAACTCTGGCAGTTGTTGCGATTCAGGTCGTCTCTGCATTTGTAATTTGGACCATAGTTTTTATCCCGATGATGATTCAAGCAAAGAAGATGAATCAAAAAATCAAGGAGAAGCAGCAGGACGAATAACCGCCATTACAAAACATTACTCCTCAAGAGCGCAATCGGCGAAAATCGGTTGCGCTTTTTCACTGCCTGCCCCATACAGCGAGGAACGCCGCAGGGCGGCAAGCGAGGCGGCGAAGAAAAGCAGCGTAAACGGCATGGGTAGAAGCGTTCACAAAAATCTGCTATAATTTTTGAAAAACCTATTGACTGGCACCTTGGGGGATAGCTTATCCTGTTTGTGGAGGTGAGTACAATGCTCATAAATGAAGTATGCAAAGAATGTAACCTGACCAAAAAAGCAGTGGAGTATTACACAGAGCAGGGACTAATCCAACCAAGGATAACAGAAAACGGGTATCGGCAGTTCTCCGAGACAGATGCTTTGAAGCTCAAGCGGATTGCAGTTTTGCGCGGACTGGGCTTTTCCGTTCCAGAGATTCGCACAATTCTTGAGAATGATAGCCGTACAGCAATTTACGATGTCCTCAACAGGAAAGAGCTTGAAATCATCGAGCTGCAAACAAAGCAGGCATTGATAAAACAACTTGCGGAAAGCGGCGATTGGGAGCAAATTGAAGGACAAGTGGAGACGCTTCAAAACAAGCAATCCATATTGAACCGTATCCTTAATAAGTTTCCGGGCTTCTATGGAAAATTCGTATGCTTGCACTTCGCTCCGTTTTTGAGCGAAGCAATCACAACGAATGAGCAGAGGGAAGCGTTTGAAACGATCATCCGATACTTGGACGGCATCTCAATAGCCGTTCCCAGCGATGTGCAGCAGTATCTTGATGAGATTAGAGAAAATGCTGATGCTGCTGTGACGCAAAGCGCATCTTCTGCACTTGCGGCAGCTATGGCAGACCCGGAAAAGTATATTCACGACAACAAGGAAATGCTTGAACAATATCGAGCAGTTGCGGAATCGGAGGAATATAAGGCATCTCCCGCCTGCCGACTGCAAGAATATCTAAAGCAATTCCAAGTGCTCAGTCATAACGATTGGATCATTGAGGGCGTCTATTATGCATGGTGTCAGCAATGCTTTGCAGATGCGGATAGCATTTATGTCTTGAACGTCCCGAGATATAAATACAGGTATCGAATTATACGAAGATTTGTCAGAAGAAAACTTGGCCTGGAAAAAGGCAAAAAGGAGAATTTGAAGTCCTTGAGAGAACTTCTCAAATGGGCAGATAAATATCAAACGGAGAATCTGGTTGAAATAAGAAAGTTGTTGATGCCATATTCGGATACGGGCTGATTTCCAGGAGCCGCCTCTATGTCATCCAATATGATGGAACTTGTTATAAACTCGTTGACGGCAAATGGAAAGAATGCAAGCTCGATGGATCAATAGACTATTTCACGGAACTATATCTTGGACAGCCCTATGAACGGGACGCAAATGACTTTGCGTATGAGAAGGTGAAGGCACTTTTGGGAGATTCACCGGAGCTTCAGGAGCTCCATGCATTCTGGACGCCGAAAAAGCCGATAGCAGATCAGGCGTATGAGGAACTGTACCGACAGATTGATGAAATGATAGGAGAAGTAAGTTGTGAAGCATACGCAGGGGGATAATCCGATGATTGAGCTGCGAGCCATCAGTGAAGATAACTTCAGAGAATGCCTGCTTTTGAGAGCAAGTGTAGAGAATGAGGATTTTGTCGATCCTGTGACCTATTCACTGGCGGAGGCATGGGTTTACTATCAAGACACAAGACCGTTTGCCATATACAGCGATGACACGATAGTTGGGTTTGTTTCCATGTATGTGGGTGAAGACTATTATCAAATCTTCTTCTTCTTATTTGCCGATGCTTTCTAGAGGTAGGGCTATGGATGAAAGGCGGTAAAGCTCTGTATTGAGTATTTGCAAAGGGAATTCTCTGCCTGCAGAATCTCTGCTCCGGTAAAGATGGAACATATTGCTGCGCAGGAGTTCTGGATAAAGCAGGGCTTTTGTCTTTCCGACACGATTGAGGATGGATACGTATTTATGAGGCTCTATATGATATGACACAAAACCGAACCCACGCATGGCGGAATGAAATGATTTGATTGAGGTACTGAAGATGGCAGAAACTTATTATAAACCTTGTTCGGAGTTTGACCGTTGCAATGAACTGATCGAGAAATACTGGAATACAAAAGTGAGAGCGGCTATAACGATGTATTTATCCCCGCAATGCAGAGGCTTAGCCCCACTTACCGCGAGTATCACAAATCCCTGCAAGCAGCGAATGAGGTTTTCTTGCGGCATTTCCAGCAGGAGTGATTTTGTAAAAAAGTTCATAGAACAATTCCCACCCACCAAAGCGCAATCGACAAAAATCGGTTGCGCTTTTTTCCTGCCTGCCCCATATTCGGCAGGATTTATGCAAAAATTGATTTTGGCGGGCAGGCACAATCTGTGCCTGCCCGCCTTGTCTGCCCCAAAAGCGCGGCAGGCGGCGGCAGTCAATGGCGCGAAGCGTTCATCTTGACCATTGACAGACGCAACCCGTTGCGCTATATTCTTCCCGTCAGCTATCGAGGGGGGTCGTAATCTGTCACGGCGTTCAGGTAGGCTTCTGGATCGCCGTTCAGAACCAGATCAGCATACGCAAGTGGATCATTGTAGATCAGATAATCCAGCTCTGACCGCTGGAAGCGGTTATCGGCAACTTCGTTTTCAACGGCGGTGCAGTCAATGGAAATCTGGCTTCCATCATCAAAAACCAATTCCACGCAGGCTGTGTCTATGTTGAATTGACAGGATATAAGTTTGCTCATGGTCATACCTCCAAGATGTTTTTTGAGGTGAATCAGGCGGTCAATTTCCGGGTGATTATTGGCGGGAATCATATCGAAATCTGCCGCAAATCATTCAAAATAAGTCGTTGCGAACGGTTAGTACGTATAGAATAGCTGGCTACAAAACGGCTACAAAATTCGTAAGGAACCTATGTACAGCCCGAAATACGTGGATTATTTGGACGAAATGCGCACCGAGAGTGCATTTTATAACCCTAAATCAAAGCCCAAGACTTGAGTGGGAATAATACCCGAAAGGCTGAAAAGCCTTGAAAATGTTGGACTTTTGTGTTACAGAATTGCCCAGCGACAACATTTTAAGATTATCTAACGAATAAGGGGGCTTAATGCGACAGCCTCCTTTTCTTTGTAGATAACATCTCACGTTCTTATGAGATTATCTTGCGAACATTGTCGCTTTGTGCTATAATACAATCAGTTTAAATTTGGAACGGAGAATTGCAATGCCTATTTCCTACGATAAGCTCTGGAAGCTGTTGATCGATAAGAAAATGAACCGGACAGATTTGAAAGATGCATCCGGTATCAGCTTCAATGTGCTTGCCAAGATGGGAAAAAACGAATTTGTCTCTATGGAAAGCCTCTCAAAAATATGTATTGCTCTTGATTGCAATATTGGAGATATCGTTGACGTTATGGCAAATGAGGATTAACAAAATTATAAGGAGGAGAAACAAATGGATTTTAAGCAGTACAAAGGAAAGGACATTCTCGCGTGGCTTTGGTTTGATCCGGACTATTATAATCCAGATAAAGGCAACACCGTGTGCTATGTTTATCCACGCGTTCTGGATAATAAATCTCATTACGAATTAATAGATCCTGAAGATTTTCCGAAACATGGTAGCATTAGAGTTAATATCAATGGTGGGGACACCGCAGAGGATCTATATGAAAGATTTGGGTCTTTTATTAGCTTAAAAATCAACGAGGACGATCCGTATCCGAACTACGATGGAAACAATATGTACAGTCTCAGGTACAATTCTAGATTTGGACGGACTAATTCCGGAATCTGGATAGAAAAGTTTTCGGGTAAAGACTTCTATCAAATTATTGATGTTGATAGTGATATTTCAGCCCTCATAAATACTAGATCTATTCCAGAGCCTGATTGTACTATACGCACCACTCTTGTCTTGTTAAGATTTAACAGCAAGTTATATGGTCCCTTTGAGTATGATATAACTGAAGGAACCATGAAACTACGAGGTATAAAGGATTATCAATATAATATAGGAGAATATAGTGCTGTAGACTATAATGATGAATTATTGGTAATCACTGACCAGAATGATAATGAGGCTGTTATCATCATGCCTAAATCAGTTTTCGTTTCTCCAGAAAAATCTGAGAACCGATTCGATTGGATAAGCGAAGAAACACTGATTGATAGTTTTATTGAGTCAATGCGCGTTGAAAACAGCTATACTCGAGACCAAATTCGACAACTCAAAGAAATGGCACACCAACTTATCGAAAGGGGCTCTAATGTTTCTTTTACGAAAGAACGTATCTCGAAAATACAGTCCCTAATGGTCGGTATTGCCCAAAATGAAGAATATGTACAGACAATGCTTCAGTTTGCATTATCTGATGAGTCAACAAAGGAAGCACTTGTTAAAGAACTTGTAAGCAATCATTTTGATCAGATTCAAAACAGAATAACCGAGTTTTCTGCTGTACAAGAGCGCTTGTCTGAACTAAAGTCGCAGGAAGTTTCCATGGAGAAGCATATTCAAGAATTACAATCTGAGGCAGAGAACTCAAAGCAACCAACTTCTGAGGATGACCAAAATAAAATCGATAAATTAACAAAGGCCAACGATGATCTGCAAAAAGAAAATGAAGGATTGGTCGCAATAATTGGCACTCAGAAGGAAATTGATAGCACTCAGAAGGAAATTGAGGCATTAAGAGAAGAACGCGATTCTTTGAAAAAAGAGCGGGATATCGAACGCGAGAAACGAGATCAGCAACTACTAGACAATAAAGAACTTGAAAAGCAGTTCAATGCTACGCTAGAAGCATTTAATGACCAAGCCAAGCAAACTGCCCGAATTTTGGACAGCAAACTACTTGATAAGATTTTGCGTGGTGTAGGAGAAGAACCAGCTACAGAAAAAATTGAACCGTTCGATTGTTCGCTACTTCATACCGATTCCATGAATTGCGTTGACATTATTAAGCGTGTAACTGAGTTTGTTCATGACAAAGCACATAGAGATGTAACATTTAACGATGTTGCGAATTATCTCATCTGCATTGCGCAGGGATTTATTACAACATTTGCGGGAGAGCCTGGAACGGGAAAAACCTCGCTCTGCAATATTCTTGCTAAAGCGTTGGGCTTAGTGGCAAATGCTAAGCAAAGACGCTTTGTTGATATTTCTGTTGAGCGAGGTTGGTCTTCTCATAAGGACTTCATTGGATATTACAATCCACTATCTAAGAAAATGGAACGTAGTAATGGGGAAGTTTTTAATGCTTTCGAATTAATGGATAAGGAGTGCAACTGTGATATAGCAGAAATAGCTCCCTTTGTTATCCTTCTTGATGAAGCAAATCTTAGCCCCATAGAGCACTATTGGGCAGCATTTCTTAGAAATTGCGACTTTGGATCGATTTCTAATCGAACTATTCCACTCGGCGGTTCAAAGAGTTTCAAACTGCCTGACCATCTTCGTTTCCTTGCGACGGTGAATTTTGATCACACAACTGAAGAACTTTCTCCAAGATTCTTAGATAGAAGTTGGGTTATTATGCTGGAGCCGACGAGAATTGATGACGAATCAGATGAAGAAATTGAAAATTTCGAAGATATGATATCTTTTGCCGCCATGAAAGCAGCATTTTGTATTGGGAAAAATGATGTAATTGATGAAGCGATTCAAAATAAGTGGAACGCTGTTCAGAAAATTTTCCGAGACCATTCGCTCCAAATTATGCCTCGCAATCAAAAGATGGTCAAAAACTATTGCGCAGATGGATGTAGATGTATGGAGCGTGATACTCCAGCCACAAAATATGCACCGTTGGATTATGCTTTTTCTCAAAAAATTCTCCCGGCTATCAACGGTAATGGCGAAAACTATCGTTTGTTGATCGAAGATTTGCTGAAGGAGTGTACCATGCAGAATATGCCTATAAGCGCTAAACATCTCGAAAGGATGAAACGCATAGCTGAAAGCAATATGGGCTTCTACCAGTTCTTCTCCCGCTAAAAACAACCATACAAAAGGAGGACATATCTATGATGCAGTGTATTCTATCATGCCCAATCATGCAACAAAGAACTTCGCTTGATTTGTCTGACCGTCTCATGGATATGTCCGCCGTTGATTTCTCAAAGTGCAAGGCAGTTTATGAGGACGGAAGCTACGATATATACTTTCAAAGTGACAAGTACCATAAAAATGACATCGAATCAATTGATGTATGCGTTAACGGAGAACGCGTAGGAGGCATTGCTTTGAATCCTGACACTGAAACAGTTGAGGGTTATACAAAGTATAACGAGAGTCTATTTGCTAAGCAGCCATTTTTGCTCCACTATGACCTTGTTACCCTTTCATTTATTATGAATTTTACTAACGGGGTATCAAAGGAACTCTTTTCTGAGTTCTTATTGTGTATGAGCAAGAACCAAGAAGATACTTCAAATATACCACTACTCATCTTGGACCGCACAAGCTGCCACTTATCGGAAGGGCTGACTGGAATGACTGTCTTAACTTAAACTGCTT
>ENA-OWOF01000430-OWOF01000430.1-gut-metagenome-genome-assembly--contig:-NODE-430-length-14814-cov-3.597204_pt1 | contig 14814 bp, 10 predicted proteins | sample MGYA00248255_ERZ651790 | MGnify/ENA primary metagenome ERZ651790 (study PRJEB26908, sample SAMEA4031711) | gut metagenome | biome: gut; feature: normal infant; material: stool | place: China | collected 2015...
CCGCTCCGCTCCAGACATAGGTGGCAGCCTGGGAAATCCCGGCGGATAGGCAGCATAAAATGCAGAATGTAGATAATCTCATGCTCAACAGATACTTTAACAGAGACACGGATAACGGATTTCCAATCCGGCGTCAATGCAAATGTTTGAAGGAGGAACACATCAGGCAAACATATCTTTACTACAACTTAAACGGAAAAGAGGGCACGAGCATTTAATTAATTCATAATTCATTTATTGTAAAATATTTATTTTTTAATAAACCGGGAATCGGATTGGAAATCCGTGCAGACGTCATTCCTTTATTCGGAGATGCCGTTTTTAAAAGAAAAGATTTAATGTGCGGCAGGAGACAGTGGTTGAAACATACGGAAAACCCTTTCCCGCACAGGGCGGGAAAGGGCCTACCATAACCAAGTAAAAGCATGCGCTGAAGCGCCGTCCTACTTAGAACGTATAGCTGATGGCTCCGTTGATTCCATGGGAGGTCAGCTTGTTGCGGGTCTCGAACTGATAGCAGACCCGTGCTCCCCAATTGCTGGAGAAGAGCACGTCAATGCCGGCATTCAGGCGGAATGCGGTGCGACCGACGTTGACGCCGCGCACGTTCCAGGCTCCCAGGGGTCCGCTGACGTTGGACTTGGGATTCATGCGGCTCACATCCTGCGCCGCGGCCACCGTCAAGGCCGGGGTGATGGTGGTGCCGCCGTCCGTCTGGTAGGCGCGGGCGATGGTCACGCCCAACGGAATGGTCCAGTTCTGGGCGCGGGCGTGGTCAAAGGAGCGGCCGTAAGGTCCGCTTTCCGAGAAGCCCTTGAGTTCGGTGGTCATGAATTCGATACCCGTGTAAGGCGTTACGAAGGCCTTGCCGAGTGCGAAGTGTTCCGTCCAGGTGGCGTACAGGCCGCCGCTGAAGGAGTCCGCATTTTCATTGCCGTTGGCGGCGGTTCCCATGATGTAGGAATTGCCCTTGAACTTGGAGCGTCCGTAGGCGCCGTAGCCGTCCAGCGTGAACTTGCTTTCCCTGAAGGGATGCATGCGTCCGTAGATCATGGCCATGAAGGAATCCACGTCGTAGTCGGAGCCGAATCCGCTCTTGTCCTTGATGTCGCCGAAGCTCTGGCCCACTGCAATGCCGATCAGGGAACCCTGGGCAGCCTTGTAGTCAATACCCACGGCATAGCCGCCTGCATTGTACTTGTAGCCGGAGATGCCTCCGCGGGCGTCCTGGTCATCCCAGTTGCCCATGCCGCCTACCCAGATGTTGCCGTTGCCCTTGGCGATCGTCTTGCGGGCGATCGGGGAGCCCTTGGCGGCCACCACTTCAATGGTGGCTCCCGTCTGGCGGGCCATGGAAGCGGCGGACTGGATGCGTCCCAGGTCGGCAAAGCTCCTCAGCGTCCGGCTGGCGGCCCACGCGAAGTTCATCACGTTTTCACCGCTGACGGACTGAATCATGTTGGCAGCTTCGTTCGGGTCCGTCACGCGCAGCAGGGTTTCATAGAACTGGGCGGCGGGAGAACCGGCGGCCACGTTCAGGCGGTTGCTTTCCAGAGCGGCCGCTACGGTGTAAACGTTGCCGTTGTAGCCGGACATGGGACCGTCAATGCCCCTCATGTTCTGGGTGATGGTGGTGGTGCCTTCCGTCGTTCCCGGAGCCATGGTGGTGGTCAGGAACAGGTTGTTCAGCAGGCGTCCGGAAATGTCCGTGCCGTTCAGCGTGACGTTCACGCTTTCCGTGCCCTTCTTCAGCTGGGCGATCGGGACGGGATTGCCGGTGGCGTCGGATACCTGGATGCCCACGCGGGAATTATCCGTGAAGGTGGCCGGGGTGCCGAAGTCAAGCACGGAGCCGTCGCTCAGGAGCAGGGTGGAATCGCCGCCGAAGGTGGCGGAAGCCCCCTTCATGGTGGAATTCTGCGCCAGGGTCACCTGGCCCGTCCGGATGTCGTAAACCGTATCGTCCGTGCCCATTACGGCGGCGCCGATGGACTGGAGGGGGCCGACTTTTCCGGTAGCGGCGTCCACGGTTCCAAAGGTGGCGTGGCCGATGATCAGGTTGCCTTCAAGCTGCCGGTAGGTGCCTCCGAACGTGTCGGTGGCTCCGCCGCTGCCGTAGACGAGGGTGCCCGTGCCGGTCTTCGTCATGACGGTCTGGTCAGCGGCCAGAGGGGCGGCGTCAGCCGTGGGGGCCGCGGGAGCCGCGGTGTCAATGCCGTCATTGATGAAGGTGTAGGCGGTGCCGTCCGTATAAACGTTGATCTGGGTGTTCTGGCCCGCATGCACGGAACCGAGGACGCCGTTGGACGTGTTGCCGGAAAGAACTGCGCCGGAACCGATGTACAGGGTCTGGCCGTCGGCCAAGTTGATGGCGGCCTTGCCGGCGTTGGTGGCGGTGTTGCCCACGACCTGGGTGCCGTCTCCGATGGAGATCTGGCCTCCCGCAGTGATGATGCCGTCAGCGGCGGTATTGCCGGTGATCACGCTGTTGGTGCCGATGGCAATATTGTCATCCGCCGTCAGGGTGGAATTCCCCTTGACGGTGGTGTTGTTGCCCAGGGTGACGCTGCCTTCGATGGTGTCCAGCTTTTCCGTGCCCACAACCGTATTCCAGTTGCCGTCGTCATTGCTGTAAACCGTCTTGTTCAGGTCGACGGATTCCGCGGAAACGGTGGTGCCGTTCAGAACGGTGTTGTCTCCCAGGGAAACATTGCCGCCTACAGTCTTGATGGTGATGGATCCGGCCGTGGTTTCACCAAGGACGATGCCGCCGGAAATGCTGTCATCCATGGAATCGATGACGGTTTTGCTGTTCTGGTTGTTGGCCGCGTCAAACTGTTCCGTGGTCACGGTGCCGATCCCGGCCGTGGAGGTCACGTCTCCGTTCAGCGTAACTTTGGCCGCCGGATCACTGACGATCTGGCCGGTAGCCGTCACGGTATCCTGCATGGTGACGTTGTTGCCCAGGACCACGGCCTGCTCGTTGGAATTGCTGTAGGTGTCGTAGGTCGTCCTGGTATAGGCCTCACCTGCCGGGGGCGTGGAGGGGTCCACCGTGTGAGCCGCCTGGCCGGTAACGGTGACGGCTTTTTCCATGGAAACGTTGTCGCCGATGCCTACCTGTCCGTTCGTGGAAGTGACGGTGGCGCCTACCGTCTTGGGATTGGCGGCGTCATTCGTTCCTTCGATGGCAATGTTCCTGCCGTCAATGGTGGTGGTGTCCGTGGCGTTCGTGACTACGATGTCATTGTCGCTTCCCAGGGGTTCGCTCAGTGTGATGTCGTTGAAGCTGACCTGTCCATTAACCAGATCATAATTGAAATTAACCAGTTTGCCGCTGGGGTCCGCCATTTGGACGGTAACGTTGCCCGTTCCGGAGATGGCGTTCAACTGGGCCCGTTGTTCCTGGGTCAGTGTGATGTTATCGGAGCCTGCCGGCACGGTGATAGTGATGGTTGACGCTTCATTCGAGGCGGCAGCCTGGTTCCAGGCCGTCACGAATGAATCGGCGCTGTTGGCCGCATAGTTAGCTGCCGTAGCAACGGAGAAACTGCCAAGGCAAGCGATAACTGCTGCCAGCAGCATATGTGGGAGTCTTAATTTCATGCTTTTTTATTTGTTTAATGATTAGGTGGTTATGCGTTCGTGACAATCACGGCGCCCGAGGTTTTAGATGATTCTCGTTCCGGGCTGTTCAGTGGGATGACATGGGAAGGTTTGATGGAGATGGGAATGAAAATGATTCAGGATAAGATGGTTGCGGCTATTGTCTGGCGGTCTTTGTCATGACAGGGTTTTTAAACCTGGAGCCGGAAAGGAATTCCAGAAAGCTTCCAGTAAATTCATTTTCCTGAGAAGAAAAAATATCTCATTGATGGTGAGGGATGTATGATGTTTTCTGGGTCCTCTTTTATTTTGCTGTTTCCTTCCCGGAATAATGGCCGTGAAAATGGTTCAAATATAAATAAGAAAATTTGTTTCCGGCTGTGGTGGCAGTTTGGATGCTCCGTTCCGCCTCTGCAAGAATGGAGCTTTCCGAACAGGGATGTGCCCAAAGCTGTGCAATCAGGCGAATTTTATTGACTGCCAACGGTCGGCAGCCTATTACCGGGGAATGACTACCCGATTGTTTACGGTCCTCGCGGCCGTGTTGCTGCCGCTTGCCCCGGCGCAGGAGGCCGATGTGCCGCACCAGCCGCGCGTGTGGACCAATACCGCCGGCAAAACCATCACGGCGGCTTTTGTCCGCTTCAACGCCGCCGGCAGGAAAGTTTCCCTTAAATTGGAGAAAGGCCGACAGGTGGAACTGCCTCTGGCAAGCTTGTCCGGGAACGACGTGGACTGGATCAAGGAGCATGTTCCGGAAGCCATGAGCAACCAGGAGCGCATGCAGCGGCATACGGAAGGAAGGCTGGGGAAGATCACTAAAATCCCCGCTACGGATTCCTATCCGGAAGCCTTTGTCTATTATCCATCCACGCTGAAGGCGGAAACTCCGCCTCCCGTCATCATTCTGTTTAATTCCGTAGGCAATGGACAGCACATGGTCCAGAAATTCCGGAAGGCCTGCGAGGCCAACGGATGGGTGGCCCTGGGATTGACGACGTTTAAAAATTCGGAGTCCAAGGAACATGAAGCCGGACTGGGCAAGCTGTGGACTTCCACGAACGGGAGTTTGGAGAGAATGGCCTTTTTTGATGCGGACCGCATGTACATGGGCGGCATTTCAGGCGGAGCGTCCCGTGCCTTTACATATAGTGAGCGCAGGATTCCGCCCGTCCGCCCGTGGAAGGGGATTGTATCCATGGGCGGCTGGCTGGGAGGGAAGGACCGCCTCACGTGCCCCACGCGCATGGCGGTGGCTATTATTAATGGAGACAAGGACGGAGGGGCCAACAGTGCCGTCAGCCATGACGTCAAGGTTCTCAAAAGAAGGCAGTGCGCCATCAAGGAATTTCCCTTTCCGGGAAAGCATGAAATGCCGCCGGACGAGAATTTGGTGGAAGTCCTCAAATGGATGGAGGAGGTGTCTCCCCAGACCTCCGCGCAGCGTCTTCCCTCCCCGGCGGAAAAGGATTAAAGACCCGGTGCGCCCCGCATTTACCGCAGGAAGGGGGGACAGGCTTCTTATTCTACCGCCCACTCCTCCACCAGGCTGGCCGGGAATTCATCCAGAAAGCGGGAGGGCATCTGCATGAAGGTTCCTCCCTGCGCGCGGCAGTTCCAGCGGGGGTAGGTCAGGTAAAGCTGGTCCTTGGCGCGGGTGATGCCCACGTAGAAGAGGCGGCGTTCCTCCTCAAGACCCGCCAGGTCTCCGTCGTCAATCACCCGCTGGTGCGGGAACATGCCGTCGCACAGGCCGATCAGGAAGACGACGGACCATTCCAGCCCCTTGGCCTGGTGGATGGTGGACAGGGTGACGGCGCCTCCGGAGAGGTCCGCCGCCGCGCTTTCATCATCCGTATTGCCCAGCAGGGAAAGCTGGGAGAGGAAATCCTCCGTGGATTCAAAGCGTTCGGAGAATCCGGCCAGGTGCAGGAGGTCCTGCCTGCGCTGGTCGTAATTCTCAAAGGCGGCCTGCATGTACTCGTCATACACGGCTTCATTGATGGAAATGAGCATGGAGGCCGGCCCGGCGATTTTTCCGGCTGGGGCCAGTTCATCCAGCGTGTAGCAGAGCTGCGTCCAGGCCGTTTTGGACTTGGCCGGGACCGGAAAATCCAGCATCAGGGCGGAGAAGGATTCCGGCGGCGTTTCCAGCCGGCTTTCCGGGCAGGCGGCCCAGCGTATCCAGAGCTTCTGGGCCATGCCGGGACCGATGCCGGGCAGCAGCATCACCATGCGGCGGAAGGAGAGTTCATCCCTGGGATTGACTACAAAGCGCATGAACGCCACCACGTCCTTGATATGGGCCTGTTCAAAAAACCTGATGCCGCTGGTGATGCGGAAGGGGATTTCCCCGCGGGTCAGTTCCATCTGCAATTCCATGCTGTGGAAGTGTGCGCGGTAGAGCACGGCTATTTCATTGGGGTCCGTGCCTTCTTCAATGAGGTCCCGGATGCGCTGGGCGACAAATTTGGCCTGCATCCTGTCGTCGTTGAGCGGAACGAGGGCCGGGGGCATTTCCCCGGTAGGCCGCACGGAGCGGAGCCTTTTTTCAATCTGCACCTCGTTGGCGGCGATGGCCGCGTTGGAGAGCTCCAGAATTTCCGGCACGCTGCGGTAGTTGGTCTCTATCTTGAAGGTCTTTGCCGCCGGGTAGCGGGTAGTGAAGCTGAGGATGTTCTCCATGTCCGCCCCGCGCCAGGAATAAATGCTCTGGGCGTCGTCCCCCACTACCATGAGCTGGCCGTGTTCCCGGGACAGCAGGTCGATAAAGCGGCTCTGGAGGTAGTTGGTGTCCTGGTATTCGTCCACCAGGATGTGCTGGAAGCGGGAGCCGTACAGGGCGCGCAGATGCTCCTGTTCCTGGAAAAGCCTCACGACGTTGAGCAGCAGGTCGTCAAAGTCCATGCTATTGGTTTCCTGCTTGCGGGCCACGTATTGTTCATGCACGTCCAGGATGGCGTCCAGGTGGTTGGAGAGGTACGGATAGGCGTTTTCCAGCGTTTCCTGGATATTGGCGCCCTCATTGTCCGCCAGGCTGAACAGGGAGGAAAGAACTTCCGGTTTGGGGAAGCGGGTGGATTTCTCATCCAGTTTGAGGGACTTGACCACGCTTTTAATCATGGATTTGCGGTCGTCGGAATCCATGATCGTGAAAGCCGGAGTATAGCCCAGGTATTCCGCGTGCTGGCGCAGGATGCGGTTGGCAATGGAATGAAACGTGCCGCTCCACAGGCGGGACAGGTCCAGGGGAATCAGGGAGCGAACCCGTTCCGTCATTTCACGCGCCGCCTTGTTGGTGAAGGTCAGCAGCAGGATGTTCCACGGGTCCGTGCCGTGGTCCAGGAGCCACGCCACGCGGTAGGTCAGCGTGCGCGTTTTTCCCGAACCGGCCCCTGCAATGACGAGCGCCGGTCCCGGTTCCGAAGAAACGGCTGCATACTGTTCTTCATTAAGGGCCGTGCGGTAGTCGATCCCGGAGATGGGAACGGCTGGCGCGGCATCCTGCTTGATGACGTAGCGGCGGGCCATGGCGTTTCAGTTAATAGTTGATAGAGAATAGTTAATGGAATTGGCTGAAAAACTTTTCTCTCCACTCTCCACTCTAATCACTCTTTAAAAGTCCAGGTACATTTCCGCGCGGCGGTTTTCCTTGCGGGCTTCATCCCGCGTTCCTTCGTCCGCCGTGGGGGAGTAGGTGCGGCGCGGTTGTGATTTGCCGAATCCCTTCGTGACGATTCTTTCCGCAGGAACGCCGAACTGGACGAGCTGGGCCTTCACGGCCGCCGCCCGGCGTTCGGAGAGGCCCTGGTTGTAGCGTTCACTCCCCACATCGTCCGTGTGGCCGCTGATTTCCAGCTTCTTGCCGCTGTCCATCTTGATGGCCTCCGCCACAATCTGGAGCTGGCGTTCGGAACGCTTGGACAGAGAATCTTCATTGAAACCGAAGAACAGGGCCAGGGAATCGCCCCCCTGCGGATTCTTCACGATGGGGATGAAAATGTCGTCTCCGGCCCCCTGCCGTTTCGTGTAGGCTTCCAGCATGTTGTCCAGGGAGGCTTCCGCAATCAGCCATTGTTCATCCTTCTTGGCTACGGTCAGGCCCACGTTGCCGGCTTTCCTGCCCTGGGCGTCCTGCAGGTGGACGAAAAAGCCCGCATTGGTGGGCGCTTCATAGGCGGTTTTGATGGGAGCGTCCTCCCGGAGGCGGAAGGCGCCTTCTTCAAACAGGATGCACAGCCCGGCCACGGTGGCGTCCTGCACCTTGGTTCCGTCCACGAATTTCCGTGCCGTGCGGAAGTCCGCCTTGGCAACGGCGTCCATGAAGGAGCTGACGATGCCCATGGGGTCGTTCATGGCCATGGGGGCGGCCTTGTCCTTGGCCAGGTCCTGCTTGCTGGGCAGCGTAAGGGTGTCCAGCGTCCACTGCTGCTTGTCATTGCGCTTCATGTCCAGGTAGCCGCGCGCGCCGCTGCTGAAGTTGAGCGTGTATCTGGCCGTGGGGTTGGCCCCCTGGTTATTCGCGCCGATGCTGGTGATGCCGGGGGTGGAAAGGCGCACATGGCGCGCTTCCATGAGTTCCCGGATGATGCGGCCCTGGGCCTCCGTGACGGCCTGCTGGATTTCCAGGGATTTCAGGGTGTCCGCGTCCCGGTCCTGAATAACCTTGGCAATCGCCTGCGCCAGCGTCTGGGGGGAGCTGAGGTTGACCAGGGAGGACGGCGTGGCCGTCTGCCGGCTGATGTCTTCCTTGGTGAGCGGGTCCACGGTGGGCTGGGGCGTCACCGTCTGGCGCGGAGGAACTTCCGTTTGCGCCGCGGGTTCAGCGGGGGCGGGCTCCTGGCCCTGGTTTCCCAGGAACAGGAAGACCAGGGCCAGGCTGCCCACGACCAGGAAGCTGATGATGAAGGCGGTGATGGTGGATGCGTTTTTCATTGGAGGTGAATGTATGAAAAAGGGTCAGGCGTTCAAGGCTTCCAGCAATTTGGCGTGAATGCCGTCAAAACCGCCGTTGCTCATTACCAGAATAACGTCTCCCGGCTGGGCTTTCTTGCAGACGGCGGAGACGATTTCCTGCGCCTGTCCGCCGATCAGGGCGTCCTTGCCCAGCGCGGAGAGGTCATTGGAGAGTTTGGTGAGGTCCAGGCGTTCCTCCAGGGCCACCTTGTCCGGATGGTCCACGGCGGCCACCACGGGGAAATCCGCCGTGGCGAGAGACAGGGCCAGTTCATTCTGGAAGATGTTTCTGCGCGTGGTGTTGGAGCGCGGTTCAAAAATGGCCCAAATGCGTGATCCCGGGTAGCGCTGGCGCAGGCCCAGGATGGCCTGCTTGATGGCCGTGGGGTGGTGGGCGAAGTCGTCCACCACGGAAATGCCGTTGACCACGCCCTTGACTTCCTGGCGGCGCGCCACGCCTTCAAAGCGGCCCATGGAGTCCGCCAGCTGCTTGACGTTCAGCCCCGCAAACTGTGCGGCGGCAATCGCCATGGCGGCGTTGCGGATGTTGAATTCCCCGATCATCGGCACGTAGTAGCGGGTGCCTTCCAGCGTGAAATGGCTGCCGTCCGTGGAGGTTTCCACGTCCAGGATGCGAATGTTGGAAGAGTCGGAAAAGCCCAGCGTCTTGACGGGGCAGGGGGCCCCCTTCACCACGTCCAGGCAGTTGGGATCGTCCGCGTTCACCAGCGCCAGGCCGTTGCGGGGAATGATCTGGGTCAGGCGGCGGAAGCTCAGCTTGATTTCCTCCAGGGAATTGTAAATGTCCGCGTGGTCGAACTCAATGTTGTTGATGACCACCAGTTCCGGCAGGTAATGCAGGAATTTGGAGCGTTTGTCGAAAAACGCCGTGTCGTATTCGTCCCCCTCCAGCACGGAGAAATCGGAATCCGTAAAACGGCCGCCGCGGCCCAGATTGCGGGCGATGCCGCCGATCATGAAGCTGGGGTTCAGCCCGGAGTCCTCCATCAGCCACGCCAGCATGGACGTGGTGGTGGTTTTGCCGTGGGTGCCGGTCACCTCGTAGTTGCGCTTGCCGCGCAGGAAGTATTCTTTCATCGTCTCCGGCAGGGAGAGGTAGCGCAGGCGCCGCTGGAGCACGGCTTCCACCTCCTCATTGCCGCGGCTCATGGCGTTGCCGATGACGATGACGTCCGCGTCCGCGGGGATGTTGGAGGCCTTATAGCCTTCAAACAGGGTGATGCCCTCCTCCTCCAGGAAGGTGGACATGGGGGGGTAAACGTTGGCGTCTGAGCCGGTGACGGTAAAGCCGCGGCGGGCCATGGCGGCGGCTACCGCGCCCATGGCGGTTCCGCAGATGCCGAGGAAATGGAAATGGCTGTTCATGACGGGGGGAGAGGAATGGAGCAGGTTTTTATTTGGAAAAGGTGGGGGCCGCAATGCAGGAATCCGCCAGGGCGCGGTCACGGCGGCGCACGATGCCGTTGGCGATGTCCGTCACCATGCCGGACAGCAGGCGGGTAAGGTGGCTGCCGGGCGTGTAGTCCGCCGGGGCGATGAAGTTCACGCGGTCGGAATTGGAGGCCAGGTTATAACACTTGCGGAAGCTGCGGCCCGTTTCGTCCTCCGGATTGTACACGGCCACGGCGTGGCCGCCGTTCCTGCGCATAACGGTGAAGCAGGGCACGTCCGTGGGGCCGTCGCCGATGTAGATCATGTTGGCGAAGGGAATCGGGCGCATGTCCTCCGGCATGTGGTCGTTCACGTCCTGGTCGTAATCCAGCATGCCCTTGTTGATGCGGAAGAGGTACTGGGTCTTCGTGGTGTGGGAAATGACCCTCTTGGGAAAGTTGATGTAGCCGTTCTCCTCGCTGAACTCGCACCCGAACACGGCCTTGAAATAGGGACGCAGGGCAGAGCCGTCAATCAGGGCTTTCAGGCCGGAGGAAATGATGTAGTATTCAATGTTGATGCCCAGGTCCGTATGAAGGGAGGACAGGGTCATGGACGGGAAGGCGTCAAAGAAATCCGGCAGGCCGGGGTAAAAGGTGAGGCGTTCCCCAAGCTGGGTGAGCCGGGCATTGCTGACGCGGTCCAGGGAGAGGGCGTCCAGCAGGCTTTTCATGTAAATCAGTTCCCCGTCCCAGCCTTCCCGTTCCCCGGTGGCGTTGCACCTGGTCCAGAACTCCTGCGGGGAGATGCCGAATTCCGGAAAAATGGCCTGATCCTGCATGTAGAAGGGGCTCAGGGTCTGGTCATAGTCGAACACCAGGGCGATCGTATTCTGCGGAGAGGACATGGGAGGGGCGGAAAGTGGCGTTACATGCGGAACTGGTCGCCCAGGTACTGCTTGCGGGCGATGGGGTCGTTGGCGATTTCCTCGGAAGTGCCGTGCTTGATGACCTTCCCTTCAAACAGGATGTAGGCGCGGTCCACGATGTGCAGGGTTTCCCGCACGTTGTGGTCCGTAATCAGGATGGAAAGGCCGTCCGTATCGCGCAGCTCCATGACGATCTTCTGGATGTCTGAAACGGCGATGGGGTCCACGCCGCTGAACGGTTCGTCCAGCATCAGCAGTTTGGGGCTGGTGGCGAGGGCGCGGGCGATGGTCAGCCGCCTCTTTTCCCCGCCGGAAAGCTGGATGGCCATGGAGCGGCGCAGCTTGGTGATGCCGAAGCGGTCCATCAGCTCCACGGCGCGGTCCTTCTGCTGGCGGGAGGTCATGTCCTTGCGGGTCTGGAGAATGGCCAGGAGGTTGTCCTCCACGGAAAGCTTGCGGAAGATGGACTCCTCCTGCGGCAGGTAGCCCATGCCGCGCCTGGCGCGCAGGTTCATCGGCAGTTCCGTGATATTCTCGCCTGCAAAAATCACGCGGCCTTCGTCCGGGCGCACGAGCCCCGCCACCATGTAGAAGGAGGTGGTTTTTCCCGCGCCGTTCGGCCCCAGCAGGCCTACGATCTCGCCATGGCCCACCGTCAGGCTGACCTGGTCCACGACGGTCCGCGTTTTATAGGTTTTGCAGATGCCTTCGGCTCTCAGCAGATGGGTGGATAGGGGGGAGCTCACGGCTTGCGGTTGGTTTTCTGTTTGTCCCGGTCGGAAAGCTTCTTGTCTACGTGGCGGAACGTGGTCTTGGTGCCGCGGCTGCTGTACATATTCCCGTTCGAGTACACGCGGATGAAGGCGTCCTTGTTCGGATTCTTGATGATGGCGTCCGGCGTAATAATCACCGGGGAGCCTGTCAGGATGATTTCCCCGGTTTTGGCGTTGTAGGTGATCTTGTCCGCCTGGGCGTTGCTGGTTTCCCCCTCCTTGTTGGTATAGCTGGCTTTCACGTTGCCGGAGGCCGCGACCGTTTTAATGGAGTTATAGTCAAAATTGCCGCCGTTGGGGAGGGCCACCTGGGGCTTCTCCCCTTCTTTTTCCTTTTCCTTCTCTTTTTCCTGCTTGCGTTCGGAGGGCTTCTTGTCGCCCGGCTTCTTCGGCACGAACTCCGCATAAATTTTCAGGTGGTCCGCACAGTCCATGGAAAGATTGGGGTTGCGCACCCGGACGTTTTTCATGAACACCAGCACGCCTTCTTCCATGTCGAAGTACAGGTCCCCGTCACAATCTACGGAGTACAGGTTGTTTGAGGAATTGGCGCGCATGAAATTCTCTTCCGGATTGGGCGCAGCGGGAGCGGTGTCCGCAGCCGGGGCGGCGGCATTGCCGGTGACCTGGTGCTGCTGGCGGAATTCCTGAATCTGCCCGTCAACGGTCTTTTCCTTCACGTTGTACGCTTCAATCGCCTTCTCTCCATCTTCCTTCAGGCCCGCGGTCGGAACGGGGGCCAGTTCCCGTTCCCTCCGGGCGGTTTCCTCCGCCGTCAGGGGACGCACGATGCCGGAGGGGGGAGCCAGGGGCGGCTCCAGGCGTGGATCCAGTTCCTTGGGCAAAGGCTGTACGATATGGGCGGGAACGCCGTCAGTGGCGCCGCAGGCAAGACCCCCGGTCAGGGCGAGCAGCAGCAGGGAGGAAAGTTTTTTCATAAAAGGAATGGTTACTTGTTGCGTTGATCCATGCGGATGGTGGTTTGAACGGGGCCAAGGATGATGCCCCTCTTGATATTGGTATCCATGTAAAGGCCGGTGCCCCTGGCGGAAAAGTTCTCTTCCTTGAGGGTGGTCTCCGTATGGGAGACGACCAGTTTTTTGTCCAGAAAGTAGGAGGCGGCCTTCGTGAAAAGATGGGAGGTCTGGTTGTTCTTCCCGTACAGGTACACGTTCAGGATGCTGGCGGCAATTTCCTGCGGGGCGGCTACGGTCACGCTTGAAGCGGTCAGCAGCATGGAAAGGCGCGGCCCTTCATACCGTGACAGGCTGACTTTGGGGAGCACCTGGCCTACGGGCAGAAGCTCCAGCATGGGCAATTTCTTGTCTACGCCGGCGAAGGGAGTGGCTGCGGGCAGGGTGGTATCCGCCTGCGCCGCCATGCCATGCATGGCAATTACCAGAAAGCATGTGAACGGTAACTTCATCATGACTGAACCGCCTGATGGATGGACTGAAGGCGTTTCAGCACGCCTTCAAGCAGGTGGAGGGGGATTTGGTTGGGCCCGTCGGAAAGAGCCTTGGACGGATCCTTGTGCACCTCCATGAACACGCCGTCAATGCTGCCGGTCGCCATGGCGGCGGACGCCAGCACGGGAGCCAGTTCGCTGTCTCCTCCCGTGGTTCCGCCCAGGCCTCCGGGCCTCTGGACTGCGTGGGTGGCGTCAAACACGACGGGGAAGCCTTCCTGTTTCATCCAGTACAGGGAGCGCATGTCCACCACTAGGTTATTGTAGCCGAAGGAGGTGCCGCGCTCGCACATCATGAACTCGTCACAGCCGAAGGCGCGCATCTTTTCCCCGATGTTCACAGTATCCCACGGAGCCAGGAACTGGCCCTTCTTGATGTTCACGGGACGGCCGCTCTTGGCGCAGGCTTCCAGAAGGTCTGTCTGGCGGCACAGAAAGGCGGGAATCTGGAGCAGGTCCACGTATTCGGCGGCAATCTCCGCTTCCCGGGCCGTATGCACGTCCGTGACGACGGGCAGTTCCAGCTCTTTGCCGATTTCCGACAGGATGCGGCAGCCTTCCCGTACGCCGGGTCCGCGGAAGGACGTGATGGAAGTTCTGTTCGCCTTGTCGTAGGAGGCCTTGAAAATCAGCGGGATGTCCAGGTTTTCCGCAATGGACTTGATGGAGCGGGCCATCTCCCAGACGAAGGATTCGCATTCCAGAGAGCAGGGGCCCAGGAGGTAGAACGGCCGCGGGCCGCCGATTTCAACGGATTGAATGTAAAACGACATAAAACAAAACCTGTATGTCCTTATATCATGACGGTTTCAAGCCCTCCGGTCAAGCCGCTATCCTGCCTCCGCCGGGAGATTCGGCAAGAGGGGGCCATTTTCTCCGGACCCTTTCTTTAGAAAGTTCATAAGAAAATGAAAATCAGTGGAATAAAAGAATTTTTCCTGCCGTATTGCGGAGAATGGGAGGCCATGGAGGGAAAAGGCGGTTATGGTATTGCCGGAATCCGGCGTTTCTGTTACAAACGGCAGGCATGCACCGTCCCTGCGTCTGCAAGTGGGGAAGATGCTGAACGCCGCCTTCCCTCCGGGGTCTCACTTCACATGCCCAAAAAAATTTACAAGCTATGCGTCTCCTATGATGAGGCGGGGGCCGAACTCCGGCAGCATCTGGCGGATCGCATCAAGCTGCTGGGCATGGACGGCGCTCCCGTCTGGCAGGCTTCCTTCCGGGACATGCAGGCGGACGACCTGCCTCCGGGCGACGGGGTGGTTCAGATTTATCCAGTCTTCATGCAGAGCGGCTGGACGGTGACGGAAGCGCTGCCGGAACAATTGAGCGCCATGTATGCGGAACGCGGCGTGTCTCCGGAATTCGAATTCAAGCCGGTGTGGGGAGCCGGGGAAGACGTGATGCCCCTCCTGACCGTTCGCGACGCCCTCGGGAAAGAGCTGGGGCCGGGAACGTCCCTGCTGGTGGTGGCCCATGGAGTGGTGGGAAAGGACCTTCCTCCGGAGCCGTTCGCCTTTTTACAGAAACTGCGGGCCTTTTTATGGCCGCAGGAAACGGATATGGCCCTGGCCTATTTCGGCGCTTCCCCCTCCGTGGAGGAAGTATTTCCACGTTTGAAGGGAAACAGGGTGGTGGTGCTTCCGTTCCTGATCGGGGAGGGAAAGCACATGAGGGAGGACATGCCT
>ENA-OWOF01000437-OWOF01000437.1-gut-metagenome-genome-assembly--contig:-NODE-437-length-14729-cov-12.027505_pt1 | contig 14729 bp, 15 predicted proteins | sample MGYA00248255_ERZ651790 | MGnify/ENA primary metagenome ERZ651790 (study PRJEB26908, sample SAMEA4031711) | gut metagenome | biome: gut; feature: normal infant; material: stool | place: China | collected...
AGCGTTAAGTGCAAGGTTAACGGCGGAGCTAGAAGAATGCATGTCTGCACCAGCTGCTTAAAATCTGGTAAAGTTGAGAGAGCTTAATCTCCTGCGGTAATATTGGATTTTGAAAGCCAGAAATGAAATTCATCATTTCTGGCTTATTTTTTATTCTCTGTGCAATTACCAGAACCTCTCTTCCTGCTTCCGCTTCAGATATTCTTTGTTGATCTGGCCTGCCAGTTCCCCATCACCGAAGAGGTTGTCCGGATGAAAGATCTTGATCAGATCCCGATATCTCTTCCGCAGAGCCAGTGGATTATTAACTCCACGGAATAAAAGCTGTACTGCTGTAAAGCTGCCTTCCCCAAACTCCTGCTCTCCGGCCTGTTGTTCTCTGGCCTCCTTCAAGAGTGTCTGCCGTTCCTGCTCGAACCGCTTCCGATCCTCCTCCAGCTGCCGGAAACCCTCCTGTAAAATAGCCATTTTCTTCTCGAAGAACAGATTTTCTTCTTTTAGCCGTTTCCGCTCCATAACTGTACGCCGGTTCAACTCATCCAGCTCGTCCCGTAACTTTACCCGTTCGTCCAGAAATTTGTTCCGGGCCTGTTCCAACTCCGTACGCTCCTGTTCCAGACGCATATTTTCCTGGAAAAGCCACAGCTTTATTTCTTTTAATTCTTCGGTACTTTCCGCCTTAATGACCTCTTCCCAATCAATCATGCCGCACCCTCTTACTCACAACCACAGAAAAGATAATACCCTGCAAACAATAAAAGTGCGACCACGATCAGACCGATGAAACGATTATGAATCACCAGCATAAGCAGCATGCCGACCGCTACAAAAAAGAGTATCAATCCAATAATCTTTTTCATAATCCATCCGGATCCGGAATATTCTCACTTTATTATATGCAGAGTATCTCAAATATTACTTATCTTCTGTTGTTTCCTCTTCCGGAAATGCAATGTCCACCACTTCCGCATCGGACATTTCTTCTTGTTCCTTCGGCCTGGTAAATTTATCTACGATATCGGGAATCATATCCAGGATCTTAGTCACCGTATCCTGATTCTTGATATTTACCAGCTTTGTGGAACCGTTCTTAATGACCAGGACAGCGCTGGGAGTCATCTTACCGCCTAATCCTCCGGCTCCGGAAGCGGATTTTTTCTCGGAATTGTTGCCGGCACCGGCACCCACACCGAAAGTCACATCCACTAACGGTAATATGATCGTATCTCCGATCTTCGTAGCCTCTCCCACCACAGTCTTCGTGGAGAGTACCGTATCCATTCCCTTTAAAAGAGATTCTACCACGCCCTGGAACTGATTATCTTTTTCTGCCATAACAAACCTCCTGTTTCATCCTGTTATTTCTTCTGATTTTTTTGAAATGTTCTTATCTTAAGCTTTAATTGCTGTAATCTCTTATCCATAAGCAGTCGCGCGGAATGGAACAATACACATGCTACTGTAAAATGCCCGGAGGCTTTAAAATCTCCCTCCAGTATTGCCTGTTCAAAATCCGGTGTAATGCATACTCCCTTTCCAAGCTTCGGAAGTATCATTCCATAGATGCCGTAAAGGTATCCGGTGGTATCCGGTGAGCCGGTGCCAACGCGAGCATTCACCTCGAGCTTTCGCGGACGCAGCCTTTTTAAAATATGCCCGATACGCTTTCCCGCATGCTGAAGCAATCCCTTCGTATCCGGATCATTCCATAACTCCCTGTAAAAAGAAATATTCTTCAAAATATATTTGATTTTATCACAGATTTTACGGATTGTGTATCGTATTTTCTCAAAAAATCCGGTGGTCTTTCCGAAAGTGGAAGTTTCCTGCTGCGGACCGGGTGTGTTTTCTTCCGCAGAAATTTTTGCATCTGCTGAAGCTTCTGTATCGGTCGCAGGGTCCGTTTTCGCTATATGGCTATCATGCGAGAGTAACGTCTGTCCGGAAGTTTCTGATGCATCCGAAGGTTCTGATGTCCTTGAAGTTTCCCGTGCTTCTTCCGTTATATCTCTTTCTGGAGCTGCGTGTGTATCTTCCCCCGGTGCAGAGCTTTTTTTCTCCGCGGAAGAATCATATACGGTAAAAAAAAGGACCTTTGCCAGCAGTTTCCCTGGAACCGGATAGCTGTAAGAGACCCTTACCAGACCGAACAGCCATTTTATTTTTGCGGCGAACTGCATTTCTTCGGCATTTTTCTTCCCGGACATTTTGTAACAGACCGGGAAAAATAATACCAGAAGGATTACCACAAGAGCAATTCCGAGAAGTATTAACAACAGGATTCCAAGAATGCTCAATATTTTAAAAAGAATCGTCAACATAGTAAATACTCCCGCAGATTGCAGTCGCCCCTGGCTTCCAGGCATTCTCTGGTGATCTGTTCGATCAGCTGCAATGCCTCCTCATATCCGGATACAATCCCGAGAACCAGAAATTCTTCATTTTTGTAATGGGGCTGTATCAGTTGTCTTGCATCAAAAATATCTAATTGGTCTGCCGGATTTGACGCCGGTGTAATCAGATATACGTTTGCCCAAAGAGGATTTTTCACCAGTCTCTTTTTTATTTTATCCAGTTTTTCAGATGCGATGCTCTCTCCCAAATAGAGATTTGGTGCAAATGTAAGCTTTCCTGCCATATATCATTTCCTTTTGGTCAATAACCCTCCGGCATACTTTCCCGCCAGCCATATGGCTCATTATAGCATAGATTCTGCTATATTACAATTTTTGTTGCTTGACTTTTCCGGATGTTATTTTATACTTGAATTAGTATAAATTAGGAGGAAAAACCATTGAAAGTAATTACGAAGATGGAGCTTCAGCCGGACATGGTCCTGGGCGAGGATATACTGGATCAGGATCGTGTGATCTACCCTGCCGGTACGACTGTGACCCCGCAGATTATAGAAAAATTAAAGCGTTATGATCTGGTATGCGTCACGATCATGGAGGATGTAGATTTTGCCAACACCCATTACGCAAAAATACGCTTTGACTCTAATTTCAAAGCTTTTGAACGTGCCTATCCCATTTTCCTCGGGGAATATAAGCTTGCAATGAAACAGCTTCTGGTCATGGGCAGGAAGCCTGCAGATATCGTTCTGCTGACTATATACAGGGAATTATATTATTATATCTCTTCCGGTTCCGCTCTTTTGGATTATTTATACAATCTGATGCCCAGTGAAGATGAGCTTACCTATACCCAGGGTTTGAATGCCGCTCTTTTAGCCGGAGCTTTTGCCGACTGGCTGTCCATGTCGGAGGATGAGAAAAATACACTGATCCTCTGCGGTTTCTATTATGATATCGGCAAGCTGCAGCTGCCCTACGAACTGCTGTGGAAGCCCGGAAAGCTGACCGATGCGGAATTCAAGATCATCAAAACCCATCCCGTGGTCGGTTATACCACTGTCCGGAATCAGGATCTGAATGAACATGTAAAAAATGCGGTGATCATGCATCACGAAAGACTGGATGGCAGCGGTTACCCCTATCATATGACCGGTCAGAAGATTGATGTCTATGCCAGATATATGGCGGTCATTGATGCCTACATTGCCATGGCTTCTCCCAGAACCTACCGCAATGCGCTTACACCGCTGCAAATTTTGGGAAATTTTGAAAAGAGCCTGGATAAATACGATGTGGAACTGTTAATGCCGATTATGAAAAGGATTGCGGACGCGCAGATCGGTACAAATGTACAGTTGAACGACGGAAGTATCTGGGAGGTTCTGATCATTCATCCCAACAAGTTCTCCCGTCCTATTCTGAAAAACGAAAAGAACGAATTCGTGGATCTCTTACAGAGAACAGATTTGGAAATCGTCAAAAATGTATAAGCACTATAAATCCTTAAAGGCAGGAATAATCAATTACTTCCATTGATTATTCCTTTTTCTTTCCAGATATTCCGCATATGCCTTTTCCAAAATCTGTTTTTCATTGGCAAATTTCAGCAGGTGATAGGCTTCATGATATTTATAAAAACCGGAATCCGCAAAATACTCTTCTCTCTGAGGTTTGCTGTAATAGCTGTCGGTACTCATCAGATACCAGTGTACCTCCTTTGCCACCACATCTTCCGGAACAGAGAAAGAATATTCACTTCTTCCCACATAATCTACGATAAAAGCTTTGGAACCACTTTCTTCCAGGACTTCCCGCAACGCAGTCTCTTCGTGGGTTTCTCCGGGCTCCACGGTTCCCTTAGGCAGGACCCATCCTTCATATTTGTTTTTAATATTTTTATAGAGTAATAATATTTTGCCGCGGAAAATCACCACTCCGCCACAGCTGGTCGCCTCTATCATCTTCTTTTATCCTCCGATCTCACTGCTTTTCGCTAAAGTACGCATCAAAGATCCGTCTTGCAATAGGTACTGCATAATCACCGCCGCTTCCGGCACCTTCCACGATGATGGTAACACAGACTTCCGGATCCTCCGCCGGAGCGAAACCGGTAAACCAGGCATGGCTGTCTCCCTTGACGTTATTGTATTCCGCAGAACCGGTCTTACCTGCCGCCGTATAGCTTAGTCCCTTTAGTTTGGATGCTGTACCTTCCTGTACCACATCCGTCATCAGCTGTCGTAAAATCGCTGCTTCGTCTTCAGACATCAGCCTTCCATACTCTGATGCCTTAAAGCTTTTGACAACAGTTCCCTCATCATTCTCCACACGGTCGATCACATAAGGCTTCATAAGGACTCCGTCATTTGCGATCGCACAGGTGATCATGTTCAGATGCATGGGAGTGATCTGTGTTTTTCCCTGACCGATGGAGGTCTGCATCATTTCAGCGGACGGGGTACTTTCGGAGACCAGTGCCGAACTTTTGGCGTAATTTAAAGTTAACGGCAGGTCTTTATTAAACAGCAGATCATTTAAAGTCTCCTGAAATGCCTCTCTGTCCAGACTCATTCCGATATTTGCAAAGGAAGAGTTGCAGGATTTGGCAAAGGACTTCTTAAAATCCACCTGCCCGTGGCTGGAACCGTGGTAACAGCTGATCTTACTGTCTCCCAGCCGGAAAGAACCGTTACAATTATAAGAGTAATTCTGGTAGGTATCTGGATTTTCCCTGATATATTCCAATGCAGTAACTATTTTGAAAGTGGAACCGGGTGGATATAAGCCCTGGGTCGCACGATTCAGAAGTACGGTGCTGGAATCATTGTCCACCAGGTCATCCCAGATCTCAGCAATGGAATTCGGATCAAAGTCAGGATGAGACACCATGGCAATGATCTTACCGGTAGATACTTCTGTCACAATGATGGCGCCACGGTAAATATCCAGTTGATCGTTTGCTACCTGTTGGACCTTCACGTCCAGTGTAGTATAAACATTATCTCCTGGGTTCTTTTTCCCGGCAGTATCGTTTTTGACCTTATTGGTCAGAGAAGTATTTGTGTTGATCAGATAATAATTCGCCAGTGCTTCCACTCCCATTCTGCCCTGAGTGGAATAACCAACAATGTGCGCAAACAGATTCTTATAGGGATAATTTCTGGTCTCTTCTTCCTCCTCGTTCAGAATGGTCTCCGCCAGCACTTCCCCATCTCTGGAGTAAATAGCCCCACGGTAGTTCCTGGACAGCAGAATCTGTTGTCTGGAATTGTAGCTGTTATTGATCATATCCTGTTCGCTGGTTGCCACGAAATGTCCCAGATAAACCATGAGACATAAAAACAGGACTCCGATCCCTCCTGCTGATAGCCAGATCTCCCGCTGGTTCCCTCTGCGCTTATTGTCAGGTGTCTTTTTCGGGGATTTATTTTGCGTCTTATTATTTTCCACCTTTGCGCTCTCCTTCCTTCTGCAGTCGGATATAAATTCCCTGGATGATGAAAAACATGATCATTGTTGTCATCACCGAACTTCCTCCATAACTGATAAAAGGAAGTGTCACACCGGTCAGCGGAATGAATTTCGTACCGCCGCCGATGGTCAGGAAAATCTGGAAAATATACATAATGCCGATGCCGTATACGACAAGCTGATAAAATCTGTCATGAATCCTCACCGCGATCCGAATCATTTCAAGAAAGCTGCTGACACAGATCAGGATCAGGCACATACCGAAGATCACACCCAGTTCCTCGCAGATGGAAGAAAAGATGAAATCCGCTTCCACATAGGGAATTGCTGTCGGGTTCCCCTTTAACAGCCCCATGCCGAACCAGCTTCCGCTGCCGATGGCAAACAGCGACTGGGTAATCTGATATCCTTTATTGTCAATATATTTCCAGGGATCCTGCCATGCCAGCACACGGATCCTCACGTGATCAAACAGTTGGTAAGCAAGATACGAAGCTGCACCTCCGCCTACGATTCCCGCAAACAGATACAGATAATTGCGTGTTGCCGCAAATACCACGAACACAAATCCCACGAAGAAGATCAACGCACTTCCCAGGTCCTTGGATACCACCAGGATCACCACATGTGCCCCGGCAATGATGGCAGTCAGGACCACTCTCTGGAAGGATACATTCTCCCATAAAGCTCCCGCCAGGAAAAACAGAAACAATATTTTCACAAATTCCGAGGGCTGGAACGTAATTCCTCCCAGGGAAAAAGAGATCTTGGACCCATGGGTCACTTCGCCAAGGATCAGCACAGTACCAAGCAGTGCGATTCCCAATGTGGCATACAGCCAGGTGATTTTTTTGAAAAAATGAATTTTCCCAAGCAGATACGGTATCAGTAGTGAGAAAATCAGAGATACCAGCACGATCACATACTGCCGTATTGCCTTGTCAAAAGACAGCCGGGATACCATACAGAGTCCGATTCCCAAAAGCATACACATATTATTCAGCAAAAGCCGGTTAATATTCTCGTAGATCAGTGATACCATCGTGATCGTTGCAAATAAAAAGATCAGGATAAATGCGAAGAAAAACAGGTATTGAAAATCTCCGCCGGTAAGTGACAGATTCAGGAAACACAATACCTGCACCAGAAACATCAGAACATCCTGCAGGATAAAAATCCCCTTGTGATGTTCGCCCGTCGGATATCGAAATGTATAAAAACAGCTTGCTGTATATAAAACCATAAAAAAGGCTATGAAATATTTGGATAATTCAATTACGTATTCCTGCATGCAGCAAAATACCTTTCTGTCTATTCTACGCCACGTTTTTCGTGACCGGTGGTATATTCCACATAGGGAAGTTCCTTGCGCGCACCGCCATAATAATTCAGGATCTGCAAAGTCTCCTCCTCTGTCTCTGTGGTAAAATCCAGCCTCCCTACAACGATCTGTCTGTCCACTTCCTTATGCAGAGATAAAGGTACACTATTGTAGATCACATTAAAGCAATGGGTACAATTGCGCATTACCGGAAATCTCTTATGATACCGGTCGGTCAGTTCCGTGATACGCCCATCCTCCCCTTTCCTACATCTGTCCAAGGTCTGTGTCACACAGTTGGCGGTAACCATCATAGGAATCTTACCGTAGATCAACTTCTCTGTGGGAATCGCAGGATCTATTATCTTCTTCTGTTCCGCTGCTGTAAGCTCAAGCGGCAGGCAGAAGCCATCCAGATACTGCATCCAGAAATCTCTTCCTTCCACATTCCACAAATAGAGACTGTAATCTCCGATGATCTTTTTCCCGGGCAATGCCCATTGGCAGAGCAGTCCGATATGTTCCATGCTGCCTGCCAGGAATCCCTGAAAACATGACGTATTCTCTCTTGCAAAGTCGTACAGCTTTTTTAAATACTGCTCATCCCGAAGGCGCAGGATCTTAGGCAGTACGATCCCACAGGGAATTTGTTTTTCAGAAGCCATTTTCAGCATTTCCGCTCCGGCTTCCGGATCCTGTAACAACAGATCCGCATCCAGATACAGCCTTATTCTAGCCGTCGGTTCTCCGTTACCGTTCCCAAATACCGATCTGCAAAATCCTCTCCACTGCTCTTGTGTCTGCAATAGGATTGAAAATTTCTTTCCCCTAGGAGCCTCTTGCGTTCTACCGTCCATCCCGGTCTTATGCTGCGTCTCACGTTGCGGTTCTATCCTCTCATAGCAAAAACCATTTGCCAGAATTATTTTTTCTTCCAGAAGAGTAATCCCTCTTCTGCGGAGCTCATTGATCGCCTTTAACGGATAGAATGCATTCCCGCCCAGTTCGACTTCTATACTTCCATCCACAGAGAAAGAGCTGTCTCCTAACTTACTTAACTGCCTTATGACATTTTCTTCCGAAATCGGTTGTCTGGAAGCTTCCTGTACAGGATCGCCTTCTAATGTGATGCGGATATCGCCGCAGGATACGGTCAGACTCGCCTCTTCCCCGATCATAAACCGTGCCGACATCCGTACCGGAAGTGTCAGACGTTTCGTCAAATGTTCCTTACGGATGTGTTCTAGCAGTGTTTCATCGCTTCCGCTGTATGCCGGACTGTTCAGAGTCACCATCTCTTTGCCGTTATGCTTATGATAATAACCGTCCTGACGCTCGCTGCGGATGTACAGACAGGACAGTGCATGCATATCTTCTTTGGAAATCTTCAGAGTCTCGTCCGGGTTCTTATAATACCGGTCAATGTATTTACGATAAATTGCCGTAACTCCGGCAGCATATTCCGCTTTTTTCATGCGGCCCTCGATCTTAAAAGAATCGATTCCCGCCGTCAGAAGTTCAGGGATAGATTCTATGGTACACATATCCTTCAGGCTTAAGGGATAGCATTCCTTCTGTCCCTTACTGCTGTAAGGCAGACGGCAAGGCTGTGCACAGCGTCCGCGATTACCGCTTCTGCCTCCTAAAATACTGCTGAACAGACACTGTCCGGAATAACAATAGCACATAGCTCCGTGAATAAAGCACTCGATCTCCATACCGGTGGCTTCCTTGATCCTGCGGATCTCCTGAAGGTTAAGCTCTCTTGCAGGTACAACACGGCATGCCCCTTGTTCCTTCAAAAATTCTGCGCCGTATTCCCCGGTAATTGTCATCTGCGTGCTTCCGTGAAGTTCTAGACCTGGGAAATTCTCCCGGATAAATGAAAATACACCCATATCCTGGATAATAACCCCATCCAGTCCTGCCCGGTAATAAGGCTCCAAATATTCATATATTTCTGAAAATTCGGATTCTTTTACCAACGTATTTACCGTAAGGTATACTTTCCTTCCGAAAAGATGCGCATACCGGATGCATGCAACCAGTTCCTCTTCGGAAAAATTCTCCGCATAGGCTCTGGCTCCGAAACGATTTCCTCCCAGATATACAGCATCCGCACCGGCATGGATTGCACCGTAAAATGCTTCCGTATTCCCGGCTGGCGCCAGCAATTCTACTTTCTTCATTGCACTCATAAACGTCCTCTATTGCAAATAGCTGCCCGAAAAACGGACAGCTATCAATTTACTTGTCTTTTAGTTCTGTCTCCAGACGAACAATTTTTTTGGCATCTTCATTCAGCTGCTTCTGAAGTTCTTTTCCCTGCTTCTCTGCATTTTCCAGTTTGATCTGTGCGGAGATCAGTTCATGCTTCAGATCGTATAATTCCTTTTCTTTTCCCTGAAGTTCTTCTTCGAGGATAGAAATCTGCTTCTTCGCTTTAAAATAATCATCGGCAATGTTCAGCTGCAGCAGAACACTTTGTCTGTCCAAAGGCTGTCTGCGAAAGCTGTCTATCTTCCCATATTCGTTGATCTTGTTGGTGATATAGGAAGCGATTTTCTGCATGTATTCTTCACTCTCATAGCCGCTTAAGGTAAATACCTTACCGCCTATGATCACTTCGGTATCTGTCTTCGGAGACATCTTAAACACCCCTCTTACAATCTTTTGAAAACACAATATGTGCCGCCTGTTAAAAAATATAATACAACATTTATTATATATCAGATTATATAGAGTGGCAAGTAAAAAATTGCCCGATTGTCTCCGCTGTCTCCGTTAAAGTTTCAGTCCCAGGTGCTTGTAGGTTAGATCCGTTACCGTGCGTCCCTTGGGCGTTCTGTTCAGGAACCCATTCTTGATCAGATAAGGTTCGTAGACATCTTCTATGGTGCCGGCATCTTCTCCGATGGCAGCTGCCAGGGTATCCAGTCCCACAGGTCCACCGTTAAATTTCTCGATGATCGTCACAAGGATATTCCTGTCGATATGATCTAAGCCCATCTTGTCCACATCCATAAGATCCAGTGCGGTTCTGGCTACCTCTTCTGTAATGACTCCGTCGTATTTGACTTGTGCGAAATCACGGACACGCTTCAGGATACGGTTGGCAAGTCTTGGCGTTCCACGGCTTCGCCTAGCCATCTCTTTTGCTCCGGCAGGTTCGATCTCCACATCCAGGATCCCTGCGGAGTGCATGATGATCTGCTGCAATTCCTCTATGGTATAGAATTCCAGATGATGGATCATTCCAAAACGATCCCGCAGAGGTGCCGTCAAAAGCCCCGCCCGGGTCGTCGCGCCTACCAACGTGAACTTTGGCAATTCCAGACGAACGGACCTGGCACTGGAGCCCTTACCGATCATGATGTCAATACAATAATCTTCCATGGCGGGATACAATACTTCCTCCACCTGACGATTCAGACGATGTATCTCATCCACGAACAGCAGGTCTCCTTCTTCCAGATTATTTAAGATGGCAGCCATCTCTCCCGGCTTCTCGATCGCCGGTCCGCTGGTCACCTTCATATGGACTCCCATTTCATTGGCAATGATCCCGGCAAGGGTGGTCTTACCAAGTCCAGGCGGTCCGTAGAACAGCACATGATCCAGTGCATCCCCACGCTGCTTTGCAGCAGTAATATAGACCTTCAGGTTCTCCTTGATCTTGGACTGACCGATATAATCGTCCAGCGTCTGGGGACGTAAGGAGCCTTCCAGCTTAATATCTTCTTCCGTGATATTTGTCTCTATCATTCTTCTGGGCATAGTCGTTGCTCTCATTCCTTAAAACAATTTTTTCAGGGCAGCCTTTAAGATTGCTCCGGAATCCAGGGTCTCCACATCTTCGATGGCATTGACAGCCTTTAAGCTCTCCGCCTGTCCGTAGCCCAACGCCACCAGGGCTTCCACAGCTTCCTTTTTCTTCTCACTGTCAATATGCAGACTTCCTGCGGTCAGGATGCCTTCCGCGCCGCCTGCTGCAATCTCTCTGGAAATCAGAGTATCGTCAATGGATATCTTGTCCTTTAATTCCAGGATCAGCCGCTGCGCTGTTCTGGCGCCTACACCCGGTGCCTTCGATATCGCCCTGGCATCCCCGGACATAATGGCAAAACGAAGAGAATCCGCATCCATAACGGATAATATAGCGAGCGCTCCCTTAGGTCCGATACCGCTGACCGTAATACAGAGCCTGAACATCTCCAGATCGCTCCGGGAGAGAAAACCATATAATAAAAAGGCGTCTTCCTTCACATAGGTATATGTATAGAGCCGGACCTGCTCCCCGATTCCGGGAAGTCTCGATGCCGTATCCGCTGAGATCCGGACATTGATTCCGAAGCCGTTGACATCGATCACCGCGTTATCTACCGTAACATCTTCCAAAAAGCCATTCACATATGCAAACATGTATGTTAAATCCTCGTCTTTCCTGGCACACAAAATAATAGCACGTAAAATTCGGCTACGATATGTTTATCATACCATAGCCGAACATATGTTTCAAGTGGTTTTAACTCTGGATCTGTTTTAACTGGTAGAACTCTCCCTTCAGAGCCATCAGCTCGTCATAGGTACCGTATTCCGAACAATGTCCATCGGCTATTACGGCGATCCTGTCAGCATCCCGGATCGTGGACAGTCTGTGCGCCACAATAAATGTCGTCCGCCCCTCCGTCAGATTGTTTAACGCCTGCTGGATCAACTTTTCGGAGATACTGTCTAATGCCGAGGTTGCTTCATCCAGCACGATCACCTTCGGATTCCGGATCAGTGCTCTGGCAATGGAAATACGCTGTCTCTGACCGCCGGATAATTTGCCGCCGTGTTCTCCCACCATAGTATCGAGGCCTTTTGGAAGGGATGCGATCAGGTCTGACAGATTCGCGGCCTTGATCACATTCTGTAATTCTTCCTCTGAGACATTTTCACAGCCGTAGGTAATATTGTCGCGGATCGTTCCGGAGAACAGAATGGATGTCTGGGGTACCACCGCTAAATGCTTTCTGTATGTTCTAAGATCGATTTTGCTTAAATCTTTGCCGTCAATCAGGACTTTTCCACTCTCTGCCTGATGAAAACCAATGACCAGGTTTAAGATCGTGGATTTTCCGGCACCGGACTCGCCTACCAACGCAATGGTCTCTCCCGCTTTCACATGAAGATTTAAGTGGTTCAATACGTTATGCTCATTGTTTTTGTAATGGAAGCATACATCCTCAAAGTCAAAAGTACCGGTTACCTGCTCCAGTTTTTCCTTGCCTTCGTTGTCTTCGACGTCCTCAGACAGCAATACCTCACCGATGGAATTCACGGATTCGATACCTTTTGCAATAGTAGGCAGCAGAGTAACGATAGAGGATACCTGGTTGACCACCGTAGCAAAATAACTCTGATACAGTGTGATATCACCGGCCTGGATCTTCCCGCCGATGGCAAGATATCCGGTAAATGCCAGACAGATCACCTGAAAGATCTGGAATACCGCCCAGCCCACTGAGCCAAACAGCGCCTGGATCAGATCCAGCTTATAGCCTTTTTCCGCCACAGCAAACAACTGTCCGCTCATTTTAGATACCTCTTCGTCCTCCAGGGCATGGGCTCTGGTCACGGGGACCAGCTCCACCATTTCCATGACTCTGGCGGAGGTCTCTTCCATTTCCTTACGGAATTCCGTATTTCTCTTCTTCATAATATTCCGGAAGGTAACCATGGTGATTGCCGCCACCGGCGTGGTCAGCAGGAAAAATACGAATACGATGCGGCTCTTACTGATAGTGACCACGAGTGCCACTCCGATATTCAGGGCAATATTTAAAATACTTAAAAATAACTGTGTGGAAAGGCCTTCCACTGCTTCCACATCACGCATGATCTTGGACTGCAGTCGTCCGGACTGGGTCTCCACATGATAGGAAATGGACAACTGCTGTAATTTTCGGATCAGTGCTTTCCGAAGTCCTGTCTCCGCATAGCGGGTCGCCAGACTTTTATAAGAAGTATACAGATAATTCATGGGAATATTAAGCAGGATCAGTCCCGCTTCCAGAATACTGTAAAATATAATATTCCGGAAAGTATCCGGATTGTGCGCCGTCACATCGTTAATAATATTCGCCGTGATGATGGGCAGTACCCAGACACAGGCATGTTTTGCGAAAAAGCAGATCACTGCCATGACAAATTTATGATAATTCCCCTTATACAGATGCATCAGTGTTTGCAGGGGATGTCCCTGATTCTTCCGATAGCATTCAATAAACCAGCTCTCGGTGTCCATCTTTTTTTTCGGAGATGTTTTTGCTTCAAAGTCTTTCATATTTGCAGGATACCTTTCCCATTTGTTTTTTCACTTCATTTTAGCGCAATTAATAAGCGTTTTCCAGTTTATTTTTGCGGTTTTCACCTATAAACAACTGTTTTTTTGCGAAAAAAGGGCTGTGTCAGAACTTTTACATTCCTCACACAGCCCTTTTCATAGCATTGTATTTTTACGATCGATTAGTTGTTGATCAGCTTATCGTTCTCATTGTTCCAGCTATAAAGCTTACGGATCTCTTCGCCGACCTTCTCTGAAGGATGCTCGGAAGCCAGCTTTCTCATAGCCTTGAAGTGAACCTGCTTGCCTGCGGGAGACATATCTAACAGGAACTCCTTAGCGAAAGTACCGTCCTGAATATCGGACAGGATCTTCTTCATGGTCTTCTTGGTCTCCTCGGTGATCAGCTTGGGGCCGGTGATGTAGTCACCATACTCAGCGGTATTGGAGATGGAATATCTCATGCCTGCGAAACCACTCTGGTAGATCAGATCTACGATCAGTTTCATCTCATGGATACACTCGAAGTATGCATTTCTGGGATCGTAACCAGCCTCAACCAGTGTCTCGAAACCAGCCTGCATCAGAGCACATACGCCACCGCACAGAACAGCCTGTTCACCGAACAGATCGGTCTCGGTCTCAGTTCTGAAAGTGGTCTCCAGAACACCTGCTCTTGCGCCGCCGATACCCAGTGCATAAGCCAGTGCCAGATCCTGGGCCTTACCGGTTGCATCCTGTTCTACTGCGATCAGACAGGGAACACCCTTACCTGCCTGGTACTCACTTCTTACGGTATGTCCGGGTCCCTTGGGAGCGATCATGGTAACATCAACGTTCTTGGGAGGTACGATACATCCGAAATGAATATTGAAACCATGAGCGAACATCAGCATATTGCCCTCTTCCAGATTGGGCTCGATGTCATTCTTGTACAGATCTGCCTGCTTCTCATCGTTGATCAGGATCATGATGATGTCAGCACGCTTTGCAGCTTCTGCAGCGGTAAATACTTCAAATCCCTGTGCCTCAGCCTTTGCCCAGGACTTGGAGCCCTCGTACAGACCGATGATAACATGACATCCGGAATCCTTCAGGTTCAGTGCGTGTGCATGACCCTGGCTGCCGTAGCCGATAATAGCGATAGTCTTACCCTCTAATAAAGAGAGATTACAATCTTCCTGATAAAAAATCTTAGCCATTTTCTTCTCCTCCGTTATGAGACATAAAATTTATAACTGATAGGGAT